>OBAQ01001268.1_pt1 | contig 18138 bp, 18 predicted proteins | sample 1517821 | NCBI WGS metagenome assembly OBAQ01 (sample SAMN04571705, study PRJEB22368) | human gut metagenome | biome: human gut; material: stool | host: Homo sapiens | place: Luxembourg | collected 2012-09-27
TTTGCTGTACCAAAAATTCAGCCAAAATAGTTATTTTTGCGATCTGGCATAAAAAAGAGTCGAGGTTTCCCAAAAGCAGGAAATCTCGACTCCTTGAGCGCTGTTTTTTTACAACGCCTTGGTTTTATATTACATCTTCGCAAGCTTTGCAAATTCTGCTTTCAGTGCAGGATAGATCTCTGTGTAAAGCTTGTAGTATTTCTCATACTCAGGTACTCGCTCTGCTTCAGGCTGCTGTACCTTGTCGGTCTTTACTACTGCCTTACAAGCTTCCGGTACTGATGAGTAAATGCCTGCGCCTGTTGCTGCAAGAAGTGCTACGCCAAGGGCTGGACCTTCTTTCGATGAAGCTGTTTTTACAGGGCAGTTGTAAAGATCTGCGAGCATTGATCTCCACAGCGGTGAGCTTCCGCCACCTCCGCATGCCATCATATCGGACACGTTGATATCCATTTCTCTGAATACTTCAACGCAATCTCTCAGGGAGTATGATACGCCCTCCATTACTGCTCTCAGCATATCACGCTTTGTGTGCATTGCGGAAAGTCCGAAGAATACTCCTCTTGCGTCAGGGTCAAGATGCGGTGTTCTTTCGCCCATGAGATATGGCAGATAGAGAAGTCTGTTTGCACCAACAGGCACTTTCTCTGCTTCCTTATCCATGAGATAATATTCGTCAACGCCCATGCACTTTGCTGTTTCTTTCTCTGCATTGCAGAAATTATCCCTAAACCATTTCAGCGAAAGTCCTGCGCCTTGTGTAACACCCATAACGTGCCATGCGTTTGGTACTGCTGCACAGCAGGTGTGAACTCTGCCCTTTGGGTCGATAGAGATAGAAGAAGTGTGTGCGAATACGACGCCTGATGTTCCGATAGTTGTGAACGCCTTACCGTCCTCTGCAACGCCTGTTCCGATAGCCGCAGCGGCATTGTCGCCTGCTCCGCCTACTACTATAGTACCCTCTTTAAGTCCTGTAAGCTCAGCCATTTTCTTTGTGACCTTGCCTGTTACCTCGCATGACTCGTAAACCTTGCCCAGCATTGACATATCAATGCCAAGCGTATCGCAGACTTCCTTTGACCAGCAGCGGTTTGGCACGTCAAGAAGCTGCATACCGCTGGCGTCGGAAACCTCTGTTGCATATTCGCCTGTGAGGATAAATCTCAGATAGTCCTTTGGAAGAAGAATGTGTCTGCACTTTTCATATATATCAGGCTCGTTGTTCTTTACCCAAAGAATTTTCGCAGCCGTCCAGCCTGTGAGGGCAGGGTTTGCTGTTATCTTGATGAGCTTTTCTCTGCCGAGCTTTTCGTTCATTTCTTCAACTTCTGCGGCAGTTCTCTGATCGCACCATATTATGGACTTTCTAAGAACGTTGTTGTCCTTATCCAGCATAACAAGTCCGTGCATCTGTCCAGAGATACCAACACCTGCAACGTCCTCTTTGTTTACGCCGCTTTTGGTCATAACAGCCTTGATAGTGTTTATCATTGCGTTTGCCCAGTCAGCAGGGTCTTGCTCTGCATAGCCGTTTTTAGGCTGATACATAGGATATTCAATAGTTACAGAAGAGATAACAGTGCCCTTTTCGTCAAAAAGCACCGTCTTAGTGCCGCTTGTGCCGCAGTCTACGCCGATTACATAAGCCATATTTTTTTACTCCTTTATAATATGTATAGTATCATTTGTTTTTGCTAAAACGATTACATTAATTATACAATATTTCTCTCTGAAATGCAATACCCATAAAACGTTTTCGCAAAATTTATCTGCACATAAAAAAAGGACGGTGGGGCTACCGTCCTATAAGTTTGTTGAAAGACCTGGTGAACTTGTTGGCGGGACTTCGTGTCTGCGTTATTGGCAGGGTACGGTCTTATACCGCCATTTTAAGTCTAGTCTGCTTTCTCAAGCACAAAGAATGTGCTGTTGTTTTCGCTTTTCATTTCCTTTATAGCCCAGCCTGCCGCGATCAGACTGTTGAGCTTTTCAACTCGCTGAAATCTGTCCATATCCGGGGCTTTTCCATCATGGGCTTTGTCCTCATTTCTTGAAACATAAAATATCTTTTGCATATATATCCTCTTTCCCTGAGAGTGACAATTGTTCCCCGATTTTTTTACAACTGTCGCATTTTATTGATTACATTATACTACACAAATATGGAGATTTCAAGGAATACCAAAAATTTTAACCTCTTTTTAACGCTTTAGTATTATTCTGATTTTTCATGCTTTTCAGTGCTTATTATATATAACGGCATAGGTAAGGTGAAAAAATGCACGTTTTCAGGGCTGCTTTATGTGCTGATATGTACAAAAACTTATGACGAGTGAGTATTTTTATATGACAGCCCTTGACTTTTTTTTATAAAAGGCATATAATAATATTATTAATTTATATATTTATAGTCTTTATAAATAATGAAACTAAGAAACTAATTTATATGGAGGGTTTAACAATGGGTAGAGTATATAACTTCAGCGCAGGTCCTGCTGTACTCCCTGAGGAAGTGCTTAAGGAAGCTGCCGATGAAATGCTCGATTATAAGGGCACAGGTATGAGCGTAATGGAGATGAGCCACCGTTCCAAGGCGTTCGATGACATCATCAAGGAAGCTGAAAAGGACATCAGAGAGCTTATGGGTATCCCTGATAACTATAAGGTGCTGTTCCTTCAGGGCGGTGCTTCTCAGCAGTTCTCAGCCGTTCCTATGAACCTTATGAAGAACAAGAAAGCGGCTTACATAATCACAGGTCAGTGGGCTAAGAAGGCTTATCAGGAGGCTCAGAAATACGGCGAGGCTGTTGCTGTGGCTTCTTCTGCTGACAAGACTTTCTCTTATATCCCTGATTGTTCAGACCTGGATATTCCAGAGGACGCTGACTATGTTTATATCTGCGAAAACAATACTATCTATGGTACAAAGTACAAGACTCTGCCTAACACAAAGGGTCACACACTTGTTGCAGACGTTTCTTCCTGCTTCCTGTCTGAGCCTGTTGACGTAACAAAGTACGGCGTTATTTACGGCGGCGTTCAGAAGAACGTTGGTCCTGCCGGTGTTGTTATTGCTATCATCAGAGAAGATCTTATCACTGACGATGTTCTCGAGGGAACACCTACAATGCTCAAGTGGAAAACTCAGGCTGACGCTGACTCTCTTTACAATACACCTCCTTGCTATGGCATTTACATCTGCGGCAAGGTATTCAAGTGGATAAAGAAAATGGGCGGTCTTGAGGCTATGAAGGCTCACAACGAGAAGAAGGCTAAGATACTCTATGATTATCTTGACCAGAGCAAGCTCTTCAAGGGCACTGTTGTTCCTGAGGACAGATCTCTTATGAACGTTCCATTCGTAACAGGCGACGCTGAGCTTGACAAGAAGTTCGTTGCTGAGGCTACAGCAGCAGGCTTTGTAAACCTCAAGGGTCACAGAACTGTTGGCGGTATGAGAGCTTCTATCTACAACGCAATGCCTATCGAGGGCGTTGAAAAGCTTGTTGAGTTCATGAAGAAGTTCGAGGCTGAGAACGCATAATCAGATTTGATCGAGGTGAAATTTCAATGCTTCATCGATTGCTTCATATGATAAGCACTGCTGATTTGATCAAAAACAATCCGGACGATTGGCGTGATAAGCTTAATGAAAGAAGTAAGTCAAAAGGCAAAGTTGTTCTCGTTCTTTTCGCTGTAATACTTGTTCTTTGCCTGTTTGTAAGAATTATCACTTAAATAGATGAAAGAGGTTAGTTTAATGTACAACATATTGACTTTGAATAAGATCGCCGCTTGCGGTACAGATATTTTCGACAAGGCTAAGTACACAGTAAGCGACAATGCTGAAAATCCTACCGCTATAATGGTACGTTCAGCAAAGATGCACGATATGGAAATGCCTGAGAGCCTGCTTGCTATTGCAAGAGCAGGTGCTGGCGTAAACAATATTCCAGTTGAGAAGTGCGCAGAGCAGGGAATCGTTGTATTCAACACACCTGGCGCAAACTCAAACGCTGTTAAGGAGCTTGCTATTTGTGCGCTTCTTCTTTCTTCAAGAAAGATAACTGAGGCTGCTGCATGGGCTGCATCACTCAAGGGCACTCCTGACGCTCCAAAGACAGTTGAGGGCGGCAAGTCTAAGTTCGCAGGTCCTGAGATACTGGGCAAGACACTTGGCGTTATCGGTCTTGGTGCTATCGGCGGAAAGATCGCAAACGCAGCCGTTGCACTTGGCATGGACGTTATCGGCTATGACCCGTTCCTTTCAGTAAACGCAGCTATCCAGCTCGAGCCTGCTGTAAAGGTAACTGCTGATATCAATGATATCTACAAGAACAGCGATTATATCACTATCCACGTTCCTTATACACCTGACACAAAGAACACTATCGACGAAGCTCAGATAGCAATGATGAAGGACGGCGTTCGTCTTATCAACCTTGCAAGAGGCGAGCTTATCAACAGTGCGGCTGTTGTAAAGGCTATCAAGGACGGCAAGGTTGCAAAGTATGTAACAGACTTTGCAGATGATGTTGTTCTTGGCGAGGAGAATGTTATCGTTCTTCCACACCTTGGCGCTTCCACACCTGAGTCTGAGGACAACTGCGCAACAATGGCGGCTCACGAGCTTATCGACTATATCGAGAAGGGAACTATCAAGAATTCTGTAAACTTCCCTAATGCAGAGCTTGCTAAAACAGGCGACCACCTTGTTTGCGTGCTTCACAAGAACGTTCCTGCTCTTATCGCACAGATCACATCTGTTGTATCTGACAAGGGCGCAAATATCGAGAACCTTGTAAACAAGTCTAAGAAAGACTGGGCTTACACAATGCTCGATGTTACAGGCGACGTTGACGCTGACGCTTTCAAGTCTATCGAGGGCGTTGTTGGCGTAAGAGTTCTTTAATTGTTGATAAAAGAAATTTTATATGCAGCAATGAGGCTGCCCACGGACGAACTGCGTCTTGGGCAGCCTTTTTTGATACAAAAAAGCTATAATTTAAGTGAAAAATGGAGGAATTTAAAATGGACAAACTTATAACAGCAATTTTATTTATCGGAATACCAATGGCACTGACTCAGCTTATTTACAGGATAATTGACCACAAGGGTAACAAGACCGCAAAGCTTGCTGAGCGTTTTCCTGTGCTTGTGAAAAGAAAGTTTCTTGTGCAGATAGGCGGAGCAATGGCGTTTGTTATCGTGTTCGGGCTTATCTCGCTTCTGCTTGACCTGCCTATCAAGGTGTTTTTCATTGTGTGCGGAGTTGTAGTGGGCGTGATAAACGGCATGGCTGTCACGCTTATGTACAGAGATTAGTCGGTTGCAACGTGGCAACTGGGGCAAAATAAAAAGCTGTCAGAATGATATCTGACAGCTTTTTTTGTATGCTTATTTCTTTCTGAATACCACAAGCTTGCTGATGACATAGTTAAGTATCAGCACAACAACGTTTGCCACTATCTTTGTTACCCAATAGTTGAAGCTGAGAAGTGAGTAGCCGAGCCACATCATGAACATTTCTACGAGAAGAGTGAATATCCTGCCGCCGTAAAATGAAGCCGCTTCGGAGATTATCGCCTTTTTGCCCTCTGCTTCAGACTCGAAAACCCATATCCTGTTGGTTATGTATGCGAATGTTACTGCACATATCCATGATATGACGGTGCTTGTGGTGGAAACACCGCCCTTGCCTATGCCTGCCTGCTCCAAAAGCACTTTTGAGATGCCTGCGGTCACAAAGCTGACTGCGGTGGTGAGTACGCCGAAAAACAGATACAAAAGCATTTCCTTGTTTTTGACGTAAAAGGGTCTGAGCCAGCCGAATATCTTCCAGTCCATTATTTTGTCGAAAATGTCTTTATCTTTCTTTGCCATTTCTGTTATCTCCTTTTGTGCATATGAATATTATGAACACAAAGAATATTATAACTCTTTTACTTTGTTTTTTCAACAATACTGTTGCAATTGGTTAAAAAATATGTTATGATAACTATATGTAGTCAGTTTTCATGACTGCCTTTAGTGCTATTTTTATAACTAGGGCAGCAAATTTATATTCTGACCTGAAAGGATAATTTTATTTTATGAAAGTTGTTATCATCGCTGTGCTTCTTATGCTGTCTGCTATTTGTTCTGCAACGGAGACAGCGTTTTCTTCATGCAACAGGATAAGGCTAAAAAAACTTGCAGACGACGGAAACAAGTCTGCAAAGAAGGCAATGAACATATGCGATAATTTTGACAAGGCACTCACTGCTATACTTGTTGGAAACAACGTGGTGAACATTTCTTCATCTTCACTTGCAACGGTGCTTTTTACGGAAAAGTTCGGAAAGGGAAGCGTGGGTCTGGCTACTATAGTCATGACGGTGCTTGTGCTTATTTTTGGTGAGATCTTGCCTAAGAGCCTTGCAAAGGAAAATTCTGAGCGGTTTTCTATTCTTATGGCGGCTCCGCTCTCCGCATTCATGTTCATCATCACGCCTATAACGGCAATCTTTATGGGCATAAAAAGCGGTGTTTCAAAGCTTGTGGGCAACAAGAACAGCGAGCCGTCTGTTACTGAGGAAGAGCTTAAATATATCATAGACGAGATTCAGGACGAGGGCGTACTTGAAGAGCAGGAGTCGGAGCTTGTGCGTTCGGCACTTGATTTTGACGAGATAACCATAAGCGAGATACTTGTGCCGAGAGTAAATATCGAGGGTGTTGAGCTTCATGAGGATATGGAGAGCATAAAAAAACGCTTTGTTCAGACAAAGTTTTCAAGGCTCCCCGTGTATGACAAGGACTTAGACCACATTGTGGGACTTATCCACCAGTCTGACTTTTTTGAAATGTATCTCAAGGGCAAGACGGACATAAGCCTTATAATGAACAAGCCACTTTACATAACCGAAAACCGCAAGATCTCTGAGATCCTGAAGCAGATGCAGCGCAAAAAGGTGCATATGGCGGTGGTGCTTGACCAATATGGCGGCACGGAGGGCATTTGTACTCTTGAGGATATCATAGAGGAGCTTGTGGGCGAGATCTATGATGAAAGCGACGAGGAGGATACCTCCCTTGTGAAAATAAGCGACGGTGTTTACGAAGCGTCGGCGGAGCTTTCGGTATCGGATTTTCTTGAGAGGATAGGACTGCCGGAGGATACTATCGAAACCGAAAGAACATCTCTCGGTGGCTGGGTAATGGATATGCTTGACAGACTTCCTGAGCAGAATGAAGTTATAAGCTGTCCGCCTTTTGAGATGACAGTGAAAATGGAGGACGAGCAGAAAATAGACAGGATACGCTTCAAGATATCCGAAGAGGAGCTTGAAAGCAAGAAGGCGGAGGAAGAAAATGCCTAAGCAGATAAAGAAAGAGCAGATAAAAAAGTCAGAACTTATATACAGAAAATGGTCTGTTGCAGGGCTTGCGGCAGCGGCTGTGTTCATGGGGTGTATGGCTGGGCTTATGAGCATGATAGTGAAAACCGAGGGGGCAAAAGTGCCAACGATAGTGCTTTTTGCGGCGTTCATTATCTACACGGCAGTGTCGGTGGTATGTGCGGTGCTTGGAGTGAAAAGCTATGTAAAGGACGACTGCGGAGTGTGCCTTTTTCAGGGTATAGTGCATATTTACAGCGTTATAGCCTGCGTAATGAATGTGAGAATGGCATTTATAATACTGTTCTCAGCGTTAGGCTCGCAATCGGGAGTAGATACCCTTATAGGAAGCCAATCGCAGAACGAATTTATACAAAGTCAGTATGCAAGCTGGATATGTCTAGCCATTGCTACTCTGTTCTCGGTGATACTTGGCATTTTGGCGGTAGTATGGCTTGTGAAAAATAAAAAGAACTGATAAATCGGCTTTGCGTAGGGGCGACCTTGGGTCGCCCGTTATTTTGTATGTTTCACAGCATACAGGTCTTAGAAAATCATAGAGTAAGGAAGAAGAAAAATAATGTTTTTGCTTATACTTGTAGTTGTATGCTACACGATATGTTCCCTTAGTGACAAGTACGCTGTTTCAACGGCAAAATTCAACGGCGATGAGCTTGGATTCTTAATGGCGGCGGCAACGGCTGTTTTCATGGCTTGCTGTCTGCCTTTCCTCGACAGGACTATTACGCTTAGCTGGCAGTCATTTGCGGCGATAGGTCTGTTGTGCTTGTCGAAGATCCTCGAATTTAAGCTTTCGGCTATTATCCTTGATGAAATATCAGCCTTTGAGCTTAAGGCTTGGCTTGGTATCACCCTTTTCATGTCCTATGCAACGGATATTTTCCTTGGTGAAAAGCCGAGCGTTTTCAAGTTTCTTTTTATCGTGCTTACTGTTGCAGGACTTGTTTTTATCGCAAAATCAGGCAGAACGGACAGCGGCAATATAAATTACCGCAGGATAGTTGTTCCTCTGGTGTTCTATCTTTTGGCAAGATATGGCTATGGTATAGTTGTAAGAGCGTCGGAGAATTACATATCCTCGACCATGGCGCTGTTCTTTGCGCTTATACTTATGGCTATCATACTTCTGCCAAGGGCGAAGCCTCTGGAGATATTCAAGAAAAATCAAAAGGGTGCATGGGTGGTTGTGCTTACAAAGATTCCGAATGTGGCAGGTCTGCTTGCGGAGAACGCTGTTATTGCTGTGAGTCTTGCGAGTGCGTCATTTATCCAGCCTATGATACTGTGTTCGCTGTTTGTTATAGCGCTCATAAGAAAAGAGCCTATCACAAAGCTGAGATTTATCGGCAGCGTTATTTGTATGGCGGGCATAATAGGATTTCAAATATGTTAAAAAACAAAACGTCGGACGTTTTCAAATTCGTCCGACGTTTTGTTGTCTGAAAGTTTACAGAAAGAAAGTGAGCGACCAGAGGTCGCACCTATATTTTGATGTTATGTTTATCTTTCGGTATTGTACATTGCGGCAAACCAGTAATCTTCTTCAAGATAGCTTGTGTCTTTCTTGCCCCATGTAATTATTATTTTCACAAGACAGCCGTCAATATCCTCTTTTGGAAGCTCCAGCTTTTTGGACTCCTTGGCAAGCACCTTTCCGTCATAGCTGTAGACAGTGTAAAGCACGTCACCGAGCCTGTCCCCTGTGACTTCTACGGACATAGGGGTTTTAAGGGTAACATTGCCGTCCTTATCTACATCTGCCTTTACATTAAATGACGGTACAGAGGAGAGCAGATCTTCAAAGCTCTTTTCAGCGGAAAGGCTCTCGCTCTTGCCATTGCAGTATCGTGTCTTTTCAGTGCCGGGAAGCTCATATTTGCTTCCGTCACAGGTCAGCACAACTGAACCTTTCTCCACCTTTGGGGTTATATTTATCACAATGGCGCAAGCCAAAAAGATAACGGCGGTAAGCAGACCTACAAGTATTTTCCTTTTCATTATTATCACCAATGCTATTATAGCACCTTTTGGAATAATAATCAAGGGCAGTGTTTTAGTCTTTGAGCTTTATCTCACGTTTTATCCTGCCCATTATCACAATGGCGGCGACAGTGCCTACAAGCTCGCCGAACGGAATGGCTGCCCATACTATCTTGCCTGCTGAGGAGGTAAGGGTGAGAAGATAAGCCGTGGGGAGAGGGATAACTAAAAGTCTGATAAGGGAAAGCACAAGGGAAGCTATGCCATGGTCGAGCGCCTGAAAAATTCCCTGATAGGCTATGTTTGCACCTGCAAAAAGATAGCCTAAAGTGATTATCCTTATGGCATAGGTGGCGAATATCTCCGTATCCGCTGACAGTGAGAATACATGGCATATCTGAGAAGCAAAAAGCTGCAAGCCTATAATGCCAAGGAGCATGAGTCCCAACGTGTAGAGCATACCGTATTTTATGCCTGAACGAACTCTTGTTTTGTCCCCTTTGCCGTAGTTGTATGATACAACCGGAATGATAGTGTTGTTCATGCCGAATGACGCAAAGAATACGAACTGCTGTATTTTATAATAGATACCATAGGCTGTTACGGCGGATTGACCTATCCTGTTGAGTATGACATTAAGCCCATAAGTCATGACGGACATAAGAGCCTGTATTATTATGGCAGGAATGCCTATTCTATAAATGTTTGCTATCATTTTGCTCTGAGGTATAAAATATCTCATGCCGCTTGGTATCTCTTTGTTGCACACAAAATGAAGCACGCCGCCTATGACCATTGTGAGTACCTGACCGATGACAGTGGCATATGCGGCACCTTTTACTCCAAGCTCTGGGAAAGGGCCAAGCCCGAAAATCAAAACAGGGTCAAGGACGATGTTGGCTATTGCGCCTACAAGCTGAGCAATGGTGGAATGGATAGTTTTGCCTGTCGCCTGCAAAAGCTTTTCAAATATCATTGAACCTACTGCACCGAATGACAACACACAGCATATGCCTAGATATTCGCCCCCAAGCTTTAGAGCAAGACTATCATGGGTCTGTGTTTTCAAAAATGCGTCAGTGCCGAAAAATCCGAACAGCATGAACACGATGTAGGTGCAAAGACCTATGAAAATGGCGTTGCCTGCTATTTTGCCTGCACGCTCAAAATTCTTTTCTCCAAGGCTTCTGGAGAGCAAGGCATTTATTCCAACGCCTGTGCCTACGCCTACAGCGATTATCAAAAGCTGGACAGGGTATGCAAGGGTTAGGGCGTTTACGGCATATTCGCCTATGTGCTCAACTGTATCATCTGTTATCCTGCTTACGAAATAGCTGTCAACGATATTGTAAAAAGCCTGAACTATCATTGAAATTATCATAGGCAGACCCATGCTCAGCATGAGTTTCGGCATGGGCATAACGCCCATCTTGTTTTCTTTCAGAGCTTCTTCGCTCATATTTCATTACCTCCCGTTTTTTGCGCATAAAAAAACAGCACAAGTCCGAATACAATCGGACTTACGCTGTCGCTGCTCATTGTTATAATTATTATACCATACATTTTTTCATATGTCCAAGGACTTTTTATACAAAAGTCAGGCTTCAAAGACTCACTTTTTTGATGATATGAAGCGTTGCAAATTTACAATAAAATATATAAAAAACTATTGACAAAATCAAAAATATAGGTTATAATAACCTCATAGTAAAAGAGAGTAGCTGGCGGAGAGATCCGTTTATGTTTGCGTCAATACGTTCCGATGAGGGACCGCTGCATATCTAAACGGCGAGACTTTTATTGATTAAATTGCCACAGGCGCAGTTTACCCAATAAACGTCTTGCCGATTTTTTATGCGTTTATTTTTCTGAGCCTATGAGAAAAGGAGGCTTTGAAGGGTATATCGGCAATATTTACAGGAAAAAATAAAAAAGGTGGTATTTTATGAAGCAGTATCAGAAAAAACTTGACCAGCTTTACACTGAGTTTTCATCAGGTGAAAATGGTCTTTCAACTGAGCAGGCAGTGAAAAACTGCGAAAAGTTCGGACGAAATGTTATCACGGAGGGCAAGAAAAAGTCCATTCCCATGATTTTTTTAGAGCAGTATAAGGACTTTCTTGTGCTTATACTCATTATTGCTGCGATAGTTTCAGCTTTCATGAAAGACGTTGAGAGCTGTGCGGTAATTCTCGTTGTTATCACAATGAACGCTATTTTGGGTACAGTTCAGACCGTCAAGGCTGAAAAGTCACTGACGAACCTTAAAAAGCTTTCTGCACCGACGGCTAAGGCGCTTCGTAACGGCGAAAAGGTCATTATCCCATCTGAGGAGATCGCAGTGGGCGACATTCTTCTTATCGAAGCAGGCGACCAGATATGTGCAGACGGACGACTCGTAGAGTGCGCTTCTGTACAGGTGAACGAGTCGGCACTCACAGGCGAGAGCGTTAATATCGACAAGGATATGAGCGATATAGAGGGCGAAAAGCCTTTGGCTGAGCGTGCAAATATGGTTTATTCAGGTTCTTTTGTCACATACGGCAGAGGAAAAATGCTTGTCACTGAGGTTGGTATGGACACTGAGGTGGGCAAGATAGCCTCGCTTATCCAAAACGCATCAGAGAGAAAAACGCCTCTCCAGAACACTCTTGACGAGTTCGGCAAAAAGCTTTCTATAGCTATCCTTATCGTTTGTGCAGTAGTGTTCGGACTTAGTGTGCTTCGTGGCGGCAAGCTTATGGATTCGTTCATGTTCGCTATCGCACTTGCTGTTGCGGCTATTCCTGAGGCTCTCAGCTCTATCGTTACTATTGTGCTTTCTTTCGGCACACAGAAAATGTCAAAGGAAAACGCTATCATAAGAAAGCTTCAAGCTGTTGAGGGCTTGGGCAGTGTTTCTGTAATATGCTCTGACAAGACCGGTACACTGACACAGAACAAGATGACAGTTAGAAAAATAATGGTAGACGGCAGGATAATCGACACTGACGCTGTTGATCTTGATGATGAAAAGGTCAAGACTATGACAAGAGCCATGATCCTTTGCAACGATTCAAGCTGTAAGGACGGCGTTGAGATAGGCGACCCGACTGAAACGGCTCTTATCAATTTTGGCACAAAGCTTGGCATCGACACTGACAAGGTGAGGGAAGATCTCCCTAGAATTTCTGAGATACCATTCGATTCAGACAGAAAGCTTATGTCAACTCTGCACGTTATCGACGGCGAAAAGGTGCTATATGTAAAGGGTGCGGCTGACGTTCTTATAAACAGAATAACTTCAAGCGACGAGGAAAAGGCTGTTATAACCCAGCGTGTGGCAGAGCTTTCGGAAAAAGGTCTGCGTATACTTGCATTTGCAGAGAAAAAATTCGACAAAGATACCGTATGTCCAGAGGACGAGGACGGATTGGAGTTTGTCGGTCTTATTGCTATGATGGATCCTCCGAGAGAGGAATCAAAGGCGGCTGTTGCGGAATGCCGCAAGGCAGGCATAAAGCCAGTCATGATAACAGGCGACCATATCGTTACGGCTTCGGCTATTGCCCGTGAGATAGGTATTCTTGACGACAACTCAAAGGCTGTTGAGGGTCACGAGCTTGACGCTTATTCAGACGAAGAGCTTGTTGACTTTGTAAAGGACAAGGCTGTTTACGCTCGTGTTACACCTGAGCATAAAATAAGGATCGTAAAGGCTTGGCAGGCAAACGGCTGTATAGTTTCCATGACAGGCGACGGTGTGAACGACGCACCTGCGTTAAAGCAGGCTGATGTGGGCGTTGCAATGGGCATCACAGGAACTGAGGTTTCAAAGGACGCTGCCTCAATGGTGCTTGCAGACGATAACTTTGCAACTATAGTCAAGGCCATAAGAAACGGCAGAAACATTTACGAGAACATTAAAAAGGCTATACTCTTCCTGCTTTCGGGCAACTTTGCGGCAATTCTTGTGGTGCTTTTCAACTCACTGCTTGGACTTCCTGTTCCGTTTGCGGCAATACATTTGCTGTTTATTAATCTGCTTACAGACTCGCTTCCTGCTATCGGTTTGGGTCTTGAACCTCACTCCGAAGAGGTCATGAAACGCAAGCCAAGAAACGCAAATGAATCTATACTCACACGTCCTTTCCTGGGCGAGATAGCATTGTATGGCGTAGTTATAGCGATAGCAGTAGCTTCGGCTTTTCTTATGGGAAACAAGACAAGCGCAGCTCTTGGTATGACGATGGCATTCGCAGTGCTTTGCTCTGCAAGATTGTTCCACGGCTTCTCCTGCAAGAAAAAAGGTCCTGTTATCTTCTCAAAGGACTTTTTCAACAACAAGTTCGGTCTTATGGCGTTCGGTCTTGGAATGGTATTTTTAAACTCAGTTCTGCTCGTTCCACAACTCAAGGGACTTTTCAAGATAGCAGACATGACAGGTATGCAGTTTGCATGGATATACATTCTAAGCTTTGGCTCTATGCTCGTTATCCAGCTTATAAAGGCGATATTCTTTACAAAGTCTGAAAAGTAAGGCTGTTGAGTTATCTTATAAAAGTTTCATAGGCGGGCGACCTTAGGTCGCACCTACGCAATAAAAATAACCGCTCTTCGTGATAACACGGGGAGCGGTTTTGTTTTACATATCTTCGTAAGGCAGCCAAATGCCGTCTTTTTTATGGAGTATCCTCTGATTTTCAGACCCTCTGAATTTCAGGGAGATGTTTTTCTTTTCGAGAACAAATTCGCCGTCAACGAGGTAGTCGATAAGGCTCAGCATTTCGTCTGTGTACTGTGTTCTGTATGGGGACTTTGAGCCTGCAAGCAGGTCTGTTTCCAGAGTACAGCCTGTGTAGCACCACACGTCCTTGTCGGGAAGTTCAGTTTTCACACGGCGGAGGAGCTTTGTAAGCTCAGGCTGGTTCTCAGGCTCCATAGGCTCGCCGCCAAGGAGCGTAAGCCCTTTTATATAGCCCTTTGAGAGGGCGTCAATTATCTCGTCTGCAGTGGTATCTGTGAAAGGATTGCCGTAGTCAAAGTTCCAAGTGTCAGGTTGAAAACAGCCCTTGCAGTGGTGTCTGCAGCCTGATACGAACAGCGTGACCCTTACACCTGAGCCATTGGCGATATCGGTTTTCTTTATCTCACAATAATTCATTTTCCGCTCCTTTCGTATATACAACGCAGGGCAATACGATTTTGTATTGCCCCGATAGTTATATGCTGTTTGCTGTTTTATGTCAATAATAATGTTCATTATTTTCGGATTTTGCAATTTTGAGTTTTTGAGTTTTCCTTGCTATAATGTTCATTTTTTTGACGAGTTTTGATTTTTGAACTTTTGGGTTTTAACGGCTATAATGTTCACTTTTTTTGAAAATCGTTCAAAAAAATTTTTGGGTTTTCAAAGAAATCACAAATGCAAAACTCTCTCCTTTATCTCCTGAGTCCTGCCCTGATTCCAGAACTGCGTGCCGATGTAGCCGCAGGTGCGCCTTGCAACGTTCAGAGTGTTCTGATCTCTGTTGCCGCAGTTCGGACATTCCCATACAAGCTTTCCGTCATCTTCTACTATCTTTATCTCACCGTCAAAACCGCACTTCTGACAGTAGTCGCTCTTTGTGTTAAGCTCTGCATACATGATGTTGTCGTAAATATGCTGCATAACTGCAAGGACCGCCTCTATGTTGTTCTGCATATTCGGCACTTCCACATAGCTGATAGCTCCTCCTGGTGAGAGAGCCTGGAACTGTGACTCAAAGGTGAGCTTGTCAAATGCGTCGATGTTCTCGGTAACATGGATATGATAGCTGTTTGTGATGTAGTTTCTGTCTGTTACACCCTCGATAACACCGAAACGCTTCTGCAAACATCTTGCAAATTTGTATGTTGTGGACTCCAATGGCGTGCCGTAAAGGCTGAAATCTATGTTTGTTTCTGCTCTCCACTTTGCGCAGGCGTCATTAAGGTGCTGCATAACTTCAAGTGCAAAAGGCGTTGCTGAAGGGTCTGTGTGTGACTTGCCTGTCATGTATCTTACGCATTCGCAAAGACCTGCATAGCCAAGTGATATGGTGGAATATCCGCCGAACAGGAGCTTGTCGATAGTTTCGCCCTTTTTAAGTCTTGCCAATGCACCGTTCTGCCAAAGAATAGGCGCAACGTCTGACGGAGTGCCTTTAAGTCTTTCGTGACGGAGCATAAGCGCACGTCTGCAAAGCTCAAGTCTTTCATCAAATATCTTCCAGAACTTATCCATGTCCTTATATGACGAGCAGGCAACGTCCACAAGGTTTATTGTAACAACGCCCTGATTGAATCTGCCGTAATATTTAGGCTTGCCGTTTTCGTCAAGATATGTTGTAAGAAAGCTTCTGCAGCCCATGCAAGGGTAGCACTGACCATTGCCATTCTTGTCTACCTTAAGCTCCTTCATTTTCTTTTCGCTTATATAGTCAGGCACCATTCTCTTTGCGGTACACTTTGCAGCAAGCTTTGTAAGCTCCCAATATTTTGAGCCTTCTCTTATGTTGTCCTCTTCAAGGACATATATTAGCTTAGGGAACGCAGGTGTTATATAGACACCCTTTTCGTTCTTTACGCCTTGGATACGCTGTCTGAGCATTTCCTCTATGATAGCCGCAAGGTCATCTCTTGTCTGCCCCTCCGGCACCTCGTCAAGGTACATGAAAACAGTAACGAAAGGTGCTTGACCGTTTGTTGTCATAAGAGTGATGACCTGATACTGTATCATCTGAACGCCCTGAACTATCTCAGCCTTTACTCTCATTTCGGCTACCTTATTTATAGTATCCTCGTCGGCAGGGATATTAAGCTCTGCGAACTCTTTTTTTACCTCACGGCGGTATTTATCACGGGATATCTGAACGAACGGAGCAAGGTGGGAAAGTGTGATACTCTGTCCGCCATACTGTGAAGAAGCTATCTGAGCGATAGATTGTGTAGCGATATTGCAGGCTGTAGAGAAGCTGTGTGGCTTTTCTATCATGACCTCGCTTATGACAGTGCCGTTCTGGAGCATATCCTCAAGATTTACAAGACAGCAGTTGTGCATATGCTGAGCGAAATAATCAGCGTCGTGGAAATGTATCAGACCTTTTTCGTGAGCTTCAACTATATCGTCAGGAAGCAAAAATCTTCTTGTGATATCCTTGCTCACTTCACCTGCCATATAATCCCTCTGAACTGAATTGACAGTAGGATTTTTATTGGAATTTTCCTGCTTGACTTCCTCGTTCTCGAAGTTAAGAAGAGAAAGTATCTGCTTGTCAGTAGTATTAGCCTGTCTGACGATAGAACGCTCATAGCGGTAGGTGATATAATGCTTTGCCACTGTATACTTGCCATGGCGCATGATATCGGCTTCCACCCAGTCCTGAATAGTTTCAACGTCCATAGCCCTATTCATTTCAGAGCATTTGTCCTCTATATTCTGTGCTATCTCTCCTATTTCTCCCTCAGAGAGCCTATCCTTTTCCTCCACAGTGATATTAGCTTTCGCAACGGCATTTTCTATTTTTTCCTTATCGAATGTATTCTCAGCGCCGCTTCTTTTTATTATCTTCACCTATACTCTTCCTTTCATTCTATCTTGCTCAACCACTATATATTGTGGTTGGCTGCTTTTGTCATAACATAATATTGAACATTTACTATTATACCACAATCAGAATATAAGTCAAGGGCATAGAATGATAAATAATCTACAAAAATTCCGGTTAAAAACAGAGCAGTTTGCCGAAAAAGTATTACAAATGATTACAAACACTTGATTGACAAAAAGTGTGAAAAACAATGGCATTTAAAGGGATGATAAAAGTGTGAAGTTGCAAGAAATAATATGAATGTTTTGTAAAATAAGTGGTAAAATTTCATTAACTCATTGACAAGGATGCTTGCATATGATATAATATTAGAGTTGAATGCGCCAGTAGCTCAGCTGGATAGAGTGACTGGCTACGAACCAGTAGGTCGGGGGTTCGAGTCCCTTCCGGCGTACCAAAAATAACCTTTGCCGTAAGGCAAAGGTTATTTTTTATGTCTGCGGGAAAAAACAGCACTGTTTTGTTGAGAACGGCCCGGCACTGCCGATATGAACAGGCCGCCGATCAAAACGAACAAACCGCTTGCATCTTGTGCCTGCAGCGGCGGTCAGTGACCGCCTTGTACAGGGATATTCAACCGTGTGAGGGCGCTGGTGCACCGCCGCACCGCCCTGATGTGCCATTGCGAGGAGGCCGAAGGCCGACGCGGCAATCTCGGGAAGGCAGTTACGGTTTCGCCGGAGCTTTCGTGATATCCGATATGGTACTGCGAGATTGCCACGTCGCTTCGCTCCTCGCAATGACAAATCTGGAGGCCTCACACCATACAATGCGTGCTGCAAATACTGCCTGCCTGCAAGGCGCTCAATGAGCGCCGCTACAGCCAGAATTGAAAGTCTGGCGTAAAACTGTGCAGGGGATGAGGTCTCCAGTTTATCTTGCAATAAAAAAATGCTCCGAAACCCGAAAGTTTCGAAGCATTTATGGAGCTGCTATCCAGATTCGAACTGGAGTCCATGTCCCGCGGAGCAGGCTCCGCGGGAGCCCGGAGCGACCTCGGATTGAAATGCGCTTCGCGCAGGGGATGAGGTCTCCAGTTTTGCCTACGGTAAAAGAAAAACCTTCAAAACCCGAAGGCTTTGAAGGTTTCTGGAGCTGCTATCCAGATTCGAACTGGAGTCCATGTCCCGCGGAGCAGGCTCCGC
>OBAQ01001305.1_pt1 | contig 17690 bp, 16 predicted proteins | sample 1517821 | NCBI WGS metagenome assembly OBAQ01 (sample SAMN04571705, study PRJEB22368) | human gut metagenome | biome: human gut; material: stool | host: Homo sapiens | place: Luxembourg | collected 2012-09-27
AGACGGCGCTCTAACCAAGCTGAGCCACACCCCGAAACGCAAATAAGATGATACCATGGAATTTTACAAAAAGCAAGAGTTTTTTAATAAAAAGTTAATTTGCCTATTTTGAGCCTATTGTCGTACAATATAATGAGTGTAAGGAAGTCAACATGTTTACATGATTGACGAACGACAACCTTAGCGAATGAATATCTTGTGAAGCTAATACATAAAAACAGTGGAGGATGGGCTATGGCCAATATAACAAAACTGGCACTGGAAGCAGCTTTGAAAAAAGAGCTTCTCACGAAGCCTCTGGATAAGATCACCATTAACGAACTGGCAGAGGACTGTGGAATCAGCCGGATGGCTTTTTATTATCATTTCAAAGATATTTACGATCTGGTAGAGTGGGTATGTGTGGAGGATGGCACGAGGGCACTGCAGGGGAAGAAGACCTATGAGAACTGGCAGGAAGGCTTCTGTCAGATCTTCGAGGCGGTGCAGGAGAACAAACCTTTCATTATGAATGTCTATCGCTGCGTGGATCGCCAGAAGATCGAAAGCTACTTAAACAAGCTGACCTACCAGCTCATTGCGGACGTGGTGGAAGAAAAATGCGCCGGTATGCAGGTGGCGGAGGAACACAAGGAATTCATTGCCGGATTTTACAAATACGGTTTTGTGGGAGTGATGTTAGACTGGATCGACCGGGGAATGAAGGATGATTATCATAAGATCGTTGAAGAACTGGCAATCACTCTTTATGGAAACATCAGCCGCTCCATCGAAAATTTTGAGCAGACGGAAAAGAAAGTCTGAAATAGTATAACTACTTTACAAAAAGGGCAGGATGATAAAAACTTTATCATTTGCCCTCTTTTGTAAATTGGTTTTCTTATAAAAAAGAAGTAGGATACTACTTGTAAACAGGAAAAACATTTGAGAGTCATCAAAGAAAGGTGGTAATCATTATGACAAAGAAGAATAACATCGGACTGGGACTGGCAGCGCTGGCAGTCGGTGCAGGCGCAGTGGCAGCAGTAACCAAAGGACATAAGGCAGAGGTGAAAAAGGAGGAGAGAAAGGCAGCCGTCAAGGCAGCCAAGAAAGACTACCGCAACACCGAGCTTGGAAGATACGACAAGAACAGCAAAGGCATCTATTATTCCAACGGTAACTACGAGGCCTTCGCAAGACCTAAGAAGCCAGCAGGAGTGGATGAGAAGAATGCTTACATCGTAGGTAGCGGACTGGCATCTTTGGCAGCAGCGTGCTTCCTGGTACGTGACGGACAGATGCCCGGTTCCCACATCCACATCTTAGAGGCAATGGATATCGCAGGCGGTGCCTGTGACGGTATTTTTGATCCTACCAGAGGCTACATCATGCGTGGCGGACGTGAGATGGAGAATCATTTTGAATGTCTGTGGGATCTGTTCCGTAGCATCCCCTCCCTGGAAGTACCCGGAGCCAGCGTACTGGATGAGTACTACTGGCTGAACAAGGAAGATCCCAACTACTCTTTGTGCCGTGCAACGAAGGATTGCGGACAGGATGCCCATACCGATGGCAAATTCAACCTAAGCCAGAAGGGCTGCATGGAGATCATGAAGCTGTTCATGACAAAGGACGAGGATCTGTATGACAAGACCATCGAAGATGTTTTCGATGATGAAGTATTTAATTCCACCTTCTGGTTATACTGGAGAACCATGTTCGCTTTCGAGAACTGGCATAGCGCACTGGAAATGAAACTTTACTTCCAGAGATTCATCCATCATATTTCCGGACTGCCTGACTTCAGCGCCTTGAAATTCACCAAGTACAACCAGTACGAGTCTCTGATCCTTCCCATGAAGAAGTATCTGGAGGCAGCAGGTGTGGACTTCCAGTTCAACACCGAAGTGACAAATGTTATTTTTGATATCAATGACGGCAAAAAGGTGGCAAAGGCTATCGAGTGCAAGGTAAAAGGTGTAGAGAAGGGCATTGTCCTCACCGAGAACGACCTGGTATTCGTTACCAACGGAAGCTGTACCGAAGGTACCATCTACGGTGACCAGAATCATGCACCTAACGGGGATGCAGAGGTTCGTACCAGCGGCGTATGGAGCCTGTGGAAAAATATCGCAAAACAGGATCCTTCTTTTGGACATCCTGAGAAGTTTTGTTCCGATATCTCTAAGACGAACTGGGAATCCGCTACCGTGACCACACTGGATGACAAGATCATTCCTTATATCACTAATATCTGTAAGCGCGATCCCAGAAGCGGTAAGGTCGTAACCGGCGGTATCGTAAGCTGTCAGGATTCCAAGTGGCTCATGAGCTGGACTATCAACCGTCAGGGACAGTTTAAGGAACAGGACAAGAATCAGGTATGTGTATGGGTATACGGCCTGTTCACCGATGTACCCGGCGATTATATTAAGAAACCCATGAAGGATTGTACCGGTAAGGAGATCACCGAAGAGTGGTTGTATCACTTAGGTGTGCCCGTAGAAGATATTGAGGATCTGGCAGAGCACAGTGCAGTCTGCGTACCTACCATGATGCCTTATATCACTGCATTCTTCATGCCCAGAACCAAGGGTGACCGTCCCGATGTCATCCCCGATGGCTGCGTGAACTTCGCTTTCTTAGGACAGTTCGCAGAGACCCCGAGAGACACTGTATTCACCACAGAGTATTCCGTGAGAACTGCTATGGAGGCTGTTTATGGACTGTTAGGTGTGGATAGAGGTGTGCCTGAGGTATGGGGCAGCGTCTATGATATCAGAGAGCTTCTGGACAGTAGCGTGAAGCTGATGGATGGCATGTCTCCTCTGGAGATCGAACTGCCCGGACCTTTGAATGCCCTGAAGAAGCCGCTGCTTCGCGTAGTGAAGGGCACCGTAGTGGAAAAACTACTGCGTGATCACAACGTGATCAAAGACGGTATGCTGGAATAAATTCATTTATTAAAATAACGAAAGGAGCAGATTCTATACAAAGGAGTCTGCTCTTTTTGTTTGTGAAAATTATTTTCTTAATAGATCCATATCTGATCCCCGGCAGTGTAAGAGGCAGTGATGAAAACAAAATAAAGACTCAAAAATATGTTTTTACCTGCGTAAAAACCATGTAAAGAAAGTTGAACAAATGTAAGCGGTTACATAATACTAAAGTACTAGACAAAACAAACAAAAGTATAATACAAAAATTTAACATTATGCACGAAAATAAGTACTCTGTCAAAAAATTATCAATTCCGTCTTGATATTCCTTTGGCAGATTGTTACAATATCAAAGTACTAAAAACCGAAGCTGAAATGCTCCGGTAGTGGTTTGGGTTACAAAGTTTTGTCAAAAATATTATAAAAAGGGAGACAAAGAAGTATGAAGAAATGGGTATATTTGTTTACCGAAGGTAATGCAAACATGCGCGAACTGCTTGGTGGTAAAGGTGCGAACCTGGCTGAGATGACCAACATTGGTCTGCCGGTTCCTCAGGGCTTCACCATTACAACAGAGGCATGTACACAGTATTATGAAGATGGACGCGAGATCAATGAAGAGATCCAGGGTCAGATCAACGAGTACATTACTAAGATGGAAGAGATCACCGGCAAAAAGTTCGGCGACCACGAGAATCCTCTGTTAGTATCCGTTCGTTCCGGCGCGAGAGCATCCATGCCCGGTATGATGGATACCATCCTGAACCTTGGTCTGAATGAGACCGTTGTTAACGTAATCGCTGAGAAGTCCGGCAACCCCCGTTGGGCTTGGGACTGCTATAGAAGATTTATCCAGATGTATTCCGACGTTGTTATGGAAGTAGGTAAGAAGTACTTCGAGCAGCTGATCGATGCAATGAAAGAGAAGAAGGGTGTTAAGCAGGACGTTGAGCTTACCGCTGACGATCTGAAGGAACTGGCTGGTCAGTTCAAGGCTGAGTACAAGGCTAAGATCGGTGTAGACTTCCCTGATGATCCCAAGGAACAGTTGATGGGCGCTATCAAGGCTGTATTCCGTTCCTGGGACAACCCTCGTGCAAACGTTTATCGTCGTGACAATGATATCCCTTATTCCTGGGGTACTGCTGTTAACGTTCAGTCTATGGCATTCGGTAACATGGGTGATGACTGTGGTACCGGTGTTGCATTTACCAGAGATCCGGCTACCGGCGCTAAGGGACTGTTCGGTGAGTTCCTGACCAACGCACAGGGCGAGGACGTAGTAGCAGGTGTTCGTACACCTATGAAGATCGCTGAGATGGCTGACAAATTCCCCGAGGCATTTGCTCAGTTCCAGGAAGTATGTAAGACTCTGGAAGATCATTACAGAGATATGCAGGATATGGAGTTCACCGTTGAGCATGGTAAGCTGTACATGTTACAGACCAGAAACGGTAAGAGAACCGCTCAGGCAGCTCTGAAGATCGCTTGTGATCTGGTAGATGAGGGCATGAGAACCGAGGAAGAGGCAGTTGCAATGATCGATCCTCGTAACCTGGATACTCTGTTACATCCCCAGTTCGATACCGCTGCTCTGAAAGCTGCAACTCCTATCGGCAAGGGTCTTGGTGCTTCTCCCGGAGCTGCTTGCGGTAAGATCGTATTCACTGCAGAAGATGCAGAAGAATGGCATGCAAGAGGAGAGAGAGTTGTTCTGGTTCGTCTGGAGACCTCTCCCGAAGATATCACCGGTATGAAGGCTTCCCAGGGTATCCTGACCGTTCGTGGTGGTATGACCTCTCACGCAGCAGTAGTTGCTCGTGGTATGGGTACCTGCTGTGTATCCGGTTGTGGCGACATCGCTATGGATGAGGAGAACAAGCAGTTCACTCTGGCTGGCAAGACCTTCCATGAAGGTGACTGGCTGTCCATCGATGGTACTACCGGTAACATCTATGATGGCGAGATCAAGACTGTTGACGCTACCATCGCCGGTGAGTTCGGCCGTGTAATGGCTTGGGCTGACAAATATCGTAAGTTAAAAGTTCGTACCAATGCAGATACTCCCGCAGATGCTAAGAAGGCTCGCGAGCTGGGCGCTGAAGGAATCGGTCTGTGCCGTACTGAGCATATGTTCTTCGAAGAGGACAGAATCGCAGCATTCCGTGAGATGATCTGTTCCGATACAGTAGAGGAGAGAGAAGCAGCACTGGATAAGATCCTGCCTTATCAGCAGAACGACTTCAAGCAGCTGTACGAGGCTCTGGAAGGCAACCCTGTTACCATCCGTTTCCTGGATCCGCCTCTGCATGAGTTCGTTCCTACCGAGGAAGCTGACATTGAGAAGCTGGCTAAGGCACAGGGCAAGAGCGTAGAGACCATCAAGACCATCATCGCTTCCCTGCATGAGTTCAACCCTATGATGGGTCACAGAGGATGCCGTTTGGCTGTTACTTATCCTGAAATCGCAAGAATGCAGACCAAGGCTGTTATCCGTGCGGCAATCGAGGTTAAGAAGGCACATCCCGACTGGAATGTAGAGCCCGAGATCATGATCCCTCTGGTATGTGAAGTGAAAGAGCTTAAGTTCGTTAAGAAGGTAGTTGTAGAGACCGCTGATGCTGAGATCGCAGCTGCCGGTGTAGACATGAAGTACGAAGTAGGTACCATGATCGAGATCCCCAGAGCAGCTCTGACTGCAGATGAGATCGCTAAGGAAGCTGATTTCTTCTGCTTCGGTACTAACGACCTGACCCAGATGACCTTCGGCTTCTCCCGTGATGATGCAGGTAAGTTCCTGAACGCTTACTATGATACCAAGATCTTCGAGAATGATCCGTTCGCTAAGCTGGATCAGACTGGTGTCGGCAAGCTGATGGAGATGGCTATCAAGCTTGGTAAGCCTGTAAATCCTAAGCTGCATGTTGGTATCTGTGGTGAGCATGGTGGAGATCCTTCTTCCGTAGAGTTCTGCCACAAGATCGGTCTGGATTATGTATCCTGCTCACCTTTCCGTGTACCTATCGCAAGACTGGCTGCTGCACAGGCTGCAATTGCTGATAAGTAAGGAAAGTCGGCAAGACGATCTGAGAGGGTATTGCGCAGGCAATAAATTGGGGTATATGAGAATATGATGAGAACCTCATTGCTGATAGAAATATCAGTAATGGGGTTCTTTTAGATCCAGAAGGTCATTGATCTTGCGGCAGAGGAAGGTGGCGGTGTCCTGGTGGTACCGCCCGGAACCTATCTGACCGGATCGATTTATTTCAAACAGGGAGTGCATCTCTATGTTTCCGCCGGAGCTACATTAAAGGGCAGCAATGATATTTCGGATTATGATTTGTGTGGGACCCGGATCGAGGGAGAGACCTGCCTCTACTATACGGCACTGATCAATGCAGATGGGGTGGATGGCTTCACTATGTGCGGACCGGGTACGATTGACGGTAACGGTCTTAAGGCATGGAGAGCCTGCTGGCTCCGCTGGAAATGGGGAGGTGGCGGCAACAAGGAGGAACAGCGTCCCCGCCTTGTGTATCTGTCGAATTGTAAAAATGTCCTGATCGCAGATCTGCATTTACAGAATTCTCATTTCTGGACCACACATATTTATAAATGCGATCATGTGAAATACTTAAATTGTCAGATCTATTCCCCGGCAGGACCACTACCTGCACCCAGTGCGGATGTCATCGACATAGATGTCTGTACGGATGTGCTGGTCAAGGGCTGCTATATGGAAGTCAATGACGATTCTGTGGTATTAAAAGGCGGTAAAGGGCCCTGGGCGGATACCCAGCCGGAGAACGGCATCAATGAGCGGATTCTGGTGGAGGATTGCGTCTACGGTTTCTGTCATGGGTGTCTCACCTGCGGTTCGGAATCCGTACATAATCGGAACATTCTCATGCGCAGAATCAAGATCAAGGGAGCAGCGAGACTGCTGTGGCTGAAAATGCGGCCGGACACTCCACAGCGCTATGAATACATTACCGTGGAACAGATCGAAGGCAGGGTAAAAGAATTCCTTAAGATTTATCCCTGGACGCAGTTTTTTGATCTGAAGGACCGTAAGGACAGACCGCTGTCCTATGCCGATCATATCACTATGCGGGACTGTGATTGTGTCTGTGATACATTTTTTGATGTGATTGCGGATGAAGAGCAGTACCTTCTTACGGATTTTACACTGAAGGATCTGCGGATCCGGGCAAGAGTGGATAATTTTTCAGAAGACAAGTTAAGAAGTGTAGTATATGAGAACGTACAGGTGGAAGAAAGTACGGAGCCTGCGGAGAACTGGCATGAAGTGAAGGGCTTCCAATAATAAATGCTCTGAGGAAGGGAGATTAATATGGCAAAGGTGTATATTAACGAAAAAAACAAGAAGGGACATATCAACCCGGAACTCTACGGCAACTTTTCCGAGCATCTGGGCAGATGTATCTATGAAGGACTGTATGTGGGAGAAAATACCGAGATTCCCAATACCAATGGTATGCGTAACGATGTAGTGGCAGCGCTCAAGGAGATGAAGCTTCCGGTGCTGCGCTGGCCCGGTGGCTGTTTCGCAGACGAATACCACTGGAAGGACGGTATCGGACCGAAGGAGAACCGCAAGAAAATGATCAACACTCATTGGGGTGGTGTGACCGAGGACAACAGCTTCGGTACCCATGAGTTCTTCGAACTGTGTGAGCAGATCGGCTGTAAGACCTACATCAATGGCAATGTGGGAAGCGGTACCGTACAGGAGATGTCCGAGTGGGTAGAGTACATGACCTTCGACGGGGTATCTCCTATGGCAGACCTGCGTAGAAAAAACGGCAGAGAGAAAGCATGGAAGGTGGATTACTTCGGTGTCGGTAATGAAAACTGGGGATGCGGCGGCAATATGACCCCATCCTACTATGGCAATCTGTACCGCAGATACCAGACCTATGTGAGAAATTATGATCAGAAGCACCCCATTTTCAAGGTATGCTGCGGTCCCAATGCCGGAGACACCTATTGGACGGAAGAGGTATTAAAGACCTGTTTTGAAAATGCACCGGAATGGATGCATGGCTTTATGGACGGACTGTCCCTACATTACTATACACTGCCGGAGGATGACTGGTCTCACAAGGGAAGCGCACTGGACTTCGACGATGCAGCATGGTACAAGACTCTGGCAAAGGCTTTTAAGCTGGATGAACTAATTTATAAGCATTCTACGATCATGGACAAATACGACCCCGGGAAGAAGATCGGTCTGATCTGTGATGAGTGGGGCACCTGGTATGATGTGGAGCCCGGTACCAATCCCGGATTTTTATACCAGCAGAGCACCATGCGTGATGCATTGGTAGCGGGACTTTCCTTAAATATTTTCAACAAGCATTGTGATCGTGTGAAGATGGCAAATATTGCACAGTTGATCAACGTATTGCAGGCAGTGATCCTGACCGAGGGACCGAAGATGCTGCGGACACCGACTTATCATGTATTCCATATGTACAAATACCATCAGGATGCGGATCTGGTGGAAAGCTATATCGATGGTGTGGAACAGATCGGAGAAGACGAAAAGTTCAAGGTTCCCCATTTACAGGAATCCGCTTCCGTGGATAAGGACGGTGTCGTGACCATCACCCTGAACAACCTGTCCATCGATAAGGCAGAAGAGGTGGAGATTGCATTCACAGAGTGCAATCCGAAGCAGGTAAGCGCAGCGATTCTTACCAATGATATGCATGCTTACAATACTTTCGAGGATCCCGACAAGGTGCACGAGGAAGTGTTTACAGATTATAAGATCGAGAACGGAAAGATCACATTTACCATGCCGGCATGCAGCGTGGTAATGTTCCGGGTGAAATAATGCCGGACGAAGAAGTAAGGCAGAAATACCCCTGCCGAAAATGTCTGCTCCGGGAGATGGATCAGAATGTCTATATGGAAAGTCTGTACGCGTATATTGCCAGGCTGGAGCCCGGGATCAAGGCAGACGAGACAATTTATGAAAAGCGGCTTTCTGTATGTAAAAGCTGTAATTACCTGAATGAAGGACTGTGTGGAGCCTGTGGGTGCTTTGTGGAGCTCAGGGCTGTGATTGCCAAAAATGTATGTCCCTACCAGAAGTGGTAGGGGCATATTTTTGTATGCTTCATTATTTCAACTGTTAATTTAGCGCAAATAAATGCAAAAGCAATCAGAATATGTTATACTACATTTGTTGTTCACTAAGCAATGAGAAAACAAATGATAGATACATAGGATATTGCAATGGAAAATTATCAGGAACAATATAATCAGGAATTACATCAGCAGGAGATTAACTCGAATTTAAGTACATTGAAGGGATATTTCTGGATCGTTGTGACCATGCTGGTACTTTGGCTGCTGACGCTTACGCGTATTTTTATTGTGGATGCCGGAATCTTTACCATGGCGGTGGGATTGTCCATGGTCATGGGAATTCCTGTTTTGTACATTTACAAAAAAGTAGATCTGTCGAAGCACTGGGTAAAATATGTGCTTTTGACACTGATCTGTGTGATCTCCGCGATCTTTGTCGCCTTTTTGTCTTTCCATGCGGTGCTTATTTATGTATTGCCTTTACTTCTGGCAGTGCAGTATCGGGAGAAACAGACGCTTTGGATCACTTATGCAGTGAACGATGTGACCATGACCATCAGTATGGTGGCAGGATTCTACCATGGAATCTGTGATCTGAACGTGCTTCTGGGAAGTAATCACACCAGAGACTGGTATCTGGAACAGTGGGCAGCAGGGACAATGCAGTTTGGCATTGAACCGGATCCGGTGTTCGTGATCCTGTTCTATGGCGCACTGCCCCGTGCGGTGATCCTTCTGATGTTCACTGCCATCCTGCGCTATATCAGTATCAGCAGCCATGAAGATGCGCAAAGAATCGCTGATCTGACTTATCGCAAAGAGACCGACCTGGGAACGCATGTGTACAATAAGAACAAATATGAGGAAATGATCGAGACTTATTATCCGGAAGTACACAGACTGGCGGCTATTTTCTGGGATGTGAATAATTTAAAATATGTCAATGATAAATACGGTCACGCTGCCGGGGATGTTCTGATTCAGACATTATCCTCCGTACTGTATGAATTGTCTACGGACAGACGCAAGGTTTATCGTGTGGGCGGGGATGAGTTTGTTATGATTATCGAGAATCCGGTAGAAACCGAGATAGAGTCCATGATAGAGACTGTAAAAGCCGATCTCATGGAAAAAGATGGGCAGGGAGACATCCCAATCTCCAGTGCCGTAGGCTGGGCGGAGGGCTGCGGCGTGGATATCTGCAAGATCGTCCATGAAGCAGATACGAAGATGTATGAAAATAAAAAACGCGGAAAGGAAGGGAGAGAATAGATGGCAAACTGGGTGAGTGCCGGCTGCGGCGTCATTGCAAATGAACTTGCGCAGGCAATGGAAAAAAGAGGGCAGAAGCTGTATGGTGTCGTGAACCGTACGCAGGAGAAAGCAGTGGCTTTTGCAGAAAAATACGGTGTGCAGAAGGTCTATACAAGCTTTGAGGAAGCCTGTGAGGATCCGGCAGTGGATATCATCTATATCTCTACGCCTCATAATACGCATATTCAATTTTTACGAAAAGCTCTGGCAGCAGGTAAGCATGTGTTGTGCGAGAAATCCATTACGTTAAACTCCGGAGAACTGGAAGAAGCCATGCAGCTGGCGAGGGAGCACGGTGTGGTACTGGCAGAAGCCATGACAATCTACCATATGCCAATCTATAAGGAATTGTTAAAACGAGTGAATGCGGGTGACCTCGGAGAACTTCGTGTGATACAGATGAACTTCGGAAGCTATAAGGAATACAACATGAAGAACCGGTTCTTCAACCGGAATCTGGCGGGCGGTGCATTATTGGATATCGGCGTATATGCGCTCTCTTTTGTAAGAATGTTCTTAAGTTCCTGTCCGGATCAGATCGCCTCCCAGGTGAAGCTTGCACCTACGGGAGTGGACGAGCAGGCGGGGATTCTTTTAATGAATCCTCAGCAGGAGATGGCGACAGTGACATTATCTCTGCATGCCAAGCAGCCCAAGCGTGGCATGCTCTCTTTTGACAAGGCTTATGTGGAGATGTATGAATATCCCAGAGGGCAGAAGGCAGTGATCACCTACACGGAGGACGGTCATACCGAGGAGCTTCGGGCAGGTGCCACAGCGGATGCCCTGGTCTATGAGGTAGAGGATATGGAGCGGGCAATTGCCGGACAACCGGAGGTCATGAAGTTGAATTATACGGAAGATGTCATGCATATGATGACAGAGATCCGAAAACAGTGGGGACTGACCTATCCGGAGGAAGAACAGACCATGGGAAAAATCTGATAACAGTATTCCAGCGGTAAAAAGAGCCGAAGGAAATATGACCGATGGTATGCAGGGAGAATACTGATGATACGAAACAAGAGTCTGGGGAAGAGACTTCTGGCGGTGGGACTTATGCTGATATTTAGCATGAGCGGCTGCGGAACAGACAATGCGATAGAGTTAACAGGGAATGGAATAGGAAGTGATGGAATAGAAGCTGCGGCAACGGTGGATCCTGCTGAGGTGACCGCTACCGGAGAAACAACATCGGATGTCACGGGTGGAGATGCCACAGCCCAAAAAACTGCGGAGGAGACGAATAAAGTGACCCCTGAGCCTGCCCCGGTTCCCCAGGAGCTGACTACTGCGGATCGCATGGTGGACCGGACGAAAGTGAAAGGCATCTATGTCACCGGTCCTAAGGCCGGCAGCACCGGAATAGAGGAGCTGATCGGGCTGGTGGATGAGACGGAACTGAACGCTATGGTCATTGATGTGAAAAATGATGAAGGAAATGTGACGTTTAGGCTGACGAATGAGGAGATTACAGAGAACATTCCCGTACTGGATCAGATATCCGAAATGCAGGCAGGAGTGCGCTACATCCGGGATATTCAGGCTCTGATGCAGGAATTGAAGGATCATAATATTTATACCATTGCGAGGATCGTATGTTTCAAGGATCCCATTCTGGCGGCGGCGAGACCGGAACTGGCACTGACGAAACCGGACGGTAAGCCGGTGACGGATGCCAACGGCCTGGCATGGGTGAATCCATACAGGCAGGAGGTCTGGGAATATCTGACAGAACTTGCTGAGATGGCGGCAGACCTTGGATTCGATGAGATCCAGTACGATTATGTGCGTTTTCCTGTGGGATCAGATGCCAATGCGGCGGACTATGGTGTGGATATGGAAACCTATCCGAAGAGGCAGGCAATACAGGATTTTCTTGCCTATGCAGGAGACAGACTTCACGAAAAGGGATGCGTGGTTACGGCGGATGTCTTCGGTACTATCATCGGAAGTGAGACCGACGTGCAGACGGTAGGGCAGGATTACGCGGCGCTGGGACAGACTGTGGATGCCATCAGTCCCATGGTGTATCCCTCTCATTATGCGAACGGGGTATTCGGACTGAAAGTACCGGATGCGAATCCTTATGAGACAGTATTGGCGGCAATGCAGGGGTCCGTCGAAGAACTGCAGGAGATTTCGGAGGCAGAGCGGGCAGTGGTGAGGCCCTGGCTGCAGGCATTTACCGCTACCTGGGTTCCGGGGCATATTTCTTATAACGGAACACAGATCAGGGAACAGATTCAGGCAGTTTATGATGCCGGTTATGAAGAATGGATCCTGTGGAATGCAACGAACCGTTACTCCGCGGAAGGACTGCTTGGTGCAGATGAGGTAGAGGATAATGAAGATAATCAATAAGATCATGATAGGAATCGCAGTGCTCTGTCTGCTATTGTGTGGCGGAGTTCTGGCGTTTGCCCTAAATCCGGACATGACCGGTTCATTGGCACAGATGCTGTATGGAACCGAAAACAATGCAGAGGCTGTAACAGAGGCAGCAGAGGAAATCGGAAATCCCGGCAATATAGGTACAGATGGAAGTGTTTCGGTAACGCTGCCGGATCAGCCTGAAAACAGTCTGAGCGATTACATCAATCCGAATCCCCAGAAACCCCTGCGATATCCCGGCGGTAATACCGGAAACTCCGACAGCGACACAACAGCCACACCGGCTTCCAGAAGTGACGCTGTGACGGATTTAAATTCTTATTATGCGAATTGTATTACACAGTTAAATATGCTTGGGAGCGGAGATCAGCATTTTGACAATGTGGTTTCCAAGAGTCTGTGGAGTACCATTGAGCAGGCGTATAATACCGGAGCCTACGAGCAGGGATATGTGTCGGAGGTGCTGAAAAAACTTGGCATGGAGAACTTTGCGATTTCGCTGCAGTTGGTAGATCTCGGGGATGGGTATTACAGAGTATATCACAACGTGGTGACCTACTAAGAGGAACGTACAATATTTATAAAAAGTTAGAAACACCGATATCTTTGGATAGCGGTGTTATTTTTAAATTCAAAATGAGAATCATTACTATTATTATTGACAGATAATTACAGTTGCGCTATAATCAGGGTATGAAATACATGAGAGATATGAAAAGAGAAATACAAAGTAAATAAATTGTGTGATGTAAGAGATACTAAAAGAAAACAACTCACAGGAGAAAAGGAGAAATTATATGAATCATAAGGCAATGTACAAGTTAAGCTACGGTTTATACATTGTAACCACACGGGATGCAGAGAAGGTAAACGGCTGTATCGTCAATACCGCGATCCAGGCGGCTTCCACTCCGAATCAGATCTGCATCTGCATTAACAAGGCAAACTATACCCACGATATGCTGTTAAACACCGGTGTATTTAATGTATCCGTACTCAGCAGAACGGCAGAGTTTCCGTTGTATGAGCGGTTTGGTTTTCAGTCAGGCAGAGAAGTGGATAAATTTGCGGATTATACAGCATATAAAAATGCAGAGAACGGCGTGCCCTATATCACAGAAGGCACTAACGCATACATTGCAGTGAAAGTTACTCAGACCGTGGATCTGGGATCTCATACTATGTTCATCGGAGAAGTGACGGAGATGGAAGTATTAAGTGAAGAGCCATCCGCAAACTATGAGTATTATCAGGAAAATGTAAAACCCAAGCCGGTAGATACAGGGAAGACTGTGGACGGTCAGACAGTATGGCGCTGCACCATCTGTGGCTATGAGTATGTGGGAGAGGAACTGCCCGAGGATTTTATCTGTCCATTGTGTAAGCATCCGGCATCTGATTTTGAAAAAGTGATAAAGTAAATGACAGGAGGTCAGAATTATGAGTATTGACAGTAGAAAGGTAGTTGTAGTGGGCTGCGGATTTGTGGGATCTTCTTCCGCGTTTGCCCTGATGCAGAGTAAGCTTTTTTCGGAAATGGTATTGATCGATGCCGATCATGATCGTGCGGAAGGGGAAGCTATGGATATCAGTCATGGTATGGCATTTGCCAGCCCCATGAAGATCTATGCAGGTTCTTATGATGATATTACGGACGCCGCAGTAATTGTGATCACCGCCGGTGCCAACCAGAAGCCCGACGAGACGAGACTGGATCTGATCCGGAAAAACAGTGCCATTATGAAGTCCATTATCGGGGAGATCAAAAAGAGACCCTTTGAAGGAATCCTGCTCATTGTCTCCAATCCGGTAGACATTCTGACTTATATAGCCCTGAAGGAATCCGGCTATCCGGCAAACCGGGTCATCGGTTCAGGAACGGTACTGGATACCGGCAGGTTCCGGTATGAACTGGGAGAACATTTGGAAGTGGATAGCAGAAGTATTCATGCTTTTATTATCGGCGAACATGGAGACAGCGAACTGGCAGCATGGAGCGAGGCGAGAGTCGGTGGCATGCCCATCCATGATTTCTGTGAACTGCGGGGACATTATGACCATGAGGCATCCATGGAGAAAATATTTAACAGCGTGAAAAACAGTGCCTATGAGATCATTGCGAGAAAGCACGCAACCTATTACGGAATTGCCATGGCGGTATGCAGGATCTGCGCAGCAATTGTCCGTAATGAGCAGTCCATTCTGCCGGTATCCAGCCTGATGACGGGAGAGTACGGACTGGAGAATGTGGTGTTAAGCATTCCCGCTGTGGTGGATGAAAACGGTATTGAGACGGTGGTGCCCATTGAATTAAATGAGAAAGAACTGTCAGAACTGCAGCAATCGGCAACTGTATTGAAGAAGGTGATAGCGGAATTTTATCCGGATTAGTCTAAGGGTTTTAATAATGTGAAATGACTGCGCTGTGTCTGCAGGATTCCAAGCTTTGTAAGCTTGCCGAGTTCCGCGGACATGGCGCTTCTTTCAACTCCCAGATAATCCGCCAGTTCCTGACGGTTGAAGGGGATGGTGAAATCATTGGAACCTTTCATTTTTGCCTGATCGGTCAGGTACGCCATTAGTTTTTCTCGGGTGGTCTTGCGAGAGGTATATTTGATTTTCTGGTTCAGATACATGTTGTTCTGTGCCACGATCCCCAAGAGATTGCGGATCAGGGTATGATGAAACTTACAGCCGTTGTCACAGGTATTCAACAGTTTTTTCCCTTTTAAAAACATAATAGTGCAATCCTCCGCAGCCACGACATCCACAGGAAGACGAGGAATCCCGGCACAGACAAAAGCCTCCCCGAACAGGGAGCCCGTGAAGATGGAAGCAGTAATATTACGGTTGCCGTAGTAATCGTCCTGTAATACATGGATCGAACCGGACTCGACAATACCGATGAAATCTGCCGGATCGCCGGCATGCCTGATATACTCCTCCTTTTGATAGGATTTTGTATAGGCGTGCAGGCGCTTCAGCATAACGGGGATATCTTCAGGTAAAATATTCTGAAAGAGAGGATTGTGCATAATAAATTCTCCTTTTGTTGGAAAACCAACATACTTGATGGGATGATTCTAGTATAATCCCATCAGAAAGTCAAGGAGAGTTCAGGAAAGGAAGGATAACGATGTATAAAAATATTGAAAAACAGACGAAACTAAATCTGAAGGAGCTGGTGAAATACCAGGAGGGGCAGGTAGTCAGCAAGACTCTTGTACAGAACGACTATGTGAGTATGACGATTTTTTCCTTTGACAAGGGCGAGGAAATCTCCACCCATGCAGCAGGCGGTGATGCTATGGTAACCGTTTTGGAAGGCAAGGGTAGATTCACCGTAGGCGGCGAAGTATTCTACGTGGAAGAGGGCGAGACTCTGATCATGCCCAAGGATATCCCTCACGCAGTATACGGTGAGGAGAGATTCAAGATGCAGCTGACAGTATCTTTCTGAGTTGTAGAAAAAATGCGGTTCTCTTTTGAGGTTTGTGCAAAATACCGTTTGTTTGGATTTCTTTGTTGGAAAAACAACATAATGAAATTCTGGATTTTGCAATACTGATCTTGTGATGAAACATAGGACGAATAATTAAGGTCAGATGTTTAGAAAAGTAAATGATGATTTAGAGACAAGCTAAGAGCATAGAAAAGCCGAGGAGGAAAATATGATCCGAAAAATCATTCATATTGATGAAGAAAAATGCAATGGCTGCGGTATTTGTGCGTCTGCATGTCATGAGGGTGCGATAGATATTATTGATGGCAAGGCAAAGCTGGTCAGAGAGCATTTCTGTGATGGGTTTGGCGACTGTCTGCCAGGGTGTCCGACGGGAGCCATTACTTTCGAAGAACGGGAGGCACCTGCCTATGATGAGGCGGCGGTGAAACAGGCACAGCAGTTAAAACAACAGGAAAAAATGCAGCGGGAGGGTATGCAGATTCCACATGGAGGATGCCCAGGAAGCCGTATTCGTCAGATGAACCGGAAGGAAGATGCAGCTACCGTGACAGAAAACAGTAATGCCAATGACGTAATCAAATCTCAGCTGTGTAACTGGCCGGTACAGATCAAACTGGCACCGTTGCAGGCACCCTACTTTGACGGAGCGAAGCTGCTCATTGCGGCAGACTGTACCGCCTATGCTTATGCAAATTTTCATAAGGAATTCATTCGCGGAAAAGTCACTTTGATCGGCTGTCCGAAACTGGATGCAGTGAACTACAGTGAGAAGCTGACGGAGATTCTGCGGAACAATGATATTCAGTCCGTGACCATTGTGCGCATGGAAGTACCCTGTTGCGGCGGCCTGGAAATGGCGGCAAAAAAGGCTATACAGGACAGCGGAAAGTTCCTGCCCTGGCAGGTAGTGACCATCTCCATTGATGGAGAGATTCTGGAATAAAATGTTTTTGCTGAAAGCAAGTGCCTGAAAAAGGAGATTGTATGAAAATGCAGGGAGACAGCATCATCAGTGCCCTGATCGGGCTGGTGGGAGCCGTATCTAATAATGGAAAAACAGAGCAGACCGACAGCGTGATCCGGGAAGCGTTTCTGTGTTTGACGGACACAGGCAGCGAGGAAGAAATGGTACAGAAGATACATGCAGAGAAATTCAGCATTGCGCCGGACTGTGCCACCTGCCTCAATCCCTGCGGCAATACTTCGGATTATGACATGGCACAATTTTATGCAGCAGATGCGAAGGTCATCTCTGCGAAGCGGGATCTGGTCGAAACTGTTTGTAAAAAGTTGGGTTCGTCGGAAAATGTCCCGGAGGATGTTTATCAGGGAATTGCCTATCTTGGGTATGATCTGGAACCGGAGGCTTATGCGCAGATACGGCAGAAGATTATATGCTATGATTCAATAAATTGAGAGTTACGAGCCATGCAAAAATAGAACGGAATACCTCGGTGGGAGCTTGCTCACAC
>OBAQ01001346.1_pt1 | contig 17282 bp, 12 predicted proteins | sample 1517821 | NCBI WGS metagenome assembly OBAQ01 (sample SAMN04571705, study PRJEB22368) | human gut metagenome | biome: human gut; material: stool | host: Homo sapiens | place: Luxembourg | collected 2012-09-27
TTTGTTGCTCAGGCACTTATAAATAATGTTAAACTATAGTGTTGCGGAATTAAGGATAAATATCTATTATTTAACATATAGAGCTATCATTACTTGTTACTCAAAACAAGCTTTTACCATAGAAGTAACCCATAAACTCTATAGTAATACTGACCCCTTTTCTTTTACTTCTCACAAAGAAATAACTTTTGCTGCAAATAGAATATAGGTAACGAAGCATTTATCAAACAAATAACTACCTTTGCAGCACAATTACAGATACTTATGTTGAATACTGAAAACATACAATTGCTCATTGATAGCGGAGAAGGCTATAATGTTGAGTTCAAAGTTCGTGTTCCCTCTAAAGTTCGTGAACTGACAGAAGAAATTTGCGCTTTCGCCAATGCAGACGGAGGATACTTACTTATTGGTATAGATGATAACGGACAGATTATAGGCACAAGTTTAGAGAATGACAAACGTTCTGCTATTCAAGGCTCTATCAGTGAAATATCTCCGACGCTTCATTGCGAGTTGTACACCGTGAATATTGAAGATAAAACAGTTTGGGTGATTGATGTTCCATCAGGTAAAGACAAACCTTATATCTTTTCCGGTTCTATCTTTGTACGCGAGGGAGCAAACTCTCAAAAACTTCGTACTGTCGAAGAAATGCGTAGCTTCTTTCAGGAGTGCAACAAAATATTTTTTGATGCTATCCCCTGCTCATGGTTTAACATTTACACTGATGCAGACGAACAAGCGATAAAAGACTTCCGTACGGAAGCACAACTAAGTCCATCGACAGCCGACAAACAGATATTCGAGAATTTGGAACTGTTTACAGATAAAGGTGTAGCAAAAAATGGTGCTGCCATGTTCTTTGGAAAACAACCTGAACGGAAATTTCCGCACGCAATAACAAGATGTGTTCTTTTCAAGGGAACAACCAAAGTATTTATTATTGATGATAAATCTTTCGGTGGTCCACTATACCAGCAATATTTACAAGCAATGACATGGCTGGAAAGCAAACTGCAAGTAGCTTATAAAATTGAAGGAGCAGGGCCGAGAGAAGAAATTTGGGAAATTCCTCTTACTGTATTCAAAGAAGCCATTATAAACGCTTTATCCCATCGTGATTATTACGAACAGGGAGCAACCATTACGATAGAAATGTTCGACGATCGAGTAGAAATTTCAAATCCCGGAGGACTTTTGCCTATTGTAGCTAAAGATTTCGGACACAAGAGCATGACACGTAACCCGTTAATATTTGGTCTGTTTACCCGTATGCATTTGGTTGAAAGGGTTGCATCCGGTATCCCCCGTATGAAGGAAGCTATGAAGGAAGCTAATCTTCCTGAACCTGAATTTCATACGGACGGGATGTTTACGGTAGTGTTTAAAAGGAAGAACAACAGTGACACCGATGGCACTGTAAATGACACTGTAAATGGCACTGTAAATGGCACTGTAAATGCAAACGAACAGTCCGTTCTGAATCTGATAAGAAAAGAGGAAGGTTTGAATGCTACGGAAATTTCAAAAAGAATTTTGAAGAGCGTAAGAACCACCAAACGTTATCTAAAATCTTTAAACAATAAAAAGCTCATAGAATTTAAAGGAGCACCGAAAACTGGAGGATATTATATTAAAAAACTTTAATAATACATGATATGATACTAGCAGATATAACTCTCAAAGGATTTAGAAATTATAAAGATGCACATATTAAGTTAGAGAAAAATACACTTATTATTGGGGCAAATGATGTTGGTAAGACAAATTTAATCTGGGCGATGCGATTACTATTAGATAGAAGCCTGTCAGATTATGATATAGAACCACGATCTAGTGATTTTTATGTATTGGAAGAAACTAACTCATTTGTCATATTATTACACTTTACAGATATTACTGAGGAATGTGTTTTGTCTAAACTAAGAGGAAAAATAAGTGATGCTAATGAGATGTATATGTCCTATAATGCATCAAGAGATCCTAATACGGGAAAAATATCCTATACAATAAAAGCAGGAGCTTCCGTTGAACTTTTGTCGGATATTGAAGCACATTATTATCGTAAATATTTAAATATTAAATACATCAGTTGCAGAAGAGACTTGTATGCTTTTATATCTAAAGAAAGAAATTTTTTATTTCAAAATGCCAAAGAGAGCAGGAGCACTCAAGAAGAAGAGGAAGATAATACACTTTTACAAGAGATTAAAACTAAATTACAAGAAGCTAACAATTTAATACCGACTTTACATTACATTTCTAAAGCGACAAACTCAATCAATAGTGAATTAAAAGAAATGTCTATTTACAACAATAATCAAGATGTATATTTTGATACAAATTCTTCAAATATAGACAAATTTATAGACAGTACCTCCGTTTCGTCAAAGACAAATGACACGCCCGTAAATATAGGTGGAGATGGACGATTAAATCAAATTTACTTATCATTGTGGGCAACTAAACATGAAATTGAACGTCCCAAGCTTGAAGAAGTTTCGATTGTATGCATCGAAGAACCTGAGGCTCATTTGCATCCACATCAACAGCAAAAGCTTGCAACTTATTTGAGTAACAAGATATGTGGGCAAATATTCTTAACTAGTCACTCTCCACAAATCACCAGTGAATTTTCTCCAAATTCAATTGTTCGCTTATACAAAACAGAACAATCAGATACCAAAGCTGCATCAAATGGTTGTTCTAAAATTATTGAAGGTTCCATAATAAACTTTGGCTACAGAATGAGCATAATCCCAGCTGAGGCATTTTATGCTGATCAGGTTTGGCTCGTTGAAGGTATCTCTGAAGTTATTTTCTATAAAGCATTATCGAAATTTTGTGGTGTAGATTTATTAAAAAACAACATAAGTATACTAATGGCTAATGGGATTGGATTCTCTACTTTTATCAAAATATTAAATGCCATGAATATACCTTGGAAACTTAGAACAGATAATGATATATTCAAGATACCCAAAAAGAAATATTATAGAATGGCAGGAATGCAGAGAGCCATAAGTATTCTCGAAGATTATAGAGAATTGGATGCATCAGAAAAAAAAATAATTGAGGAAAACAAGGAAAAACTTAAAGAACTACCAACGAATATTCCTACAAATGAAATAAACACTATTTGCTCCACTTTAAGAAGTATATTAAATAATCATGGAATCTTTCTATCAGAAAAAGATTTAGAGAATGATATGTTCAATAGTCCTATAAAAAATGATTTAATAGAATTTTTCAATGATTTAGAGGAATATGAAATTATCACGGCAATGCAAGAAGCAAAAGGAAATTTCATGTATAATTTCATAAGACAAAAAAGTACATCATTAAGTAAATTGAAGGAACATTCATTAACAAATCTATTAAGATAAAATGACTCCTACAGAACAACAAAAGGCTATATTAGAATGTAGAGAAAATCTTGTCGTCATTGCTGCTCCTGGATCTGGAAAAACATTTGTTTTATCCGAAAAAATAAAAAACGACATTAAGGAACTGCTCGATTATCAAGGAATTATCGCCATATCGTACACAAATAAAGCTTCTTTAGAACTAAAAAACAGAAGCCTAGCAAATGGCATTTCCCCTAAAAGTTCATTTTTTGGTACCATTGATAAGTTTTGTATTCAAGATATAATTATACCATTTGGAAGCCTAATGCAAGAGAAAAAGACTTTCGACAATCTCATAATTCGCTCAATGAACAATTCTGAGCGTTCTCAGCTAGGGCAAGTTGAAAAAAGAGAAAAAATAGAATATAACCATATGGATATAATATTGTCCTTATTAGAAGCAAATATTATATTAATAGAATGTATAGGAATATTAGCTAATTATATCTTTGATAACTCAAAAGCTTGTAGAAGTTACCTAAAATCGAGATACAAATATTTATATGTAGATGAATATCAAGATACTGGGATAGATCAACATTATTTATTTATTAAGTTAAAAAACATGGGTATAATAATGGCTGCTGTTGGGGATGTTAATCAGTCTATTTTTGAATTTTCCGGAAAGAAATCTTATTACCTAAAAAGAATACGACAAGACAAAACTTTTAGAAGTTTTATACTCAGTCAAAATCATCGTTCACATCAATCTATTGTAAATTACTCCAATAGGTTAATAGATTCTACATGCACAATCACTGATATACCGGAAAAAGACAGGCGGGTATTTTATTTCATTAGTTTAGGAGATGAAAAACATATAGCATCTTTTATTGATGAAAAAATAGCATCTATTATGAATGCATACAATATTGACAAATTCAATAAAATTGCTATACTTTTTAGGAACTCCAAAAATGCTCAATATATCAGTCAAGAGTTAAATACTCCTCATAAAATAGTATCACCAACCAAATTAGATATGCAAATTAGTATTTGGGCATCTATCTTTGCATCCATATTACGTTTCATTTTTAATCCAACAAATCGTTTTATTGATATAGTAGAAACTTACTCTTCTTTCGATAGTTTAAGAAATACACAAAAAAGAAGTTTGCAAAAAAGCAACATTGTTTTAAATGGAATTGTAGATCATGGAGAAATCTGCAATAAAGACTTATTTATAGAAACATCCATTAATATAGCTACTATCCTAATGCCTGAAGCACACAATATTAATGATATAAATCTTTTGAAGGAAGTTGTTTTTGATTCCAAACAACTTGATAGCTATAGGTCTGAAGATTCTAATGAGATAAATTTAATGACCCTTCATAAATCAAAAGGTTTAGAGTTTGATGCTGTAATACATGCTGATTTATATGAATGGGGATTACCTTCAAAAAAGGTGGAAAATAATAATTTTAAGGAACCTTTATATCCAAACTGGGAACAGGATTTGAATTTACACTATGTTGGCATTACAAGAGCAAAAAAAGTTTGTATCCTAATTCGTTCTGAAAAAAGGCATAAGTCAAATGGAGAATTAACAAATGCACAAGATTCAGAATTCATTCAACTACACAATGTTCATAATCTTAGGTTTAATCCTGTTAATGCTATCCCATTTCCTACTCAGCGCTACATGAATGAAGTTAAAGAGAAAGAATTTCCAAGATCATAAATTGAATAACAAAATAATTTATTATATTTGCCCTTAGGAATCGTACCCAAGATACAAACTTGTGTTGAACGGTGCAAAGCTGTGAAAACCTTATTCAAGGGATTAACATCGTAGAAAAGATATAACTTATTGAAAAATAGTGTTATACAAACCGACTTTCGGTTGCTGGTGGCACCACTTTTAAAAAGCAAAACAATATTAATCCCTGATTTTTTTCAAAATTCAGGGATTTTTCTTTTTCTGGAACAGGTAAAATCAATAGGAATGAGAATCAACATAAATATGGTACCATTCTGCAATTGATTTTGGTACAGCATTTATTCAATCATCATCTCATGTTAAGCAACAGCTTTTCGCCCACTTGTAAATTCATTTAATGAACAAACTTTTTCTATAGCAAATATGTTTTCTAATATCCTAAATGAATGATAAATAAAAATGTTTCCATTAGGCATTTTTTCTGTATGACAAAGGACTAATTTTATAAAGAGACAGATAAATGCTCATTTGTTATATTCATTTATTTATAGTTTTATATAACAAATCATGTAGATATGGCAACAATAAAAATCAAATTCCGTACCTCTTCCGTAAAAACAAAAGAAGGCGTATTATTCTATCAAATCATTCATGCCAGAGTAACCAGGCAAATCAATACCGGCTATAAAATTTTTCCTTCAGAATGGGATAAGCATTTGGCTTGCATCATTCTTCCGGACAATAATGACATAAGACGACGTTTTCTCGCTCAACTAACAAGCCAAATAGCAGAGGACATGCATAGACTGAAAAATATCATTTCAAAGCTTGAACATTCGGGCAATCCTTTTACCTCCGGAAAAATAATAGAGCTATTCCGTATTCCCCCCATCAATAAATACAGTTTTCTATCATTCGCACAAGATCTTATTATACAACTAAAACAAATCGGCAAAGAACGCACTGCCGAGTCTTATGCCTCAGCATACAACAGTTTCAAGCGTTTTATGGACAATAATGGTGACGTTCTACTTGAAGATGTAAATTCCAATCTGATGATAAAATATGAAATATACCTTAAAAACTGCGGTGTCTGTCCAAACAGTTGTTCATATTATATGCGGAATCTCCGAGCAATATACAATCGTGCTGTAGAAAAAGAGTTAACACAACAACAATATCCGTTCAAGTATGTATATACCGGTATTGACAAAACAGTAAAACGAGCTGTATCTCTAAAAACAATTCGCCAAATACAAAATTTAGATCTGAGCACAAACCCTTTGATGGATTATGCAAGAGACATCTTCATGTTCTCGTTCTACACCCGCGGAATGTCATTCATTGACATGGCATATCTGAAAAAGAAAGATCTGCAAAATGGAGTTCTGTCCTATCGCAGACATAAAACCGACCAACAATTGTTCATTAAGTGGGAAAAGCCCATGCAAAAAATTGTCGATAAATATAACACTATAGAAAGTCCTTATCTACTACCTATCATCAAAAATAACGGTAAAGACCCAAGAAGAGAATATAAAAATGCCTCACATTTGATTAATAGAAAACTGAAGGTAATAGGACAAATGTTAGAGATCCCCGTCACACTAACAACATATGTCGCCCGCCATGCATGGGCAAACATTGCCAAGAGTAAGAATATCTCTATCTCGGTTATTAGCGAAGCTATGGGACATGACTCCGAAAACACAACACGTATTTATCTAGCCTCGTTAGACGCCTCCATAGTGGATAAAGCAAACAGTATTATACTTAAATCATTATAGTATACAAAAAAAGTATTGGCAGGGCTGACCCAAAAGTCAGCCCTGTTTAGTTTTCCAATGCTATATTATTAATAAATAAGATTATCATGGCTCTACACAACGGATAAAGCATGCATCACTTTTAGGTGTTTCTATTTTATTTTCACCAGTAAGAGTTGCGTAAACATTACTTTTAGAAATCAGATTAAAATCAAAAGAGAAATAATTAATATCCCACGCCATAATATCACTTTCTCCATCGCGTCCTGGTGGATACACCCGCTGTAACCAATAGATAGCCCCCGGACGCATATACAAATCATAAAACAAAGGTTTCTCATCACCTGCCGTCATATTGAATTTATCACTACGTCCAGCAGAATAACGGAGTACAACTGCATTCTTTGTCTCACCATGTATATAGCCCTGACCAGTAACTACGCCCTGCCAATTTCTCATATCACCATATCCTTGTTTTCTATGTCCATAGCCTGACGCTCCTATTGGAAAGAATAGATTCCGTCCATTCGTTTTATTATATATAAAACAACCACGCATACCATATGTGCCGGAACTGCCATAACGATATCCGTATATTTCATTGATATCGGAAAGTGTTTCCTCAGCATCATCACCATAGAGTACACCATAGCCCATTTCTATATCCTTGCTTTTATACAATACATTATAATCATCGTAATTGGCAATTTCCACTTCTTTTCCATTGATTCTAGGCTTTTCAAAAGGGGTATTAAAAGGCTGAGATGTGATTTCATCCCACAATTTAGTAGTCTCTTTTCCAGCAATCTTTAGTGGCTTGGCTTTATCATCTTTAAAGTCTTTCGGCTGTACTTCTATCCAATATTCTTTCTCATGCTTATTACTTGACGCATCAATTGGCTCATTCAGATTTCCCCACTTAAACAATGACCCTTCTTCTACTGGCGAATCTGTTTCCTCCGTAGCAGTTTTCATATTAAACGTATGCCAAGCCCGTCCTTCATCAAGCAAAGCTACAGGAGCATAGCCCTGGCGGACAAATATAAGGTGATTGCAAGTATTGTTGTGATAGCTGACACGAATAACGGCATGGCGGGATTCATTTTCTGTACATGTACCATTGAAAGTAATTTTGAAATCAATTACTGAACCGGAAAGCCCCTTAAGTGTACCATGTTCATCTATACTCGTATACTTGTTACTACTACTTTTTTCTAACTTCACAAATCCTTCGTGTGTTGTCGCTGCAACAACAGCTTCCCAAGCCCCCTCGGAAGTAAATTCTTCGAAATTTGTAGCATTCTCCCGTGCCAAACGTTTTAAAACGACATGGAAAGGCTTGTCATTATTATGCCGTCGATATATTCCTTTAGGATTGACTACGCGACGTACCTGGAATATATCAACTATTTCTGTTAATGGCTCACCCTGCGATAAAGTAGCGGTTATTTTTATTTTTGCCTGACGCCGGTAGGCTACATATGGATTATTCCCGGTATAACTAGTTTTTGCGATCATCTGTTTCGCACGTGTATATAAAGGTATACTCATATGAAGTATATTCGTCCCCTCTTCTTTACGCACAGAATAATTACCATATTCAGTATCTTCGTGAATGCCTGGATCTACGGCATATTCGCGATTTCCTCGTTGAGTTCGGTTATAGTATTCTTGGTTGCTTTCTGCATAAACAATACCCGAGCCTTCACTAGCATCTTTTTCTGTTGTTGTAAGTATGGTTGCAGTAGTACGGCGCAAAGAAAGAAATCCATTCCATACATTCTTGCCTTCCAAATCAAAATGATAATAATCAAAATTATTAGCATCTGCACCAATAGGCGCCCAACCATTGTTGATTATTTCCGCTTTCACACTTTCCACTTTCGCATAACCTGGATTTATTTTTATAGGCAAATCCATCGTTCTGTTATATAAATAGGAAATATAATAAGGATTGGGCACCTCAATACCTGGTTCCGGTTCAGCATATTCGATATGCCAGTCTGCATCATTTGCAAAATTTTTAAATTTCAATGTAAGTTTATAGTGATGATTACGTTCGGCATCATAGTTTGTTGTAATGTTTTTGCCAAGCATAAAACGGTATTTAATATCACCACTACCTACTTTTTCTTCATTAATAGAACGATAATAAGCGTCTACTTCAATATATGTACCATAAGGCACGTTATCTTTTGGCCTATATTTTGAATAATCTTTGTCCGGCTGTTGCAGATGAGGAGGTAATCCGGGATGATCCAGTTCTCCATCTTTATCTGCATCCTGGCGCTTATCATATGGCTGGTCTCCCTGCATATTCTCAAAGAAAAACAAAGCATCAGCTGCCTCTTCGTGTCCATATTTAAAAGTTCCATTTTCTTCACACGGATAATAAGCTCTTCCCGTAGCTAAACGCACCGGATAAGATTCGTCAAATGCAGGTGGGGTAGTTCCTGTATAATACTTTATAATTTCTCCGTCTTTTATTAAGGACGATTGTTCATCTTCACTTGGTGTGTTTGTTTTTCCCAAGTAGCAATTAACAGGAATATCTTTTATCTGAACCGATTTCAAGTAAATAAAAACTCCTTCTTTCAATCCACTGGCATCATAAGCAATGGTTACTTTGGAAGCTGCACGGCGAATCCATGCATGCAATTCCATATCTTTCTTGTTTATAGCTATCCGTGAAGCTTCCGTATTGCGGTTAGCACCCGCAGGTGTATTCTCTTTTGTTGTGAAGTAGCCAAACATCTGATGGTTTTTAGTAGCTTTTGTCACTTTTCCATCAGTAGTTTCTTCTGTCGAGAACCAGTTTTCTGCTTCCCATGTCAGATTAATCGATTTCAGTTTATCGACTGTTTGTATATTATCTTTTTCCGATTCAGCCAAGTTACCCATATTTGCTACCGCATACATGTAATAATAGCCGTAAGGAACTTGAGCTAACTTGAAGGTAGCCCGCTTGGTTTTGGTTTCCGCCGTTTTGTCTCCTTCCGCATCTGTGTCTGTACGGTCAATATCATCAACATCGAATTTATCTGTAGTTTCCGTTGAAGCAGCACCTTTCGGAAGAAGATAGTACGATTTCACCAGATTTCCTTCCTCATCATACAGCAACACACAAAGATCATTGATGTCTTTGATTACATCTCCTGCCGTACGAGTGTTTACATCCAGAGCCGGCCGAAGAGGAAGAAACTCTACAGTAGCACTCACACTGACTTCTCCTTCCGGCATTCTTTCGCCTTCGTTGTTCAGCCAATCATCTGTACAGGCAGTCAAGACAAATATCAGTATACCTGTAAGACTATAAATAATGTTGCGTTTCATATTTTCCTGTATAAAGTTATTTAAGGAAATCTTTCCTTTCATTTTTTATAATCCGAAATCGGGTTCTAGTGTGATTCCGGTATAAGGACGCACATCTACTATGCAATCCATTGCATGTTCATTAATTGTGATATTTACCACCACATGTGTATTTCGCGGCAACTGTGGAAGATTTGGCAAGTAACTTTTCAATTCTGTTCCGTTGACACCCAAAGTCAGCAGATAAGGGTTTTCCTTATTGTTGTCATCACTATGCTTCCCCTCCAACAGGTAAATCGGCTGCTCATTGGTTTTCGTATTCTCATCTCCCGGGAGCAGTTGCCCTTTAAACAACGATGACGCATCATATGTATAATACCCTTTCAAAGTAGGAACATCAAAACTATTTATGTCCCAGAACTTTGTTCCCTCCGTCGTTTCTCTCTCTATATATGTAGCATTATGCGGTAAGTAATACTCCCTTTCCGCCATTTTATCAATAGTCAGTTTCGTGATCTCTATGGACCGGCTGCTTTCATTCGTCATATTGAAAGTAAATTTAACAGCTGCTCTCGTTATGGAAAGCTCACGTTCACAATCCTCGGCAGGCACATCTACCATATAAAGTCCACTCATCGGCAACGGCCCGTCGATTCGTTCCGTATTACTGCCTAGCCGAATGGTTAGGTTGGATATATAATCCGTAAAGAATAAGCTTCCGGGCTGAATTTTCTCAAAATCGCACTCTACCAATTTACGTTTCGGAAAAAATCCCGTTGTCTTTATTTCCGTAGCTTCATTTGCAAACAAATAAATTCGTTTCTTTTCGTTTCCGATAACCTTCATCGGCTCGCTATAACAATCAGTAGATGCAACCTCCAAATTGTAAATCCGGTTATGTTCCACTATATTATCATTGTTACGTACTACAATAATACGCAACGTTTTCATCTTCTCATTATCATTTACCGGAGACTCTGGATAGATGTCACTGGCCCGTGTACCCGATTGCGATATGTCAGACAGGGCAACGCTGATATTAAGATTCACTAACGGCACTCCCCTGTCAAACATTTCACTATCTGCATCATGAGCACACCCCCGAAAAAGGAGAGAAATAGCCCATGGTATAATGATATATGCGATTTTCTTCATTGTCCTATATCGTTGATTCTGACAGTCCAATCGTTTATCTTAATATAAGTTTTAATCCATTCAAGATTCGGGCTTAAGAAGAATATCATTGACCATTCACTTTCACGATCGAGAAACTCCTGCGAATCCATGCTTGCATACAGATCACTCCTAAGCATAAGCAAATAGTTAATAAGTGGAATATTGATAATTTCCACACCATCTGCTTTGCGACGCACCGTCAGCTTAGGCGAGTACCAGTCACGCACCATCAACCGTGAAGTAGATAGTTCGGCATAAGCTACCACCACTTCTCTTCCCTCATCAGTGAATCCTGCCGAAGCTTGCCCTTGCGCCCATGAAGTGTATGTCACCATACCATTCTCAAGCAAATTATTATCGTAACTGAACAGTATATTATCATCGGTAATTTCAAATTCAAATTTCTTATCATCTACCGGCTCACCATTCATTTGTTGCAACACAACACGAATATTATTGGTGTTCTTCATCATCTCAACGGTGCCTTCACTGTAAAGGTCGGCAGTTGCGAGAGTAAGTTCACCCCAATACAAACCATGCAAGTTCTTTCGTTTGGGATTTGTCAAGCATTCTAAATCCAGTTCCACTTGCAAATCGGTATATCCAGTTCCTTCTCCGGGTGTATACTTCATAAGGAAAGAGCTCTTATTACAAGCCAGACCACCATAAGCTACGAAATGATAATTTCCTTGTTTGAGGTCCAGCTTCATGCGATAATTCTCGTCCTGCAACTCCGTACCCGTCACTATGCGAGTATCCACATAATTGCCATTTTCATCATAGACCAGCAATGTCAGACAATCCACCTTCTTAGCAAATGCATTGGCATATTCCATATTGTAGTCGTAAATGAAGCGTAGTGACACGCCATGCGGACATGGAGCAAGATCTTCATAAATACGTTCACACGATGAAAAGGCAAAATTTATCAGTACGATGCCAAGCACCGTACTGATAAACCCTGAAATTATATTTCGTTTTTTATTATGCATCTTTGGTTTCTTAGAAATCGATATTATTGACACGAACTACCCAAGGCAATACATCTACCGAAACTGTCAGATAAATATCACCTCGCTCATCGGGAGTATCAGGACCTGGGTTATCAGGGTCATTATCTGAAATACGTGGATGCCCAAGACGGGAAATGTTAGTTACAGCAAGTTTATAAACATTGTTGCGAACTACAGCGAACTCCATCGGAGCCATTTCACCTTCCACCCCATTGTCATTGTGGCGATTCCAATAATAATAGTAGCAATAATAGCCCCAACCACCGTCTTTGTCCTCGCTTGACTGATAGATGGTTATGCCGGCATCAGTAGCTGCTTGTCTGAAATCACCGAGATAAGAACCTTCAAGTGTTTTGTCGTTTCTGTCCCAAGTGTTCCATTTTGAATTAGCACTACTTTCATCTTGAGGGCTAGCATCCCCTTCCTCACCTGTACCACCGGTACCATATACAGCCACATAAAGCGGATGAGAACGACTCCATGTTTTGGTCTCTTTGTTGTATGCAACAGCTTTCACTGCTTTTCGCACATTTGGCCAACTTACATACAAATTGCCGCCAAACATATAAATAATCGGATCTTTATAAGAATCACGCTTCAAATCAGAAGCAGTGTAATTAATAACTTCTGCCAAGCGCTTGAGATCTTCGTCAGAGCTATTAGCAGCATCTTCAGTAGCTATCATTTTTCCTTTGAAAACAATACCGGTTGTTATACCGTTTACCTGTCTGTCAACCGGTCCCGGAATTGTATTCTCCGTTACATATCGCCATATACGATAATCACCATATTTGTTACCAGTATTCCAGCTATTATCTGTATCTGCTTCACCACCAAGAATGTTAGATAATAAATGTGTGTTCCATTGATCTTGCTTTGTATTGTCTATTGAGCCGTCAGCTTGAAAGAGAGGGTAATTAAAATACTCACTTAATCTTGCTGTCTCAATGCCTTGATTCTTCTCGGTTGCCCACACATCCACGACATAATTACCAACAAGATGAGTTTCCCCACCTCCCGCAACGGTAAACCAGGGCTTTTCCGGGCTGCAAAGACTAGCTTGTGCCGGAAGTCCATTATCAGATACCCGACGCAAATAATAAAAACTATTATTCATATTCACCAAAGCCATTTTACCTAATTGAACGTTTACAATGTAAGCACCAGGTGTTCCGTCCGGTGCAATATCTTGTACAACCGGATAGGTATTGCCTTCCTGAGGACGTATATTTTCAGGCAAACTACGACTACCATCTCTAAAATCGAAACGTGCCATTGCGCGTTCTACTTTCACTGCACCACCTACACTGTTGTCTACTTGTGACAAACTTCCCGCATTGTTTATTCCGGAAAGATTAAACGGAGTAGCTTCATTATATAACAACCAGTCATTCATCGTATTAGGAAGCAAGCGTTTGGCTATGGAATAGTTGGACATCAGGAAGCTGCCACCTTCATTCTTGCTCCATATCTTTCCTAATTCCTTATCGTCACCCTTGCAAATTGCATTATACCATGTCGTATTCTTATATTCAGTTTTACTGATAAGTTCTACCAATTCATCTGTCGGATTACAAAATATAAATACATTCACTTCCTTTTTATCAGTTGGTGTTTCTGTATCATTATAGAACTGAGACAACTGTGTTTTAGTTATTTCGGAAGTTCCGATATAAGCCTGTTTATTTGCGGATTGTTTCATCTTGTCCGACATGTCACCAAAAGCAATGAATGCATTATCCGTGCTGCGGGCAAGTACCACGTACATTCTTTTCACATTGTTCTCATAATCTTTACCGATTTCGACACCAACATTGCTGCCACCACCTTCAACCGTATTACTACGCGAACCGGGTACAGACGGCATAGTTACCTGTACTGTCATGTATGCCTTATCTCCCTCATAAACAGTAGGGTCAAATTCTGTTTCACCTAGTTTATCCTCAGCACAACCTGCTGTGAGAACTACGGCAAAAAGGCATAAAAAATACTTGCTAATTCTTTTCATAATCTGCAACTTTGAATGAATTAATAATTTCTATGTTTTTATATTTAGATCCTGTTAATGTTTTATCTCTTCTATTTGCTTTAACATCTCCTCCGCATCAGCCAGCCCCCTATGTGCAGCTTCAGTAAACATTTTCTCTGCCATATCAAACTCCTTCTTCAAGGCAGCATATGTTCCCCGACCATAAACAGCCTGAGGTGAGTTTCCAGCTTTCTTCAGATAATATTCCGCATTCTTCATATCCCCCCTGTCCATTGCGGCATTTGCAGCATTCAGATTAGCAACTTCATCATCAGGGAACATACGTACAGCGACTTCGAATGTTTCATTATATTCTTCACTCCCCAGTTTCATATCCTGTGCGGCAAGATACATCTCGTTCAAACTTAACTTCTGTGGCTGTGTCTTAATCAGACGCTTGATTTCGTTGATATCAGTATAGGTACGCACTTCATATTTGACTGCATAGTCTGAATGACGAAGCCCCGGATAAACCTCTTTCAGTAAGAATGCATAATCTTTGGGAAAGGCAGTCTTGATGCTACGTTCTTTTGCATCTGGTTCCAGGTTACTGCGGATTAATGCCAGAATACCTGCTTTGTTTTCGAGATACGAGTTTTCTACATAACGTTCGAGTCCTGCCCAATCTTCCGGCTCGTAATCGGTAATGAATAGTGAATCGGCAAAATCGTACTGTTTGCGTACATACTCTTTCAGTGTTTTCGTTCGTCCCATCGCCAGACGTTCATTATTCGAATAGGGACTTTCAGGCGAAGCATATCCTTTAATGCTGACAGAGATAATCCGTGTATCCACATCATTCTTCACCGCATCAATAGTATTAAGTATCTTTTGCAATTCAGTCGGATTACGACGATAATCCTCATGAATTTCTGTCCGATTCACAGGAAAGTCAATATAAGCCGAACCTTCCAGTACATTAATTTTCGGTTCTGCTTTCGGACGAATGTATACATAGGCAGGCACAAATTCTTTCGGCTCCAACTGAAGTACCAACAGAGGCTCGTTGCCATCAACAAGTGCCTCGCCGCAACAACCGCATGTTTCATTGCCCGTACTGAGCATGGCACGTTTCATCCAATCGGCATAAGGTACGACTGTACGATATTTGACCACAGATACTTTGTTTTTTTGATAAAGCATCACATCATCCGTACACAAGCCATTGCGTAGATGATGATAATAGCGGTTGCGACCAGCTATCATCACCGAAGGTAAGTTCAATTCATTACCTTCTCCTGACAATCTAGGCGTAAGAATCACTTCACGGTTACTTTTTACACTCAATGCCGAAACATCAATATCCATTGATACGAACAATTTATCTTCCGAACGAGACACGGCAAGGTCAGATACTGTCACATTACCACCCATTATTGTTTGAGCCTTTGCTCCCATCATCAAGAGTAGGAATAGCAAACTACTACAAAATATTTTTGTTGTTCTATTCATATCCGTAATTTGTGTGATTTAAAAAGTATATATAAGATTGACTGCCGCTTTTGTAGGTCCAACATAATTATGCGATTTTCCATCGGCTATTTTTGTACCACATTGGGTACAGGGATAACTGTCGTAGCGAGTATAAATCCAGCCCAAACCTAACTCCGCTTCCAAATTCCAACGTTTGTTCAATATCCACGCATAACCATAAGCAATACCACCACCGGCAAACCAACCTTGATAACGACGATCAGAAAGCACAGATAAATCTGTTCCAAGAAATGAAATATGATTGTTCAGATTACCAATGTTATACTGCCCACCCAAAGCATGAACACCAACAAAATGACCAGCGAAACGATCACAAAACCAATAACGCCCTTCTGGTTGTAGAAGCCAATGTTTCCACTTACGCTCATGTGAAAAAGTCCAGCCATTATAGTTGGCGGAAAGATCAAATGTCCATTTCGGAGCAAGGCCAACTTCTATTCCTGCATTAACAGTTGCAGTAACATCATACAATAAATTGCTTTTGATTGCTACTTTCTGACAATGTACTTCTGTGCAGAGAAGCACAAAAATCATAATTGCATACAGTTTCAATTTGTTTTTTTTCATATATATAAGTATTATATATTACTAAATTCACACATACACGCATACAATTCGAATCCTATTTATCCTATATATCGGAAATAGAAATATTTTAGACATACGTTATATATCAAATCAATGTTACATACATCTTTTCAACACCCCTATATATATGAGTAGAAATAAATGACATTTCAAATATATCTCTTCCTAAGAGAAGTTTCCAATCTGTAATATAATTGTAATTAATTGAATTTCAACGAATAATGAATTAACTAGAAATATGTATAGATTACAAAGTTTTGCAAAACTCCTAGTTTTTAATAGTTTAGCTAAAAAAAAGTTTATATTTTACATTGTCATTTACAATATTTTATATAATTTTGCAACAGATTGGATACATCTCTTAGGAAGAAAGGTACTTAAATTGTATATATACTAGAACTAAATATCCGCATATATTCAATTTTGCATATTGCCGATATACCTAATAATGAATATTTCAGTTTCTCATTAGGAGATAAACTCTTTGTCTTAAAAGTCAGCACTAAAGAGAAGAACACGGGATATAGCTTTGTTCTTATCATTATAAAAGAATACATTATGAAGTTCCCTCCAAAAAATATTCCTATAGTATTTGGATAAATCGAACCTTTTCCATATCTTTGCACCGTCAAAAAAATAAGAGCAATATAGGTTAAACATTTAACATATATACAATCTATTTCTTTGATTATAATGTGATAATAATTGTATTGTTAATCAGAGTTTTACGAATAAAAATTTTCAAAGCTCAATTTTCAGCAACATCACATTCAAGAGCGGAATGTAGCGCAGTTGGTAGCGCACTACGTTCGGGACGTAGGGGTCGGGCGT
>OBAQ01001348.1_pt1 | contig 17254 bp, 12 predicted proteins | sample 1517821 | NCBI WGS metagenome assembly OBAQ01 (sample SAMN04571705, study PRJEB22368) | human gut metagenome | biome: human gut; material: stool | host: Homo sapiens | place: Luxembourg | collected 2012-09-27
TCGGGGCTTCGATAGAGACAACAAAGACAACTCTGGAACTTGCTGCAAAATATGACTACATTTATGCAGCGGTGGGCGTACATCCAAGTGACATCAGCGGGTTGAATGAAGAGACATTTGCCTGGTTAAAAGAGCAGGCATCTCTTTCAAAGACCGTTGCGATCGGTGAGATCGGACTGGATTATTACTGGGATAAAGAGCCGGAGGTGCAGAATGCACAGCGTTACTGGTTCAGACGGCAGATGGAACTTGCCAGGGAAACCAACCTTCCGGTGATCATCCATTCCAGAGATGCAGCAGCCGATACGATGGAAGTGATGAAAGCGGTCCACGCAGAGGAGATACCGGGTGTCATCCACTGCTATTCCTACTCCAGAGAGATGGCACAGGAATTTATCAAAATGGGTTACTACATCGGTGTCGGTGGCGTCGTCACATTCAAAAACGCAAAAAAACTGAAAGAGACAGTGGAAGCAATCCCATTGGAGCGCATTTTACTTGAGACGGACTGTCCTTACATGGCACCGGAACCGCACCGCGGCACGAGAAACGATTCTTCCAATATTCCGTTTGTGATCGCAAAAATCGCAGAATTAAAAGGAATCACAGCGGAGGAGGTCGAGCGTGTGACGGAGGAGAATGCGGGAAGGTTATTCACAAAAGTATCTTAACTCCACAGCATCCTTCCAGAAGCGTTTCGGAATATTCTGTGCCTGTAATTCGGGGTTAGTACGTGCTTCGATCGCAATGCTGTCGAAAAAGGCCAGCCACAGTTTCTGGAATCTTGCTTCATTCTCAGAATAGTTCTGAAGAAGTTCGGTATTGATGTCCGAAGCATCTACAAGCATATAATTCTTTCCGGCGCGGTGGACTGCCGCAAGCTGGTGGGTTTCATCGTAAATCATAAAATTTTCCTGCGGAAAACGATCCGTAAAATGCTCTGCTAAAATTGGCAGGACATTATTTTTGGGATGGATCGTGGAAAACAGAACGCCGTTCTGCAGTTCCGAAAAGCGCAGAAAACCTTTCAGGTGGTGGGCTTCGGAGGCTGTGGCTCTGGACAATTCAAAGACACGGTAAATATAAGGATTACTCAGTGAATCCAATACACGGGCACCCTTTGGTGAATGAAGTGCGGCAACGATCGTCTGATACACGGCGTTCGCTTTGTCCATCTTCTTCTTGCCGGAAAGATCAATGGATAAAATAGCAGTAAGGATTGTCTCGTAAAAATCGTGTCCAAGCTTCCGGTTTAGCGTAGAAACAACTTTTCCGACTTTTTCAGAGGATGGTGCGACGGTGTGGTAGTCGCAAAACAGCTCGTAATTATCCGGCTGGCCGGATACCAGATAAATATCAGCGTGGGAGCATCTTTCCTGAATCTTTAATTCCCAGGCATCGTATACGCCGGTCAATATTCCGTTTGGTGTGTTTTCACAGATAAATACATGCATAATGTCCTGCTCCTGTCTTGAGGAAAATATTCAGGGAAATAAAAGTTTTACATTTATCTACGACAGCGGAAGCAGCTCCGTGGATAAGCCGGTATCGAACAGGCTCAATTGTTGATAACCGCTCTCACGGATCTCACGTGGTATCTGTGTCTTATCACCCATCAGATTGCGGCAGATATAATCTTCTTCCAGCTTCGTGCGGTACATCATCCTGCCGGAGCAGGTGATAAAATAAAGAGCGCGTTTCAACACAACACCTATCTTCTTGAGATCGGCAAAATCGAGGGTGCTGTGACGTCTTGCTTTTACAATGCGGCTGGCAGACTTATAGCCAATACCCGGGACACGGAGCAGTGTATCATAGTCTGCACGGTTGATCTCGACCGGAAAATATTCCAGATGCCGGATCGCCCAGTCACACTTGGGGTCGAGAAAAATGTTAAAGTCCGGCCGCTCCGGACTTAAAAGCTCGTCGGCTTTAAATTTATAATAGCGGAGCAGCCAGTCTGCCTGATACAGACGATGTTCCCGCAGGAGCGGCGGACCGCCGGGCAGTGCAGGAAGATTGCTGTTGTGACATTCACAAAGGCAGAATAGAACACTCTCTTTAAATCAAATTTCTGATACAGATTCTCGGCAATGCTCACAATCTGGTAATCGTTTTCCGGGGTTGCGCCGATGATCATCTGTGTGCTCTGTCCTGCGGGTACGAACTTCGGGGCGTGTCGGTAAAGAGCGACTTCATTCTTATTTTCCGTAATACCGTTCTGAACCATGCGCATTGGCTTCAGGATGGTATTTCTCGACTTGCAGGGCGCAAGCTTTTTCAGGCTGTCTGCGGTAGGCAGTTCCAGATTAATACTCATGCGGTCAGCCAGAAACCCAGTTTTTTCAATCAGCAGAGGATCAGCGCCGGGAATCGCTTTCACATGGATGTAACCGTTAAAATGGTGCGCTGTGCGCAATTTATAAAGGGTCTGGTATAAAAGTTCCATCGTATAGTTGGGGCTTACCATAATGCCGGAACTTAAAAAAAGACCTTCAATATAATTCCGCCGGTAAAATTCCATCGTCAGTTCGCAGACTTCCTCCGGGGTAAAGGCAGCCCGCCGGACATCGGAGTTACAATTATTCTGGCAGTAAGAGCAGTTAAAAATACATTCGTTTGTAAATAAAATCTTGAGAAGGGAAACACACCGTCCATCTGCGGAAAAAGTATGACAGATCCCACAGGAAATAGAGTTGCCAAGGCCGATGCCGTCACCACCGCGGTCCACACCGCTTGACGTGCAGGCGACATCGTATTTTGCAGCGTCTGAGAGAATCGTAAGTTTTTCCATCAGTGACATATTTTGCTGGATTTTCATCTGGATGTGATCTCCTCCAATCAAAGAATAGGATAGAACATATGTTCGATAAAATGAGAATACCACATTCGGAAAAAGAATGCAAGAGAAAAAGACTGCCAATTTCTGGATCCAATTTTTGGACAAAAAATTCTCTCATAATCCTGATTCCTTAGTTTTTCAGAATTATGAGAGGATGTGTCTTATGAATGGAGTTGTATTTCTTCATATTTAGCTGCAACACGTTTGCCACTGAATGCAATCCCAAAAAGTCCAATTTTTTTGATACCATGATATTCCATGTCGGTAGAATATTTTTTGCTTTGGATCTGTTGTATCGCACTTGACGCAGAATTAGCAAGTTCGGTATCTGAAAGGTTTTTTCCGGCTTTAAATTCAATAATATAGCCCAATTGGGATTTATCTTTTGGCTCAAGCTGTATATCAAAACGCCCTTCGCCGGATTCTCTGTTGGAAGAGATATAATATCGGTCTGAGAGTATTGCCAACATTCCGAAAACAGTTCCGTGATAAAAATTTTCGTTTGTAGTGTCAAAAGTACTGGCAGACTGCAAGAGATATTTTTGCAAAGTGTCAGTGAAAAGAGCAGTATCACCTGTTCGCAGAGCTAGTTCGAAATCTCGGAGCAGGGAGCCGTTAAATAAGGTATTATAATTATCCAAAATCTCTTTTTGGAAAACACTTTTTATCTCGCGGTTAGGCAGTTTAAGAGAACAAATCGGGTTGTCATTAAATTCACTGATCACACTTGTGGCACGCAGATATCCGGCGACAAGCAGAAAGCTGTAGATTGTGTCAGAGTCAGCATTTACCTCCGGGTAAATAATATCCGTATTAATAATGGATTGCACTTCTTTTCCCTGCAGTAAAAGTGAGAGACTTTCGTACACTTCTTTGTCGGAACTGCGGATCAGTTCACCAATAATTTCATTGCCGCTTGTTCGGGACCAGAAAGCCTTTGGTTTACAGTTATTGTTAAAATAATTAATCACAGACCACGGATTATATATTTCTGTATTTCCGAAGAGATAACCGTCATACCATTCTTTAATTTCTGAAAGTTTTTCTGCCATTCCATAGTAAGCTGCCATATTTGATATATCGTTTACGGTAAAACCGAAATACTCTGAGTACTTGTCATCCAAAATCGTGTTTACAACAAGATTATTTAAACCACTGAATAAACTTTCTTTTGCAATGCGGAGTATTCCAGTCAAAATGCCAAATTCCAGATTCTCATTGTCTTTTAAAGCGGAGGAGAAAAGATTCCGCATAAAACCGACAACTTCATTATAATAATGATATAAGTGTCCTTGTTGGATTGGCGTGTCGTACTCATCAATAATAATAATAACTTTCTGGTTATAATGTGTGGCAAGTAAAGAAGAAAGCTTGCCAAGAGCAAACTGATAATCGGTAGAATCAGCGACATCATTTATGAGATTGTGAATGTATTTTTTGTCGTATTCATTAATTGCTTTGCTTGATAAAAGTTCTATATGGCGAAGAAATTCTTCTTTTAAGGTAAAACACAGACTGCGGTACATATCAGTCCAGTTAGTCTGATGTGCATCTTTAAAAGACAGAAAAATGACCGGATAAGTCCCCTGAAGCTGCTTGTAAGCATCTCCGCAATTCCAGATTTTTTTATCTGAAAAATATATGGATGTATCTGTGGATGTTTTTTCAAAATAGGTTCGGATCATGTCCATGGTAAGTGTTTTCCCAAAACGGCGCGGTCTTGTGAAAAGATAAACCTTGCTGTGGTCGTCAATTATATCTTTTATGAGAAGCGTTTTGTCGACATAATAGCATTCTTTGGAAACTTCTTTATATGAAGTGATTCCAACCGGACATGGGAGTAATCTGCCGGACAAAGGTGGGGTTTGTTTGTTTCGAAGGATTTCCGGTTTTGTTGTATCAGAAGGGATCAACCAGTATCTTCCCTCTTTGTATGCACCGTTAATAAAACCGGCAGTGCAGAGCTGATTTACCCTCCGGGGAGTAATTCCCCAAAGCTGGGCAATATCTTTTGCCTTCAAAAATTTTTTATCCATTATAATCCCTCCATTGCATATGCAATCATTCTATATTTCCTATAATATGATATTTTCGGGAAATAAACAAGAAATAAAAACATAATTTCCCTAAAAACGGGAAATTAACAAGAGAAAAAGACTGCCAATTTCTGGACAGTCTTTTCAAAAGTTGCCGGTTATATGATCGGCAGTCTTAATTATTTGTGAAATAATCAGGATACATTGTTAGCAATTCTTTTTTCTCCGATAAATGCCGGGTTAAATGCCGGGTCATAAGCATTTCTGCCATTTCACTATCATGTCGTCTGATTGCATACAAAATATCTTCGTGGTCTTTTAATACATAATCGTGTTGCTTTGATTTTGTGGAAAGGGAGCGGAGACGGTCAAAGTGAACCATCTGTTCCTTGATAATATGGTAAGACCACATTTTATCTGCAGCGCGGAACAACAACTCATGAAATTCATTGTCTAATTCCAGAAAAGTCTCTCGATCCTTCTGTTCGAGGCTGCGCTGCTGCTTTTTTATATTATAATCAAGGGCGTCCATATCAGCATCTGCAATCTTATCACACAGAAGCTTTAAAATTGCATTTTCCGTTACAAGCCGTAAAAAACGTGATTCTTCTACAATATTGTAATCAATTTTTGAAATATAGCTGCCGCGCTGTGGCAGGATCTCAACCAGACCGATGCGGTTTAACTCAATCAAAGCTTCGCGGACCGGTGTCCTTGACAAGGACAGTGTGGCGGAAAGCTCATTTTCACTGACAGCGGCTCCGGGCTGCAATTCCAGATGAATGATGTTATATAAGAGCACTCTGACAGCATAAGATCTGGAATTTTCAGAGCGTTCTTTTTGAAGAATGACCATTTTTTCTCCCCATTTCCTTAATAATATACTAGTATACTATCAAATAAAAACTTTTGCCAGATAATTTTTAAAAATCAAAAGTAAAAACAATTTTGCGGATGGAAGGATCTCTGCTGTCAACAAAATCAAAAGCTTCCTGCGCTTTTGTAAGCGGAAATGTATGCGAAATAGAATTGTTCAGGTCAAGAGTACCTTCTTTGATCATATCAATTGCTTTTCCGAACATTTTATTCTGGAGGCGGGAACCTCTCACATCCAGCTCTTTGGAAGTGATCAGGAACTGGTTTACTTCGGTCGGAGCGGTGGAAAATCCCATAGTAATAACACGTCCGGCATTACCGGTAGCCTGAAGCAGTAATAAGAGGGAATTTTTCACGCATGCGGCATCGATAGAGACGGTGGCGCCTCTGCCGTGTGTGTATTCTAACACCTTCGCCTGAAAATCTTCAGTTGCGGCATTGATCGTAAACTGTGCGCCGTGTTCTCTGGCTTCTGCGAGTTTGTCATCCATAATATCTGCTACAATGATATGGTCGCAGATTGTATGTGCAATTTTTAAAATTGAGCTTCCAAGTGCGCCAGCACCATAAATAAGAAGCATGTCGTCTTTTTCAAGTTCAGCACGGGTGCAGGACTGGATAGCGATGGTAGTCGGCTCGATCATAACGGCATCCTGATCGGAGAGTGAATCCGGAAGAAGATAGCAGTCAGATTCTGGAACTGCGATATATTCGCGGTAGCCACCATCAATATGTACGCCTCTTACTTTGAGGTTGTCACATACATTTCCACGGTTTTTGGAACATGGGTAGCAGTGACCACAGCTTGTTACCTGATTGATGATAATGCGGTCGCCTATTTTTAAAGAAGAAACATTATCTCCAACCTCTGCAACGACACCAACCATTTCGTGTCCGATAATACGCGGATAAGTAGCTGCAGCATTGGTGCCATGATAAATTCCAACATCAGATCCGCAGATTCCCGCAGCGGTCATTTTTACTAATACATTATTTTTAGGATCAATAACTGGTTTTTCAACGTCAATTACTTCTAATTCATTTGGTTTTACAATTTGTACGGCTTTCATAATAGTCTCCTTATCTTAATTTGAAATAGATGATTGATTATTTAGGAATGCCACAAAACAACTTACATACTAGTATTCTACATAAAAGAAAAAAGAAGTCAATAAAAAAGAAAAAAACAAAGTAATATTATGCAATATGCATAAAAAACAGGATGATAATATGTTAAAATATACATATTGAAAAAAATAAGCAAATGAACTACCATACTAGCATACAAACAAAACGCCAGAAACAACTTACAAACATTTCATTTAGGAGGAAAGTGATTATGGGACTTGCAAAGGCGATTAAAAGAGGCGCAAGTGCATTACTGATCGGTTCAATGATGACAGGACTTTTTACAGGCTGCTCAGCGACCGGTGAAAACAGTGGAGGTAAATTAGTAAAAATTGCGGTCTGTGTATCAGATCAGACACCAGCCGCACAGGCATTGGCAGATGTGTTCAAACCGATGGTGGAAGAGGCGACCGATGGACGTTATGATATCCAGATTTATAATTCCGGTGTACTTGGAAGCGAAAAGGTAACATATGACTATACGAAAAGTGGAATCGTGGAAATGTGCGTAGTCGGAACAACCATGTGGTCTGAAACACCGAAAATGTCTATCCCGGATTTCCCATTCCTGTTTGACAGCGTAGAACACGCAAGAGTGTGCTATCAGGGAGAACTTGGGGAATATATTGCAGAAGACCTTGAGAGTACACAGCCATTGAAGCTGCTTTCCTGGTATCCGAACGGAGCCAGAGAGTTTACATCTAATAAGAAGCTGGAAAGCCTTGATGATTTCAACGGACAGAAGCTCAGAATGCCAAATAATCCAATTCATGTGAAACTTGCCGAAAGTCTTGGAGCCAACGTTGTTATCATGGATATGGGTGAAGTGTTTACTGCATTGGAGCAGGGAGTGGCAGATGGACAGGATAATCCGCTTGCTACGGTAAAGACAGAAGGCTGGTACGAAGATCAGGATTATGTTTATGACACAAATCATATCATTTCATCTTTGGAATTATTTGCAGGGGAGGAGTTCTGGAACAGCTTGAGTGAAGAGGATCAGAAAGCATTTGAAGAGGCTTCACAGGCAGCGTCAGATTACGCATGGGATTTATATGAGGAGCAGCTTTCAGATGATAAGCAGTTTATGAAAGATAATGGACTGGTCGTTACAGAACTTTCCGATGAGGACAGAGAAGTGATGAAAGATAAAATACAGCCGGTTTACGATTATCTGAATGCACAGTATGACTGGGTAGATGATGTCAGAAAAATGGTAGATGACATTAAAGTAGAGTAAGGAGAAGCAGACTATGAACAAATTAGTAGATAAGCTATTTAAAGGTATTGATTATTTTACAGGTATTCTTACCGGCTTAATGGTGTTCTTTGTATTTTTAAATGTTGTACTTCGAACCTTTTTTAATGCCGGGCTGACATGGTCAGAAGAACTGGCAAGATACCTTTTTGTATACGTTACCTATATCGGAGCAATCAGTGCAATGCGTGCTAATGCACATCTGGGAGTGGATACACTCATCAGCAGAATGAAGCCGCAGGTGCAGATGGTAATGTATATTGTTTCCCAGACAATTATTGCGATCTTAATGATTATTTTAGTGTGGGGTTCTGAAAAAATGGTGGCACAGAATACCGCCTCAAGAACAGCAGCACTCGGAATCCCATATTCTGTATTATATTTTGCTGGAATCATCACAGGCGTGGCAATTGCGATCATGGCGGTGATAAACATCGTCCATGCGCTGAAAAATCCATCTGAAATATCAGAGATTGTTACGATGAGCACTTCGGATGATGATGAGATCGCTGCAGAGGCAAAAGATGGTGCAGAGAATCTTTCGGATGAAGAATATGCAAGAAGACTGAGAGAAGAGGGAGGAAAATAACATGACATTAGTAATATTTTTAGCTGCCCTGATCGGTGGTATGCTGATTGGACTTCCAATCTGCTTCGCACTTTTATTCAGTGGTGTTTGTATGATGTTATATCTGAATGGCTTTAATGCCCAGATTTTATCACAGAATTTATTTTCTGGTGCAGATTCCTTTTCCATGATGGCAGTTCCGTTTTTTATCATGGCAGGTGAATTTATGAACCGCGGCGGTATTACAAAGCGTATTGTAAATGCAGCGAATGCGATTATCGGACATGTCCGCGGCGGACTGGGCTATGTTGCAATCATGGCAATTCTCTTATTTGCAAGTATGATCGGATCAGCTGTTGCTTCCACTGCATTCCTTGGAGCGATCCTCATTCCTATGATGGTACGTGCCGGTTATAAGCGTGATACCTGTACCGGACTGATCGCAGCAGGAAATATTTTATCGCCGATCATGCCGCCGTCTGTACCAATGATTATCTTTGGCGTGCAGGCAGGTGTTTCCGTTACAAAATTATTTATGGGTGGTATTGCACCGGCTGTATATTTATCAGGTGCTTTGTGTGTATTATGGTTCTTTATTGCGAAAAAAGACAACCTCGCAAAAGCAGAGAGACAGTCTGCAAAACAGGTTGCAAAAGCATTGCTTGACGGACTTTGGGCATTGATTCTTCCGGTGTTTATTCTTGTTGGACTGCGCAGTGGTAAATTTACACCGACAGAGGCTGGAGTTATCGCAGCAGTATATGCATTAGTGATCGGACTGTTTGTATACAAAGAATTAAAAATCAGCATGCTGATGGAATGCCTTGTTTCTGCGGCAAAGTCATCTTCTGTAATCATGTTTCTTGCTGCAGCAGCAATGGTATCTTCTTGGATGATGACAGTGGCAAATGTTCCATCCATTGTTACGGGAATTTTAGCACCATTTATTGAGCATCCAGTAGCATTAATGCTAATTATCTGTCTGATCGTGCTCCTTGTTGGAACTTCCATGGATGTAACGCCTACCATTATGATCCTGACACCTGTATTACTGCCGGCAGTGAAAGCAGCAGGAATCGATGTTGCATATTTTGGAGTGGTATTTATCTTAATGACGGTTTTAGGTTTACTTACACCACCGGTAGGAACAGTATTAAATGTTGCCTGCGGCGCAGGAAAGATCAACATGGAGAGAATGGTAAAATCGATATGGCCGTTCCTTCTGGCTGAGGTAGTGATATTACTGCTTATGGTTTTGTTCCCGTCTCTTGTGACGGTTCCGATGAACTTTTTCCTCGGATAAATCAGTGATTGCGGAGTTTTGATTCAGGTTAAAACTTCGCAGTTGTTTTTGAATATAACAGATAGAAATGGAGATCAGAAAAATGGAAATGACAATGAGATGGTTCGGAAAAGATTATGATACCGTCACCTTGGAACAGATAAAACAGACACGCTATGCAACCGGGATCATTACTACATTATATAATAAAATGCCGGGAGAAGTGTGGAATCTGGATGAAATTCTTGCAATGAAAAAAGAGGTTGAGGACGCAGGCCTTCATCTGGCAGGAATTGAGAGTGTCAATGTCAGCGATGCGATCAAGACAGGCGGAGCGGGCAGAGACCATGATATCCAGGCATATATTGAGACATTGGAAAATCTCGGAAAAGCAGATATCCATATGGTTTGCTATAACTTCATGCCGGTATTTGACTGGACAAGAACAGAACTTGACCGTGTGAGAGAAGATGGTTCTACGGTAATGGCATATAATCAGGATGCAATTGATAAAATGGACCCGGAGAAAATGTTTGATGCAATCAAAGATGACATGAATGGAACAGTCATGCCGGGCTGGGAGCCGGAGCGAATGGCAAAAATCAAGGATTTATTTGCATTATATAAAGGAATCGATGAGGATCAGCTTTTTGAGGATCTGAAATATTTTCTGGAAGCAATCATGCCGGTTTGCGACAAATATGATATAAATATGGCAATTCACCCGGATGATCCGGGCTGGAGTGTGTTCGGTCTGCCGAGAATCATTTCATCACAGGAAAAATTAAAACGAATGATGGATATGGTGCCAAATAAACATAACGGTGTGACATTCTGCATGGGCTCGTATGGAACAAACTTAAATAACGACCTGATCGCAACCATTCATATGTTAAAAGGCAGAATCCATTTTGCACATATCAGAAACCTGAGATTTAACGATGGAATGAGAGACTTTGAGGAGAGCGCACATCTCAGCGAGGATGGCACATTTGATATGTATGCCATTATCAAAGCGCTTTATGAAGATGGGTTTGATGGCCCAATCCGTCCGGATCACGGAAGAATGATCTGGGGAGAAAAAGCAATGCCGGGGTATGGACTTTATGACCGTGCATTAGGCGCAGCATATCTTCGCGGACTGTGGGAAGCTGCAAAAAAGGAAGGAGAGCAGAGATGAAACTGACATTACAGGGTTTGCAGGAAAAAGAACAGTGGAAAAACGCAGGAATCGGACTTCCTTCTTATGATATTGAAAAAGTGGCAGAAGAGACAAAGAAAAACCCGGTGTGGGTACATTTTGGAGCCGGAAATATTTTCCGTATTTTTATCGGAGGGATCGCAGATACACTGATATCTTCCGGAGAGATGAAAAAAGGGATTACCTGTGTGGAAACGTTTGATTTCGATGTGGTAGATAAAATATACAGACCGTATGATAACCTCGTTTTAGCTGTGACATTAAAAGCCGACGGCTCAACGGATAAAAAGGTGCTAGGTTCTCTGGCAGAGGCAATCAAAGCGCAGTCAGAAGTGCCGGAGGAGTGGGATCGGTTAAAAGAAATCTTTTCCGATAAAAATCTCCAGATGATCTCATTTACCATCACGGAGAAAGGACATGCGTTGAAGGGAGTGGATGGAAATTATTTTCCATTTATTCAGAAAGATATTGACAACGGACCTGAAAAACCGGTGTCTGCAATGGCGGTTGTCTGCGCATTGCTGTACGAGCGTTTTCAGGCAGGAAAGGCTCCTCTTGCAGTAGTTTCCATGGATAACTGCTCTCACAATGGAGAAAAATTAAGAAATTCCATTCTGACTATGGCAAAAGAGTGGGAGAAAAAAGGATATGTAACAGGCGAGTTTGTAAATTACATTTCAGATGAAGATCAGGTGTCATTCCCATGGTCAATGATCGATAAGATCACCCCAAGACCGGCAGAATCCGTCTGCAGATCTTTGGAGGAACTTGGCATTGAGGATATTGCACCGGTCATCACTTCAAAAAATACATACATAGCGCCGTTTGTAAACGCAGAGGGACCACAGTATCTTGTGATCGAAGATCATTTTCCGAATGGCAGACCTGCATTAGAAAAGGCAGGCGTCTATATGACAGACCGGGATACTGTAAATAAAGTAGAGCGCATGAAAGTTACAACCTGCTTAAATCCACTGCATACAGCACTTGCAGTCTACGGATGCGTTTTAGGTTATACCCTGATCGCAGACGAAATGAAAGATGAGGAACTGAACAGGCTTGTCCATGAAATCGGTCCTGTAGAGGGAATGCCGGTAGTTACAGATCCGGGTATCTTATCGCCGGAAGCTTTTGTGGATGAAGTTATCAATGTGCGTATTCCAAACCCGTTTATGCCTGATACGCCGCAGCGTATCGCAACAGATACCTCCCAGAAAGTGGGCATTCGCTACGGCGAAACGATCAAAGCCTATGTGGCTCAGTATGGGGATGCGAAGAAGCTAAAAGCAATTCCACTTGCAATTGCAGGATGGTGCAGATATCTGCTTGGCGTCGATGATAAGGGAGAAAAGTTTGAATTATCTTCTGATCCAATGCTTGCAGAATTAACAGCTGCCTTAAAAAATGTAAAATTTGGTGAGAAAGAATCCTATACAGGACAGTTAAAGAGTATTTTATCCAATGAAAATATTTTCGGCATCGATCTTTACAAAGCCGGTATCGGAGAGAAAATTGAAGAATTATTTGTAAAAGAAATCGCAGGCCCGGGCGCAGTGCGCAAGACTTTGAAAGAAAATCTGACAGATTAAACAAATCAAAAACTAAGCCAGAGGAAAAACATGAAAATTCCTCTGGCTTAATTTTTTTAAATCCCTTGACAGAATATAAGCAATCCGTTACTCTAAAAATGCGTAAAGCAAAAATCTTTTTTTATCAAATGAGTGAAATCATATATGCTGGATCGGCATGGATTCCCAATATCCACAACTATATAGCAAATGGTAAGTGAACATGAGTTTATTATTGAAAGAAAAATGCAGTACATAGTATAATAGAAGGAGAATATTATTGTTAGAAGAAAAAAGAAATAACAAACCAGATGTAGTATTAAAAAAGTATTGGGAAAACAAGGAACGGTTTTCAGATTTTTTTAATGCGGTTCTGTTTGATGGAAAAACGGTTATCAGACCGGAAGAATTAGAAGATTTAGATACAGATGAATCTTCTATATTGGAGCATAAAAATTATGCAGAAACACTGAAAGCTTCACGGGATAATATTGCAATTTGCAAGAAATCTACCAGATATGGGATCAATTTTGTGATGCTTGGGATGGAGAGTCAGGAACATATTCATTACGCAATGCCTATGAGAATAATGGGTTATGACTATGGAGCATACAAAAAGCAGTATGATAATAATGCAGCAAAGTATAAGAATGGCAAGGGATTATCTTCGGATGAATTTTTGTCTAAAATGAGAAAAACAGACAAATTTATACCAGTGATCACGGCTGTTATTTATTATGGTGAACGATCGTGGGATGGCGCAGTATCATTACATGGGATGTTAGATATTCCCAAGCAATTCAGTCGTTATGTAAATGATTATAAAATGATATTGATCGAGGCTGGAAATAATAATTTAAAGTTACATAATGTCAACAACAGAGACTTGTTCAATTTAGTGGGAATGTTGATCAATAAAAGGGAGACACCTGGAAAAAGAAAAGAGCAGGCGATTCATTATGTTAAAAAGAATCATGTCGATACAACTGTGATCAGGACAGTGACAAGTGTAATGAACAGTAAACTGGATTATCAATTATTGGAGCGGAAAGGAGAAAATGAAATGTTTACCGTATTTGAAGAGACATGGAAAGATGGGGAACAGGCAGGAAGAACGGAAGGAAGAGCGGAAGAAATCATTGCGGCAGGATATGAATTTGGTCTTTCAGAGAAAACCATTTTAGAACGTTTACAGAAAAAACTTGCAATAACTCCGCAGAAAGCCCGGGAATATCTTGCAACTTACACAAAAGAGACCGTGCAGCGCTGCTAAATTATAAATGCTGCGTCGTTTATTAGAAGAACTACTATAAAACCTCTGATTTTTCAAAAATTAGTTCTTTTTATAACACTTTATGTAACGCCCTGAATGTTATAGTTAGTATAACAAAAAGGATAAATATGTTTTTTTGCAGCCTTGGCAAAAGTGCAGCGAGATAAACATTAAAATGGAAGGAAGAGGTTTATACAGATGAAAAAGGAAATGATGGAAAACGCTACAGGCGTAAAATTAACCAAAAAAGCCAGCAAAAACGTGATCAGATCATTATCGGTCGGACTGGCAGCAATGATGGCATTATCTACTCCGATTGCAGCATTTGCTGAGGATGCAGATGGACAGAATAGCAGTGAAACAACACCGGAAGAGAGTACAACAACTGTAACAACACAGAAATCTGCAGCAGAACAGGTGGGAGAAGTTCAGAAAGCCGCTGAAGAAACGAGCAAAACAACAGAAGCAGCAAAGGATGCGGTAAATGCAGCAGTTGATACAACAATTGCGGATGACAGTGGCGCAGACCAGACAACAAAAGATGCAGCAGGCGTATTGGATGCTACCGCAAACGGAACATTCGAAGGCGGTACAGATGTGAATGTGGCAGAAGAAATAGTTGACAAAACAATGGATCGCATAAAAGATGCGTCAGATGCCGCAGCAGATACCGACGCAGCTCTTGATAAGGCAGATAAAAAAGCAGATGAGGCAAATACAATTGCGGATGATGCACAGAAAGAGCAGCAGAAAGCACAAGACGCATTTGAGGAAGCAAAAGCTGGAATTGATTCTGCAACAGACATTGAGGAGGCGAAGAATGCTTACAATCAGGCAGCTGGTATTGTAGGCGATGCACAGAAAGCGTATGAGACTGCCAAAGCAGCTTATGACAGCAAAGTAGCCGAATACAATACAGCGTTAGACGAGCTTAAGGCGGCACAGGCAGCTTATGATACAGCAGTTGCCGAAGCAAGTACCGAGGCAGCGGCAGCCGCAGCAAATCTTGCAGCAGTTCAGGAGAAAGCGAAGGCTCTTCAGGAGGCAGCAGAGGAAGCAAAAACAGCAATTCCGGAGCTTACCGATGCACAGAAAGCAGCACTTGAGATCATCGCTCTGGAAAAAGAACGTGCAGGGGATACCTCCACAAACTGGAGAAAAGAAGATGAGCTGTTCAAAGTGATCCTTAAGAATTACTACATTCCGGAACTTGCCAAGGGAGAACTTGTTGACTGCAAGTGGACCTGGAATCGGAATGATAACAAAAACTATTGTGAGGTGACTTACAAAGATGTGGCAGGTGACACACAAACCGTATATCTGAACTACAAGCTCAACGATACCCGCGATGATCTTGTTATTTTCGAGAAGGCAGAAGAAGTGGTTTCCTATGATGTGAAGGGCACAGACGGAAGCCTTGCATTCAATATCAATGCAGAGAACTTCCCGGCAGATAAGCTTCAGAATGATCAGGATACCGCAGTTTACGAGAATAACGGAGTGGTATACACAATCGTAAATATAGGTGGACAGTTCTATGTGGTCGACTCAGCTTCTAAGGACGTTGAGGTGAACAATAACTATAACAGTGAACAATATGAAACTTCCGGTGAGAAAAAGACCACCTACTCAGTGGATGAAAATGGCAAACTGGTCAAAACGGTAAAACAAAACGTTTCCGAGATCACATACACGAAAGCTGACTTATCTTCTGGTAAGACATATGACAGTGTCGAGGCAGCAGAAAAGGATCTGGCCGATAAAAAAGCAGCATTGAAAGACGGAGATAAAGATGTCGAGACGTCCATGAGCGCAACAGCGACTGCAGATGTGGCCGTAAGCCAGAAAACTACATTTACGACAACTATTGATTTATCGAAAATTGTTGTTGAAATGAAAAAAATCAATAATGATAACGATAAATACGAGAAGAAAAATGCCGAGATTGCAGCAAAGGAACTTTTTGCTAAATTCACCAACAAAGAGGCGTTAGAGAACCTGCTTGGCGGCGATTATAAGATCGAAAGTATTAATACAGATAATGCAAAAGTGAATGCTGTAGATAAGTACAAAAATACTTCCGGCAGATGGGTAGACTGGGGTGCAGATTCTGCTGCTTATAAAAACGTATTTTCAGGCACGATCGTTATTACTTATTCGCAGACAGTGACTGCAAAAGCAAACGCTGTGGAATCCAAGACAAATGCTGTAAATGCAGCAGACAATACGAATCTGGAAGCGTTAAAGGATCAGGCATATGATGCTGCAAAAGCAGATGCAGAAAAACTTCTTGGAGATGCGGTTTCCCAGAATAAGAAGATTAAAGACAACCTGAAAACGGGAGAACTGCATATTAACGGTTATGAAGGCTGGAATGGAAAACATAACTCCAACGTAGCAATCAAAATCCATTATGCCGATGACACATTCACAGAGGGAGAGAAGACAACGGATCAGGCAGTTGTTGACGAGAAGAACAGCTCCACAACCTTATCCGTTTCCTACACCGGAACTTATCAGCAGAAAAATTCCAAAGATCTTGGTGCGCAGACCGTGGAAACACAGAAATACAATCAGACTGCCAAGGCAGAGGAAAAAACAGCTTATACAAGCAACAAATATTATGATGAATATAAGAAAACAGGAGAAATCAATGAAGGAATCTGGCTCACCGGAAAAGATGATAATCGTTTCCCGGGACATGAAAGCTTAAAGAGCTTCTATGATTTCAAAGATGCAGCATTAAAAGCGGAGGCTGAAAGAGCAGAGAAAGTAGCAAAAGCGGATGCGATCATTGACGCAGCAAAGAATGCGGTGGAAAAAGTTGATAAAGCAAAAGCAGATGCGGACAGCTTAAAGGATAAGCTTACAGCACTTCTTGCAAGCCAGAACTACACAGCAGATCAGGTAAAAGAGTTAGAGGGACAGATCAGCGCGGCAGAGATAAAATTAAAAGAGGCAGAGGACATGGCAAAAGACCTGACAGATAAGTTAGGAATTGCAGGAGAAACACTGGCTGATAAGATCACAGAACTCACCCCTGCACCGGCTCCGGGCGGCGCAACTACCCCATCCGGTACTGAGACGACACCGGGCGGCGCAGCCACAACACCTGCAGGCACTGTAACTACAGCAGCGGCTCCGGCAAGTGCAGCCACAATTGTTACAACAGCCACAGCAGATGCAGCAGCCTGTTAACGATATGTCGGCACAGCAGCCATT
>OBAQ01001380.1_pt1 | contig 16985 bp, 7 predicted proteins | sample 1517821 | NCBI WGS metagenome assembly OBAQ01 (sample SAMN04571705, study PRJEB22368) | human gut metagenome | biome: human gut; material: stool | host: Homo sapiens | place: Luxembourg | collected 2012-09-27
CTCATCATCGAGCCATACTATGAAGGAATGCCGGCTCCCGAAAGCTACAAGTTTGGCAACCAGGAGTTCAAGATGAATGTGCGCGATACACAGACCATCGACCTCGACTGGGGTGGAAAACTGGTATTTGTAAACTGTATCGTGGGTGGTGCCATCGACGCACGCTTCCTGCCCGCCATTCTCAAAGGACTGATGGACCGTATGGAACAAGGCCCGCTCACCGGCTCGTATGCACGCGACGTCCGGGTATGCGTATACGATGGAAAGATGCACCCCGTCGATTCGAACGAAATCTCGTTCCGCCTGGCCGGACGCAACGCATTCAGCGAAGCCTTCAAAAACGCCGGACCGAAGATTCTCGAACCCGTTTACGATGTCGAAGTGCTCGTGCCGTCGGACAAGATGGGCGACGTCATGAGCGACCTGCAAGGCCGGCGCGCCATCATCATGGGCATGGAGAGTGTCAAAGGATTTGAAAAAATCATGGCCAAAGTTCCGTTGAAAGAGATGTCGACCTATTCAACGGCCCTGAGCTCCATTACCGGCGGACGCTCCTCGTTCAGCATGAAGTTCTCCTCCTACGAACTCGTTCCCGGCGATATCCAGGAGAAACTGCTCAAAGAGTACGAAGCCACACAGACCGACGAATAATATACCCCACCCGACTATCGGACTTTTATAGCACATCTAACAGTCCGATTAGTTAAATTAATACAAAAGCCGTCTTTTTTTGAGACGGCTTTTTGTTATTAAACAGTTATTTGTTAATTTAGCCCCGAATTGTTAAACGATAGACTATCTAAAAAGAGAGTTGTTTTGTTAAACAAAAAGGCCTTTTAGATTGTTTATCAGTAAAAATAATGAAAAAGCGACAGCTTTTCTAAAAATTCCAACAGAAAAAAATTTCTAAAAAAGAGTCGCTCGCCGTGAAAGGCAAATATTAGCGTATGAAAAAATCCACGATCTGGCTATTGGCAATCATCATGGCTCTCACCTTCACCAGCCTGCTCTTTATGCAGATTACCTACATAGAGAATATGGTGAAAATGCGCAACGAGCAATTTTCCGAAGTTGTAAAACGCAGCCTCTACGCCGTATCGTCGCAACTCGAACAAGACGAGACCAAACGTTACCTTGCCGAGGACATCGAAGAAAACCAGAAACGTCTGCTTTCTATCGAACGGGGCGGCCACTCGGTAACTCAACAATGGTCTATTGTCTCACCCGACGGTTCGATAAGCACCCTCAATGTTCAAGAATTTACTTTCTCCCTGCCCGAGAAAGTAACTGTACCCAAAGCCAACACCGGGAGTTCCATTACCGATACCTACAAGGATATGCAGGAGGTGCTGAAAAACCAGTATCTCTACCAAAAAGGGCTACTCGAAAATGTCATACTCAACATACTTGCTACGGCCAGCAACCAACCCATATTGGAACGTGTTGACACGGAGCAGTTGTCGAACTACCTGAAAGCCGAGTTGCGTAACAACGGGCTGAACATTCCGTTTCAATATGCCATATACAACCCGAAAAACCGGATAGTATATAAAAGTTCGGAATACAATGCCGAAGAAAAAGCAACCAAATATTCAATAACTCTTTTTCCCAACGATCCGTCGAAACGGCAGAACCAGCTGAGAGTTTATTTCCCGACCAAAAAAGATTATATCTTTTCGTCGGTACGTTTCAGTATTCCCTCGTTCACCTTCACCCTCGTATTGCTGATAACGTTCATCTTCACCATCGTCAAACTTTTCCGACAAAAGAAACTGACCGAGATGAAGAACGACTTCGTCAACAATATGACACACGAATTCAAAACCCCCATATCGACCATATCTTTGGCCGCACAAATGCTGAAAGACCCGGCCGTGTCGAAAAGTCCCGAAATGTTCAACCACATATCGACGGTCATCAACGACGAGACCAAGCGGTTGCGATTCCAGGTAGAAAAAGTGCTGCAAATGTCGATGTTTGAACGGCAGAAAACGATGATGAAACTCTCCATCGTCGACATCAACGACCTGATTGCCGGTGTACTGAGCACATTCAAACTCAAAGTCGAACAGTTTGGCGGCACCATCGACGCCGAACTCGACGCCGAAGACGCCTTGGTCGAAGTCGACGAGATGCACTTTACCAATGTCATCTTCAACCTGCTCGACAATGCCGTCAAGTATGCCCGCGAAGGAGTACCCCTGCAACTGATGGTAAGAACCGCCATCGAAGGTAACAAGGTCGTTATCTCGGTCCAAGACAACGGCATCGGCATCAAAAAGGAAGACTTGAAAAAGATTTTCGAGAAATTCTACCGTGTATCAACAGGTAATGTACATAATGTCAAGGGATTCGGTCTCGGACTGGCCTATGTACACAAAATCGTTACCGTCTTGAAAGGCTCCATACGAGCCGAGAGCGAACTGAATCATGGAACAACATTTATTATAACACTACCCCTAAAAAACAAATGATTATGGAAGAAAAGTTGCGTATCTTACTTTGCGAAGACGATGAAAATCTCGGTATGCTGCTGAGAGAATTTTTGCAGGCAAAAGGCTATGCTGCCGACCTTTTCTCCGACGGAGAGAGCGGTTACAAGGCTTTTTTGAAAGGGAAATACGACTTATGCGTGCTCGATGTGATGATGCCCAAAAAAGACGGATTTACACTGGCCCAGGAAATACGCACCGTAAATGGCGAAGTACCTATTATTTTCTTGACAGCCAAGTCTCTGAAAGAAGATATTCTCGAAGGATTTAAAATCGGAGCCGACGACTACATCACCAAACCGTTCAGCATGGAAGAGCTGGTTTTCCGCATCGAAGCCATTCTGCGTCGGGTCAAGGGAAAACGCGGAAAAGAGGTGACCATGTACAAAATCGGACAGTTCACGTTTGATACCCAGAAGCAGGTTCTCTCCATCGGCGAAAAAAACACCAAACTCACCACCAAGGAATCGGAACTGTTGAGCCTCCTCTGTGCGCACGTCAATGAAATTCTGGAAAGGAACTTTGCCTTGAAAACCATCTGGATTGACGACAACTATTTCAATGCCCGCAGCATGGACGTCTACATCACCAAGTTGCGCAAGCACCTTAAAGACGATCCCTCCATCGAAATCATCAATATTCACGGGAAAGGGTACAAACTCATCGCTCCCGAGATTGAAGTGAAAACGAAATAATATCTCACCTCACACGCTATTCATAGTCAAGGCGGCTTCCAACAAGAAGCCGCCTTGACTCATTTATGACTTCTTGGCTCGCGTTTTGTAATCACGGTACAACTCACGTATGATACCATCGGCAAGGCCCAACTTGGGCACAACCACCGTCTCAGCCCCTGTTATGCGCAAAGCCGTCGTAAATATGGAGAGAGCGGGTACTATGACGTCGGCCCGGTTGGCATTGAGCTCCATCTCCTCCATACGCTGCGCCACCGACATCTTGCACAGGCGGGTGTAAAGAGCATAAAGCTCCTTGGCCTTTATCGCATCTTTGGGTTTCTTGTCGAGCAGACGGTGGGCTTTGTTGATATTACCGCCGGAGCCGATAATGGCCGATGGGTGATAGAGGTCGGCCTTTTCTTTCAGCCAGGCCGAAAAGAGCTCCTCCTCTGTCGAAGAAACAGCACCGCTAATATAACGAACGGTACCCAAACGGAAAGAGCGGGCTTCAACTTCACGACTATCGGCATAAACAACCACCTCGGTCGAACCTCCTCCCACATCGATATAAAAATAAGATTTGGCCTTGTCTAGAACTTTTTCAAGACCACCAGCCTCATATATGGTGCGGGCCTCGGTATTGCCGTCAACAATATCAATATCGATACCACATTCCCGGGCTATCGTATCGGCCACCTCACGACCGTTTGCGGCTTCACGCATGGCACTGGTCGCATAGGCTTTGTAGGCGTCGATATCGAAAGTGCGGAATAGGGCGGCAAAAGCCGACATGGCATGAACCAAGGCCGACGTTTTCTCGGTCGTGATATACCCTTTATCAAAAACATCTTCGCCCAAACGTATGGGGACCCGCACAAAAGCGGCTTTCTTGAATTCGGGCGTACGATACTCCTCGACATAGTCAATGAGTAACCGTATGGCATTGGATCCAATGTCTATGGCACCGAAAGTAAATCGGTTTGTTTCCTGCATAATTTTCTTCGTTATAGTGTTTCTTATCTCTCCCACAATTTCTCTGGAATAGCTATTCCTTGTAATTGGAGGAGGTCCCGTAATAGTCGTACAGAGCCGTCTGGCTGCGCAGAGGCATCGCTCCCGGCAGAGGCTTCACATAAGTATTCTGCTTGCCAGCATCAAGCAATCGTGCTTTGACCGTGTCGTGCCACTGTATGTCGAAGACCTCTCTTGCCGTTTTACGAATGGCTTTATCGTAGAGGGGTACACACACCTCGACACGACGGTCGAGATTTCGGGCCATCCAATCGGCACTTCCGGTATAAATCGATTCATTGCCTCCGTTACCAAAGATATAGAGGCGAGCATGTTCGAGATATTTGTCTACAATACTTATTGCCCGAATATTCCGGCTCATCTCCTCGACCTGGGGCAACAGGCAACAGGCACCGCGCACAATGAGACGCACCTCGACACCGGCACGGTCGGCCTCATAGAGTTTTTCTATAACGCCTACATCGGTAAGAGAGTTGCATTTGGCATAAATATAAGCCTTCTCTCCTTTGCGGGCCAGACTTATTTCATTATCGATTTTGTCATAGAAGGCTTGACGCATATAATAAGGAGATACCAGCAGATGCTTGAATGTAAACTGCTTATGACTGTTCGACAGAAATTGGAACACATTGTACACGTCTTGCGTTATCTCATTGTGGGCGGTAAACAGACCGAAATCGGAATATATCAGGGCAGTATTTTCATTGAAATTACCGGTACCGATATAGGCATAACGTTTGAGTCCGCGGCGTTCCCGACGCTCGACAAGCACCACCTTGCTGTGCACTTTAAGATCTTCCATGGTGTGAAGAATCTTCACCCCTTCGCGTTGCAGCAGGTCGGTATTCTCCATGTTCTGTTCTTCGTCAAAGCGGGCTTTGAGTTCGAGCATGGCATAGACTTTCTTGCCATTCTTCACGGCATTGACCAGAGCGTTTATCACCTTGGAATGTTCGGCCGTGCGGTACAGAGTGATATAGATACTCTCCACCCGCGGGTCAATGGCCGCTTCACGCAGGAAATCGATAAAGTGCTGAAATGTGTGATAGGGATAGTTCAAGAAAATATCTCGCTGGGCAATGACTTCGAGAATACTCGAAAACAACGATATGGAGGGGTGCTGTATGGGTTTCTGAGAGGCATAGAGAAGGTCGGGACGCACCTTGGGGAACTTCATGAGATCTTTCATCATGTGATAGCGTTCACCGGGAGCCAACATCTCGGCATTGTCTAGGCCAAGTTTCCCAGCCAGAATTTCGACCATGTCGGCTGGCATATCCCGGTCGTATATCATGCGTATAGGTAGGCCGTAACGACGATTGGATACTCCTTCGGAGATGCGTTCGAAAAGGCTCTTCGAAACATCTTCGTCATAGGTAAGCTCGGCATCACGCATAATCTTGAACGTGTACGCACCTATTTCGTCGTACGAGAACATGAAGAAGATGTGGTCTATCATCAGACGTATGATATCGTCGGTAAAAATAATGTCGTGGCGGCCTGCGGCCGATGGCAGAACGACAAAACGCGGACAGGCCGAACTGGTGGGTATGCGCACAATGGCATAGCGTGGTGAGTTCTTGCCCGAGTGCGACATCTTGACCCCGAGATAACTGTTACCATCGGGGAGAAACGGCAACTTGACCGATTTGCGTATAATCAACGGTACCAGCCGGGGGGAGATGATTTGGGCATAATAGTCTCGACAAAACTCCTTCTGCTCCTCATTCAGGTTTTTCTCGTTGACAACAAAGATGTTTTCTCTCTCCATCTGTTCCAACACCGACTGATACGTAGCCGAAAAATGCTCTTGAAGCAGGGCTATCTTCTCGTTCAACTCTTCAAGGAGAGACTCGGGCGTATAGTCGCCGGTAAGAAGTTTTCCCGAATTTTTACGGGAACGGCAAAGCCGCATGATATTGGCAACCCGCACCTTGAAAAATTCGTCCTGATTGTTTGAAAAAATACCGAGAAACTGCAACCGCTGCATCAGAGGAACATTGGGATCACAGGCTTCCTGTAAAACCCGTTCATTGAATTGCAACCAACTGATCTCCCGGTTTATGAATTTATAGTTCATGATGTTTGTGTATTAACTGGTCGACAAACGCGGTTTCACTCATGTCCAACCACTTGCGATACAAAAATGTCTCATCGGAGTGAGACCGACCAAGGTAGTCTACAAAACGGCTCAGGTCGAACCTATCAGAGACAATGGCCATGTCAGAGGTGGCAGCATCGGCAGCGTTGATTTGTTGCTCTATGTGTGCCGGGATAAGCATCATGGGCTTGTCGTAAAACAAGGCTTCGCACACCGATTCAAATCCTGCCGTCGTTACATACCCGTTGCATCGACGCATTAAAGATAAGAAAAGTTTGTCATTTACACGGTGAAAGGTAAGATTTCTTTCGGCTTTCCATGTCTCGGGATACTCTTTGTTGTCCCAAAAGACATGCAGCTCTCTGTCGGGGTGAGCGCGGCTCCATGTTCTAATCTGCTCGGAAAAGGCGTTATTAACAATGTATCCGAGGATAAAGTTTTCTCGCGAACACTCCTTGTTCTGCAACACCTCCTTACGCAGAAGTGGAGGCACTATGGTTATATGTCGGCTGTCATCGTCGACCATCGGATAGAACGACAAAGCCAGCAATCGCCGACACCCCACCGCACTCATACGCACGTGCTGCCTGAGCAGCCATGCACTCAACCCGCGACGAGCGGCCTGGCGGTAGCCCCGATGCAACATGAGATATTGATGTCCCACGCCCACCATATCGACCGGTAGACGGAAACATTTCACGGCCAGTCCCGAAAGCATTTCGTAGAAATTGACCACTTCGTCGGGGCGATACTGCAAGATTTGCGCCCGTATGAAACAAATACTGCGCACATAGGCCTCGACACGCCTCGGAGCCATATTGGCTACTACCGTCTGCACCAGATTGACATGGGTCTTTCCGGCTTTGAAACTGAACTGCGGGGCTTCAAAGGTATCGACCGGTGCGCCGATTTCGCGCAGAAAAAATTCCGGTATCTGACGGTGAAGGGTGCGACCCACCAAGACTTTTACGATCTCATGCCCCTGTCGGCGCAATATAGAGGCCAACGAAAGGGCCTGGGTAAGATGGCCCCGCCCCTCTCCTTGTACGATAAACAGGTAACGCATCAGTTTTTCTCTTTTGTATATTCCATAATCGACCAGTTTCCGTCGAAGTCTTCGACCAATGCGGTCATCGACTCCACCCAGTCGCCCGAGTTGAGATAATGCACATCGCCAATCATACGGTCGTCGGCCTGATGAATATGGCCACAGATAACTCCGGTACAGTTTTTCCGCCGGGCTATGCTGCACAGTGAATCTTCAAAATCACTGATGTACGAGACCGATGCCTTGACCGACTGCTTGACCTTCTGCGATATCGACTTGTAGGGCAAGCCCTTCTTACGGCGCCGACGATTGTAAATGCGGTTTATGCCCATCAACATGCTATACCCGACATCGCCCACCTTGGCCAGCCAGCTGAACCGGGTGGTTATCGTATCGAACACATCGCCGTGCAACACATAATAGCGGCGTTCGCCACTCTGGTAGACATAGTCGCGACAAAGGGTAAAATTGGGAATTTCAAGCGGAAGAATACGATCGAGAAAATCGTCGTGATTGCCCCGAAGATAAATAATGTGCGTATGGGGCAATATCGAGAGTAACCGCTTGATAAAGTGGGTATGGCGTTTTTTCCACTTGGGCTTCTTGCCCCGAAGTATTTCCCATCCGTCGATAATGTCGCCACACAGAATAAGCGTCTCGCAGGTGTGGGCTTTCAAAAAAAGATTGGCCTCTTTGGCCTTTGACCATTTTGAGCCGAGGTGTATGTCGGACATGACAATGGTCTTGAACTCCTTGTTTTTCATTCTCTCTGTTTTGCTCTACAAAAGAACGATATGTATATTTCTAAGGAGATACAATCGTGTGACAATTTTATAACAACTTCACCGCTGTTGATGTTTGATCGATTATCCCATCGAGCCCATCGACAAAAAAAATAAGGAATCATGAAACAGGGAGGGTTGCCCTATCTATTGAGCGCCCTCCCTGTAAAAAACTTTAATCTTTATTTATGGCGACACCACCTTGCATGAACGGCGAGAGGTCGGCGATACCACATCGACGATATATACGCCACTGCTCCCGACTGTCGTCGTGTATTGCGAGCCCTGGCTTTGGGCATCGAGCAGGCAATGACCCGATGTGTCGTAGAGGTAAATGCGTTCGCCACCTTGAAGTCCCTTGACATAGAGTGTGCGTTCATGGAGATACACCTGCAAAGCGATTTCAGCGCTTTCCTTTCGGCGGAAAGAGAGCGAGAAACGACGGTCGGCATCTTCGGCACCTTCGGCAAAGAAGGTATAAGACGACTCTTTGAGATCGGTCGTCTGGCCTGTATGCACATCGGTCAAGAGCACTACATCATAATTATCAGTCATCGTCTCACGGGGCAAATCTATGGTATAGAAGCCACTATCGGCCACATATACGCCTATGGGAGTCGAAGATGTCTCGTCTACGGCCGCAGCAAGAGAGAAGCGCGTGCCGGTCGAGGGATTGGTTACATATATCTGCGGCACACTTCTATTCATGCTCATAAACTTGACACCATCACGGCCCAACTCGTAACTCAGCGCATCGCGGGGAGAATCGGACGTACGGAGACGGGCTTCATCGGAGCCTCCATTTCCGGTAATTCGCAAGGAGAGATCCATACCCGTGTTTGTTGCCGACATCAGACTCGTCGACTGAGGTTGCGGGAAGAGCAGCTCTTCTTTCTCTCCATCTCCAATAACAGCCGTCTGTGTGAAGTATCCACCACCCAACTGAGCTGTACCGCCCTGCCACGACTCAGTAGTCGTATAGGTAAGACCGTCGTAACCATAGAGCAGATGGGGAAGATCCATGTCGACCAAGTCGTAGGCAGCCACCAAATAAGGTAGACCGAAAAGATTCCAGCCCATATTTTCCTTATGGGTAAAACGGGGTGTTCCGTCGCTTTCCACCTCGGTGAGATTGTACTGCACGAGCGAGACGGTCTTGTCGGTATTGTTCTCAACATACAAAGGCTCATCACCCGTGGCCCGTCCGGTAAAACGATAGGTGCCGGCCTGTGCCAGACAAAGGCCGAATCCTTCGTTGGCCGCCAATGCGCTCTGCTCTTCCCAATAAGGCGAATTTGCCTCATGGTAACGAGACAGAGACTCGGCACGTGCCCGCCCGTTGTACGTCGCTACCGTGTCGCCTGTTGCCGCCTCTATGGAACTGGGCAGATAGGTTGTTCCTTCGTAATGCACTCGACTGATACTGTCGCGCTGCAAAGCATAGGGGAATGCGGCCAGCTGCCACCCTGCATCGAAGGTTCGCTCTACGGCCACATAGTTGAGACTCACGGTATTTCCATTACCGTAAAGCGAGGTTCCTTCTTTGAGCAGGAGATAACCGGGAGCAAATGTAGTAGGCAGGTTTTCGAGCAGGAGATTCCCGTCGTGCAGATAGACTACCGAACCACCGGCCGGAGCTTGTGTTGCCTTGTAACCCTCGGTGATGTTCCAAGTCTCAAAACAGCCGTAATCGACAGCTCCGGCAAAGGTGCGTGCGTTACCCATTATGTCGCGGTCGGTTGCCAAGTTGACATAAGGAGCAAAAACTGCCGGTATGGCCGGAGTGGCGCTGGCACGGTCGATGGCCATACTCAACTCTTTGAGCTGGTAAGACAGTTCATCGGATAAATAGGTATTGTAGGGATTACCGTCGAGGGGAAGGTCATCGCCGGTATAGAGTGAAGCTTCGAATACACGACCCTGCGTAGCCACGGTATTGAACATCTGTCCTGAACCTGAATGTACAACCGAAGAGCTGCCAACCGGTGCATCTACGGTAAGATTGACCAGCGTACCGCCCTCATTGGCTACTACCGGAGCCCCTTGTGCCGGTCGGTTGTCGGCCACAAGCATATTATAGAGCAGTCCGCCATGATTAGCAATGACAGGAGCGTTACTTCCGGTAACTGTTGCACCATGTACATAATTGTTACGCAGCACCATTTGTGAAGAAAGCGATACTACCGCGGCAGGCGATTCAGCGGCGGGTTCTACCTCAAAACCATCAAGCACGACAATACCACCAAACGCATCACTGCTACTGTAAGAAACACCTTCGATGCGTGTACGGGTGGTTGTCGAGGCCAAAAGGCCCGGACGGTCGGCAATAACCTTTTCGACCGTAACGGCAGGGTTCACGCCATCGACCGTAACCGTATCGGTGTAACTGGCTGCCACACTTCCGTAGACCGAAACACCGTTGCGTAGAATCAGCGACTCACCGGTGTGACCGCTCTTGACAAAAACGACAGCATTTTCACCGACATTGGCCCGGGTTGCTGCATAGACGGCACATAAATCGATGGCTTCTTGCAAGCGACCTTGTCCAAAGGCATTCTCCCAAGTAGTACCGTCTCCTTCAAGAGTCTTGCCGGGTTGGACATAGAGAATCGGATACAACAATTGGTTATTCTCATACGCCCCACGATCTATATTATCGTCATACACACGGGCACTATTTAATGATATGTCGTAGCCCGAAGATTGGTCGGAAGCCAGATTCAGGGCCGAACGATAACTGATGGAATCGCCCTTGTTGAGAAGATTTGCCGAAGCTCCAATGTCGAAATCGCGAGATGCCAACACTCCATCATAGGGATTGAAGAAATTAGGACCGTTGATGACATCATCGTTTTGTGCCGACAAATTATCGTTATGATATTGAGCATCATCGAGAGCCAACGTGGTGGCAGAAAGATTCTGTACGGCATTGTAACGGATATTATCGACTTGAATAATCTGATTTCCTGCCGATGGTGAAGAGGATAGCTGTGGCATAACGATGCCTGCCGAGGCAGACTGGTCGATGCCTTTTCCACCATTACGCCATAATACCGAATTATACAGCTTGGAAGGATAACGAGGTTGTGCATCTCCGCCATATATACTGTCGGAGAGTACCGGCACACCGGTATTCAGAGCTATTGTCGCATTGAAAATTTCTGTATCGACTGCATCGATGGGTACTCCCCGATTGGAATGGAACAGGGTATTGTAAATGAGCGTGCGTCCCCCGCGACCGGCTATCTTCACCACCGGCAAGCCAACCGACTCTCCATCGCTACCTCTGAACTCACAACCACTCAACACCAGTTTCACCGTATTGTCATCATCGACTCCGCTACTTGTTTCATATCGGAATGCGGCTCCGTAGGGATTTTCAAAGGTAAGGTTTTCAATCGTCATGGGGATAACCGTCCGATTCGATACAGCGTCCTGCTCATTGCCTTCCCGATTGGCAATGTCTTCGATGTTGAAAAGCGACTTCACCCCAGAATTGATGGTTGTAATGACGGTCTTGTAATTTTCCCCTCGATAAATAGGACTCTCCACAGGTATTGGTTGCAACTGGTTATCATCGTTGTACCCGCCAGATATGCGCAGTGAACCGACATTTTTTGTTTCTCCGGCAACCGTCTCGCCTTGCGACCCATAACGGGTATTAACCACAAAGCCACCATTCTTATTGATCGTATAAATAGGAGCGAACTCACCTTCGGTCATGTAAATGATTTTGTCTTTTCCATTGCGATTGAGCAAAAGCCGTTCTATGGCTCGTTGCAGATTGCTCGTTGCCGTAGACCAAGACGAACCGTCATTAACATTTCCTGGAACCTCTTCGGCACACACATAAAGCGTATCAGCATCAATATTGAGAAGTGAATGCTGATATTCATAGACACCTATATCGATATAGGTATTCTGGCCCGACTCTTCAATCGTGCGGTTGGGATCGAGACAGACACGACTGATATTACGGCCATCGCCTGATCTCATATACAAATCGTCCAAGCCCGGGAACAAGGGTTCATAAATCGTAATATTTCCAAGCTCCACATAATGAGGAATTTCAAAATAAAGGCCTCCTGTCTGCTCGGGAACCGTCCACAGCCAAGAATCGGTGGCATCATTGTACTCCTGAGCGCCCCAACCCCACCCGGCATCGACCATGGGATTGATGCGACTGAGCGACCAGTCGGCAGCCTGCTGATATCCGGACACGCCTGCCAGCGTCGACGGGTTGGCAAAGTTTGGCCCATACAGCGACCGGTTTTCGGTGGTAAGCTGCACGTTGTTATTCTTGAAATTTTCAATATTTCCGACAGCTTCTTCGTCTCTGTCGTTCTCTCCTATTTCAGGGGTCTTGTCCCACCCCTCTTCATAGGCACAGAAATGAAGAATATCGGGAGCGTCGGCAACGGAAGGGTCGGCAAACAATGTACCGTCGGCCCGCCACTTGTTGATTGTATAACGGGCTGCATCGGACTCATTACCCCAAAAGGCCGTATTGAAAACCAAGTTGGCCGAGAGATTGAGACTTTCAGTTCCTATGGACGACTTGTTCAACGAATAGATACAAGGATACTCGGCAGCCTTGTTCCGTACCAAATTGCAGTTTACCACCCAAATACGAGAGAGGCTTTCATTGAAAATTGCACCTCCTTTATTGGCGGCCTCGTTGTTGGCATACAATGAATTTATCGAATAGACTGCTCCATCGACATAAATAGCCCCACCCGAACCGGCATACTCACCACCTACTCCGGCAGTTGAAGCAACCGCCTCATTGGCAGATATCTGCGAATTGAATATCGAACATATACCTGTATTGTATATGGCTCCTCCCAATATACCGCTGTTTCCGTAGATGAGACTACGACGGATGGTGAGCGGTATGTAACGTCTTTGTTCCGATATGCCGCCGTTATCAGTACCGTCGACGCATACAGCACCGCCCTTATAATAATTGTCAAGATAAGCTTCGTCGCCGGAGACCAAATTTGCAGCATAACCACCCGTTATGGTCACGCCATCGATAATAATAGGCAACCCCGAAGCGACCTGAGAGTTGGGGGAATAAACTAAATCGGGAAGTGTACCCACCTTATCAGGATCGGCACAAGCATAAATGACATGATAAACGCCATGCACACTTATTTCGCTATTTGTCTTTCCTGAAAAATATGTTTGGTAAACATACTCCCATGGTTCTATAATGGAATTACCGTTTATATCCATACGTTCACGGGCATTAAGGTAATCGGTACCACTACCACCTTCAAAATTGATACCAGCAACCGAATGTGTTACCTGATCTATCTCTTGACAATAGAGTTCATCACCAGAGAATCCGCCGAAAATAGACACACCTTCGGGTACGGTAAATGTCGACGTACGGGCATTCTCGACAGTCGTGCCGTCGCTGGCTTCACGCGGCGTATAGGTACCCCCTGCAAGGTATATCTCAAAGCGCAAATTTCGATTTTCCTGCCCGTCTATCAACGGTTCCTGCTTGTTGCGAATATGCTTGATATACCGCAATGCATCGTGCAATTCGTACATGGGATAGACAAACGATGCTCCACGTACCTGATACAGGGTATCACTACCCGACAATTGTGCCGAAAGTAATTGTCTGAGATCTTTATGCAGCACGGTACCATCGGTAACAAAGATACGTTGAAGAAGAACATTGTCAGAAGGCGTTACTGAATAGCCTAATGCACGGGCTCCAATATCTATGTTTTCATCGGGCATACGCACTTCGTGAGAAAAATCATGAGTCGATGCCTGCACTCCCGATATCCATGTCATATACTCTGTTGCCGGCATTCCGGTACCTACCAGAATAGACGTTTCCTCAATCATATAAAGAGAATCGTTCTCGACAAAACGCACACCACTGGCATTATCGGCCGAGACCGAACGGTTGTTCAATCCGGGTATCAACAAATTCTCTACAGCCACATAAGAGAAGGGATAGGTATCGTTTTCATCGCCATTATAATTGCCATATACATCTTTGGCATAATTGGCCGTATTGCCCCAGAATACCGAAGAATTGACATTCAAGCTACGGTCGGTAAAATAGATTCCGCCACCTTCACCCGAGGCATTGTTCTGCACAACGGTCGAGGTGATGATGTAGGTCGAGTCGCTTCCGCTCTGACTACCGATATACAGACCGGCTCCGGTATCGGCACTATTGTCGCAGATAAGAGATCCCGAAACGATAGCACCAGGTTTCAGGTACACTCCACCACCCTTTTGTGATGCAGAATTTCCCCGTACAATACAATTGCGTATATGAGCATACGATTCGGCCAAGACGCCTCCCCCGCGGCTATCGTCTTCGCGCAGTGAACCATCGGCACTTCCACCGGTAATAAACAGCCCGTCAAGCACCGCATATCCAACTTCGGCAGGAATCCGCTGGTAGGCATCATTACTGTCGCGCATGAGATTACCGTCGGCATCGTAGAGCAGATCGGTAAAGACAACTGCGTGGTATGTGTTAATAAGCGACGTATCGGCAGCCGAAACATACTCGGCTTTGAATGTTGTCCGATGGCCGGGAATATCGCGTGAAGCTTCGGCAAAGGTTTCGTCGTAACCTCCCCAGACTTCTACTCCACGTGGTACGATAAGGGCGTAACTGCGCACATCTTCATCTTCCTCTACCATCTGATTCTCGGCGGGGACAACCGTTGTACGCCGTGGTGCATAAGGAGTCGAGCTACCGGCAACCTTTACGACACAAGGCACGGTGGGATTCTGGGCTTTCTGGCGTCCGGCTGCATCGAGTACCTGCTGCAACTTCATCCAACAAGCCGCATTATCGGGACTCGATGCCGAAGCATTACCTTCTTCGGCTCCGCTGTACGATACGTAGTAGACATACACTTTTTCATACGTCGTACCACCGATGACTAATGATTCTTCGGCAGGAGCAATGCTATATGCACCGTTGTATTCATATGCACCTATATCGATGGTACAGTCTTGTATACGATCGGCAAAATCGACATCGGTAAGCGGGAGAGTAATGCGCTTGGAAGCGTCGTTGGGGTCTGTCGGCTCATTAAGGCCGGCATTGATGCAGAGTGAAGAGCCGGAGAGCCGGAAATTATTATTTGCTTTGGCATCGGGATCGGAAAAAGGATTGGCCAAAGCCGTACCTTGCATATTCCCATCGGCTTCGCTAAGTTTACTTACAATAGCCCTATCATTATCATCATTTTGATTGTAAGCTGTTTGAGTATGGACATAACAATTTCTGAAACGTTCAAGTTTTGAAGGTGTAACAGCACCAATTACTTTATTGGAATTTCCATAAAACAGTGTATTAAATACATTCAAAGAGATATTTTCATTATAGTCTCCTTGATATTGATACATGCCACCGACTCCTTTGGAGCCATTATAAGCGACGGTATTGTTAAAGAATGTCGCAGTCTCAATAAATATTCCGCCGCCATTATCCGATGCATAATTATTTGTAACCAGGAGGTTATATCCTGTACCTAGAATCATGTACATACCACCTCCATACCCGTCAGGATTACTGTTTTTTGTCGATATTACGACATTATCATAAATAAAACAGTTTTCGACAGTTCCGTCATTACTGTCTACATAGACTCCTCCCCCTCGAGTCCGCTCTCCGATATTATAGTTGTTACGTATGACACAATTTCGCACCGTCACCCCTTGGAAAAGGCGTACACCAGCACCACCATCGCGATTGGCCGATATACCATTGATAAACCCGTTTCGAATGGTAAAACCGTCCCACGCAGGATTTCCGGTATAATGAAGATAGTCATTGCGATAACTATTGGAATAGGTATTTTCATCATTTGAGGAGGCTGACGAACCATGTGCATAGGTTCCTCCTAATGGAGCATAAGTGGGTAGACATACATCGGGCTGATAGAGAACAGGTTTCCGGATAGATGTGGGCAAGTCCGATGCCACCCCATATTGCCCAGTAACGGCATTTGTAACCGTAACTGGTGGCGTGCTGCTTATCTGCAAAATAGTCTCATAGAGAGGTATGTCGCTCTCGGTTGTCTGCTTCCCGTTGCCAATCGGTACACCCTTCGCCATGAGTGGGTGACGCTCACTCTCGCCGGGTGAACCTATTTCGACATTGGGGAAGCCCCCTTTGACTGATACCGAGTCGCGTATGACAAAGCCTTTATAGTCGGTATAGGTACCGCCGGCCACCCACACTTCGAGGCATTTGTTTGCAGCACGAGCTGCCTGAACTGTCTTTTCCACAGCGTATTGTAATCCACCCACATAGCGTTCTTCTCGGGTATTTGTGATTCTATAAAGATAAGAGGTGCTATTTACCTGATTTTTTATTGCATTCCTTATCGTACTGGCCGAAGGTGTAGCCCAATTCCATGAATATATCGAGACTTCTCCTGAGACTTGATAAGAATTTTCTCCATTTGCATTGCCATATCCGTTAGCGCCGCTGTTCCACCGATATACACAAGTATAATTATAATAATAAGTGCCCCAACTGTCGCGAATATAAGTATATTGTATATCGTCATCACTTATTCCTACGTCCCCCCAAAATTTCTTACTGGCATTGGAGGTCTCGCCATAAGGACATGTTGCGGCATCGTAGTATCCCACATAGCGGCTGCTTGCCGTCGAATCGGCTATCATGGTCGAGGTGGTAAGGTCATATATGGCATTGCCATTGATGGCTGTCGCCCATGACGAACCATCGCCGCCACGGGTAAGATCGACACGACCGTCTTCCGTGCGATAATCGCGTACCTAAAATCCGCAACTATCATCCAATACACGATTAAGGGTAGATTTATGAGTCGT
>OBAQ01001386.1_pt1 | contig 16925 bp, 15 predicted proteins | sample 1517821 | NCBI WGS metagenome assembly OBAQ01 (sample SAMN04571705, study PRJEB22368) | human gut metagenome | biome: human gut; material: stool | host: Homo sapiens | place: Luxembourg | collected 2012-09-27
TAATCGAGTTTGTTCCGGTTGCTTTGCAATTGTACGGCGACCTGGGCAAGTCCCGATGTAGCCTTGTCGTAGTCGTTTCCCGAGATACTGTTGTTTTCGTAGAGCAGTTTCATGCGGTCGACCTCCTTTTTCAGCTGGTCGTACTGTATCTCTATGGCTTCTACGCCCAATTTGTAATCGGCGTCGTCGAGCGTGGCGAGCAACTGGCCTTCTTCTACCCGGTCTCCTTCTTTGACAAGGATCTTTGTAATCTGGCCGGGGGTTTTGAATCCTAAACTTATCTCTTTTCCTTCTTTGACGACTCCCGAAAACGATTTGCTGGCGTAGGCCGACAGGGTAGCCGGTCGCGTCGATTCTACGCTTCTCATCAACGGGCTCTCTTCTTTTCCACCGTGGCAGGATGGGAAAAGGAACAATAACGACAGTACACAAAATATCGGTGTTGTTTTCATTGTGTGGTTGGTTAAATAATTTGATGCCTCAAAGGTAGACCTTAATGCATGAGTAAAAAACATCGATATGGAGGCGAAAATGGCCTAAAAGATGTATTTTGTGGAGATGTATTCGTTTTTTTTGATATAAATTTGTTCTATAAGAATACATGTATAGGGAGATATGAAAACGAATGCATTCTCTTTCTCACAGCAGCTGCATCTTGCCATGTTGCCACATGCGGGGCACACGCTCATCGTTGACAACGAAATAATGTTGGGCGATAATTTGGCGGGGGCGGAAAATTCCATAAGCAATGAAGCCGGAAACTGGATTGCTTCGGGATACCCGTTTAAAATATCTTTTACGCTTTTACTGTTTTGCCGGCATGGTCGAATGCGTATTCGCGTGAATCTGAATGATTATGTGATGGCGGCGGGCGATCTTTTGTTGCTTCTGCCCAATTCCATAGGCGAGTGTTTGGAAATAAGCGAAGATTGCCGGGCGGCCATCATAGCCTTTTCGAATATCGACTATATTCCAAAGATAGAGCTTGATAAACTCCTGATGCAGAAAGTCGATGTTTCCAATCATTACAAGGTGAGTCTTGATGCACACGATACACAGGAGTTTGTAGCCCTATATACTCAGTTGTGGGAGAAAATGGAGAATCCCCGCTACACACCGTTTAAGTCGGTTATTATCAACAGCTATGTGCAAATCTTTTTTTGCAACGTACTCTCCATCGTTTTGTCGCAGACAGCATCTGGGCCGGAGTTGCCCAAAAGCCGTTCCATGCAGATGTACGACAGGTTTATTAAGGAGGTCCGTCGGCATTATGCCCGTGAGCGCAGTATATCGTTCTATGCCGACAAGTTGTGTGTTACGCCCAAATATCTGTCGCAGGTAATCTATCGTGTAAGCAGACGTTATGCCGGCGATTGGATACGGGATTATGTGATTTTCGAAGCAAAAGCTTTGCTTAAAAGCGGAGAGTATACCGTGCAGCAGGTGAGTGAAATGCTGCATTTTCCTAATCCGTCGTTTTTCGGGAAATATTTCAAGGCTTCAACCGGCCTTTCGCCGTTGAAGTATCGTAACGGTTAAATCCTTCGGGATTTCCTGCTCGCAACGGCCGGTACAGGTGAGTTAAGAATTTTGAACCTCTTTTCTCTGGGAGCGCCGCACGATGCAGATGCTTCCTTCGTAGAGCAGGTATATGGGCAGGGATACGACAGTGAGGGTAAACACGTCGGCCGTGGGGGTGATGATGGCGTATGACCACGATGGCGTGCCGGCGGTATTTCCGCATGAACGACTCGGTGAGAATACCCAGGCGGGCAAACAGCCAGCATAAGATGGGAATCTCAAACAAGACACCCATCATGATGGTGATGGTCATGAGCGTGTCCATGTAGGATTGCAGGGTGATGAGATTGGCTACCTCGGGGCTTACCTGGTAGGTCCCGAGAAAACGGAATGTCAGCGGAAAGATGAGAAAATAACTCAGCAATACGCCGCCCATGAACAGCAGATAGCTGTACGAGACGGCCCGCACGACATATTTTTTCTCGTTCACGTAAAGTGCCGGCGAAACAAACCGGAACAGCTGATAGAGAATATAAGGCGATGCACACAAGACAGCCGCATATATGGCGGCCGTCATGTGTGTCGAGAATTGCCGGGCCAGGCCCGTATTGATGAGTTCGACCGAGAACGGTGCCGCAGCAACACCCCAGATGCTCCCTATCTTGTCAAGAAGACGGTAGGTAATGAAGTGCTCGTTTTGCGGACCGAGTATGACGGCAAAGAGTTCTTCTTTGAACAGGAAAGCCGCGATACCCAGCACCAGAACGACCAGTACTATTCTTATGAGACAAGCTCGCAGGTCGTCGAGATGCTCCCAGAAACTTTGAGTGGCGTCGTTCTCCCGACTATTCATTTGGACTGGTCGTTTTCTTTGGATCTGGAGGTGTTCGGGCCGTCGTTGCTTTCGCCCTCTTTCTCAATACCGTTTACACCGTCTTTGAAGCTGCGCACTCCTTTGCCGATGCCTTTCATCAGTTCGGGAATCTTTTTCCCGCCGAAGAGCAGTAACACGATGAGGGCAATGACAAGGATTTCCTGCATGCCGATGCCTCCGATTAGCAGTAGTGTATTCATTATTTACGTATTATGTAATTGATGCAAAAATATCCGCCTACCACTTGCAGAATCATTCCGGGGATTCCTATGCGGAAATCCTGGGTAGCCAGGCCGAGGTCTCCGGTCAGGGCCCATTCGCCTATCAGCCCCAGACCCTGGTAGCACACGACAACTGCGGCAAGCAGCACCAGCGAGGCTTTTTGAAAGCGGGCCGCAGCTATGGCGGCGGCAGCGGCAAGGAGTCCCGATTTCAGCAGAATGGCGGGTAGGGCCGCTGCGGCGGGCATACCGAAGAGCAGGCTGTTGACAACCGGTGAAAGTACGGCTGTGAGCAGGCCGGCCTTCCAGCCATATTTGTAGGCGGCAATCAGGGTGAAGAAATAGATGGGTAGCCAGGTTACACCCCCTTGTGGCAGCAGGTGGAAGAGTTGCGGCAGCACGATGTTGCCGGCCACAAAAAGAAGGGCGATGCCGTAGGTCTTTGCCTGGCGGTAGGAGAGAGAGTAGAGTCTTACGGTTGAGGTCTGCATAGTTATATGATTTTAAAATTGAATATCGACACCCCCCATGCAGGTTGCTTTGGGCATGGGGTAGCCTTGGTTGATTTCGTACCGTTGAGCCAGCAGATTTTCTCCTTTGGCAAATATACGTAAGAAACGGCATATTTGGTAGTCGGCACGGACATTCCATAACAAAAAATTTTCTTGTTGTTGAGAATCGAGAGCCGTGTAGAGTCCGTGTACATATTGCCAGTCCGACGATACCGACCAGCGCCTGCTGCTGTATGATATCGAGGCACAGGCTTTGTGTTCGGGCGAGGCGAGTATGGGGCGTTTCATGTGCAGCCAGCTGTACTGGACCGCAACGTTCCACGACGGTGAGATTTGCCAGCCTCCTTCGACCTCTATCCCGGCATTGTCGACCTCTCCGGTATTGATGTTGAGCATACCGTTGGGTACGCGCACCGTCTGTATGAGGTTATTGCCGTGTAGATAGAAAAGGTTCAGGCCGTAGAAGAGGCGTTGTTGCGGAAAGCGCTGCGAAAAGGCAATCTCGTAGTTGACGACACGCTCGGGTTGCAGGTCGGGGTTTTGGGGCGGGAACATATACATCTCGCGCAGGGTCGGGTTGCGGAAGCCCTTGGCCACGGTTGCTTTCAACTCCATAAGGCGGGGCAGATGCAGGGAGAGACCTCCTTGCGGAATCCATTCGTTGCCGACGTGGGAGTTGTGGTCGAACCGCACTCCGGCGTCGAGTGTAACGAGCCGGCCTATATCTTGACGAAGGTCTACATACCCGGCTATGTCGTTGAGCGTCTTGTCGACCAGTTCCTCTCGGGTGTCGGTGGCCGGGTAGCGGTTCCAGGCCCTACCTCCGAAATGTTGGTAGTCGATACCTACGGTGGCTACATTCCCGGTAAAGAGCCGGAGGTTCTGGTACAGGGAGACTCCGGCCATATGGTCGCGCGAGTCAAACCGATAGTCGAGTGGCGACTCTCCGACCGTATATCCGTCGTTGATGCGATGATGCCCCCAGTTGTAGAAGGCCGTTACGGCACCCGATGTTTTCTGGTAGTGATTCTCAATGTAGAACGAGGTCATGCCCCGGGTGATGTGTGAGTCGTTGTCGATGCGCGGGGCCGACACCGGACCGGGATTGGAGGCATTGAAGTGGGCCATGTTCAGGTCGGCACCCATTTCCCAGGCGGGCGACATTTCGTAGGAAAGCTTGACGAGGCCTCCCATCTGTTCAAATCCCATGTCGCGGCGATGGCCGTCGGTGCGGTTGTAGAATGCCGATACGGTGCTGCCGAATCCTCCGATACGGGTCTGATTGGTGATTTCGTTGGTCGTTGTGTTGAACGAGCCGTAGCCGCTTCGCAGATGGGTTTTCGTCCCCTCTTCGGCTTCCCGGGTAACGATGTTGATGACACCTCCCATGGCGTTCGAACCGTATATCACCGAGGCGGGACCTCTCACGACCTCGACCTTCTCGGCCAGTACCGTCTGATAAGCGTCTGCAATGGGGTGTCCCATCAGGCCCATATATTGCGGGTGGCCGTCGATGAGGACCAGCAGTCCCGAGGTGGGACTGTTGCCGATACCGCGCAGGGTCATGCCACCGGCAGCACCGGTCGAGACGCCATATCCCAGCAGGCCGCGACTTGTAACAAACAGTCCCGGAACATGGGCCGACAGGAGCGGTAGCAGTGACGATTCATAACTCTTTTCTATGACATCGCGGGAAAGTATCGATATGGTCGCTGAGAGCCGCCGGCTATCGGTTTCGCTGCGAGTGCCGGTAACGACGACTTCGTCTATATCGACGCTTCTCCGGTTCGGCACCGAGTCGTTTACGGCCCATACAGGTGCGACAATAGTCAGCAGCAATGTCCAAATAAAGATGTTTCTATACATGGCTGCTGAGTTTCATTCCCTCGACGAAGCTCGCGATGAGGGGTAGACATTCGGCGGCCGAAGTCGCTTCGGCACAACGTTTTTCGAGCGGGCATCGGTCGGTGTGCGTGCGGTTGATGATATAGGGTACTCTCTTGTCATACGTGGTCGGTATGCCGGCCTGGGTAAGCAGTTCGAGGGCTCCCTCGCTGATGACTCCTGCATGGAGTTCCTTTATGCCTCCTGCCACCAGCAGGGCCGCGGCCGCCTTGCCTATGACTTTGTCGGCCACAGATGAACCCCGTAGAAAATGAGGCTCTTCGGTGAGCAGTGCATAGAGGTCGTTAACCCCTCGTTGAGTAAATGTCCGTATGACATCACCTTGTCGTATGACACAGGAGTAACCGCCTTCGTGTAATGTTTTTACAAGTTCTTCCATAGGTCTCGATCAGAACACATTTCCCTGTTTCAAGTCTTCCACAAAATGGTCGATGCGCCGCATCTCTTGCGCTATGTGAATGTTTTGCGGACAGTGGGGTTCGCATTGCTGGCATCCGATGCAATGAGATGCCTGGCGCAGGCGGGGTACGCTGCGGTCATATCCTACAAGGAAGGCTCGGCGGGCTTCCCGGTAATTGGGGGCTTGCGAACTCTCCGGCAGATTCCCCTCATTGACACACTTGTTGTAGTGCAGCAGAATGGCGGGTATGTCGATGCCGTAAGGACAGGGCATACAGTACTTGCAGTCGTTGCAGGGTATCGACGGGTATTGCATCATGAGGTTGGCCGTTTCGTAAAGGAAGTCAAACTCTTCGTCGGTAAGCGGTTGCAGCGGAGAGTAGGAGGCGAGGTTATCTTGCAGATGATCCATGTAGGTCATGCCACTCAGTACGGTTAATACGCCAGGGAAAGAGCCGGCAAAGCGGAATGCCCAGGAAGCAACACTGCGGTTGGGCTCGCGCTGTTTGAACCGGGCCACGATGTGGTCGTGAACCTTTGAAAGTCGGCCTCCAAGCAACGGTTCCATGATGACGGCAGGAATATGTCTTTTTTCAAGTTCCTGATACAGATACTCGGCATTGGTATTGTTGCGGTTTATTTCTTTGGCATGATGCCAGTCGAGGTAATTGAGTTGTATCTGCACAAAATCCCACTGGTAGTAATCGTGCCGGGAGAGCAGGTAGTCAAAAACCTTTATATCGCCATGATAGGAAAAACCGAGGTTGCGGATACGTCCGGCTTTGCGCTCATCAAGCAGAAATTCGAGTATGCCGTTGTCGATGTAACGTGCCTCAAATTCTTTCATGCCATTTCGTCCCATACCTACACCGTGCAGCAGCATATAGTCGATGTAGTCTACCTGTAGTTCCTTGAATGAGTTGTGATACATGGCCAGGGAAGCTTCGCGGCTCCATGTCGAAGACGAAAAGTTTGACAACTTGGTGGCGATGAAGTATTTGTCGCGCGGATGTCGGCTGAGGGCAATGCCCGTGGCGCGTTCTGATTCTCCTTTACAGTAGGCAGGAGATGTATCGAAATAGTTGACCCCATGTTCCAATGCATAGTCTACCAGTTGGTTGATAGTCTCTTGGTCGAGTACCTTCTCTCCCTTTTCGTTTTTTCGGGTAGGCCAGCGCATGCAGCCATATCCGAGGAGGGAAACCTGCTCGCCGTGCAGGTTGGTACGATAGGTCATCGTACCTGATGGTTGTGTGGGGTTATTCTCTGCCACATGTTTGTTTTCACAGCCGTAGAGAGCAGCCGTAGCGGTTAAGGTGCCAGCTCCTACGATTTTCAGAAAATCCCGACGGTTTATATTTTTCTTTTCTTTATGATTCTCTTTATCCATGATATAGCGGTGTTAGATGATACGATGATGTTCTATTCCTTCGACGTAGATGGCGCTGAACGGGCGGCTAGGGCACAAATTCTCGCAAGCGCCGCATCCGATGCAACGTTCGGCATTGACAACCGGCAATTCTACCTCTTTTCCTTCGACGACCTCCTTGATCATCTGTATGGCACCGGTGGGGCAGTGGCGGGCGCAGTTTCCGCAGGAAACGCCGTCGGTAAGCGGTATGCAGTTTTCTCTGACTACAACGGCGTAGCCTACTTTTGTAGATGATTTTTCCTCTTTTGTCAGTAGATGAATGGCGCCGGTGGGGCAAACCTCCGAACACTTGGTACATTCGGGCCGGCAATAGCCGCGTTCATACGACATCTCGGGTTGCATAAAGGATGATAGTTTGCCCGATGGCCTTAGAACCTGATTGGGACATACCGACACGCAGAGTTGGCAGGCTGTGCAGTGTTGCCGCAGGTTTTGAAGGCTTTCGGCTCCGGGCGGAACCAGGGGAGTGGCCCGATGAGGAATCTTCTTGTCGATGATGGGGGCGAGACCGCCGTCGACTTTCTTCTCCTGGGCTTCGATGGCGCCAGCCATCAGTATGCCGGCTGTTGCAAGAAATTGCCGGCGTGCGGTGGGCTCTTTTTCTTTCTCGGTGTGTGATGTGGTTTTGAGAGGTCGACCGTAGACAATGGCATTTTGGGTGCATGCCTCGACACAATCCATGCAGGTTACGCAGCGGCTGTAATCGATGTGGTGCTCTTTGGCGTTGATGCACGACGATTTGCAACTCCGTGCACACAAGCCACATCCGGTACATTTAGAGGTGTCGATGCGCGGTTTCAGCCAAGCGTAGCGCGACAGCAATCCCAGTACTGTGCCTACGGGACAAAGGGTGTTGCAATAGGTGCGTCCGTTGCGCCAAGCCAGTATGGCGACAATGATGCAGGAGAGAAGCGCCACCAAAAATGTTGGCAGGCTTTTCAACCACACCTCTGTGGAGTAGAAGGCATAACTGTCTACGCGTTCGGCCATATAGGCCAGTGCATTGTTTCCCAAGGCGTAAAGAGGGGCGAGAAGATTCTGTACCATGCGTCCGTAGGAGCTGTACGGTGCCAGCAGCACTACAAACGAGGAGATGCCGGCTACGAGAGCTATGATGAAAATGACCAGCACTCCGTATCGAAGCCAGGAAAGGGCCGGCGAATAGGAGAAGCGGTGTTTTTTTCTGCGGCGGAGGCTGCTGACCTTGGAGACAATATCTTGGAATACTCCCAACGGGCAGATGACCGAACAGTATACCCGCCCGCACACCAAGGTCAAGACGATGAGTGCTGCGACGACTGCCACATTCAAAGCCAGTATGGCGGGGAGAAATTGTATCTTTGCCAGCCAACCGAACCATGTGTGAAGGCTTCCCGTGAAATCGAGAAACAGAAGTGTGATGAGTAAAAAGCAGATGAGTGCTGCTGCGATTCTGATCTTTCTTAGCATAACAGGATTTTATTTTTGTATGAGGTCGTTTGCTTGTAGCCATTCCTTGATGAGACGGTCGGCCTGTCCCACTTCTCCGCCACGTATAGCCAGTCCCGGTACGACTATGGCTCCGGGACATAAGTTTTTGATGTCTCGTTCGCTGCTTCCCAATCCGCTACCTTCATGTGTGCAAAATGGGGCGATGCGTTTTCCCGAGAAGTTGTACTGTTCAAAGAATGTGAACACAGCCATGGGCATTGTTCCCCACCAGTTGGGATAACCGAGGAATATGGTATTGTACGAGGCCATGTCGTCGAGTTTTCGGCAAAGTCTGGGGCGTGCATTCTCTCTTAATTCTTTTTGAGCCAAGGTGGTTGTCTCGGTATAATATTCGGGATATGGGTTTTCAGGAAGAATTTGAAACAAATTGCTGCCACCTCCCGTGAGAAGTTGTATTTTCCGTGCAATTACCTCAGTGTTTCCGACAGGTAGGTTAATAATACTGCCGTTGACATAATTGAATCCTTTGCGAGAGAAAAATGCAATAAGAGTATTTGATGTCATATAACGGAGAGGTTTAAATTGTACAATTAATTTTGTCGGTATATCGATTCCTGCAACCACTCTTTTATTTGAGTGGCAGCTTGATCAGAGAGACTACCTCTGATGGGAAGGCCTTTGAGTAGAACAGCCTTTGGACAGAGCGCACGTATGTCTTTTTCGCTGTGTCCCATGCCACTTCCTTCGTGTGTCATAAAGGGTGCAATTACTTTGCCCGAAAAATCGTAAGACGATAAGAATGTTGCTACGGGGGGAGCTATGGTGCCCCACCAGCAAGGAGAGCCTACATATATGGTGTCATACGATTCGATTCCAGAATCAAGAGGTTTGATGGCCGGATGTGTCCCGGAGTTGATTTCGGCTTTGGCTTGGTCTAAGAGAGTTTGGTAGTTGGAGGGATAGTTTTTCTCCGGGATAATTTCAAAGATAGCCGCACCCGTATTGTTTTTTATTTCTTGGGCAACACTCCGGGTATGGCCGCTGTGTGAGAAATAGACGACCAAGGAGGCGTTTTGGGCATTGATGTTTGCCATAGGCAGTGCGTGAAACAGAATGACCCAAATGGTTAGATAACGTAACTTTTTCATGGAGGAACAGATTAAATGATACACGTAACAAATGTAAAGAACGGTCCAAAATCTTCCATAATTAAAATTACAGATATTCCTACCTATTTTACGGAATATTCACCTGCCAGCAGGTATTTGATACAAAACTAGCAGTTTTGAGAATAAAATGTAACCTTTTTTTGTTTTTTTGAGACATCTGCTTTATGTGATGGATTGTCGAAAATAACTCGATAATTTGTTATGCCGTAAAAAACAAGCCCGGAGAGGTGTCTTTGTCGTTCTCCGGGCTTTGTCCTAAGAAAATTACCTCAGATAATCGGTGATTTTCCCGCTGATTTGGAGTAGAGATATTTCGCACAGTTTGGTATCGTATTCGGCGGTGAGTATGCGCTCTTCGGCATCGAGCAGACTTTTTTGTGCCTCGCGTAGTTCAATACCCGACAAGTTGCCCAATATGTAGCGTTCGCGGGCAATGAGGTAGTTCTCTTTGGCGGCCGTGAGGTTTTCGCGTTCAAGATTCAGCACCTCGATGTTGTTTTTATAGGCCTGCCACAGGTTGCTGATGTCGGCCCGCAGCGACTGCACGATGTCTTTCTGTTGCAGCTCGGCATTTTGGGCGGCGATGCGGGCATTCCTTATTTCCCGTCGGCGGTTTCCGTCGTAGAGATTGAAGCCGATGGTGAGGCCGAAACTGGCGCCCAGATTGTTACGCCGCAGTTGTGTGTTGGTGCGGTCGTAGGTGTTGAGTGTGTATCCATATCCGGCGTTGAGGCGCACGTAGGGATAGTTGCGCGAGAATACCTTTTTCAGGTCGAGGTTGGCAATTGTTTTGTCCTGTTCGGCTTTCAGCAGGGAGGCATTGGTTTGCAGTGTCGAGGTCCACAGCTCCTCAAAGACGAGCAGCGTATTGACATCGATGACGGTGTCGACCACGGCGATGGGGTTGTTCATGTCGGCAATGGCCATCAGTTCGTTGAGACGTATGCGAGAGGAGTGCAGGGTCTCTTGCTGTTTCATGTACTGGGCACTGTCGGCGTTGAAGTCGACCCGGGCCTGCAACAGGTCAAGACGGGAAAAGTTTCCTATCTGGTATCGCTCTTCGACGATGCGTAACCGCTCTTTTGACAGCGACACGGCATACAGGAAATTTTTTAGTCGTATTTCTTGCTGTATGTAGTTGTAATATTCCGATGAGAGCTGGGCTATATAGTCTTCAATGGCAATGCGGGTGAGTGTCTCGCCTTGTTTTTCAAGTTCTTTCAGAATATGATATTCGGTGATGAGCGAGAAGCCGTCGAAGATGGTCCAGTTCAGGTCGATACCCACATTGACGTTGCCGTCGTAGAGTCCGTTCTGGTGGCTGGCCGTTTTGTCGGCACGGGTTATGCTTTTGGTGTTGTCGACATTTCCGTTGTATCCGGCATTCAGGTCGAGTGTCGGCATCATACCCGCGTTGGCACGGGTGGCGTTGTTACGGGCCATCTCTTCTTCGTTGCGCACAATGCGCAGCGAGTAGTTCTGGACCAGACCGGTCTCAATGCACGATTTCAGCGAGTATGGTTCCTGGCCGTAGGCTGTGAAGGCCAGGTTCAGCAGCAAAGCAGTTATGACAGGTATTTTTTTCATTATTCCGAGGTGTGTTTACGCGAAGTAGATATGTAGGTATAGATGGCCGGGACGATGTACATGGTCATAAAGGTGGAGATGAGCATACCTCCCACGACGGCGATACCCATGGCCACGCGGCCGTTGGCTCCTTCACCGCTGGCAAATGCCAGAGGCAGAAGACCCAGAATGGTCGATGCACTGGTCATGAGAATGGGGCGCAACCGTTGTACCGATGCCTCTCTGATGGCTGCGTGCTTGTCGGCTCCGGCTTCCTGGCGTTGGTTGGCAAACTCTACAATCAAGATACCGTTCTTGGCCACGAGACCGATGAGCATGATAATACCGATTTGGCTGAATATGTTCATCGTCTGGTCGCTGAAATACATGAATACCAGGGCTCCGCAGATAGCCAGCGGCACGGTGAGCATGATGATGAACGGGTCTTTGAAACTCTCAAACTGGGCAGCCAGTATGAGGTATATCAGTACCAGTGCAAGGATAAAGGCAAACATCAGGCTCGATGAACTCTCGCGATACTCCTTGGAATCGCCCGTCAGTGCAGTACGGAACGAGTCGTCGAGTGTCTCGGCGGCAATCTTGTCCATCTCGTCGAGACCCTGACCGATGGTTTTCCCCTCGGCCAGACCGGCCGATACAGTGGCCGATACAAAACGGTTGTAGCGGTAGAGTTGGGGCGGTGCCGTTCCCTCTTCGAGGGTAATCAGGTTGTCGAGCTGTATCATGTCGCCGTTGGTGTTGCGAATGTAGAGCGATTTCAGGTCGACGGGTTTGTTGCGTTGCTGCCGGTTGATTTCGCCGAGAATCTCGTATTGTTTTCCGTTCATGTAGAAGTAGCCCATGCGTTGGCCGCTCAATCCGTATTGGAGGGTCTGGGCTATGTCGCGGGTGGTTACGCCCAGCACGTTGGCTTTTTCCCGGTCTATTTCGATACGAGCCTCAGGCTTGCTGAATTTCAAGTCGACGTCAGCCATCTGGAAAACCGGATTTTCGTAGACCTTTGTCATGAATACCGGCAATACCTCTTGTAGCTTTTCGAGGTTGGAGGCCTGTATGACATACTGTACCGGCATACTGCCCCGGCGTCCGCCAAAGGTAGATTGCTGCTGTACGAAGGCACGGGCTTTTGTCTTGGTCTGTACCGCCTTGGATAGTTTCTCGGCTACCTCCATTTGGGTATAATCTCTTTCTCTGATATCTTTCAGCATGATTTCTACATTACCCGAACCACTCCACACACGAGCGGTGATGGCTGTGGCATCGGGCATGATGGAGTCGGCCAGCCGGTTGATTTCCTCGGTATAGTCGCGCATAAACTCATAGGTTACCCCCTCGGGGCCACGGGTGTTGATGGTGATGCGAGAACGGTCTTCGAGCGGCGCCATCTCCGATGGAATGTGTATCCAAAGGTAGCCGATGACGCCCAACATGACTATGATGATGGGCAGCGCCAGATAACGATGCCGCAAGAAGAAGTCGAGCGAACTGGAATAGTAGCGGTTCATACCCACAAAGAAAGGTTCGGTTTTGCGATAGAACCAGTTTTTCTTTTCGCGGCGTTTGAGCAATTTGGTGGCCAGCATGGGGGTGAATGTCAGTGCCGCAAAGGCTGATATGATGACGGCACCCGACACAACGATACTGAATTCGCGGAAAAGACGCCCGGTGGTTCCCTCCATGAATACGATGGGGAAGAATACCGCCACCAGGGTGATGGTGGTCGATATGACGGCAAAGAAAATCTCTTTCGACCCTTCAATACCCGCTTCTTTGGGCGACATGCCTTTCTCGATGCGAATATAGATGTTCTCTGTCATTACGATGGCATCGTCGACCACAAGTCCTACGGCCAGCACGACAGCCAGCATCGACAGTACGTTGATGGAGAAGCCAGCCAGGTACATCACGAAGAAGGCACCGATGAGTGAAACGGGTATTACCACACAGGGTACCAAAGTAACCCGCCAGTCGCGCAGGAAGAGGAAGATAATGATGATAACCAGGATGAAAGCCTCGTACACGGTGCTTTCCACTTCGTTGATGGAGGCGCGTATGAATTTGGTGTTGTCAAATCCGTAGGAATATTTTACGTCATCGGGCAAGTCTTTTTCCATTGACTTCATACGTTCATACACGGCATCGGCAATCTCTATGTGATTAGCACCGGGCTGGGGAATGACTACGACACCCACCATCGGTATGCCGTTCATCTTCATGTAGCTTTTCAGGTCTTGTGCTTCGATGTCGGCCGTCCCGATGTCGCGAAAACGGATGATGCGGTTCTCACTCCGCTTGATGATGAGGTTGTTGAATTCTTCGGCCGTGTGCATCAGCCCCAGTGTGCGGATAGTCAACTCGGTGGTATTACCCTCGATACTGCCCGAGGGCAGCTCGATGTTCTCCTTGTCGATAGCATTTTTTACGTCGACAGGGGTAACGCCATATCCGGCCATTTTTACCGGGTCGAGCCACAGACGCATCGAGTAACGTTTTTCGCCCCATATCGATACGCTGCTCACGTCGGAGATGGTTTGCAGACGTTCCTTCACCGTCAGGTCGGCAATTTCACTGATTTCGAGCAGTGAGCGTTTGTCGCTCTGAATAGCCACCATCAGGATGGGGGTGGCATCGGCGTCGGCCTTCGATACGGTGGGAGGGTCACAGTCGTCGGGCAGGTAGCGTTGGGCGCGCGACACTTTGTCGCGCACGTCGTTGGCGGCAGTTTCGAGGTCGACCGACAGCTCAAATTCTACGGTGATGCGGCTTTGTCCCTGTTTGCTGACACTTGACAGGGAGCGGATACCCGGAATACCGTTGATGTTTTGTTCCAACGGTTCGGTAATCTGGTTCTCGATAACGTCGGCATTGGCCCCCGAATAAGAGCAGGTTACCGAGATGATGGGGTTGTCGACCGAGGGATACTCTCTCACGCCGAGGCTTTGGTATCCGATGATACCGAAGAGTATGATGATTAAGGTCAATACGGTGGCCAGTACGGGCCGTTTGATGCTTAGTTCCGATATATTCATGGCTGAGAGATGGGCTTATTCGATATTTTGCAAGGTTACGTTGAGACCGGTGCGCAGTTGCAGTGTACCCGATGTGATGATGGTGTCGCCGGCTTGAAGTCCTTTGATTACCTGCACCTTGGCCTCGGTGCGCAAACCTTTGGTAATTTCGACGGGTTGGGCTTTGCCCGATTTGTAAAGGAACACCTTGTCGATACCCATTTCAGGGACAATGGCTTCGGATGGTATGGCAATGGCGTTTTTGATTTCCTGTGTTTTCAGGCTGATGTTGACAAATCGTCCTGGATAGAGCAGTCCTTGGCTGTTGGGATAGGTGGCACGCAGGGTAAACGTATGGGTTTCGGTGTCGAGACGTGAGTCGGAAGCATATACTTTGGCGTTGAACGGGTGCAGGAATCCGTCGGCAGTGAATTCCAGTCCGGTCCCGTTCTTGATGGTCCCGGCATATTTTTCGGGTAATGAAAATTCTATTTTCAGCGGCGTGATTTTGGTGAGCGTGGCAATGGGTGTCGACGGGGTGGCATAGGCACCTTCACTCACCTGCCGCAGACCGATGATACCGTCGAACGGCGCTTTCAGTTCGGTCAGGGCGATATTGGCCTTGACCATGTCTATCTCGGCCTGCAAGGTGGCAAGGTCGGTCTGTACCTGCTCGTAGGCCTCCTTACTTACAGCCTCTCTTTCGAGCAGTGCGTTCTGCCGGTACACCCGGTCTTCAGCCAGTTGCAGTTGCACTTCGAGCATGCGCAATTGGGCTTGCAATGGCGCATCGTTCACTTTGGCAAGAATATCACCCTTATTGACATGGGTGCCTTCGGTAAAATTGATGGCAGTGATTTTTCCTGAGGTTTCAAAGGAGAGGTTTACCTCTTCGTCGGGAAGCAGGTCGCCGGTGACGTTTATTTCGTCAATAAGCGTTTCCGGTTTTACCACGTAGGCGGTAACAGGGAGACTTTTACGGACATTAGTAACTACGGGAACATCGTTTTTGTCTTCTTTCTGACCCAAGGGATAAAATGTGTGGATTCCAAATCCCGCGAGGGCGGCGATAACTAGAGTAATGAGACCGGTCCTTATTCTTTTGTTCATGGTTTTATCAAAAAAATTTTATGAATTAGATGGAATTTCCCGATAAAGTTTAATGCATGAATAGATTTTTTGCATTATTTAATGATGTGCCAATTTGTCAATATGTCTTATGATTGTTCAAAGATACGGAAATCTTTTTTCCCGATACCCAAATTTGGGTGTCTTTTTTCGATGAAACAGGGTAAAGCTACCCTTCATGAGGTTTTGTCGGGCGCTAGGTATAAAATAGATTACTGTTTTTAATACCTTATTTACTGTATTGTCGCTGAGAGTATTTCTTTATTGTGACGAATATCATATATTTGTCGAAGTAACGTTCAGATGCTTATGAGTGAAATCGAAAAGATAGATCATGTGTTTGAATACAATCGCATGATGGGTGTGGAGACATTAAATCCTTTGGTGAGTGTGGTCGACTGGTCGCAGTGTCAGCCCATGTGTTCGCGGCGTTGTTCCTACGGTTTTTACGCTATATTTCTAAAAGACGTTAAGTGTGGCGATATGCGATATGGCCGGCAGTATTACGATTACCAGGAGGGCTCACTTATCTTTCTTGCGCCCGGCCAGGTATACGGTATCGAAAACAAGAACGAGAAGGTGCAACCGAAAGGGTGGGCGCTTGTCTTCCACCCCGATCTTATCAGAGGAACCTCTTTAGGACGTCATATCGATGATTATACCTTCTTTTCTTATGAAGTAAACGAGGCATTGCACATTTCCGAGCAGGAGCGGAGTGTTGTCATGGAATGTCTGCACAATATTGCTGCAGAGTTGCATCATTCAATCGACAAGCACAGCCGTATGTTGATTGTTTCCAATATTGAGTTGCTGCTCAATTATTGTGTGCGTTTTTATGACCGGCAATTCATAACCCGTAACCGTGTAAACAAAGATGTGATTGTGCGCTTTGAGCGCTTGCTCCATGACTATTTCCGCACGGAGGAGGTGGTAGAGCAGGGGTTGCCTTCGGTTAAATATTTTGCCGACAAACTCTCTCTTTCTCCCAATTATTTTGGAGATCTCATTAAAAAAGAGAGCGGTAAGTCGGCTCAGGAGTATATACAGAATTATATCATAGATATAGCCAAGGAAAGACTGTACGACACGTCGAAAAGTATAAGTGAAATAGCCTATGGTATGGGCTTTCAGTATCCACAGCATTTCAGCCGTATGTTTAAGAAATTTGTGGGTCAGACCCCCAATGAATATCGCCAGCAGCATTGATTTTGTTCATGACCGTAAATACAGCGAGGCGCTCATCGAACCGATGAACGCCTCGCTGTATTCCTTAGGACGTTGTGTCAGAATTTCATGTCGCACCCCCAATAACGGGCCAGACGGCGGGCTTCCTTGGCTGTGAGGTGAATGACGGCGCCGTGTTTGGGTATGGTGAAGTTGGTGGCTTTCATCACCCCTTCGTTAAAGTGCCCCAGGTCGGTAAAAGTTTTGAAATCGGTCGTCTCTCTGAATCCGAAGTTATGCGGTTTCAGACTGTATATGTCGTACATGAGTACCCAGCGATCTTCGCCGATGCGTTTCCATATGTTGGGCGCCTCGCAACCTCTTGGCTCGGAGTCGTACCAGCCGTCGTCGTAGACATACCCGCTGTGGATAGAGTCGGAGACGGCATGGCGTATTCCTGCGCATCCCTCTTGGGCTACATAGTAGAGATGATACTTGTCGCCCACCTTGGTAATGTCTCCGTCGATGTAGGAGAATTTCTTGGGGTAGTTAAAGAGACGTTTCGGCTCGGTCG
>OBAQ01001398.1_pt1 | contig 16859 bp, 25 predicted proteins | sample 1517821 | NCBI WGS metagenome assembly OBAQ01 (sample SAMN04571705, study PRJEB22368) | human gut metagenome | biome: human gut; material: stool | host: Homo sapiens | place: Luxembourg | collected 2012-09-27
GGCAGATTTGTTGCTGATTTTATAATAAGATTGTTTCATGCGGCTGAAGTGTAATTGACTATCAATATTACAACGGGAGCCGCTGGAAAGAAAGGACTATGAGTCGAGCTCGACGCAGGGTGATTCCCAGATTCCTTTGCCCGAAAAGCTTACTTCCGTGAGGTTCGCTTTTTTAGCCGTACCGGGTAAACTTCGTTTTATGGTCCGTATCAACGGATAGACCAGCCAGGAATATCCGTTGGCATCCGTGATGACGGCAACGACCTGGTTATGGGCATAGCGGTCTAGCAGGGCGGAAAGCTCCGGACGAAGTTTGGATAATTCGAATTTCAGCTTTTTTTCGAAGCAGGTACCGGCATCCGAATCCTTTTCGGTCTCTTCGAAAGAACAGGATAGGGGTTTTATGCCGGGAATGACTTCAAAATGGTAATCCGTGTGTAAAATGGACGATAATTTTATCCGGGATACCGGGTAAGAAGGTAGCTGACAGTTCCGGAACAGGGCCAGGCGGACGGTGGTGATAACAGAAAAATTTCGCATCGGGACAATTTGTTGTTTTTGCGCAATGTTTTAGCCTATTGATTCGGCAAAAATACTGAAATATTTTATATTCTATTGATTTACAATGCTTTGAAGGTCGTTAAACACTAAACGGCGTAATTTTTTCTGATTCCGGTAGTCAGATTTCTTCACTGCCTCGTAATTAAGTGATGTGTTTTTGATGTTGTATGCCTGGAGAATGGCCTCAACGATTTGCTTCTGGGAGTAGTTTTTCCGGTAACCGGCTTCGAACAGGATCCGTATCCGCTGGTTGAAGTCGGCTTCGATGTAGTCCTGTATTTTTTCTTCGCCCCACCGTGATATATAGAGGAAACGGGATCCCAGGATGTAACGGTTGGATTTTGTGACGGGGATGATGAAGGGGGTGGGGTGTAATCCGGGAAAGATCGGCTGTCAGAATATGGGAATATATCTGTTTACCGATGTCATGGGAACGACGAAGGATGATATTTTCTTCGTTATCCACCCCGAATTCATGCCGGCAATAATCTGCCAGATGGGGAGGAAGATCGATCGTGATAATGTTCTTTGTCATGGGAATTCTTTTACTTTGTGAAGTTATAAAATCACCTTTGTACCAGGAAGTACAAATAGAAGTTTAACATGTTAATTCAGTTTTTACCGGAAAAAAGTGTAACCCTGTATCCGGGGTGAAATTGTTTTTGTAAATGGTTGCTGTACTTTGTGTTAACTCCGACGGTCCGGTTATTTTCATTTTGTAACCTGAAAAAAAGCAAAAATGTAACCTTTTGTAACCCTCTGTTGGTTACATTTTATTTTGTAACCTTGTATCCTTTAAAAAATAAGAATGTAACCTTGTAACCCTTATGTTTGTTGGAGTTTCAGCGAATGGATACAGAGTTACATTTTTTTCCGGCACTTTTTCTAAGGGGAAAAAGGGGAAGAGTAGTAAGATCAAAGAAAATCCCTCTCCTGGCTGATAGGGAGGGACAGCAATTGTAACCATACGGATCCAAGTAGCTTGAGGCTTTGTAAAATAAAACCCGGCCAGTGGGCCGGGCATCCATGTCAATGAAATGTGCTGTCAAACAATCAAATCAAAGCGACACAGAAATAAGTTCTCTACCTAATTGGTGTAAGGCATTTTCTATTTTACGGACCTGGGCTTCCCGAGGTTTGGAAAGTCCGTTGGCATAGTTCCATAATTGCTTCTGATTGATACCGGTCAGACGTTCCAGGGCCGCGTTGGTCAGAATACCGGAATAGTATTGCAACAGGCTTTGAGTATCGTATTTGTAGACTATTTCATACTCTCCTTTCAATATATCAGGAATCTGATCCGGTGAATTATATTCCTTAATAAGCCGAATGGCTTCCTGGATATTTTCCCTGGTTGCTGCTACTGTGTCACCGGCACCGTAAATGCCTTCACAATTCTCTGCATAAGCGCCGAAGCTGTCTTTGCTTGCACATATTGTAATAATTAGTTTTTTCATGGCTTCCTTGTATTAATATAGCAGTTATTTAATGTTCATTTCCCTGCAGATTACAAAAATAGAAAAATTTCCATTAATCAGGCTTGTGCGAATACTTTCCGCTGGATATCCAGTTCAATATATGTGATCAGACGTTCCAGGGAATAGGCTTTGGCACAAAGGCTGCGTTTGCCATAACGGGCGCGGAAAATGAAATACCATTTCCGGTCCTTGACCCGGACTCCTTTTAGCATTGAATATTCGTGGGTGATTCTCTCGATAATGGCGTTTCGTGCCACTGACGTTTCACTAGGCCGTTTCCCCGGCCGGGTGCAAATGATTTTCTCAGAATAGTGCATTACTGATAAAATTTATGTTACAGGCAGAAATTAAAAACGGTTCCGCCTTTCCCGTTGCAAGACACTCAGAGAGCCGTGGAACCATTAAGTCCCAACCCGGGGGTACAGAACCGTATAAGAAGCGGTTTTGCCTGACCCGTTGCACTACACCTCGTCGGCAGCATGGCCATTACAGCCATACACGGGGGTACAAAACCGCTGTATATGTCACATAGGAGCATAAAAAATGCCCGCAGTGAACTGGCGGACGTTCCCGCCGACGAATATGTAGTGCACTGCAAATATAGGCATTTTTTGAAAAGATATGGCGTTTTTCAAAGGCAAATCAGTTTTCAAACGGGATTTCCAACTGTCGTTGCTCTTCTTTCCACTGGTTAAAATCAATGGCTTTGATTGCATCGTACTGTTTCTTCGCTTCCTTCAATTGCTCTTTGGATTGATTAAAAGCCTCCTGAGCAGTCATGACAATTTCAGATTGCTCGATCAGGCGTTTTTGCTTCTCTTCGATGAAGGCAGAACGTTCCGAGAAATGGTTGAAAAGCACATCATAACATTCCATGCGATATTTAAGAATAGCTTCTTTTGCATCCGGAGAAACATTACCAGAGTTAATCGTAAAAAGCCATCCAAAAATATATTTCAGAGGCAGGCATACCATTTCCCGATCTTTCCCGTCGGTTGCAACTGTGGTGCTTAGCACCATAGTTGAAGATAAATTTTCGTCATCCTTCAATTTCGCATATTGAGACTTAAAATCTATCCCTAATGCAGCACAAATTGGTTTGATGGGTACTAATTTACTGGTATTTTCACTGATGATGACTAAATCTTGGTTATTGATTTTTGCAGCAATCATAGATACTGTGTTTCTTGAATTTTTCATGATGTTGATTATGGATGATTATTATCTTATTTGGTAAAGGCCGAATTCGTTCACGGTCAAGGTCTCTTTTTACTTACCTTGACCGTCTGTAATACGGGCAAGCCTATATTCATCTTCATCCAAGGTTTTAATTTTTTGATAGGAATCTGCATATCCTAAAATATTACATACATCAATACCTGCAAACCAGTATTGTTCTTCCTGATCGGTCTTCATTCTGACCAAATTTCCTTTAAAATCAAATTTCTGTTCCATGATGATTGTTTTATTTAGTTCATAAAAAAAGTTCAGTACAATTCCGGTAATCCGGAGACATCCATCTTGCGGATCCGGGAATAGTCGCTGGTGAATTCGATCCCGTTACTGTAGGCACGACGTGTTGAAATGATGTATTCTTTGACTATTTCTATAAACATTTCCTTGTTCTCTGTTTTACAGATATGGTCGATGATGTATACAGAACCAACAGGCATCCGGTCAAGAAAATCAATGACCTTTTTCCGATATATTCCGGGTGTTTCCATTAGAACGGTTTATCGTCTTCTTTCAGTTTTTCTTTCATATTATTTTCGGTTAGTTCTACCGGATCAATGGTTTTGGTTTTAACATAGATCATATCTTTAGGTGTACCTTCAATTTTCCGGGTGATACGTCCCTGGGAATTCTGGAGATCCTTAGGATTCAGGGTATATCCATTGTAAGCACAATAGGACTTCAGGGATTTTGTGAATTTGTTTGTTGTCCAGCGGGTTGTCTTTGTCGACTTTACAAAGTCTTCCAGGGCTTCTTCGCGGACAATGCATACATTTACATGGTTTCCCTCCGGATCAAAGTAAACATCGGCCCATTCTTTAAAGTTCGATCCCATGTCGGCAAGCAGTTTACGCAGGGTTACATCTTTTAGCGGAGCATCGATCTTACGGGGAGAGGGGACCGAAAGATAGAACTTCAGACACTGAGCGAAGAAATTGAGGTCGGCATTCCATTCCTCTTCATTATAGTCATCGAAAAGATTTTTTCCGAAATCATCGGCGATTTTACGGGTTTCTTTGTAGTTGTTTCTTTCTGTTTTTTCATGATAATAATCAGAGAAAGCCGTGTACAATACCCGGGCTTCGGTGGAATCATCCGAGTTCCGGAGAGGGAAATTGGATGTAAAACAAAATTTCGGGGATTTACTGAATGGGATTTCGTACGACTGATTGTTTTTAGGGTTGACGGTCATTACACCGGTAATGGTATCATAGAAAAATTCGAAAGGCAGATACCGGTCAGCATCATCAACCAGGATATAGTCCGTGTATTCCGTTACCCGGTCGTAGATGTGCGGATTTTTGGTAATTTCCGGATTCCGGCCGGCCAGAGTGACCGATTTCTTAAAGATATTCAGGGCTGAGAAGCAGAATGATTTACCACTCCGGCCGTGGCTTTCTTCCTCAGGGCTTATTTTGTTGTCGATAGCAAATACAGCCCAGGGGCGTGCCCGGTTCTTGTATTGGTGGAGCAAATACCCGATTGCGAACATTTTGTTGATGAGATGTTCTTTCTGATCGCGGATCTCTTCCGGAGAAAGTAATTCTCCGTCGATACAGAATTTATGTGCCTGCAGGTATTTTTTCCGGTATTCCGGATCTTTGTCTTCCAGACGGATTTCGAGTTCTGTCTGCCAGTGAACACGGCTGGCGTTGATCAGATAACAGAAGAAAGAGCTGTCTTGATTGTAGATATCGATATCGTAGGAATCGGTGTCTTTATTCCAGGTGATATGAAAGGGCTCAGGAAGGAGCCGGAAATGATGTGGAATTACCTTTTCTTCCCAAACACATTGTGAGGTATCACCGGGCCGGAATTCTTTTATTTCTTCACCGGTTACTTTTATGGTTTTGTTCCGGAAAAACAGATACTGGGATTCGGAGTCATAGTCAGTGAAGTCGAGTTTCAATTTTTTTAGTCCCTTCAGGGTAGCTTCGGAAAGTTGATTGGGTTTACGGACTACATTACGGAGGGGGATAGGGAGGTAGCGTTTTTCCATAAAATCCAACACGTAATCTTTAATTTCTTCCGGTTCTACTTCATGAACTACATTATCTTCGATCTGAACGAAGATACTTTTACCTTTCGTATTTTTATATTCAATTCGGCCAAAACCGTTTGCATTCAGAAAAAATAACGCATGTTCGTCATTGAAATAATAACGTTTCCCTTCCTCTTTGGTTACTTCGTCCCAGAATCGTAAAGGCATAGCAACGTTTATCAATTTTTGAAAATCCTTTCGTTCCGGATATAGTTCAACGTAATCCCTGAGATCTTTCCGGGGTTTGCCACGATTGTCTTTATATTCCCGGAGAGATTCAGGTAACCAGATAAAACGGATATCCAGATATTGTAGGCCTAGCCGGATTGCCGACCGGATTCCGGTGGTATCGATATCAGGAAGAATATACAGGGTTTCCACACATTTCATAATAGATTTATACTGAATTTCGGATAATCGTGCTGTTTCGGAATTCATCCAAAGTACCTGGTAACCGAAACCGGCAACATTCAGAGAATCCCGGTCGCCACTGCATAATATTGCTTCAGGGAGTTTTTCAATTTCTTTTTCCTGTTCCCGGCTTTCCGGATCTTCCCGCATTTGTTTGTTCCGGAAATCTTCATATGCATTCTGGAGCTGGTGAAGTCCATTGATGTAATCCTTCGGTTTATTGCCGACATAGGAAAAACGATATTGCTTTTCCGGATTAAGCGGCTGATAGATTTTTTTCCACTCCTGATGATCGAACAGGAAAATAGGATAGTTTTCCGTTGCGCGGGTGATACGGGCTTTCCGGTTTTTGATATAGGTAAATGATTTCAGAGAAAACACATAATACTTTTTACAAACTTCCCTGGTTACTTTAGGACCAAGTATATTTAGTTCATTATCGGAAATAGTATCATTTACTTCGAAGGAATAGCTCCCTTCTTCTTCTTCGCTGCGGGCATCACGATATTCGACTTCCGGTTTGTTTGTTTCCTGTTTTAGGGCACCGATACCGTAACGGCCTGCCAGAAGTATAATCGCTTCTCTGAAGCTTTTCCCTTCTTCTTTGGCACATACCTGTATCCCATTACGGGGAATTTGGTCATCACCGAAGTCAGTTACCAGCCAATTCCCGTCTGTGGCTTGTTTCAGGGAAGCTGAAGGGGTTCTCTCATCCCTTATTCTGAATCTTTTTTCTCTGGTTTCTAAAGCTTGCCGGGCCTGAGGATAATAATACAGGATAATATCCAGACCACCGTTTGTGGCATCCAATATATCTTGCTGCTCCACATACATAGTTACATCGTTACATTAATTTTCCGTATTCTGCAGTTCCTGTTTTTTCAGGTTCCACATGTATTTAGGAATCGTTATCAGGAATTCGCCGATTTTTGTCACCAATTCTGCTGCCGGCACTTCACATGCAAAATGGTATTCGAATATTTCACCGCTAAATTGAAATTTTCCGTTCTTCTCTTTGAGGACATATCGGTCAAAAAGAATTAACAGCCCATTTAACTCACTATTTATATCGACTGTTTCCATTGTTTTTTCCGTAATCTTTTCTGACATATACATAACAGCGAAGTGGAGATGTTACCGTTTTGTGCTTTAGGATGAATGTTTCGAATCCCCATCGCTGAAGATTCTTGCAAATCAACTCTGCCCTGGCCGGATCTTTTCCGACTGTTATATATTCCCAGTTACGGGAGAGTTCTCTTTTCATTGATAAGTGATTAAAACGGTTTTCTCTTTATTTATAAACTTGTTTTTGGTTTTGCCGGATTTCTGCTAATGAGTTATCCAGTTCGGCATCCCGATCTACTAAAGTGCCGGCAATAGCTTTTACTTCATTCACAGACATCTGTTCTTTTATTGTATTTGGGATCGACTGAATATAGGCAACCTGTGTTTTGGCCGTATCCACTACCGTATTCAGTAGATCTTTTATCGCGCCTGCTGTTTTTACATCGATATCCCCACTTTTCAATTTTCGAATTGCATCCATGGCTTCTTGCCGGACATCTACCAAAGTAATTCCTGTATTACTCATTTTTCTTGAATTTATTGATTTGACGTTGTAAAGCTCCCTTTATTTGGATCGCTCGTTGTAATTCTTTCGGATACCGGGCATACATACTATTCTCTTTTTTCAGTTGGTCTGAACGGCTGATCAGATATAAATTATCCGGTTGCAGATTCTGCCGATTTTTGTCCCGGAACTGAACGTTATATCCCGGTGGAATAGTCCCGAAATTTTCTTCCCAAACAATCCGGTGCTTTAATCTGAATTTGTTGGGTTCAGCAACTTTCACCTCGACATAACCATCTACATTTATTCGTTCATATCCGATCGGTTTATGATTGGCCGGGATATTTCCTTTCCGGAACATCGTTTGTCGGGCTTTCTCATAAACATTTGCCGGCATTTTCTTTCCCTTATTGGCCGGAATATTTCCTTTGGGAAAACGATAACGTTTTCCGTTATTCTGTAAATTCTCCGCCAACATTTGCCATTGTTCCTGCATAAATTCCGCGGTTTTCTTCAGCCCCAGGATTTTTGCGCGGGAATACACGCTCCGGAGACTTCTTCCCAGTTTTTCACAGATTACAGGATTCGATTCAGAAGGATAATGTTTTCTCATAAAATCGTCCTCTGTATTAGTCCATTGTTTGCCGGACATAACGAGTTTCTTTAAATCGTTAAATACTTAAAAGATGGTGATCGATTATTGTTTCTGGTTTTATTTCCAAAAGTTTCAGAACAAACATAGAATCGTTTATAAAGAGTTCCCGATCGTCAGGAAAATCCTTAAATTTAAATCTTATTTCAAGGGAATTATTTTCGGGTTTACACCTGCGATTTGTTTCGTTGGCTTTCTGGATTCGTTTGTCTACCGATTCTTTGTATTTATCGAAATCTGATTCTTTTAACAGAAAACGGTCATCGACCCGTAATAATTCATCGATATTCTTTTGTAGTTTATTTTTCGGGACTCTGGTAAGAGTGTACTTTATCATGTAAATTTTCTCCATAACTATGTTCTATTGATTATATGTTTTATATTTTCCAGGAATCAGGTGAGACCACTTTTAGTTTATGCTTATATCCGGCCGGATTACTTAATTCTATTTCATGTTTAATAACAGGTTGGTGTTTGATCAGTTTTATTTCGAACATCGTAGTTTTCGACAGAGGATTTATCAATTTTGCATCTCCTGGACGAAGAATGCGGGAGAAATATTGTGCGGTTCTTACATGATATCCAGGTGGAGTCAGACACCAGATTGTTTTCTGTAAATCTTTTAGCCCGGCAGCAAAAAAGTATAAATGTTCTGTAGCTTCTTTAAAACCAAACCGATCATCTTTTCCGTGTTTGGCGGCCTTTATAATATATTTATTCATAGGTTAAAGTTTAATGTCAAACTCTGGTGTTCTGGCAGTTGCTACAAATGCTTCGCCGGTATTATTCCAGGTAACCCTGATGCCCCGGTTATTTTGCTCGATAAATCCGACGATCTCTTTTACATAGAGAGAATCAGGAAGATAGTTAACTGTTGAAATCAGGATATTGAGATCCGATTTCCGGATAGCGTTTTCAAAGTCAGAGACGCGGTACTGTTGTTCTTTCTTTTTCATAGTTTTTGATGTTGGGAATTAATTGACCGGAGAGGGGATTCGAACCCGGATAACCTTCTGTCAGCTGTTCGCGCGATAGCCGTTATCCTTACCTATTACGCACCTGCGATCTTCTCCGGAGGACGTCCCGGCCATGACGCTACGGCCGGGACTTTGTGAAAGAACTCACCGCTTTGGACTTTCTCCGGTGCGGCATCCGGAGGTCACTCAACACAGACTATATTCCTAATTCTGTAACTATTCCGATCAGAGCAACGGCATTAGCTACATTAAACTTGTTTTTTAGTTTTTCTATCCGGCTTTTGACTGCGGGTTCGGAGATACATAAAGAGTCTGCAATCTCTTTGGCTGTTTTACCGGATTTCAATTCACGTAAGGTTGCAATTTCGTAACTTTTCAATGCGATATCGCTGCCGCATATTTTACCACGACCAGGACAATCGATTCGCTGGCAAGCAGAATTGTAGGTGTCCGGCGTAATTTGGTCATTGATGCTGTCCGGATCTCCATCAAGGGCCCCGAATTTGCAGAAAAGCCATTGCCTGAAACCGGACTCAAAGCCGGTAATACCAAATTGTTTTCGGATAAATTCCTGACTTTCTTTATCTTTCATGTACATTTCTACAAAATTGCGTTTTTCCATACTGGGTAGATCCTGGAATAAAATTCGTACTCCGTTATAAATAGCATATAGTTCCCCTCTGTGGGCGAATATTTCGGTACCGGAAAATATTCCGGCCGGAATGTTGGCACTTTGGCCAAAGTACTGTACATTTGTTTCCATAACTGATAAAGTTTAATCCCGCTGAAAGTTCCCCAACCGCAGGCGGGATTTTTGTTAGTATTAAGATTCTAAAAGTCTGCAAGTCTCGCCAACCCAAACAGAACAGTCATTACAACCTATTGAAAACTGAACTGATTTATTCTCAGGATTATAAAGTCCGGTTCTGATATCTCCAACTTCCACGCCAATACGATTCAACTCCCAAATAAGGCCTTCATTCTCTCCTGTTATATCTTCGATGATTATCTTTACGGGTATACTTTTTATTTCTGACATAACTAAATTTTAAAGGGTTGGTATTAATCTAAAATTCTTTTCATCACAGGGCTGCAATCTCGTTTTTGGCCTTTTCGGTTTTTTCTTTTTCTTCCTTAGCAATTGCTATTGCAGCATCAATTACTTTTTGATTGTGAGTTTTCCCATTCATGGTCGCATAAATGGTCATGAAACTTATACCAGTTTCATTGTATATGCGTCGGCCATAACCACGGGGAAGCCATTGCTTGATTTTTTGAAGATCTTCTTTTTTCATACTTTTTACTATTTTATAATTCAATTCTTTGTGTTAACTTGCTAAAAGTTTGATGAGACAAATATAAAGATTTTATACTTATATATGCAAGAAAAAGAAGTATATTTTACTGAAGATTTTTATCCAAAAGCAAAAAACGTTGAAACAAAGCGTTTTATATATGCTATAGAGAAGCTTGTAAATGAAGGAAAAATCAAGAGTTTTAAAGCAATTGCTGAGAAAGCAGGTTTTTCATCTCAAGATTTTACTGATATAAAGACTGGTAGAAAGGCTTTACAAACAAATTTTCTTGACAAAATAAGTAAAATATCTTTTATAAATAAACAGTGGGTACTGTTTGGGGAAGGGGATATGTATACTTGTGTTGAAGGAAAAGTTATAAAAGAAGAGGAAAAACAGAAAGATTCAGAAACAATTAAAGAATTAATGGCCGCCATTAAAAGACGGGATGAACATGTGGAGGCATTAATCAGAGTCAATGAAAAACACGCTGATAATTTTGCCGAACTTCTGAGGCAAATGAAAAAAACAGATGCCCCGAAAGAAGACAGTGTTGGATGTGCCGATGTCGCTGGTGGGGAGATCGAAAAATAAAGAAATATTGAAATGGCTTGGGAAATATAATAAATATGCTAATTATTAACTTAATACTTATGTTATGGTTGAAAGAGGTCTAGAAATTAAAAAGTTTATTATTTATCCCCAATACTTTAAAAATCAACCCTACGATCTAGATAATATTGAGGGGATTGATATATATGACTTTTTGAAAACAGAATGGCATAATTATGTAAATACATTTGATCAAAATTGGCGTTCCGATGACGTCAATGAACCTAAACGTTTTTTTAAAATAACGGAAATTACTGATAATGAAGGGAATATTATTCCTCAGATAAAATATCGAGATAGTTTTAGATATATTGCAGGAAAAATATCTACAGGAAATTATGGTCAGGGAGGAGAAGTTATTGACGAAGAAAAAAACGTTGTATTTAATATAGAACCCACTCATGCTGTTCCTAAACCTTTCTTTTTTCTGATATGTATTCCAACTCATTCTAAAGTCGGTTATTATATAACTGAGAAAGATAGAATATATGGTATTTCACAAACTTTCTCTATCCTTTTAAAAAATTTTATACAAAAATTTCATTCTGGAAAAACTTTTGCTGTAGAAAACTTTGTTGAAGATGCTATCGTTAGAAGTCATATAACTAATGGTATATATGACGAAGTGACATTGACAACTTCTAGATTACCAAGGAATGTAGAAGATCAATATGGAATCGCTCATTATGAGAATAATGAATATACTGTGGAATTAAAAATAAAGGCAAAAAATAAACAAAATGGTATAATAGGAAGCTTAAAACGTAATATTGTAGAAGCATTTAATGGAAGATGTAATAATGTTCTTGATTTTACTAATGGTTTTAGGGAAATTGGTATTGACGATAGATCAACTATAACAATCAAGTCTTCACATAATGGTAGAACTAGAAATATACAATTAGATCAGCCTAATAGACTAAGATCCTTATATAAGATTTCAGTACTGGTGGATGCAGATGGACATGCAAATTTTGGGTCTATTGAAACAGAATGTATAAATTTACTCAATAGTTTTGAATTAAACATATTTCCCTATGGCAACTAAAATTAATATCAGTTTAATTTTTCAGAAACATAAAGAAACATTGAAATCAACGTCTGATGAATACGTTGATAATGAGATAAGAGAAACGCGAAAAATCAGTCGTACTGATAAGTTTATTTTTTATTGGTTACCGGCAATTATTGCTTTTTTGGCATTATGTTTTATCCGTATTCCAGATGAAAAAGCAACCAATTTATACGGAATTTGTCTTTCTATTTTTGTAGGACTTTTTCTTAATTTATTGGTAATGATTACATCCTTTTTGCGGCCCTCTGTCAAAGTCAATGACACTAAAACTAGATTATCCTTAATAGAGGAAACATTCTATAATATTTCATATACGATTATAATGTCACTTATTGGCCTTGGTTACCTGTTCTTGGCAATACAAGATATTTTTCCTAATAATTGGAATGTCGATTTTTCATTTATTCCATGGGTGGGTTTAGGTAATATTACCCTCAATTTAATTCTTCATTATGTTTTTAGTTTTCTGCTTTATAACGTTCTGGTAAAAATTATTTTTGCTTTATTAATGGTTATAAAACGCGTTTTCTGCCTGTTCAATGTTGACATTAGGGATTATAAAGAAGAGATTGATAAAGATATTAAGAACAAGTTCAACGAACTGAAGAATTGAACTAAAGACAAATTTGACAAAAATTAAAAACGTATAAATCAGAGCAACATATCAACATGCGTGTTTACAATACGTTTCAAATGAAAAAATGACTAATCAGTCTTTACGTGATAGATTTAAAATTGCAGAGCATAATTATGCAATTGCTTCAAGAATAATTAGAGATACGATTCAGTCAGGGTTAATAAAAGAGGATGATCCTGATAGTAAATCTCGGAAATTCGCAAAATATGTCCCGTATTGGGCATGATTTTATGTGATGATATTTAGATTTTAGGATGATTATTGATTCTATTATATTGGTATTCAGTGTGTTGATAATGTGATGCTAATGTGATTTTATTTAAATTTAATAGAACTAGTGTAAGGAAGAAAAATGGCATAATTATTTAGTAGATTTTTAGTTGACAAAATTGACAAAAACTAAAATAATATAAATAAAAAGCTTCCAGTGGCGTCAAAATTCCAGTCATCTCGACAAAAAACAGGACGCACTGATTATCAGTGCGTCCTGTTTTTTGTTTAAAGTTGACAAATCTACCCCTTAAACTACAATCCGGCCTTCATCGAAAATGAAAAATACTCGGTAGATATTTCCATGATACATAGTCCTTATTTCATAGAGGCTATCTCTGATAAATATGACGAATTTCGTACTAATTCTATTTCTGATCTGTAGAAGGTCAAGTAGATAATGAACCTTTTTAGGCTCGGTCGCTGACAGGGTTTTCATGAGATTGTCATAATAATCTCCGAATGCTATTATTTCCCTTTTCATACAGCAAATATAGTGAAAGGTAAGTGCAATGACAGATGACAACTTTCCGGCAAATCACCGGTTTTTACATGCTTCCAATGCCGACGTTTTACCGCCAGATCAAAGATTTTGCTATGTAAAGGGAAAAAATGTGTTTGGGTTTTGTTTTCAGGTAAAAATTGCTTAAATTAGCCTTAATCTTCTTATCCTTAAAATCATGCGTGGGTCTTGGGTATATAATTATTATTGCGATGAGAGCTGTCATCTTCAAAAAGATGGCAAACGGTTCATGGTATTGGGGTATATTGCGGCTCCCTTGCATAAAATAGAACAGATGAAGGGGGAGCTGAAAAGCTTGCGGGTGAAATATAAGAATACACTGGAAGTGAAATGGACTTATTTGAATGAGTGGAATTATCCGTTTTATGCGAAGTTGGTAGATTGGTTTTTCAAAAAAGGAGGGATACGATTCAGGGCGATTATCGTAGATAAAAGCCGGTATATTGCCGATAAATGTGATCATGATTACAATAAATTTTACTATCTGATGTATTATCAGTTGCTTTTTCATACTTTGGATCCGGTTTGGCATTATAATATTTATTTGGATATTAAAGATAATCTCAGCTCTTACCGGACTGAAAAGCTGAAAGACATACTGAATGTCAGGATGGAGATCATTGAAAAAATTCAGCATGTGCGTTCTCATGAACTGGATTTATTACAGCTGTGTGATTTATTTATCGGAGCCATTGCCTATAATCTGAATCAGACAGAGAAAGCGTCGGAAGCTAAAGTTCGATTCATAGAAAAGTTAAAAATCCGTACCCGGACGGATCTGGAAAGTACAACTTCAAAAAGAATTTCAAAATTCAACTTGTTTAGAATTCAGATTTGATATGCCCCTTAATCTGATCAAGACATATAATTCTCTTTTGGAATTGGATGCGTTCGATGAGGAGGAACGTAATGCATCGTTAATGGGCATTTTTAAAAGGGATTTTGTCGATTCGGGAAATTATTTCAGGCAAAAGAAGGTATTACCGACATTGTCACAAGGGAAAAATACTTTATCCATTTTTTTCAATCATTTGATTACAATGGAAGATCGCTTGCATAGGGAGAGGATCTATGACCGGAATCGGGCGGTGAGGCTACATTGGATCAAATATCATCTCGAGGAAAGACAACCTGAACATTTGCAGGTGTTTTCCGTAAAAGACAAAGTAGCCATTCGTACTTACCTTTATGATGTACAGGAATCTTATGTTATCGTTCTGGAACCCCGGGGAGACAATCGGTATTATTTACTGACTGCCTATTATCTTTTGGGAAGAAACCGGTATAAAATTGAACATAAATTGAAACGTCGGCTGGCAAAAGTATATTGAGACGAAAAGCGATAAATACATCGATTTACCGCTTTCCGATTTCCTTCCTCCTTTGGAGGATGAACTTTCTACAAATATAAAATATTTATTGAATAAAGCCAATTCTTACCACCTGAATGTGAATCTTTTATAAATAGTACGAAAAGAAGGAGTGAGGTTTGGGAAAAAAAATTATTTTTACGTATCAAATGACATGTTTTATATTTTGATATTTTAAGGAATGGGAAAGATGTCATTTTTATTTCTTCTGTTTTCATTTTTTTTCTCGGAGAATGGGGGAGTGAAGATTGAAAAACAATTGTTGTACGATCGGCATACCTTGGAGGATAATTATGAATACAGGAAGGTGGAACGGAGTTTTCAGTGGGATAAGATTGCAGGGATGATAGATTCTTTGTTGAATTTTGAAAATCAGGCTAAAGAGTTCGGAGCTTTGAGTAATTATAAAAACCGGAACGGCCGTGCTCCATTGTCGGATTCGAGTCGGAAAGACGCTTATCGGGCTATCGAAGATAAATACGGGGTGAAAAGAGATCAATCCGTTCCATTTTATAAAACAGGGAACTGGGAAGTTCCCGAACGATATGGGCGTGATGGAGCGTTAGTATCGGTCATCCGTGATAGTGCGGGTTTTTTGTTGGTGACACCTTCTTCTTTCGGTGGTGAGTGGTGGGTACCTGAAAAATATGTAGATCGTTTGGGTGGGGCCGACTTTCGGAAGTTGATATTTATCGACCGGACGAATCAAAACCTGGCTACTTTGGAGCAGGGGGATTCTACCTGGTTGGTCAGGAGTATGAACCCGATAACGACAGGATTACATAGACCGCCCTATAAGAGAGAAACGCCTCCGGGAGTCTATGTCATTCGCCGTAAGCTGGAAGCGATGCCTTTTTTAAGGGACGGTTCCATTGAGCCCGGAGGATTTGCTCCATGGGCCAGCCGTTTTTCCGGAGGAGCCTACCTGCATGGAGTACCGGTAAATTATCCGGACTCCGTTGTTTTGGAGTATAGCGGTACGCTGGGGACAACTCCGCGTTCGCACATGTGTGTGAGAAATGCCACTTCTCATGCTAAATTCATTTACGATTGGGCCCCTATAAGTGAAGCATTGGTGATTGTATTTGATTAAAATAGGAAAAATGTATAAAGTAGTTATTCTAATTTTGAGTCTGGTGTGTGGGGTAAGAGTCGGAAAAGCTGTAGAAGCTTTACCGGAAACTACGGTGGCCTCTAGTTTTCAGTTGTATCAGGAATTGGGGTTGAGGGGAGAAGTGAATTTTCCTGCATTCGAACAGGCACTCAAAGGATTTTCCCGATATGCTTCCGGACAAGACCGCTTGTTAGTACTGATCGATTATACCAAACCTTCCACGGAGAAGCGGTTTTATATTTTAGATCTTTTGCAAAAAAAACTTTTACTGAGTACTTATGTGGCTCATGGCAGAGGAAGTGGGGATAATTATGCCGTGGCTTTTTCCAATAGGCCCGGTTCGTATCAAAGTTCCCTGGGATTTTTTCGTACTGGTGATACTTATATGGGAAAAAATGGTTACTCTTTATTTTTAGATGGTTTGGAAAAAGGAATTAACGATAAAGCGAGGGAACGTGCTATTGTTGTGCACGGGGCTAATTATGCAGATCCTGCTGTCTTGAAAGGCCAGCAGCGTCTCGGTCGCAGTCTGGGTTGTCCCGCCTTACCACCGGATATCAGTAAGCAGGTCATCGATACTATCAAAGGTGGGGTATTGCTCTATATTTACGGATTGAACAAAGCTTGAGGTATATTTACTCTTTTCCGAGGTCGTTTTCGCACTAGGATTCTAACCAGAAGGTCCGGAGGATCTTATCTCGACAGAATTTCCGATTCTTTCAGCAAGGCAAGAGGAATGCTGAACAACGGGAAACTATAATTATTCTGCTTTTAAGTCGTTCGAAATTTATAGAAATAGAATGAAACCGGGCAATGGTCCGGGATGAAAAGTGATGCGATGAGACGATAAAATTAAAGCTATTGTGCCGGATTGTCGGATATTGAGTTAACTTACTGTGTGTGAAATCGTAATAATTTTTAAGTCACACCTTTTAATTGTCGATTAATTCACTTAGATTTGCACGAATTTTAAAAACCTAATATTATCGATTTCAACGCATAGAAATGAGAAAATGGAGCATTGACGATTCAGCAGAACT
>OBAQ01001415.1_pt1 | contig 16735 bp, 13 predicted proteins | sample 1517821 | NCBI WGS metagenome assembly OBAQ01 (sample SAMN04571705, study PRJEB22368) | human gut metagenome | biome: human gut; material: stool | host: Homo sapiens | place: Luxembourg | collected 2012-09-27
ACAGGAGCATGCCCAGGAGGAGGGCCGATGCGGTCTTGTCGATGCGCAGCGGGTGCTCGAGCGCGATCGCCAGGTAGCCGATGATGAACAGTACGGTAATAGCTACTAGCATGGTAATTAAATTTTAGAAAGAAATTAAGGTTGAATTTGCCATGCAAAGATAGCAAAATAATAAAAACGCCTCTTCGTAGAGGCGTTTTTATTTGTCATATTTTTATTTTTCCCGGATTATGATATTGATGGGTGTACCCGTAAAGTTCCATTTGGCACGTATTTGGTTTTCGAGGAAGTGCTTGTAGGGCTCTTTTACCCATTGGGGAAGGTTGCAGAAGAAGATAAAGGTAGGAACGGGAGTCTCTTTGAGCTGGGTAACATACTTTATCTTTACATATTTGCCTTTGTTGGCGGGTGGCGGGTAGTTCTCGATGACGGCAAGCATCTCTTCGTTGAGCCGTGCGGTAGGTACATGGCGGTGCCGGTTTTTGTACACCTCCGACGCACATTCGAGAACCTTGAAGATACGCTGTTTGGTCAGGGCCGAGGCATATACGATGGGGAAGTCGGTGAAGGGAGCCAGGCGGCTGCGTATGGCATTTTCAAAGGTTTTGATGGCTTGTGTACTCTTGTCTTCGACCAGGTCCCACTTGTTGATGCACACGACCAGGCCTTTTTTGTTTTTCTGTATGAGGGAGAAGATGTTAAGATCTTGTCCTTCGATACCGCGGGTGGCATCGATCATGAGTATGCACACGTCGGAGTTTTCGATGGCCCGTATCGAACGTATTACCGAGTAGTATTCGATGTCTTCGTTGACCTTGCCTTTTTTGCGTATGCCGGCTGTATCGACGATGTAGAAGTCGAATCCGAATTTGTTGTATCGTGTGTTGACCGAGTCTCTTGTTGTGCCGGCTATGTCGGTAACGATGTAGCGGTCTTCGCCGATAAAGGCATTGATAATCGAAGACTTTCCTGCATTGGGCCGACCAACGACGGCAATGCGGGGTATGTTCTCGTCGAGTGCCTCCTCTTCGTTCCGGGTGGGAAAGTGCTCTATGACGGCGTCGAGCAGATCGCCTGTTCCCGAGCCGTTGATGGCCGAGATACAGAACGGGTCGCCCAAGCCGAAGGCGTAGAATTCGGCCGAGCTGTATTGCGAGGCGTTGTTTTCGACTTTGTTGGCTACCAGCAGAGTGGGTTTCTTGCTGCGGCGCAGTATGGCGGCTACCCGGTCGTCGAGGTCGGTAATGCCGTGTGTGGCGTCGACGACAAAGAGTATGACGTCGGCTTCTTCAATGGCGATGGCTACCTGCTTGTTGATTTCTTCTTCAAAGATGTCGTCGGAGTTAACCACCCAGCCGCCGGTATCGACAATCGAAAATTCCTGCCCAGCCCAGTTGACCTTACCGTACTGACGGTCGCGCGTAGTGCCGGCCTCGTCGTTGACGATGGCTTGCCGGCTCTGAGTGAGTCGGTTGAAGAGGGTCGATTTGCCCACGTTGGGGCGGCCTACGATAGCTACTAAGTTTCCCATAGTTATCTGTCTGTTTTGTTCGGTTGAGTGATGTTGCGGTTATCAGTCGAGTTGATAACCGAAGTTTTTTAATTTGCTCTCTTTGTTGCGCCAGTCTTTTTCGACCTTTACAAAAAGTTCGAGAAAGACTTTTTTCTCGAAGAATGTCTCGATGTCTTTCCGGGCGGCGGTACCTACCTGTTTGAGCATTTTCCCGCCTTTACCTATGATGATGCCTTTTTGCGAGTCACGCTCGACATAGATGACAGCCATGATGTGTATCTGCTTGTTGTCTTCCTTGAATTGTTCGACGGCTACTTCGCAGGCATAGGGTATCTCCTTGTCGTAGGTGAGCAGTATCTTTTCTCTGATAATCTCGGTGACGAAGAAGCGGGCCGGCTTGTCGGTGAGTGCGTCTTTCTCAAAGAATGGAGGAGAGGGGGGGAGCAGCTCCTGTATGCGACGCATGAGGTAGTCGAGGTTGAAGCGATGTTGTGCCGATACCGGAATGATTTCGGCCTTGGGCAAGCGGCTTTTCCAGCTCTCAACCAGAGATTCGAGTTGTGACTGATCTTGCAGCAGGTCGATTTTATTGATGACGAGAATCACCGGTATGGTTTCCTTCGTTACGCGTTGGAGAAAGTCAGGATTCTTATCGGGTGTCTCTATCACGTCGGTAACATAGAGCAATATGTCGGCATCGGTCAGGGCCGATTGCGAAAAGTTGAGCATCGACTCCTGCAACTTGTAGTGTGGAGAGAGTACCCCCGGAGTGTCGGAATAGACAATCTGCATATCGTCGGTGTTGACGATGCCCATAATACGATGTCGGGTCGTCTGTGCTTTGGAGGTGATAATCGAGATGCGTTCGCCTACGAGCGAATTCATCAAGGTCGATTTACCTACGTTGGGATTGCCCACTATATTTACAAATCCGGCTTTATGCGTAGTCATAATGAAAAATGATGTTAGGGTGTGGTGGCAAAAAAGGCGGCACAACATGCCGCCTTTTGAGATTATTGGAAAATCATTCGACGGGAAAGGTTGTGACTATACCGTCTCTTCGTTATCGTCATTATCCGAAGGCAGGTCGGTTACCTCGTTGACATCTTGAGGATTATATCCCCATTTGAGGTAGACCGAGCCCCAGATAAATCCGGCACCGAACGAAGTGAGAATGATTTTATCTCCTTTTTTGAGTTTCTTCTCCCAGTCGGCCAGGCACAAGGGTATTGAGGCGGCGCTGGTGTTGCCGTACTTCTGTATGGTGACAACAACTTTTTCGGGGGCGATGTTCATTCTGTCGGCTATGGCCTCAATGATGCGCAAGTTGGCCTGATGGGGAATGAACCAGTCGATGGTGTCGACCGTCAGGTTGTTGCGCGAGAGAATCTCTTCCGATACTTGAAGCATCGAAGATACGGCATATTTATAGACGATGCGGCCTTCCTGGTAAACGAAGTGCTCGCGGTGGTCGACCGTTTCGTGGCTGGCTGGACGTACTGAGCCTCCGGCTTTCATGTGCAGGAAGGGAAGTCCTACACCATCGGTGTGGATAATCGAGTCCATTACACCGTAGTCTTCTTCGGTGGCGACAACCAATGCAGCAGCTCCTCCATCGCCAAAGAGCGGACAGGTTGAGCGGTCTTGGTAGTCGGTGATCGACGACATTTTCTCGGCGGCGACGACCATTACTTTTTTGCACATGCCGCTGCGAATATAGGCTGTGGCAGCTTGCAAGGCAACGATGAAACCCGAGCAGGCAGCCTGTATGTCGTAACAAAAGGCGTTGGTGATACCGGCTTTTCGGGCAATAATCGATGCCGTGGAGGGGAATCGGTAATCGGGGGTGGAAGTGGCGCAGATGACGGCTTCTACTTCACCGGCATCGGTATTGGTTTTGCGCAATACTTTTTTCACGGCTCTGGAACCCATTTTTGAGCTCCCAAGGCCTTCGCCCTTTAATATATGGCGAGTCTTGATGCCAACGCGGGTGGTAATCCACTCGTCGGTGGTATCGACCATTTTTGAAAGTTCTTCGTTTGTGAGTATGTCTTCGGGCACGTAGGAAGCGACACCCGCAATCATAGCATTTACCATAGCTGAGAAAGAAATAAGCACACTAAATATTGTATGAGGTGAAATATTTAGTGTGCTTTATTAAAGGTTATACAATCAGTTCAACAACCGGAGAAAAGATGTCTTTCCGGCTCAAAATCTCTAAAAAGTCACACTTTTTAGATGGCAGCCTCTTTTTCGATGGCTTGTTTGCCGCGGTAGTAACCACATTCGCCGCATACGGTGTGGTAAATGTGCCATGCACCGCAGTTAGGACATACAACCAGTGTAGGGGCTACAGCTTTGTCGTGAGTTCTTCTCTTGGCTGTTCTCGTTTTCGATTGTCTTCTTTTAGGATGTGCCATTTCTGTATTGTTTAATTATTTGTTTTCTTTAATTCCTTCAAGGCGTTCCAACGTGGATCTGTGGGCTGCTCATCGTCATCGTCGCTTTCTGTTGCGGCGACCGCACTATGGGCTTTGAGCAGGCTTTCCATTTCGGGGTTGCACTGGCCTTCGGGGTGCGTGTGCATCAGCGGAATGGTGAGAGCAACACATTCATACATATACCACGCCAGGTTGATAGAGCCTTCGTTTTCGGGCACAACGATGAGATCGTCGCTTTCTTCGCTGTATGTTTCTCCGAATTTTACATAAAGGGTATCTTCTGTGTCGACCGGTAGCTCCATCTCTTCGAGACAACGGTCGCAGGGAATGATGATATATCCTTTTATGCCGAAGTGCAACTCAAATGTGTTGCCGGTGCGTTTCAGCGTGAGATGGACACTTACTTCGCCCTTCTCTATCTCGGAAGGGTCGATTTCACCGAAGAATTCCGACCCGAGTGTGTACTCATAAGTGTGGGTTCCATCGCTCAGGTTCTTTAATGAAATCGTGTATTTGTCACTCTTTCCCACAGTTCTCTGCTATTAAAACCCTGCAAAGGTACAAAAAATAATTGTTCTTGTGCAAAATCCTTGTAAAAAAAGATTTTCCCTTTGATTTTTTATGATATTTCCTTGCATCTTGAAGGTTGTTTTGCAGTCTGTTTATGTGATGGTGCGTTTCATCTCTATGCGGAAGGTGGTGCCTTTGCCTATTTCTGATTCTTTTACAAAGATGCGCCCTTCGTGATATTCTTCGACAATGCGTTTTACCAGGGTCAGGCCCAGGCCCCAGCCCCGCCGTTTGGTGGTGTAGCCTGGGTGAAAGATGGTCTTGAATCGATTGCGGGCAATGCCTTTGCCGGTATCTTTGATGTCGATGTAGTAACGTGAGTCGTTGTAGGTGAGGCTGATATCGATGCTCCCTTGTCCGTCCATTGCATCGATGGCGTTTTTGCACAGGTTCTCAAAGACCCACTCCATAAGCGGTCGGCACAGGGGTTGCGCCTCCATTTTGGAGTCCGGGGTGTGAACGTTGATTTGTACCCGACCCGAGATGCGGTGTCTCATGTATTCGACGGCAGTATTGATTACTTCGGCCACGTCGGCCGGCTCACGTTCGGGCTGCGACCCGATTTTGGAGAAACGTTCGGCAATGACCGACAGGCGTTGTACGTCTTTACCCATGTCCGAGACAATTTCCGGGTCGGTCCCTTGGGTGGGGAGTACTTCGAGCCAGGCCATGAGAGACGATATGGGGGTACCCAGCTGATGGGCTGTTTCTTTGGACAGTCCTACCCACACTTTGTTCTGTTCGGCCTTTTTGCTGCTCATTAGTGCCAGGTAGGCAATGAAAAGAAACAATACCATTACCGAGAGTTGTATGTAGGGGAAGTATGATAATCTTTTCAGCAAGGTGGAGTCGTCGTAATACAGATATTGTGAGGTCTCATCGTCGATGTAGATTTCGATGACCTGTTGTTTGTCTTTGAGTGATTGCAGTTTGTTTTGAAGGAACTGTTCACCGTGGCGATCGGGTATGTCGAGGTTGTGTGTTTGTAGAATTTGGCTCTGGCTGTCGGTGATGATGATAGGTATCGTGGTGTTGCTTTGCAGAATTTTCAAGACAAGGCTCATGTCTACGTTGCTGCGGTTACTGGCTACGGAGCGGGTGGCTTCGGCCCATATTTCCATTTTGTTGTGCTCTTCGGTAGCCAAGTCTTCGACGAGTCGGTTGGAGATGATGAGAAACAGGCCTACCAGTAGCAGTGATACGACGAGAAATGCGATTTTCAATTTTTGTCGTACGTCATAGAGATTGCCGTGTGCCATTGTCTTGGGTTTAAAAGAGGTGAATCTATTATAATAAACGTGTAGTGTCTGTTTTTATTATACCCGGTTGTTTTCTATTTGTTTCGGTGTCGTAGGGTCGGGGTTGTGTGCGTGTCTGATTAAGAGGCTTGCTGTATCGTAGATAGCAAAGAAGGCATCGGAGCTGCCTCCGATGCCTTCTCTCAATGTATATCTGCAAAAGTTTATTCGGCGTTCAGCGTAAAGCGACGGAATGCTGTTACGGTGAGGTCCTTGTTTTGAGCTTTGAGGTATTGCTCGATAGTGTGTTTGGGGTCTTTTACAAATTCTTGTTGCAGCAGGGTATATTCTTTATAATATTTCTGCAACGAGCCTTGCGCAATACGGTCGATGAGGTTCTCGGGTTTGCCGGCTTCGCGAGCTTTGTCGCGTGCGATTTCGAGTTCTTTCTCGATGATGTGTGTGGGAACTTCTTCGGGACGGACAGCCACGGGGTTCATGGCGGCTACTTGCATAGCCACGTCGCGAGCTACTTGGTATTCTACGCCAGCTTGGTTGAAACCTACGATGGTAGCCAGTTTGTTACCCGGGTGAACATAGAAGATTGTTGAGGCAGCAGAGAGAGAGTCGAAGTAGCCGAGTTCCATCTTTTCGCCTGTTACACCACTTTGGTCGGTAACGAGTTCGGCGATGGTGCGACCGTCGATCTTTACAGCTTTGAGGGCTTCGAGGTCGGCCGGCTTGTTTTCGATGGCGGCATCGAGAATTTTTTGGGTCAAAGCGACGAAGTCTTTGTTCTGGGCCACAAAGTCGGTTTCGCATTTCAATGCTACGATTGCGGCATATTCGCCTTTGCTGGCGGCCAGTACGCAACCTTCAGCAGCTTCGCGGTCTTCACGTTTAGCGGCGATTGCCTGACCTTTTTTGCGAATAATTTCTATGGCACCTTCGATGTCGTTGTTGGCCTCTTCCAGTGCTTTTTTGCAGTCCATCATACCTGCTCCGGTCATTTTGCGGAGTTTGGTAATATCTGCCATTGTAACAGCCATAATATTTCTTTTTTTAGGTTTTCTATAAATAACAAAGAGCAAGTCCCGTAGGTTTTGCGGGGCTCACTCTTTGCCGGTAGTTGTATGTATCTGCTTTAAAACGAGACGATTATTCTTCGTCTTCGTTTTCTCCGTTCATTACTTTTGCAGCAACATTGGCGTTGAGGGCCTCGTCGTCTTCGGCTTTGTTGCGTTTGATGCGAGTCTTACGCTCTTTTTTAGCCGGTGCTTCGCCCTGTGCTTCGGCTGCTTCGGCATCTACTTTTTCGATTTTACGTTCTTCAAGACCTTCGGCTATGGCACCACATACGGCGTTGAGTACGACCTCAATCGATTTGGTGGCATCGTCGTTGGCCGGAATTACGAAATCGATGTTCGTCGGGTCGGAGTTGGTGTCGACCATGGCGAATACGGGGATACCGAGACGGTTGGCTTCACGCACGGCAATGTGCTCTTTCATCACGTCAACAACGAAGAGGGCCGACGGCAGACGGGTCAGATCGGCGATGCTGCCCAGGGTCTTTTCGAGTTTGGCGCGTTGACGGGTTACTTGCAGTTTCTCACGTTTGGAGAGGTTGTCGAAAGTTCCGTCCTTGATCATTTTGTCGATCGATGCCATTTTCTTCACCGCCTTGCGAATGGTGGGGAAGTTGGTGAGCATACCGCCCGGCCAGCGTTCGATAACGTAGGGCATACCTACTTCGGTAGCTTTGGCGGCGAGTACCTCTTTGGCCTGTTTTTTGGTGGCTACAAAGAGAATTTTCTTTCCCGATTTGGCGATTTGTTTCAAAGCAGCAGCTGCTTCGTCGATTTTGGCGACCGTCTTGTAGAGGTCGATGATGTGGATACCGTTGCGCTCCATGAAGATGTAAGGAGCCATAGCCGGGTTCCATTTTCTTTTCAGGTGGCCAAAGTGTACGCCGGCTTCTAATAATTGGTCAAATGTTGTAATTGCCATTTTGTTTTGTTGTTTGCTTGTTTACTTTCTACGAAATCAATCTTCGGGTAGTCGCAACCGGCGTAGCCGCCTTGTGTGCGTAGCACGCCTCTGTGCTGTCGAATCCCGAAAATTTGGATACTAAACGTTGCATACTTGCCGAGGAATAGCTCGCAAATACCATTAACGTTTGCTGAACTGGAATCTCTTTCTTGCTTTGGGACGTCCCGGTTTCTTACGTTCAACAGCACGCGGGTCGCGAGTCATGAAGCCTTCGGCTTTGAGAGCGGGCTTGTCCTCGGGATTGATTTTCACCAGAGCGCGGGCGATAGCCAGACGAAGAGCTTCGGCTTGGCCTTTGAATCCGCCGCCATCGATGTTCACCTTGATATCATATTTCTCGGCGACACCCAATTTGGTGAGGGGTTGTTTGACGATGTACTGCAGAATGCTCGAAGGGAAATATGCAGCAAGTTCTTTGTTGTTGATGGTAATGACACCGGTTCCCTCGTTAACGAACACGCGGGCAACAGCGGCTTTACGTCTTCCTATTGCATTAACTATTTCCATACGGCTTATTTAAGGGTGTTAATATCTATAACTTTGGGTTGTTGGGCTTCGTGCGGGTGCTCGCTACCGGCATAGATATAGAGGTTGCGCAGCAACTGGTCGCCTAGACGGTTTTTGGGAAGCATACCTTTTACTACCTTGTGGAAGAGGTATTTGGGACCTTTCTTCATGAGGTCGGCCGGTGTATGCAGGTGTTGGCCGCCGGGATAACCCGTGAAACGAATGTATATGCGGTCATTCCATTTTTTGCCGGTGAGTTCCACTTTGTCGGCATTGATGATGATGACATTGTCGCCACAGTCTACGTGAGGAGTGTAGCTGGGTTTGTATTTTCCTCTCAGGAGTTTGGCTACCTTGGCAGCGATGCGACCCAGAGATTGGCCGGTGGCATCTACCACAACCCACTCTTTTTGGGCGGTTGCCTTGTTCACCGAAATGGTTTTGTAACTTAACGTATCCACTTTGTTAATTCTTTAATTGTTAATTACTTATTGACGCACTTATCGGCAACATCCAGGCCAAAGGACGGCTGCCGTTGTTACGTCGGGTTGCTTTTGTGGTAATAATCGGACTGCAAAGGTACGCTTTTTATCTGTAATACAAAACTTTTCCTGAAAATTTTTCATTCCCGTTTTCTTGCCTTTTCACGGGTAGTTTCTGTCTGAAAAATATCCCGGGAATATTTTTTTGGTTGTTTACTCCATCTGTTGTTGCTCTTGCGGCGCATGGGTGGTTTCTGTTTTGGAGTAACATCTTTTTGTATTATTTTCGCAGAAGATTTTTGTGATATACCATGAAATATTTTGTTGCCTGTTCATTATTGTTGGTTTTTTGTTCTTGTGCACCTGATAGAAACAGTCATTCTGCGACGCTCGACGAGGTGGCTGCCGTTTTTACGACCCCTCCCGACTCGACCCGTACCAAGGTGTGGTGGTTTCATGGCGAAACCGAGACTACCCGTGTGGGGATTACGGCCGACCTGGAAGCCTATCGCCGCGCCGGTGTCGGAGGCGTGGTCTATTACGATCAGGTGCATAACAAGAAAACGCCCCGGGCTCTTGATGCCTTCTCGCCCGAGTGGTGGGAGATGCTGATTTTCTCGGCCCGGGAGGCCGAGCGGCTGGGGCTCACCTTTGAATGTCATGTCTCCAACGGCTATGTGGCCGGCGGTCCCTGGATTACACCCGAGATGGGTATGCAGCGGGTTGCTGCGGTCGATACCGTGCTTGCCGGGGGGCGGTCGGTAGAGGTGAAGTTGCCGCGACCCTCGTCGTCTTATTATAAAGATATAGCAGTCTTGGCTTTTCCGGCATCGTCGGCGGGGAGTGAAGACAGTCGTTCGCTTCGCCCCCGCGTGTCGTCCAATCTGCCGACGCTGCCCGTCGAATCGCTGTTCCGTACCGGAGTGAAGTTGACCTCGATACCCGTACCCGAAAAAGGAACGTCGGTCTATGTGTATCTCGATTTCGGCCGGGAGTTTACCGCCCGCACTCTCACCTATCAGGTAGCTCCTCGCGGAAAGGCTACCACCAGTGCGACCAATGTGCCCGGCCCACCGGCCGACACGTTTGTCGGTACCGGCTATCAGGTGCTGCCTCCGTTGGGACAGCTCGAAGTCTCTGACGACGGTCGTCATTATCGGCCCGTGTGCGACCTCTTGCCGGTGTATCGGGCTCACTCGTCGTGGAAGCAGAAGACAGTCTCTTTTCCGGCGGTTACGGCGCGCTATTTCCGCCTGAACCTGCACGACTGGACGACACCCGACAAGCCGTGCCTGGCCATGCAGTTGGGCGACGTTTGTCTCTCGTCGAAGGCCGCAGTCGACTGTTGGGAAGAGAAGTCGGGGCTCTATGCCGAGTATATCGAAGCCGGTGCGACACCTCATTATTCACGGTCGGAGGTTGTCGACACCGCATCGGTCATCGACCTTACCGCCTTGCTCGACGACGATGGCATGTTGCGCTGGCAGGTGCCCGAAGGGCTTTGGACGGTGCTGCGTGTAACGCACGTACCTACGGGGAGCAAGACCAAGCATGGACGTCCCAATCTGTTGGGATTGGAGTGCGACAAGATGTCGGTCGAGGCAGCTGAGTGCCAGTGGCGGCACTATTTCGGCGCAATCGCCGACACCCTCACCCGACACGGTATCGCTTTGCAGGGCATGGCGATGGACAGCCACGAGGCCGGTTCGCAGAACTGGACCCCCGGTTTCGACCGCGAATTTCGGGCCCGACGTGGCTATGACCTGAAAAAGTATTTGCCGGTGATGGCCGGTTATGTCGTGGGTTCGTCGCAGGAGTCGGAGGCATTTCTGTACGATGTGCGGCGCACAGTTGCCGACCTCATAGCCGATAATTATTATGCTACATTCGACCGGTTGTGCCGGGAGCGGGGCCTCGATTTTACCGCGCAGGCCACCGGAAATGCACTTTGCATCGTGGCCGACCCCATACAGGCCAAAGGTCGGGTGGCCAAGCCTCAGGGCGAATTTTGGGCCATTCACCCCGATGGCAATTACGACATCAAGGAGTGTTCCTCGGCCGCCCATCTTTATGCAAAACCGATAGCCTCGGGCGAGGCGTTTACCGATGCCAAGTTTGCCCACTCGCCGGCCTATCTCAAATCGCTGGCCGACTATGCCTACTGTTTCGGCATCAACGAGTTTGTTGTCTGTGCGTCGGCCTACCAGCCGTGGCTCGACAGCGTGCCGGGCAATACGGGAGGCGGCCGTCATTACTGTCTCAACCGCAACAATACCTTCTGGCCATACAGCCGCCCGTTTTGGAATTATCAAGCTCGCTGCGCCTATCTCATGCGGCAGGGGCGGCCGGTGGTCGACCTGGCGGTCTATCTGGGGGAGAATGCTCCCGTGAAGATTCTCACCTACCGGTTGCCCGAGATTCCTTCCGGATATGATTTCGACGCTTTTACATCCGATGCCCTGTTTCGCCGTATGGAGGCCTGCGACGGACGGGTGGTCCTGCCCGACGGCATGAGTTATCGCATGGTCATTTTGCCTCGTAACGGTGAGTTGACGCTGGCAGCCTTGAAGAAGATTGCCTCCTTTGTCGAGGCCGGTGTCCCGGTGTATGGGCCGCGACCCACGGGTTCGCCCTCTCATGTCGACCTAGCCTGCGACGAGGAGTACCGCCGGTGGGTGGCTGCTCTTTGGGGAGAGGCCCCTGTATCGCAGGGCCGCCGTTCCTATGGACGGGGTACGGTGTATTGGGGAATGCCTTTGCACGAAGCTGTGGCCGAGGCGGGCCTTACGCCCGACCTGGCCCTGATGCATGGCGATGTGAAGACGGGAAAACTCTATTTTGCGCACCGTCGGCTGGACGATGCCGATATCTATTTTCTCGACAATCACACCCAACGGCCATTGTCCGATACGATGATATTCCGTTCGGCCTATCGACAGGCTCAGTTGTGGAATCCGGTCGATGGCCGTCGCTATGCCGTGCCGGCGTTGCCCATGAACGATGGTACCGTGGCATTGCCTCTTGAATTGGCTCCGCGAGAGGCCTGTTTTGTGGTACTTGCCGACGCGCCCTCCGATACGTTGCCGGCTGCCCGGTGGTTGTGCCGGGAGCGGGTGGTCGAGGTTGACGGCCCGTGGCAGGTATATTTCGACCCCGCCAAGGGAGGGCCCGGAGAGGTCGTGTTCCATACGCTGACCGACTGGACGACGCATGCCGATGCACGCATCAGATATTATTCGGGAACGGCTCTTTATCGGGGTCAGCTGACGGTGCAGCGTCACGATGCCCGCGAAAGGGTCTGTCTGCGTTTCTCGTCGCTTGGTGCAGTGTCCCGTGTGGTGGTAAACGGCCGGGAGGCGGGTATTGTGTGGTGCTCTCCTTGGGAGGTAGACCTCACCCCGTTTGTGCACGACGGCGATAATGTGCTCGAACTGTATGTAGCCAATTCGCTGATGAATCGCATGATAGGCGATGCTTCACGACCGGCCGATGAACGCATAACCTATGCCTACCCCGAAATTGTTACCCCGGCCGATACGCTGGTTGCCTCGGGCATAGCGGGCCCCGTCTCGCTGCTTTATCGGGAATAGCTTCATTGAGTTGTAAATAAAAAACAAAGCGTGGCAGCCTGCAAGAGCTGCCACGCTTTGTTTATGGAAAGTGCCGTTTAGAATTCGGCATTCTTGGGAGTGCGGGGGAAAGGTATCACGTCGCGGATGTTGGACATACCGGTAACGAAGAGCATGAGGCGTTCAAATCCCAGTCCGAAGCCGGCGTGCGGGCAGGTTCCGTATTTGCGGGTATCGAGATACCACCACATGTCTTTCATGGGTATATTCAACTCCTCGATGCGGGCCATCAGTTTGTCGTAGCTCTCTTCACGCACGCTGCCACCGATGATTTCGCCTATCTGCGGGAATAGAACGTCGGTACCCTGTACGGTCTTTCCGTCTTCGTTCTGTTTCATGTAGAAGGCTTTTATCTCTTTGGGGTAGTTGATCATGATGACCGGTTTCTTGAAGTGTTCCTCTACGAGGTAGCGTTCGTGTTCGCTGGCGAGGTCGCAGCCCCAGTATACGGGGAATTCAAATTGGTGTCCTTTGGCGATGGCCTCTTCGAGTATCTTGATGCCGTCGGTGTAGGGTAGGCGCACAAATTCGGTCTCTACCACCTTTTGCAAGCGTTCGATAAGACCTTTGTCGAACATGTCGTTGAGGAATTGCAGGTCGTCTTGGCAGTTGTCGAGGGCCCACTTGACACAGTATTTGATGAATTCCTCTTCGAGGTCCATCAACTCTTCGAGGTCGGCAAAGGCTACTTCGGGCTCTATCATCCAGAATTCGGCCAGGTGCCGCGGGGTGTTGGAGTTCTCGGCACGGAATGTGGGACCGAAGGTGTAGATGGCACCCAGCGCTGTGGCGCCGAGCTCACCTTCGAGTTGGCCCGAAACGGTGAGGCTGGTCTGCTTGCCGAAGAAGTCGTCGTCGTAGATGATGGCGCCGTTCTCGTCTTTCTTCAAGTTGTAGAGGTTCTTGGTGGTTACCTGGAACATCTGTCCGGCCCCTTCGCAGTCTGATGCCGTGATGATGGGGGTGTGGAAGTAGCAGAATCCCTTCTGGTGGAAGAAGGTGTGTATGGCGTAGGCCATCTGGTGCCGCATGCGGAATATGGCTCCGAACGTGTTGGTGCGGGGACGCAGGTGGGCTATCTCGCGCAAGAACTCCATGGTGTGTCCTTTCTTTTGAAGCGGATAGGTCTGCGGGTCGGCGGTGCCGTACACTTCGAGTGTTTCGGCCTGTACTTCGGCACTCTGTCCTTTGCCTTGTGACTCGACCAGTCGGCCGGTGGCGCAGATGCAGGCTCCGGTGGTGATGAGTTTCAGGGTCTCTTCGTCGAACTTTTCAAGGTCTACGACGATTTGCAGGTTTTTTATGGTGGAGCCGTCGTTCAAGGCGATAAATCCTACTTGTTTGTTGCCCCGGCGAGTGCGTACCCAGCCTTTCACCATGACGGTCGTGCCTATGGGTTGGGTGCGGAACAGGTCGGCAATGCGGGTGCGTTTAAGCGTTTCCATGTGATTGTTCCTCTCTTATTCTTGTTTGATTTTTGTCTGTAAATTATTCAAAAGAGCCCATTTTCAAGAAGTTTACCTCCTGTTGGGTGAGGTAGCGCCAGCGTCCGCGCGGGAGGTTCTTCTTGGTGAGGCCGGCAAAGTATACACGGTCGAGCTTGACGACGCGGTAGCCCAGCGACTCGAAGATGCGGCGCACGACACGGTTGCGGCCCGAGTGTATCTCTATGCCCACCTGGTTTTTGTCGGTGTCGGTGGCGTAGCTGATGGCGTCGGCGTGTATGGGACCGTCTTCAAGTTCTATGCCGTCGGCAATGCGTTGCATGTCTTCTTCGTTGACGTCGCGGTCGAGCCATACGTGATATATTTTCTTCTTGATGTATTTGGGGTGTGTCAGTTTCGAGGCAAGGTCGCCATCGTTGGTGAGCAGCAGCACGCCGGTGGTGTTGCGGTCGAGACGTCCTACGGGATAGATGCGCTCGGTGCAGGCGTTACGCACGATGTCCATGACGGTGAGGCGTCCTTGGGGGTCATCCGAGGTGGTAACGCAGTCTTTGGGCTTGTTGAGCAGCACATAGATTTTGTGTTCGGGCAGGACCACCTTGTCGTTGTGGGTTACCACATCGTTGCGGGTGATTTTGGTGCCCAGCTCGGTAATGACTTCGCCGTTGACCTTTATTTCGCCCTTTTGTATGAATTCGTCGGCTTCGCGGCGCGAGCATACGCCGGCATTGGCCAGGAATTTGTTGAGGCGTATCGGTTCGTTGGGGTCTATGGTACTCTCGTCGTAAACGACGCGGCGGGGCATGACCGGGCGTTGTTTACGGTTGTTGCCGAACGGCCGACGTTGTGTGTTGCCGTCGTAGGGCTTGTTGTATCCGCTGCGGTTGTTGTATCCGCTGCGGTTGTTCTGTCGGTAGGAACGGTTGTTTTCGCCTACGGTATTGAAGTTGGGCTCTTCGGCCGTTTCGTTGTTTTGTCGGTAGGGTCGGCGGTTGTTGTAGTTGTTGCGGTTGTAGCCTCCTGTATTGTAGTTGCTACGATTATAGTTATTTTCTTGGGGCTCTCCGTAGTTGCGGTTGTGGCTGTAGTCGCCGTAGCGGTTGAAGTTGTCTTCGGCCGGACGGGAATTGTCGCTGTTGTAGTTACTGCGATTGTAGTTGTAGTTGCTACTGCCATAACTGTCGTTCCGACGGTTGTAGTTGCGGTTTTCGTTGTTGTAAGGACGTCGATTGTTGTAGTTGTAGTCCGAATCGTTGCGACGAGAGTAATTTACCTTTTCGTACTTTTCGCTGTTTCCTTCACGGTAAGCGGCCCCTTTTGCCTCTCCAATACGGGGACGGCGGGGTTTTTGTTCTTTTTCCATAATTGAGTTAATTCTGTAAATGATATATGCGGTCCTCGCGGACAGTCGTGGTTGTTAACAATCTTTTGACTGCAAAGATGCAAATATTTTTTTTAATACAAAGGTTTTGATTTGTTTTTCTTGAACAATAACACATTCGTTATGATTTTGTTCTTTCTGTGACTTCACATCTTTAATATAAGGTAATTTTTGAGTCCGACGCCAGGAATCTGGAAAACCTTTCGTACCTTTGCGGGAAATACCGTGAATACTTATTTAATAACATATTTATTATATGGAAACAATCAAACCCGGACAATTTGTCGAATTGACGTATAAACTTTTTGTTGGTCCCGAAAACGAACTGATGGAGGAAACTTCGGAAGATTCTCCCCTGCGTTTTGTCTGCGGAGTGGAGCAGATGCTTCCCTCGTTCGAGGCTAAAATCATGGACTTGAAGGTGGGCGACACTTTCGATTTTGTGATTCCCTGTAACGACGCTTATGGCGAACGTGATGAAGACCATGTGCTTGAACTCGACAAAAAAATGTTTGAGGTCGATGGTAAATTCGACGACGAATATATTTTCCCAGGCAATACCGTGCCCATGATGGATGCCAGTGGCAACCGCCTCAATGGTTCGGTACTCGACGTGAAAGAAGATATTGTGGTAATGGACTTCAACCACCCGCTTGCCGGTGAGGACCTTCACTTTGTGGGTACGGTCAAGACGGTGCGTCCTGCTACGCCCGAAGAGCTTAACCCCGTGCATTCCTGCGGTTGTGGTTGCGACAGTTGCGGTGGTGGTTGTGGCGATCACGACCACGACCACGATGGCTGTGGTGGTGGCTGTTGCCATTGATGACATTTGTTCCTGCAAAAAGAGTGAGGGGCGTGCCCGTATGGGAGCGCCCCTCACTCTTTTGTATCGGTATGAGGTCAATGCAGCCTATCAGCCAGTTGGCGCAGTTCACAGGGAATGGACTTGCGTTTGTAAAGTATGTTGTACACAGCATTCAGAATCGGCATTTCCACTTGCAGCTTTTCATTGATTTCAGTAATGCACTTGGTGCCGTAATAGCCTTCGGCTATCATCTCCATTTCGGTCTGAGCTGCCTTTACCGAGTAGCCTTTTCCTATCATTGTGCCGAAGAGGAAGTTGCGGCTGAAACTGGAATAGGCCGTTACCAGCAGGTCGCCCAAGTAGGCCGGCTCGCAGATGTTGCGGGGCATGGGGTTGGCCACGTTGACAAACCGTTGCAACTCTTGTATGGCGTTTGACACCAACACGGCTTGCAGGTTATCGCCGTATTTCATGCCGTTGCATATACCGGCTGCGATGGCGTAGACGTTTTTCAGCACGGCAGCATATTCTATACCTTCGACGTCGGTCGACGTGGTGGTGCGCATGAACGGGGTACGCAGCAGGTCGGCAGCCATCTGGGCGTTGCGCAGGTCGGGGCAGCCTATGGTGAGGTAGGAGAGCCGTTCGAGGGCTACCTCCTCGGCGTGGCAGGGG
>OBAQ01001463.1_pt1 | contig 16175 bp, 9 predicted proteins | sample 1517821 | NCBI WGS metagenome assembly OBAQ01 (sample SAMN04571705, study PRJEB22368) | human gut metagenome | biome: human gut; material: stool | host: Homo sapiens | place: Luxembourg | collected 2012-09-27
ATCGATTGCTCGTAATTTACTTCCGAAGCCGGATAAGCCGTTCCAATCTCAATCAGTTGATCAGCATGACGTCGGAACAGATCTCTTACTGTTTTCAGATCCTCCTGTTCTCCTGCTTTTTCCAGCTCTTGACAGAGCATCACAATCGGCATTTCAATCGGATAAAAACGGAATCCATCCTGTTCATAAAATTTCTCTGTGATATGAACTGCTGTCTTCAAATCTTCTTTTTCTCCCCACAGCTTCCAGCATTCAAGAAAGAATGTCACTGCCCATGGGTAGTTGTAAAGCCGGAAATAGCTGTTGTCCTTTCCGGAACAGTTGCAAACAAGACCTGTTGCTGCATTTACCAGCTCGCGAAGATAGAATGCATGGTACTCACGAAGACTCTGCTCCGCTTTTTCCCGGTCTTTTAAAAGATTCTGCTGCAGTGCCCGTGCAATCAGCACACCCATACCGGTACGCTCCCGTCCGGCATTGAAATCGTTTTCCGGCGTGCAGACGAGAATTTTTTCTTCGTTATCATACGGCAGATATGCGCCCTGCAGTTCTTTGATCTTTCCATGATACTGCTGGTGATCAACAATAAACGCACACCGTTTTGCAGCCAGTGTTTCCGGCCGCTCCTGCACGAGAAGACGGCAGATGGTTTTCACCTCGTCGGCACAGATCGAAAGCACATACTCTCCTGTTTTTTCATTTTCAAACAGATATTCATAAACACCATTTTCCGTCTTTTCCAGCGATGTTCCGTTTACCGTTACATTTTCTGCCTGAAATACCGGTTCAATGGTTACCTTACTCGTCTCTCCCGGATAAATCACATACTGCTCCGCATCCACCAGAATCACCTGGGAAAATGCTCTTAATTTCTCCCGGAAATCTTCGCGTCCCTGATGCGGAAATACTTTCCACTCCAGCTTCATTGTATCTCCCGGCGCAAATTCCTGTGCGGACGGGTGCAGCCAGAAGCAGCCTCTGTCATTGCTCTGCAGTTTCAGATCGCGCTCCACGCTGTAAGCGGAAAGACTGCCTTTTGTGAGCACCATTCCCATATGCGGAGCCGCACCGCCCATGCGGAGCGCCATAATATAACTGGTATTCTCCCCACAGAAAACATGTGCATGGCACCGATAGTCACGGCAGGTCACACTGTCCGTGTAGCGGTCCTGCAACGGAAATGAAACCCCAATACTTCCGGCATTTGTAAAATACGGATGCGCACCGTTGTAAGAAACCACAATCTTCGTTGTCAGCACATCTCCGTTTTTCTCATTCTGCACCTCAGCCGAAAACTCCGGCGGGCATTTTACCTCGGCGTATGGGAAATCCTCCCGCAGCCAGTTCATCTGTTTTGGATCTTTGGAAAATACAATTTCTTTCACGTTCCCAACTCTCATTTTTTATTTCCCCTTTCGTTTTTTCTTTGATCCCGCTTTTTGAACTCCATGTAAAATTTATTTGCTGCTTTGATCATACTATATCTACATGCTCTTTTCTATATCTCTTTTTCCGTTTTACTTTATTTTTTCTTTCTTGCCGATAGTATTTTTTCTCAATTTTTGCTATACTGAAAATGTATGCGTATCAAACTCCGGCATTGCTCTTTCAAGCTGCCGACACATACATAAAATTCATAAAAGGGGGTATCTTTTTCATGGATACGTATGTCATTTTAAAAGACCTGGCAATCATTATCGTATTCGCAAAATTGTTTGGTATTCTTGCCAGAAAATGCAAGGCTCCGCAGGTTGTGGGCGAGCTGATTGCCGGTATTGTCCTTGGACCCAGTGTGCTGGGACTCGTTCAGCAATCTGACTTTCTCGCACAAATGGCGGAGATCGGTGTCATTTTGCTGATGTTCTCCGCAGGTCTTGGCACCAGCCTGAAGGATCTGCTCCGCACCGGAGTGAAATCCCTGCTGATCGCCTGTGCCGGTGTTTTTGTTCCTCTCGTTCTTGGAGCCATCTTATACATGAGCTTTTATGGCTTCTCTGCTGTCGGAACGGAAGAATTTTACCACGCTGTTTTTATCGGTGTTATTCTGACTGCAACATCGGTCAGCATCACCGTACAGGCCTTGAAAGAACTCGGCAAGCTGAAAACAGAGGTTGGAACAACCATCTTAAATGCAGCCATCATCGACGATGTCATTGGTATCATTGTGCTGACTGTTGTCATCGGTTTTAAAGATCCGACATCCAATCCGCTGAAAGTAGCAGCCTCCACCATTCTGTTTTTTGCCCTTGCGATTGTGCTCGGTTTTCTCTGCTTTAAGCTGTTCAACCGCATGAACTCCGTATTTCCGCACACCCGCCGTCTCCCGATTCTGGGTCTTGCACTCTGCTTCGGACTGTCCTACATTTCCGAAAAATATTTCGGCATCGCCGATATTACCGGTGCATACGTTGCGGGCGTTATCCTGTGTTCCCTCGATTCTTCCGATTACATCGAAGAAAAAATGGATATCAGCTCCTATATGATTTTCGGACCGATTTTCTTTGCAAGTATCGGACTCAAAACAACGCTCAGCGGCATGAACGAGAAATTCGTACTCTTTGCCATCTGTTTCGTCATCATCGGCCTTGCCGCAAAAATCATCGGCTGTGGCCTGATGTCAAAGGGATGTGGCTTTACCTGGGGCGACAGCCTGAAAATCGGTGTCGGTATGATGACCCGCGGTGAAGTCTGTCTGATCGTTGCACAAAAGGGTCTGAATGCAGGCTTTTTATCCGGCGATTTCTTCAGTGCCGTGATTCTGCTGATTCTCTTCTCGAGTATTGCAACACCGATTATGCTGAAAATCTTATACGAGAAAATGCCGACGGCAAAAGATTCTGCAAAGGCATCCTGACTTTCCTTTTACCAAAACAGGGCGCTGTGCCATTTCCTGCACAGCGCCCTGTTTTTTTCATATCAACCGGTAAGTTCTGATTTTTTCTACCACAGAATCTTCTCTGCCTCAGCTCCATCCGCAAACGGTCCCGGCATTGCTGCCACGCCGCGGTGCTCGCCAAGATAGTCCTGATCGAAGATAATCGTGCTTCCGTCCGGATCTTCGAATCTCTGCTCCGGCTCGAAGGCGTATCCTAAAATATCACTGTTGATAATTCCCGTCCGGAAATCCTTCAGGAACTCATACACGTTCGTCTTGATGGAATAGTGGCCGTCTTTTTCCACAAGTTCCACCTTAACCTGGTTCTCGTTATCCATAAGATTCTCTTTTTCATTCACACACGCCTTTGCTCCGTTAAAGTAAGCATTTCCGTTTACCCAAACCGGCAGATGGCACTTGTTGTGATACGGCTCCAGCTTGCTCATGTCGGCCGGTTTGTCCAGCTCAAAGTGGCTGATCCACTCATCATAGGTCGGATACTCGTCGAACACATGCGTTCCGACCTCCTGGTTATCCTCCATCTTGAAGCCCATGTCCTCAACCGTTTCTGTTTCCTCAACCGGGTAATTCTGGATAAAGATGTTGTTGTAGAACCGGTCATCGCCATGCAGGAATGTCATGAATCCGGCAACCTCGGTACGGTGACGGATGTGATACGGCGTGTAACGGTCTCCTGTTCCGCCGCCAACTGCAGTTAATGAGCCAAGCATCAGATTGTGTACGCAGGCAATACCATCGGTCGCCATACGAACGCTGACCGGTGAGAGCATAATGTTGTTATCGATCAGGGTCGGACCATGGCCAACCTCGATGAAAATATCCTGACTCATCATTGCGCCCTCTGCCTTTGGTGTTCCCTCCGGCGGGCAGTTGTCGTGCAGCAGGTTCTGGGTCAGGCGTGTTCCCTGTGCCTCCCAGTCGCACCAGATGCCCATCGTACAATGATGAATGTGATTTCTTCTCATCACAACATCGATCGCTGCATGCATCTTGATACCGGAAATCTCGGCTCCGCCAAGCTGCTGCATATTGTTGATGTTGTGAATGTGGTTGTCCTCAATGATACTGAACACACCGCCCATCCGTCCGACAATACCGGTCTGCTCACAGTGATGGATGTGGCAGCGGCGGATGATATGGCTTCCGATGTTCTCCTTCGTCCATCCATGATACTGGCCGCGGCAGACAGCATCACGCTCCATCTGGGTCGGGCTTTTTACGTGTTTTCTGGTAAAGTAATGGTCGTTCTCCGGATCGTAATATTTTCCGAGCGAAATACCGCAGCACTTGCTGTTGCTGACCTCACAGTCCTCAATAATCCATCCCTTCGACCAGTGCGGGCCGATCATACCGTCCTGATAAGCAGCCGGCGGCGCCCATGTCGTTGCTGCCTTGCTGACATCAAATCCACTGAACGTAATGTAATTTACGCCTGTTTTCGACGGCATAAAGCAGTTCCGGCGCACGTTGATTTCTACTTTTTCCTCCGTCGGGTTTTTACCCTGGAAGTTTGCGTAGATGACCGTCTGATTTTTCTCTTTGTCCTGCTCGGTATACCATTTGTAAACCGACCACTCCGGCTCCCAGGACGGCGCATAAACCTCGCCTTTGATACACTCCTCGAGCGTCTCTGCCTCGTATAACTGGCGGTCATTCAGATAAACCGCGCCGGTATGGCGTACCACCGGTGCAAAATACCAGTCACCGCCGACCATTGTCGTGTATGGGTTATAATTGCCAAACACTCCGTTGTCTACACGGCATACCCACACATTATCTTCGTAATGTTCCCAGTCATTCATCGTTTCCGCACCGGTGATCTTTGCACCGAGCGGCTTCTCACTCTTATAGACGATTCTCGCATTCTCGGTTCCGCCGTTGACCGGATCGACATATTCATGGTAGATACCAGGTGCAACCAGAACTTCATCTCCTGCCTTTGCAATTTTTGCCGCATCGTTGATGAACTTGAACGGCATCTCTTTTGTTCCGTTTCCATTCTTCGGAGCGGAATTATTAACATAGTAAATCATTTCTCTATACTCCTTTTTGTTATAGTAAAACCCGAAAACACTGCAAAAAAGGCTGTGACGCAATCATTCACTCTCTGCGGCGCTGAATTTTTTACGCTATTTTTTTGCGGGTCTATAGAATTTCTTTATGATAATGCTTCTTCCGCAGCCTCTTTTGATGCAAACGGGCCCGGCAGCGGATGAATGCCCTGACGGTTTCCGAAGTAGTCATATCGGAACACGATCGGCGTTCCATCCGGATTCTCATATTTCTGTTCCGGCTCAAATGCCATGCCAAGCGTCTCCGTTGAGATCACTGCACAGGCATTCTGCGGCAGATAATCGTAAACATTGGTCTCCAGTTTCCATTTTCCGTTCTCTTCTTTTACACCGATGGTGATTTCATGCTCGGTATCCACTACAGCGTCCTGTTCCTGCTCCGCCGGCTTCGCCCCATTGAAGTAAACGTTGCCGCCAAGCCATACCGGCAGCTTCTCGTAATACAGATCCGGCGACTTTCCGGAGCCCATTCCGCAGTAGCCCTCAAATCTTGCCACGTACTCCTCCAGCGTCGGATATCCGCTGTACGGCACGGTTCCTGCTGTCAGATTTCCGTCATCCCATTCATTATCCCCAGTCAGTTTACGGATTTCTTCCATTCCCGCACGAACCGGCTTCTGGATGAAGATATTATTGTAGAACCGGCAGTCACCGTGAAGAACTGTCATAAATCCGTTGATCTCCGTGCGATGCGGCACATGGTACGGTGTGTAGCGCGGCGACGGCAGCTTGTCGGAGCCATTGTTGACACCTCGGCCGACAGCAGTAAACGATCCCGCGATCAGGTTATGTACTACCGCAACACCCTGTGTTGCCAGCTTCATAGCGCGGTCCGAAAGCAGTACGTTATTGTCCACCAGCGTCGGTCCGTGGGAAATTTCAATAAAGATATCCTCGCCGATACCGTCCATACCTTCTGGATTTGCATTTTCCTCGTTCGGCAGCGTATTGTCATGGAACAGGTTCTGCGTAACACGTGTGCCCTGTGCCTGCCAGTCAAGCCAGAGGCCTCTCGTACAGTGATGGAAATGGTTTCTTCGAATGATTACATCGATTGCTGCATGCATCTTGATGCCGCCGATCTCCGCACCCGCAAGGTTCTGTTTATTATTGATATGGTGAATGTGGTTATCCTCAATAATCGAGAACACACCGCCTAAGTGGCCTACAATACCTGTCTGTCCACAGTCATGGATGTTGCACCGGCGGATGATGTGGCTTCCGATGTTTTCCTTTGTCCATCCCTCTCGCTGCGCCTGGCAGATACAGTCACGCTCCGTCTGTGTACCATCTTTGAATTTCCATTTGAGCCATTTATTGTCATTGTTCGGCTGTCTGTATTTTCCAAGGGAAATGCCTGAGCACTTCGAATCTGAAATCTCACAATCCTCGATGATCCATCCCTTTGACCAGTGCGGGCCGACCATTCCTTCCTGATATGCCGTCGGCGGAGCCCACTGGGTTGCCGCCTGTTTTACAACAAAGCCGGACAGCGTGATATAACCGATGCCCTCCTTCGATGGATAAAAGCAATTCTCGCGCACATTAATTTCCACCGTTTCCTCATTCGGGTTTTTCCCCTGGAAATTCACATAGAAAACGGTCTCATTCTTCTCTTCGTCCTGCTCCACATACCAGGTGTAAACCGTGAATGCCTGATCCCAGGATTTTTTATAGATCTCCGGCTTTTTCACCTGATCCAGACTTGTCACCTCATACATGGATTTTCCATTCAGATACACTTCTCCGGTATGTGCCGTGTAGGATGCGATAAACCAGTCACCGCTGACCAGTGTCGTATATGGATTGTAATCCCCAAACAATCCGTTCGAAACGCGCGCTGTCCACACATCACCTTCCAAATGCTCCCAGTTATCCACAATTTCCGCACCGGTAATCACAGCTTTTCCCGGTTCCACAGAACGGTACACAATTCTTGCATCCTCACATCCCGCATTCGCCGGATCTACATATTCCCGATATACGCCAGGCGCTACAAGCACCTCGTCGCCGGGCCTTGCAATTTTTGCCGCCTCGGAAATCGTCTGAAATGGATATTCCTTCTGCCCATTTCCGCTTCGCACAGCATTTCCATCTACATAAATCTGCATTTTTCGCTTACCTCTCACTTCTTCACTCTTCATAAACTTTTATTGTTTTTTGTGAATTTTCGCCAAAATCACATCACTCTTTTTCCGATTTCTGCCGTTCTTCACAATTTTCATATCTTAACCATAATACAGATCCTCGTAAAACACTACTTATATATTGCCGATCATTGCCCAGATGTTTCGATTTTTTCTATATTTTTTCTCTCTTCTGTTGTATAATACCGTTTATCAGATACGGAGGATTCTTTTGCCATGAAAAACGATTCGACTTCTTTTTTCGAAAACAATCATTTTGCTAACAGCTATGTTTACGATATCTCTATTTCGCATGTCCCCGCCTATTTCGGTCTGCACTGGCATCACTATATTGAAATTGTGCTTGCACAGGATGACGGCATTATCTATGAAGTAAATGGAGAAACCTTTCCGCTAAAGCCCGGTGATCTTCTTTTTATCTGGCCCGGCGAGCTGCACGCTGTTTCCACAATCAACAGAGAACATCGCCTGATCATGCTTCAGCTCGATGCAGATTTTCTGGAAAAACGCGTGGATTTCCAGTCCGTTGCTTATCTTTTTTATCAGATCCGTCTTCTGAATCAGAACAACTTCCCGGAAATCGAAAAACTCCGCGGATTTCTGACAGAGCTGCGCAGGCTCTCCCTCTCCGGTATCAGTTTTTCCGAGCTGCGCGGATGCGTTCTGCTGTATCAGTTTTTTATTCTGCTCGGCGAAAATCTCTCCGTGCCGACCGAAACTGCCGCACCGCAAAAAACAGGCCATTCCGCACAGGTACACCGCCAGATGATTGCTGCATGTACCTGGATCTCGAGTCACTGCACCGAACCGGTTTCTCTGGAAGAAGCATCAAAGGTCGCCGGATTCTCCCGCTGCCATTTTTCCAAGCTGTTCCGCGCATACACCGGCCTCTCCTTCACGGATTTCGTCACCAGGGAACGGCTCCATATCGCCGAAAACCTGTTAAAAAAACCGGATCTCACGATCACCGAAGTGTCGCTCGAATCCGGTTTTAACAGTATTTCTACGTTTAACAGAGTCTTTTTGAAATCAAAAAATGTAAGCCCTACCGACTTCCGTCAGATGTACCTGCAATCCTATCAGAAATAGGCTATGAATTCGGCATGGCCTCCGGTCTTTCGCAGGTGGATGGAACCTTCTCAAATGCACCCGTTTCCGCACTCTTCATAATCTGATCGATCGTATCGAGTACGTGATATGCCATTTTGGCATTCGCACGGTTTAGTCTGCCCTCTGCAATTGCTTCTGCCATCTCGGACGGACCGAGGCCGCGGCTGTTTTCGCTGTAGGCAAAGCCATAATCCAGCACTTCCGGAACTGCCTGCTGTGTCCAGTCCTTCACGCCCGGAATGTAGACGATATCGCCGCCGAAATTGTTCGGGTCCACCAGCTTTAAAATACCTTTTTTGCCGTAAATCGTGAATACCGCCTGATCGTTGATGGTGCTGTCGCCATTGACACAGAATGTGCCGGTCACGCCGTTTTTCATTTCCAGAATCGTGAAAGCCTGGCTCTCATTGCTGTAGTCAAATTCCTGGCCGTATTCCGGGCTGTCCGGGACGACATTGACGCGCTTCGGCGCAAGGTTGCGCACGGAGGAAACGACACGGTCCACCGGGCCGAAAAGGCTGACGATGGCGGTCAGATAATAAACACCGAAATCGTAGCAGATACCGCCGCCCGGCATCCGCAGAAAACGGAAGATGCTCGCCAGCAAATCAAGATCGCGGTTTGCGCATGCTTCGAAAGATGTCACCTCGCCGATCAGCCCGTCGTCGATCGCTTTTCTTGCGGTCTGCAGTGCCGATCCAAGGAAGGTGTCCGGTGCGGAACCGAGATAGAGATGTTTCTCCTCTGCCAGCTCGATCAGTTTCGCTGCCGTTTCCGGTGCGAGGGTCATTGTTTTTTCAGTGTAAACGTGTTTTCCGGCTTCCAGTGCCTGACGGATCAGCCCCTCGTGGGTCGGTGCCGGTGTCAGAATGACTACCATTTCAATCGACGGGTCTGCCAGAATTTCCTCGTAGGTACAGCCCTTGATGCCATACTGCTCTGCTTTCTTTTTCGCATGTTCAAGATGGCCTGCGCAGCATGCTGCTACCTCAAGATTCTCAAAGTTATGAATCATGTTCGTCAGATAAATATCACTGATCGCTCCGCAGCCGACAACGCCGACTCTCATTTTTTTCGTTTCTGTTGTTCCCATTTGTAAAAATCCCCTTTACTCTTTGTTTTTTGATTCTGTTCTGATAAAAAACCTTATCTTTTTTATACAACGAAATGTCTGAAAAAACAAGCATTCCGGCTCATATTTCACTTTCAAAATGAAAAAACCGCCCACGGTTTCTGCAGATTCTCTGCATCACCGCGGACGGCCTTTTTCTGTTGTTTACTCCACGCTTTTCAGCGATTCAATCATATCAATTTTTCTTAACCGGTAGAACATCATAAAGTTGACGAACAGGGCAAACGCCAGGGTAATCAGGGCGCTCCAGCCGTAGCTCCGCGGGAACACGTTTCGTCCGAACATCATCATATCGACCTCGACGGTCTGAATTACGCAATGATGTAAAAACGTTCCAATTCCCATGCCCGCGATAACGCCGAACAGTGTCAGCACCATGTTTTCCCGGTACACGTACGATGCCACCTCGCCGTCGAAGAAGCCGAGCACTTTCAGCGTTGCCAGCTCTCTCTGTCGTTCGGTGATGTTGATGTTGTTCAGGTTGTACAGCACCACAAACGCCAGCAGGCCCGCCGATACGATCAGCACCACGATGACGATGTCGAGGGAACGAAGCATGTTGTCAATCTGATCAATCAGGTCGGATGTGAACGAGATTGCCGCTACACCGTCGTACGTCATGATTTTTTCTCCGAGTGCTGTCTCATAATTGCTCGACGTGTCCTGATATTTCATCAGAAGCTGGTTGTAATCCGGCGCTCCGCCGAACAGCTCCTCGTAGAGATCCGGGGCCAGATACAGGTAATGGCGCACGTAGTTTTCGACGATGATCGAAATCTTTACGTCCACAATATCGTCGCCTTTTTTCAGCTGAACCGTGTCGCCTGCTTTTACGCCGAGCATCGTTGCTGTTTTTTCGCTGATGGCTGCGCCGCCGTCGGTCGGGAATTCGTAAACTTCTCCGCTTTTCCGGTCTCGGAAGGCATAGAAGTCATTAAAATTCGTCAGTTCTTTCGGCACTTCAAGCACTGCATCCACAGTCTTTTTGTCGGTCTGCAGTTCGATGTTCTGGCAGTACATTTCCAGCAGCTCATCGATGCCGCTGTAGTTTTCCAGATCGGTCTGCAATGCTTCTTTTTCGGATTCATCCACATCTGAATTCAGCACAGCATTCGCCTGATAGGTGAAGAGGCTGACGAACTGGTTTTTCGCAATCGCGGTGATGGAATCCTGAAGGCCGAAACCGACGAGGATCAGACCCATGCATCCGCCGATTCCGATAACGGTCATGAAGAATCGTTTTTTATACCGCACCAGATTCCGCACGGTTGATTTCTGCGTAAAGTTCAGATGTTTCCAGAGTACGCCGATGCGTTCCAGGAAAATCCGTTTGCCGTTTTTCGGTGCTTCCGGCCGCATCAGCTCTGCCGGACCTGCGGCGAGTTCTTTGTAGCATGCCGCGATCGTCGCCACGCCGGTGCAGGCTGCACTCGCCAGAATCGCAAGGCCGCCCTGCTCCCAGTTCAGCGGGGTCATGTAATACGGGAGTCCGGTATACAGCATGCCGTAGGCATTCATAATAACCCAGGGCAGGATTTTTTCTCCAACCACCACGCCCGCGAGAGCGCCGGATACGGTGGAGAGCATCGCGTATGCGAAATATTTAAAGGCGATCACGCCGTCGGAATAACCGAGGGCTTTTAACGTTCCGATCTGCTGACGCTGTTCCTCGATCATTCGTGTCATCGTCGTCAGGCTGACGAGAGCAGCCACGAGGAAGAAGATAACCGGGAAGAATTTTCCGATATTCGAGATACGGCCGGCATCCTGACCGAAGCTCTCAGTTGACGTTACCTTATTCCGTCCCCAGACGTACCACGTTGGTTTTTTCAGGTCTGCGAGTGTTTTCTCACCGTCCGCAATTTCCTGCTTCGCATCCGCGATTTCTGGTTCGGCGTCGGCTTTTGCTTTTTCATATTCGGCTTTGCCGTCCGCAAGTTCTTTTTCTTTATCGGCAATTTCCTGTTTCGCATCCGCAAGGGAGATTTTTCCGTCGGCGATTTCCTGTTTCGCGTCGGCAAGCTGGGTTTCACCGTCGGCAATCGTCTGCTTGGCTTCGGCGAGCTGACTTTCTCCATCGGCGATCGTCTGCTTTGCTTCTGCTAACTGGGTTTCGCCGTCGGCGATCGTCTGTTTCGCGTCGGCGAGCTGACTTTCTCCACTGGAAATTGTCTGCTTTGCAGCGGCAAGCTGGGCCTCACCCGACTGAATCGTCTGTCGGTACGATGCAATCTGCTGTTCCCCATCAGCAAGCTGGGCTCTGGCAGCCGCAAGCTGAGTTTCTCCGTCTTTTAATTTACTGCGGTTCGTCTCAATCTGAGCTTCTCCGTCGGCAATCGCTGCTTTGGCGGATGCAAGCTGGGCTTCGCCATCCTCAATCTGTTTCTGATAAGCTTCTGCCTGTGCTTCTCCATCCTGAAGCTGGGCAAGAGCCTCTGTAATCTGAGCTTCGCCGCTTTCCAGTTCTTCTTTTGCAGAAGCAATCTGTGCCTCGCCTGCGGCGCATTCCTGCTCTTTTTCTGTTAATTGTGCATCTGCAGCGGCAAGCTGACTTTCTGCGTCGGTAATCTGAGCTTCTGCAGCCGCAAGCCGGGCTTCCGCATCAGCGCTTGCTGCTTCAAACGCTGCGATGTTTTGTTCCAGAAATGTTTTCTGCTCCTGCATCGTGAAAAGCTGCTGTGCTAACTCTGTCTGCTTTGCTTCCAGCGCAGTTTTCTGTTCCAACAGGGATACATATGCTTCATCTTCCTCCGTCAGTCCGTCAAGCTGAGCCTCAATCACCTCGATCTGACCAGTCACTTCTGTCTGCGCAGCCTCCACCATCGGAAGCTGACTGGAAATCTGGGCTAACTGATCCTTGGCTGTCTCATACTGACTCTTCTGTTCTTCATACGCTGCCTTCTGCGCTTCATACTGTGTGCGTCCTGCAGCGGTTTCTGCTTTCTTGTTGTCCAGTTCCTCGTGTGCAGCGGAAAGCTGCTCCTTTGCAATATTCAATTCCGTTTCTTTTTCGGAAAGCTGCTCTTTTGCAGTATTCAGCTCCGTCTGCTTCCGAGTCAGTTCGGTTTTTGCCGCCGAAAGCTGCGTCATTTTTTCCTCTAACTCTTTTTTGCCGGATGCCAGTTCTGTTTCTTTCTCTGCAAGCTGTGCTTTTCCGTCGGAAAGTTCTTTCGCTTTTGCCTCAAGTGTGGTTTTTCCACTTGCAAGTTCATCAGCTTTCTGATTCAGCTCCGCTTTTCCGCTTTCCAGCTCTGCCGCCTTTGCTTCCAGCGTCGCTTTTCCGCTCGCAAGTTCCGCCTCTTTGTCATTCAGCGTTGCCTTGCCGGATGCCAGTTCCTGCTCTTTATCGGCGATGGTTGCTTTCGCACTGAGAAGTTCCTGCTCTTTGTCTGCAATGGTCTGTTTTCCGTCAAGGAGTTCCTGTTCTTTCTCAGCAATCGTCTGCTTTCCGTCAAGAAGCTCCTGTTCTTTGTCCTTTAACGTCTGTTCGCCGTCGAGAAGTTCCTGCTCTTTGTCCTCAATCGTCACTTTCGCGTCGGCAAGCTGCTGTGCACCGTCATCCAGCTCTGTTTTTGCGTCCGCTAATTTCTGCTCTGCATCAGCGACCTGCTGTTTTGCATCATCAATCTTTTCCTGTCCTTCGGTTTTGACTGCCGTATACCGCCGGTCGCACGCCGCATCCTCGAGCGCTTCAATCTTCGTCTGTACAGCCTTCACCGTCTCATCATACGCATCGCTGTAGCTCGCCTCTTCCTGTGCGCCGTCCGCCTGGACGTAAATCTCTGTATAGAGATCCGAGGTAAATGTCTCCGGAAGCAGCAGTGCAAAACTGTTGATGCTTCCATTTCCAATCGAGCCCGTTCCGCGGTTCAGATCCATATAATAAGGGAGCGTCGCCGAACCAACAATCGTAAACGTATCCCCGGTCAGCGAATCTGAGAGCGGATCCTCCGTTCCGGAAGTGAACGTTACCTGATCCCCGATCTCACAGCCGGAACTTTTCAGAAACTGCGTATCAACAAGAATTTCATCCTCTTTCTCCGGCATCCGTCCCTCAACCACGCGCGGCTCATTCACACCGTCCGTCAGCGCAATCAGCTTCACAACCTGCTCGCTCTCGCCGATGTCATGCAGCACTTCCACCGTTTTTCCGCCGTAGACCGCTTTCACGCCATCCGTCTTCGCGATATCCGCCAGATCATCGTCTGTCAGCCCCAGCGTTCCAAGAACTTTCAAATCCATATAATTTACTTCATCATAATACCGGTCCGCCGAAACCTTCATATCTCCTTCCGCCGACCGGATGCCCGAGAAAAACGCCGCGCCAAGAAGCACGATGAAAAAGACTGACAGAAACCGCCCCTTGTTCTTTGTGATTTCCCGGATAAAGTCTTTTCGAAATGCTCTCATCGTCCACCTACCATTCTATCTCTTCCACCGGCGTCGGGTTCTCATTTGTTTTCATTCCCGCCACTTTTCCGTTTCGGATTTTAATCACGCGGTCCGCCATCGGTGTCAGCGCCGAGTTGTGAGTGATGACAATGACCGTCATCCCCTTCTCCCGGCAGGTATCCTGCAGCAGCTTTAAGATCGCTTTTCCCGTCACATAATCGAGCGCGCCGGTCGGCTCATCGCAGAGCAGCAGTTTCGGATTCTTCGCCAGCGCACGCGCAATCGCCACACGCTGCTGCTCTCCGCCCGAAAGCTGCGCCGGGAAGTTATTCATTCTCTCTTCCAGCCCAACCTCCGCAAGCACCTCCGACGCATCCAGCGGATGCTTACAAATCTGCATCGCCAGCTCCACATTCTCGAGCGCCGTCAGGTTCTGCATCAGATTATAAAACTGAAAAACAAATCCAATATCCTCCCGCCGGTACTGGATCAGCTTCTTGCCGCGGTACTTACTGATCTCCGCCCCGTCCACCAGCACCTTTCCTGAAGTCGCTGTGTCCATTCCGCCTAAAATATTCAGCACCGTCGTCTTACCCGCACCGCTCGGTCCAACAACAATCACAAACTCACCCTTTTCCACATCAAAGCTGATCCCATCCGCAGCCTTGATGGTAATCTCACCCATTTGATAGGTCTTTGTTACATCCTGAAGACTCACATATCCCGCCATGCCGCCGTGTTCCTCCTATGCAAAAAATCGATATTTCCTATTTCTTTTATTGTATCAATCTACAGCCGCGGCGGCTAGTCCTAAGTGGGCGAATTTACTGTTTTTTTATAAATGGCATCCCCCCTTTATTTCAATACTGCCCTGATCATACATCTTATCCCAACCAGAATAATCACCACCGGCATCAGTGCATTGATCCATGCCCAGGTATTATTTAAAAATGCCGTAATGATAAATTCTCTGTACTTCACACAACTGACAATTACCAGCAGACCTCCGGCCGCAATCCATCCGAGTAAAAATCTTTTAATCACTGTCCATACTGTCACTGTACCAAAATCCATGCAGATCACCACCTCCTGTAATCTCTGTGCCATCTCCACCGCAGCCGTGCCGCCAAATAAAGAATTGCTATAACAACTAACAAAACAGGAAACGCAGATGATAACAGCCTGACAACAAAAACGGCAATTCTGGCCGTTACCGCTTCAAAATTCAAAATAATTCCAATTGCTGCAATCCCTGACAGCAGAGAACAGATTATCACAGCAATCGTCACTCCCGATACGGTTCTCATGCCATGCCCTCTGCTGCCTTCCCGTTCAAAAATATTTCCAGAACGCATCATCCTCTGTCACTCTCCTCTCAGATCTTAACCACTCCTCCCAGGCCGCCTACCAGACGTGCGAACGCCTCTTCCAATTTGCCGCATCTTTTTCCACAGAAATTCACACAAGTTTGACAATTTATGATACACTAAGCTAAGTGACATCAATTCTGAATGTTCTGTGCTCTGCCGCAGATTTTTCGGAACTGAAATTGACTTTTCGATGCATAAACCAAACAATTTGTGGCATACGAAGAAAGGAATTTTTATGAAAATTATCTTTATCCGCCACGGCGAACCGAATTATGAGATTGATTCGCTGACTGAAAAAGGCTGGCGTGAGGCTGAGCTACTTTCGAAGCGGACGGCGAAATGGAACGTCACCGATTTTTACTGCTCGCCGCTCGGACGTGCGAAGGATACGGCTTCTTTTACGCTGAAAAATGCGGGCCGCGAGGCCGAAATTCTTCCGTGGCTGCGGGAATTTGATGCGCCTGTCCTTGATCCGGAGACCGGAAAGCGCCGGATTCCGTGGGATTTTCTGCCGGATGTGCTCGATGCGAACCGGGATCTCTATGATCATGATCTCTGGACACAGAACCCGATCATGAAAACCGGAAACATGGATGAAAATTATCGTGTCGTAACGGACGGACTCGATGCGCTGCTTGCTCGCTACGGTTATGTACGCGACGGCTACCGCTACCACGCTTCAGATGAAACGAACCGCGAAGCTGTCATCGTCTGCTTCTGCCATCTCGGCGTTACCTACGTCGCGCTGTCCCATCTGCTCAACACAACGCCGGTGCAGCTCTGGCAGGGCCTGTTCCTGGCGCCGACTTCTGTCACGATCGTCGGAACGGAAGAGCGCAAACCAGGCGAAGTGTACTTCCGCTGCCAGACCGTCGGCGATGTCCATCACCTGCTTTCTGCGGGCGAACCGGTTTCGTATTATGGAGCGTTTAACGATCCATTCCAATTTTAACATCCGTAGACAAGAAGTCCCTCGCTTCTAAAGCGGTGGGATGAATTGTTAAAAGAAACATAACGGCAGTGGCGGGCGGAGAGAAATCGGTATCCTCCACTGAC
>OBAQ01001471.1_pt1 | contig 16096 bp, 10 predicted proteins | sample 1517821 | NCBI WGS metagenome assembly OBAQ01 (sample SAMN04571705, study PRJEB22368) | human gut metagenome | biome: human gut; material: stool | host: Homo sapiens | place: Luxembourg | collected 2012-09-27
GTTGTTGTCTACCCTGTTCAGAGCTGCAAACACATCGGCACGGTCGATGCGCGTGGCATTGGAAAGCACACTCACCTTGGCCTCGGGATAATAGGTGTCGCGCAGGCGCAGCGTATCGTCAATGATGGCGGCAAAATCGGGGTGCAGTGTCGGCTCGCCGTTCCCGGCAAAGGTGATAACATCGAGTTTCTCGCCTCGGCCGTGCATGGCAATGAGACGCTTTTTCAGACTCTCGCTCACCTCCTCGCGCGAAGGCAATCCGCTGTGGGCATGACGCTCGCCATTGTAACCGCACTCGCAATAGATGCAGTCGAAAGAACATACCTTTCCGTCGACAGGAAGAAGATTCATTCCCAACGATATTCCCAGCCGCCGGCTGTGTACCGGTCCGAAAACTATTTCGCGAAACAGAAGTGTAGACATTGCTTTTTTATATTTTTCGCTACAAAGGTAACACTAAAAAGGCAACCTTTGTTGCATCGCCTATCATTTGTCGACCCGCGGTAAGAAATAGCGAAAATCAAGAATGGAATGTTTTTCTTATCAAAAGTTGTTGATAATCGCCTTGTTCAATATTTATATATTGATATACAGACATTTATAAAATAATGTTTTATAAATATCAACATCTTACCGATAGGTTATCAACCGCAGGAAAGAGAAAATAAACGATTCTTTGTCCTCCACCGGTCGCAGGCGACAGCACCGCAGGCGGAATTGTTCTGTCCACCGGCATGACGTCTATTTTATAAAATACTGTTCATAAATATCACATTTAATATTATTTTATTGATATACAATTATTTATACTAATATATTGTATAGATATAAACATTTTATTTAGGAGTTATCAACATTAGGAAGAGAGAAAATAAAACTTTTTAAGCGCTTATTCGGCTGCAATACACTACTTTTGCGGTGATGAAGAAGGCCTGTATCATTATGCTTCTGTCGCTGATTGGCCTGGGCACATTCACAGCCCAAGCCCAACAGTCACGATACTATCAGCGCATTACCCGCTTCGTAACCGATGCCGGCGACACAGCTACGCTCATCATACTTCGCCCGATTTATTGTTTTCCGAAAAGAACCTTCAAAAGCCAGAAGGAGAAAGAGTACTATTGGCGCAACGTTCGCGACGTGAAGAAGGTGTTGCCCTATGCCAAGCTGGTTCACAATGCCTTGATAGAAACCTATGAATATATTCAGACCCTCCCCGAAGAGGAACGCGAAAAACACCTTAAACGCATGGAGAAGGAACTCTTCGAGGAATACAAGCCGGTGCTGAAAGATTTCACCTACAACCAGGCCAAACTGCTGATACGTCTCATCGACCGGGAATGCAATCAGTCGTCCTACCAGCTTATAAAAGCCTTCCTGGGTGGTTTCAGAGCCTCTTTTTGGCAAACATTCGGTGCCATGTTCGGCGTGAGCCTCCGCAAGGAGTGGGAACCCGAAGGCAAAGACCGCATGCTCGAAGAGATTGTGGTATTGGTAGAGAACGGCCAACTCTGACGCCCCCTCTCCACTACCCTGCTTTTCTCTTCCTCTACACGGTTATCAACAGCCGCATCTCTTTTTTATAATCCTTTTTATGAAACAGACGCAGACACCCTCTTTGAAGAAAGAGAACGTCTGCGCCAAAAAAATTTTTTATTTTATTTATAACTGATAATCAGTATTATATAATAAAAATATTATATGAAAAGCTGTTTGAAAAAATCCCATATCACTAGCCCGGCCGTTACCGAAACATTGAGTGAATGTTTCGTTCCATACTGAGGTATTTCCAGGCAGGCATCGCACTTATCAACAACCTGCTGTTGCACACCGTTCACTTCGTTGCCCAGCACCACGGCATATTTTTTCTCGGGAGAGAGTTCAATATCGGCCAGCGACACACTCCCCTCTACCTGTTCGATGGCATAGACAAAATATCCACGGGCATGCAGTTCATCAATCAGAGCAACGGTATCGGCCGCATAGTGCCATTCCACACTATCTTCGGCCCCCAGAGCCGTCTTGTGAATCTCGGGGTGAGGGGGCGTAGAGGTGATACCACAGAGATAGATGGCCGATGCCCTGAACGCATCGCTCGTGCGGAACACCGACCCTACATTGTTGAGACTGCGCACGTTATCGAGAACTATGACAAGAGGTATCTTATCGGCTGCCTTAAACTCATCTACCGATATGCGTTGCATATCGAGAACGGTTTTCTTCTTCATCTTTACGCTTCACTTACAATAATCCTTTACAAAGATAGTGAAAGGCGAGAGCAGAGGCAAAGAGAAAACGAAGTTTTCATCCATTGACTATGCCGAGCCGCATCCTATCTTCTAAAAACTTCCAACCATCACAAATACAAACCGCGATGATAAGTTGTCGATAAGTGTTGAAAAGCTGTGAAAAAAAAACTTCAAAAAAAGAATAGAAAAAAACACACACTTTTCCAAACTATTTTATACCGGCAGCCAAAGAGAAACTCCAAATAATAAAACAACTTTTTTTGGGAGAGATACCAAAAGACAAATAAACGTTTATCAAGTATTCTTATAAAAGAAAATTTCTAACTTTGCCCGTTGTAAACAGATGTTGAATACATCTGCAAGTTGCTTATTATAAGCAAAAAGAAAGGTTAATAATCTACTCATAAGTAGAAATTTTCTTTTCATAACCGAAAAAGCAAATAAAAAAGGAAAAAGTTTTGAGTATTATCAACAGTATAATATCATCAGCATAGAAAGTCTTTAAAGAAAAAATAAAATAATAATATGATGAATGTTTGTTCTTCGTCTAAGTCTACCCAAAATAATGATGCGTTAATCGAAGAGATCAATCTACTGCGTCGGAAGAAAAACGCCGTGATACTGGCCCACTACTACCAGCGTGGCGAATTGCAAGATGTGGCCGACTATGTAGGCGATAGCCTGGCTCTGGCACAATGGGCGGCCAAGACCGATGCCGATGTGATTGTGATGTGCGGTGTGCACTTCATGGGCGAGACTGCCAAGATATTGTGTCCCGACAAGAAGGTGCTGGTGCCCGACATGGAGGCCGGTTGTTCGTTGGCCGACAGTTGTCCGGCCGATGAGTTTGCCCGTTTTGTAGAAGCACACCCCGGATACACGGTCATTTCTTATGTCAATACGTCGGCAGCCGTGAAGGCCTATACCGAAGTGGTGGTAACTTCTACCAATGCCCGGCAGATTGTGGAAAGTTTCCCCAAGGATGAAAAAATCATTTTCGGTCCCGACCGCAACCTGGGCAACTACATCAACAGCATTACCGGCCGTAATATGTTGCTTTGGAACGGTGCCTGCCACGTACACGAACAGTTTTCGGTAGCCAAAATCATGGAACTGAAAAAGCAGTATCCCAATGCCGATGTGCTGGCTCACCCTGAATGTAAGGCTGTACTGTTGAAACTGGCCGACAAGGTAGGATCTACGGCGGCACTGCTGAAACATGCCGTGAAATCGGATAAGAAACGCTTTATCGTGGCTACCGAGTCGGGTATACTGCATGAGATGCAGAAACAGTGTCCCGACAAGGAGTTCATTCCCGCTCCTCCCGAAGACAGCACCTGTGCCTGCAACGAGTGCAACTACATGCGCCTGAACACGCTCGAAAAACTGAGAAACTGCCTGCGTGACGAGACACCCGAAATTATAGTGGACAAGAATATAGCCGAGAAGGCGATACGACCCATACAGCGCATGCTCGACATATCGGCTAAACTGGGCCTGTAAATACACTATATAAAGAATAATAAAGAAGAAGGGGTCGTGTCTTGTATGAAACCTGACACGGCCCCTTTTATGATTGAGAAAAAAGAAATAAAGAGTTAAGGTTTAGTTGTTGTGTTTATGAGGTTTGTTTAGGGATAATTATAAAAGTCCGAAAGCGTAGCCCTGGCTCTTTATCCATTCGATGGATTTGGGCAGGGCGTAGCGCAGGTTTTTCTGTCCTTTCAACGAGTCGTGAAAGACGATGATGGAACCGTTGCGGGTATATTTCTTTACGTTCTTGAAAACCTGTTCGCCGCTCAGTTTTTTGCTGTAATCGCGGGTAACCACGTCCCACATGATGATTTTGTATTTCTGTCGCAGTTCGTGAGCCTGGCCAAAACACATGTGTCCGTGAGGTGGGCGGAACAGCGCACTACGTATCAGTTCGTTGGCGGCATCGACATTGCGCACGTAATCCTTGATGGAATATTTCATGCCCTGTATGTGATTCATGGTGTGGTTGCCGGTGTGGTGTCCGCGTTTGAGAATCTCGGCATAGAGTTCGGTGTTGCGGGCCACATTTTCGCCTACGCAGAAGAAGGTGGCCTTCACATCGTAGTAGTCGAGCAGGTTGAGTATCCAAGGAGTGATTTCGGGCACCGGCCCGTCGTCGAAGGTGAGATATATGGTCTTTTCCTTGCACGGCAGTCTCCATATCGTTTCGGGAAAGAGCATGCGGTAGAAAAGCGGGGGACGTTCTATAAACATGACGTGTTACAGTGTGTGTAGGTTTACAAAGAAGAAGATGCGGTTTAGCGATGTAATGCTGCATGGAGTCTGTAAAAAAAGCTCTGCCCGGAAAGGCAGAGCTTTTTTACGATATAGAGGGTTGTGAGGTTTATCTCAAAGTATCGGTTTTCAGATAGCGGTTGATGTTGACACCGGCCAGAGCTGCCATTTCGAGGTATTTTTTTCCGCTCTCTTCATCGCCGAAGCGGTAGAAGGTGGGAATGGCCTGTTCGACGAGAGCTCTTTCGTTGTAGGTGTAATCACGCATTACCGAACGTTTTTTGTTTTCGCTGAGCGAGTTTATCCACATGACATATTCGAGGGCACTGTCGGCAATTTTGGTAAGCAGCTCTTTTCCCTTTTCGTTTTCGCCCAGGAAGTAGTAGTCCATGGCCAGTTGCAGGGAGATGTAGTTGTGGGGCACGACACTGTCGGGTATCTTTTCCATACAGTAGTCGAGAGCTTTCAGCGCTTTCTCTTTTTTACCCTCCTGTATCAGCTGGTCGATGAGATCGATGAACATGATGCGGTAGGAGTAGCACATGCGTCGAATGGTCTCGTCGAAGTAGACGTCGGGGTTGACATCCATACCGCCCCAGGCAAACTTGTTCATGACGTTGTCGTACATTTTTTCGGTATCGACCTGGTAACGTCCCGAGACATTGGAGAGTTCGACAGGAACGATTTTGTAGGCCATGCCGGTGCGCATGAAGTATTTGTCGGTTTCGGTAAATAGCGACGGGTCTACGGTCGAAGCAAAATAGATGGGTCGTTTCCAGCCCTGCTCTGCATTGGTACTGAGCATGTCGATAATAGCCAGTTCGTTGAGCATGAGGGTGCTCTTATCGGAGAGCGAGAGATTTATGCGGTCGACTATCTTGTCTTCGTAACCGGCCGGTACGATGCCCGACTTTTTGATTTTCTCCTTATCGATGTCGATGTAGAGTTCGCCGGAGGGTAGATAGTTTATATTTCCGTATCCGGGAATGTACTTGGTGTTCTTATCATCGGAAAGGAAATATTCCATGGCCATTTTTACCGATATGGGATAGTTTACACGTTCGATTATGTAGGCATATTCGCGTTTTTTGTTTCCGTATTGGTACTCTTCCATGGAGATGGGCAGCGGATCCGACTCATAGGCCTGCGATTTCATTTGCGACACATACCAGTCGGTTTGCAGGTAAGAGAGGTTGCACACGCGCACGTCGGTGCGGTATCCTTCGGTCTCCTGGGCATACCACAGGGGGAAGGTATCGTTGTCGCCATTGGTGAAGATGATGCCGTTTTCGTCGACCGAAGTGAGGTAGTTCTTACCGAAGTCGCGGCAGGCATAGCGGCCCGAGCGGTCGTGGTCGTCCCAGGTCTGGCTTACCATCTGCACCGGCACGGCCAGCGATACGACGGTGGCGATGGAAGCTGCAACCACGGGGTTGATTTTTTTGGACAGCAGCTTGTATATGGCTGCTACGCCGATACCTATCCAGATGGCAAAGGCGTAGAACGAGCCGGCGTAGGCATAGTCTCGCTCACGGGGTTGGTAAGGTGTTTGGTTGAGGTAGATGACGATGGCCAGTCCCGTCATGAAGAAGAGGAAGAAGACCACCCAGAAACTTTCTATACCTTTTTTGCCTGAGTAAAGTTGGAACAGAATGCCCAATATACCCAGCAGCAGAGGCATCATGAAGAATACGTTGCGACCCTTGTTTTCTTTCAGGTCGGTAGGAAGAAGTGTCTGGTCGCCCACCAGGAATTTGTCGATGAAATTGAAACCGGTAATCCAGTTACCGTAGGCTGTATCGCCATGGCCCTGAATATCGTTCTGTCGGCCGGCAAAGTTCCACAAGAAGTAACGCCAGTACATGAAATTGACTTGATAGTCGATGAAGAAACGCATATTCTCGATGAAGGTGGGTTTACGCACGGTGCGGCCGTTTACCTTCACCGGTTTGCCCTTGAAGCCCGACCACTCCTTGTAGGCGCTGATGTGGCGGCTGTCGGGGCTGTACATGCGGGTGAAGAACATGCAGAGCTCGGGTGTGTAGATGTAGTTGCGTTTGTGGTCGATGATTTCGTATCGGTCGGGCTCGTTTTCCGATGTCTTTATCACACGGGCCCATACCGCTGCTCCCTCTTCGTAGAGAGGAGCGCCGTCTTTGCGTTCAACATCGGCCACGAAGGTCTGTCCGTAAAAGAGCGGACGGTCGCCGTACTGTTCGCGGTTGAGATAGCTGCCCAGGGCAAAGACATCTTCGGGCGAGTTTTGATCCATCGGCGTGTTGGCCGACGAGCGTATGACGATGAGTGCATAGGAAGAGTAGCCGATGAAGATGACCAGTACCGATACCAGTATCATGTTGAGCAGTCGCACGGGCAACTGTTTCTTGTAGAAAAGAAATATGGCCAGTGCCACAGAGATAAGAATGCCGATATAGATTTTACTGCTAATAAAGGGCATTCCTACCAATATGATACTGATGAGGAACGACAGGCGCAGCCGGTTGAGGCTGGTCTGCTTATAGGTCTCGAAGATGCTCCAAGAGATGCAGCCTATCACCAGGAAGAAGTAGACGATGACACCCGAATTGAAAGGCATGCCGAGCACGTTGACGCAGAGGAGTTCGGCCCAGCCGGCTACTTTTACAAATCCCGGAACAAGACCATAGAGCAGGAACACGATGACAGCGAAAGAGAGCAGCAATGCCGTGAATGCCCCTTTTGTGGTAGGGTTGGGAAATTTGTGAAAGTAATAGACCAGCACCAGTGCAGGTATGGTAAGCAGGTTGAGCAGGTGCACGGCGATGGATATGCCTATGACGTAGGCGATGAGTATGATGTAGCGGTCGGAGTGTGGACGGTCGGCTACATCTTCCCATTTGAGAATGAGCCAGAATACCAGTGCCGTACAGAACGACGAGTAGGCATATACTTCGCCTTCGACGGCCGAGAACCAGAAGGTGTCGCTCCATGCGTAGGCCAATGCACCTACGGCACCGCAACCGAGAATGACAATCATCTGGGCGAGTGTCATTTCGCTATTGTCTCTCACGATAATTCTGCGGGTAAGGTGAGTGATGGTCCAGAAGAGCAGCAATATGGTGGCGGCACTGAACAGGCCCGACATGAGGTTTATCATGTAGGCTACCTGCGAGGGGTCGGAAGCAAAGTTGGCAAAGAAGCGTCCGGTAAGCATGAAGATGGGGTTTCCCGGCGGGTGTCCCACTTCGAGTTTGTAGGCCGACGAAATAAATTCACCGCAATCCCAGAAGCTCGCCGTCGGTTCGAGCGTAAGGATATACGTTACGGCGGCAATCACAAAGACCACCCAGCCGCAAATGTTGTTCAATAGTTGGTATTGTTTCATGATGATATGATGAAATAACGTATATTTCGATTATGACCGGCTTTTACAGAAAACAAGAAGGAGAAACAGAAAGATGCGTATATCACTCCTCCTGCCCTGATGCTCTCTGTCATCGCGCGAGCAAAGATAGGAAAAGTAAGCCATTTATCTTTTTAAAAGATGGTAATAATCATCGTATATTCCTATTTATGGCTCTAAAAGTGTAAAAATAGAGAGAGTGCGGAGGTAGAACCGATAAATCGTCGTAATTTTAAAGCCCGTTATTCTTACCATTTTTGCCATGCCGAAACGTATTCTGATAACCGGTGCCGGCGGTTTCATAGGCGGTTTTCTCGTAGAGGAGGCCTTGTGCCGCGGATATGAGACCTGGGCGGGGGTGCGTGCCTCGACCAGCCGGGCCTACCTTACCGATGAGCGCATACATTTTGTCGACCTTGCTTTTGCCGACAAGGCCAAGTTGAAGAGCCAGCTTACCGAAGGTGAGACTTTCGGCGGGGGTCGTCGCTGGGACATCATTGTTCACAACCTGGGGGTAACCAAGTGCCGCGACAGTGCCGATTTTGAACGCATCAACTATGGGTATGTCAAGAATTTTTCGGAGGCATTGGTAGAGACCGGCACCGTTCCCGACCAGTTCATACTGATGAGCAGCCTCGGTGCCTGGGGGGCCGGCGACGAGCGTCGTTACACGCCGATACGTCCCGACGACGAGCCTCACCCCGATACCCTGTATGGCCGCAGCAAGCTCAAAGCCGAACGGTTTTTGCAGTCGCTGCCCGATTTCCCCTATGTGTTTATGCGCCCTACGGGGGTCTACGGTCCTCGCGAAAGAGATTATTACCTGATGATGAAGAGCATCAAGGCGGGCTTTGACTTTTCGGTGGGATACCGCCGCCAGCTGCTCACGTTTATCTATGTCAAGGATTTGGTGAAGGCGGTTTTCCTGGCCGCCGACAAGGGGGTAAAGCGTCGCGGCTATTTCCTCTCCGACGGCGGGGTGTACACCTCGTCGCAGTTTCGCCGTTATGTGGCGCGCGAGTTGCACAAGGGGGTGGTCGTGCCGGTGCGTGTGCCGCTTTTTCTGTTGAAGGCCGTCTGCTATGCGGCAGGTTTTCTGGCAGGTATATTTGGCACATCGAGTACGCTCAATCGCGACAAGTACCGCATCATGAAACAGCGCAACTGGGTGTGCGACACGACGGCAGCGCGGGAGGAGCTGGGGTTTGTGCCCGACTATCCGCTCGAACGTGGTGTGGCCGAAGCCGTAGCCTGGTACAGGCGCGAAGGTTGGCTCTGACTTTTTTTCGGAAAAATTTTTTACAGGGAGTTTGTGGCCGGGCGATGTTTCATCGCACGACGGCAAATTTGGCCACTACCCCCTCTCCTCCATTATCGACCGAGGCAAAGACCAGGTAGATGCCGCTGCGCAGACGGTCGCCGCTGCGGGTGAGGCCGTTCCATACCAGTTGGCCGCCGGTCGAGAAGTTCTGGTAGATGAGGTTGCCTGCCGTGTCGGTAATCTTCACCAGTGAGTTTTCCTGCAAGCCGGTAATGGTGATGTTGCCCTCGTAGTTGGGCCGCACGGGGTTGGGGAAAACGTAGACGTCGGAGTAGTTCTCTTTCGGTTCAGTGGCTTCGGCACGGAAAGAGACGAGACCCCCTTCGGTGGCAAAGAATACCTCGCCGGTCTCGGGGTGTACGGCGATGTCATAGATGTTGTCCGAGGGAAGGGGCGAATTGTCGGCCGTGAAGTGATAGATGGTTTCCTGTCCGTCTTTTGATATGAGGTAGGCTCCCGAGTTGCGGGTGCCGAACCATTTGCGGTCGGCGCCGTCGATGGCGATGGTCTGTATGGTTTCGTCGTTGAGCAGATAGTCGGCCAGATTGGTACCGTCGTTGCGGGCTATCTTTATGCGGTTGCAGGTGAAGCTGCTGCTGGCGAAATTGTCGGGTCGCGTAATGACGATGGGGCCGCGGTTGGTGGCTATCCACAGTTGTCCTTGGCGGTCTTCGGCCATGTCGTAGAAGATGTTTCCATCGATGCTCTCGCCGTTCTGGTCGGTAAAGGTGGTGAATTTGCGGGTCTGGTCGTCGGCGATTTCTTCGGTTCCGTTTTCGTTGAAGGCAAAGACAAACGAGTTGTAGGCGGGGCACACCACCCATTTGGCCGACGATTTTTGGGGTATGAGTATCTGGCTCAGGTTGCGCTGGTTTTTCAGTTCGTCGTAGTCGAGCCGGTACCAGGTCTCATTGCGGCGCATGACCGAAAGTCCGCTCTCGGTGTTGAAGGTAAGAACGTAGAGTTTCTTCTCCTTGTCGAAGGCCGTGTATCCTGCCTTCCAGGCCCAGTCCGAAGCGTTGCCTATGGTGCTGTTCTCGTCGTTCCAATGGGTGTCGTAACGGTTGTTTTTGAAACGGTAGAGCCCTTCAAACCATGTACCTACATAGAAGGTGTTCTTGTCGTCGGGGTCGACGGTGATGTTGTAGAGGTTGCCCCAGGTATAGTCGGGGTGTTTCGTGGTGGGTATGCCGTCGGAGAGAATGTTGGTCCACTTTCCGTTTTCGAGTATGGAGATGTACCCGTCGATATCCTGTTCGTCGTTGAGGTAGCCTACACCGGCCGTGGCAACGTAGAGACGACCGTTGTCGATGGTGAGGGAGAAGGGGTTGTAGATTTTTTGGTAAGCGTCGCAAGGTATGTCTACTTCCTGTGTGAGGGTAGATGATGCGCCGTCGTATGAAAGGGCGGTTACCGATTCGGTGCCGATTATCCACAGGCGGTTCTGGTTGTTTGCGGCGGCAACGTCGGCGGGGGTGTAGCCGGCCTCTTCGAGCTGGAGACGGCCGGTAAGTTGCCGGTTTTCGTCGTAGAGAAGCACTTCGTTGTCGACGGTGTATATGAGCAGCCGGCTGTCGTGGGTCTCTATTTTTTTCGTAAGGTTGTCGGCAAGCAGCAACGAGACGTTCCCTTCGTTGTCGCGGTAGTAGAGATTGTTGTTCTGGTGTAGCATGAGCAGGCCCTCGGCGAAGGGACGCAACTGTGTGATGTAGGAGTTGTTGAGTTTTTCCCAGCTGTTGATGTCGTAGGGTATGCCGTCGGCCGGGCAGCGGTAGAGAGAGTAGTCGGCACGCATGCAGTAGAGGTAGTCGCCCTGGCGGGCCGCCGAGGTGATTTTCTCGTTGAAAGTGTAGGTGGTCTTTACCTCTTTCTTGCTGTTGTTGAGCACCACAATGCCGAAGTCGGTGGCCAGGTAGGTCTCGTCGCCCGCAAACGATATGTCGTTGATGCCCTTGGCCGTGAGAGAGGCGTTCTTGATGTAGGGCAGGTTGTAGCATCTCTCGCTGCTCATGTCGATGAGGTCGATGTTGCTGTTGTCGTAGACGACGACCAACAGGTCGCTCTCGTCTTGTGAGGCGATGCGGGCGATGCGGTTGTCCGACAGTATGTTCAGCCGCGAAAGTTCCCTCACCTCCCGGTCGTTTTTCCCGTAGGAGAAGAGAGAGTTGTCGGCAAGGAAAAATATTTTTTCGGCTCCTTCGCATATCTGTTTGGGCACGCGGAATGAAGCATGTATTTCCCACTCTCCCACCGGTTGTAAGGCCTGTACCGGGAAGGTGGCGATGTAGCACGATAGCAGGAGGAGAACGAAAAATCTTTTCATGCGTCTTTCAGTAAAAATTCGGCCAGTTTTTTCACGGCACGCGCCCGGTGGCTGATGGCGTTTTTGCGGTCGTCGCCCATCTCGGCAAAGGTGAGGGTTTCGTTTTCGGGGCGGAAGATGGGGTCGTAGCCGAATCCGCCTTCTCCGCGGCGTTCGTCGAGAATTTCGCCTTTGATTTCGCCCTCGAACGTGTATTCGCCTTCACCGGTAACAAGAGCCACGACGGTGCAGAAACGGGCGTTGCGGTTGCTCTTGCCCTGCATGAGCGAGAGTACCTTGTCCATGTTTTTTTCGGAGTTGTGTCCCTCTCCCGCAAAACGGGCCGAATAGACGCCGGGAGCGCCTCCGAGTGCCTCGATTTCGAGGCCGGAGTCGTCGGCAAAACAGTCGTATCCGTATTTTTCCTTGATGTATCGGGCCTTGATGAGGGCGTTGCCGGCAAAAGTGTCGGCCGTCTCTTCGATATCGTCGTGGCAGCCGATTTGCGCCATGCCGAGTATTTCAAATGTGTCGCCCAATATGTTTCGCACTTCGTCGAGCTTGTGGGCGTTGTTGGTGGCAAATACAAGTTGTTTCATACCGTTATAACGGTGAAGCACCGCAGATTATTGCCCGGGCGTGTCTCTGCGGATTATGTTTTTATCTTGTCGAATCCTTCACCGTAGACGCCGATGACGTTAGATTGCGAGATGAAGGCGTGGCTGTCTATCTGCTTTACAAGGCGGAAGATGCTGGTCGACTCGGTGCGTTTGGCCAGCACGACGATGACCTTCTTGGGTTGTTTCGAATACCAGCCCATGCCGTCGAGAATGGTTACTCCACGCTTGATGTCGCGATTGATGTGGTCGGCAATCTCTTCGTATTTCTCCGAAAAGATAAGCAACTGTATCGACTGTCTGATACCGTTGATGAGCAGGTCGCAGGTATAGGTCGAAACGGCCAGTACAACGAAACCGAAGAGTATCTTTTCCAGGTCGTGGAAGAGAATGTAGGACGAAGAGATGATGAGCAAGTCGCAGTAGAGAATGCTGCGGCCCAGTGTGATGGGCTTGTATTTGTTGATGATGGCGGCGATGATATCGGTACCTCCCGTGCTGCCGTTGCGGGTGAAGGCCAATCCTATGCCTACGCCGAGCATGATGCCACCGATGATGCACGACATGAAAGGCTCGTCCTTGACAAGAGGTTCTTTGATGTAGTAGCTCCATATCGACAGTTGAATGGTGGTCATAATCACTCCGAATATGGAACGTATGCAATATTGCCATCCGATAACCCGAATGGCGGCGATGAGCAGAATGCCGTTGATGGCAAAGTATGATACAGGAATAGGTATTTTGGTCCCGAAAAAGATAAGTGCCGAAAGACCTGTAACTCCTCCGGTAATGATTTCATTGGAGACGAGAAAGGCGGTCCACCCGAAGGTATAACACATTAATCCCAAGGTAATGATGGTGTAGTCTTTTACCTCGTTCCAGATGTCGCGAGCAGTTAATTTCATAGTCATACTCAATAAGGTTTAGCGACTTATACCGATATAAATCCGACACAAAGATAATAATTTTTATAATCGGTTTTGTTTGAAAGCCTATTTTTGAACGATTGTGACCAATAATAGAAAAGGCCCCCGCATGTGCGGGAGCCTTAGGTGGACAGATGTGCTTGTTTATTGATTAATAGTCGGCATTTTGGGGATCAAATTCGGTCCACCCGTCAAGCCAGTTATCGTTGGCGTCGAAAGCTCCGATGTAGCTTACTTGTTGCATTGAGGCGAGTTTGCTGTCGGTGAACGAAGCGGCCGAGAGCAGCGGGCTGCCGGCTGCGGGGCGGAAGTTGGTACCTACGGCGGTTTCGGCACCGGTGAGGTTCATCTCGTCGAGGGTGCTCACCTTATTGCCAGACTGGGCGAGGAAGAAGCGGCTCGAGAACGAGGTCTGGGTGTTGTCGTAGATGGGATTTCCGTCGGCGTCGTAACCGCTTACCAGCACGTCGTCGTAAGATTTGTTGGCATCGCTACCGGTAACGTCCATGTCGGCAAACCAGATGTTTTGAAGTTTCAGCAGGCTGTTGGTGGCAGCACTTTGGGTATCGCCCTTCTGGTTGTCGAGAATGAGACCGATGGGGTAGCCGATGGCGATGGAGTTGAAGCAGTTGAGACGGCTGTTGCGGCGTATCTGCATGGCAGCCTGGAAGCGGCCCAGTGCCGAACCGTTGTTGGGATATACGTCACTACCGTTGATGTAGTCGGTAGAGTTTTCAAAGTTGGCATCGACGGCTTTGGGACCTACGAAGGTGATGTTGCTGAATGTAGCGGTGGTGTAGGGGTCGATGGCGGCACCGTCGGCGCAGTTGTCCGATTCAAAGCCGTTCGATTGGGAGGTATCGGCAATGCGGGAGTCACGCACGCTGAGGCAGAACTGTACTTTGCCCGAGAAACCGTTGTCGGTATCGAACTCGTCGTCCCAGCCTTTGTAGGCCACGAGGTATTTGGCATTGACCGTACCGCCGAACCACTCGTAGGAGTCGTCGTTGCAGTACGATACCTGTACGTGGTCGATCTGTGTGCCGTTACCTACCGAGCCGAAGGTTACACCGTTGATTTCCTTGTCGCGCTCGAAGGGATAGCCGGCAAATTCTACGCGCACATAGCTGATGATACCCGAGTTGTCGGCATCGTTGCTGCCGCCGTGTTTGGTGCGGGGGCCGCCTTCGATTTGCATCTGGCCCTGGTTGTTGCGGGCGTTACCGCAGATGATGAGTCCGCCCCAGTCGCCGGGACGACGGTTGCCCTTGGCCTCTTCCGAAGTGAATACGATGGGTTTGTCGGCAGTACCCTGTGCATAAAGTTTTCCGCCGGGCTCTACGATGAGGGCAGCTTTGGTCTGCTTGTCGCCTTTGATGATGGTACCCGGCTCGATGGTGAGTTCGGCACCGTCGGCAATGTATACCCAGCCTTTGAGCAGGTAGGTGCCTTGGGCGAGGGTCTCTTTGCCCGAGAAGACAAATTCCTGGTCGCCGTTACCGATGACGTTGCCGTCGAATACGAGGCTGCTGCTGCCACCTTGTCCTTGATTGTCGACACCCTTGTTGTCATCGTCGTCGCTGCAAGCGGTTACGGCTCCACACATAAGGGCGATGAAAGCCCAGTTGAGAAATTTTTTCGATTTCATGTTTATTCTTTTTTGGTTTGTGGGTCTCTTGGTATAGAAACCCGGTTTATGGTTGTTTATGAATGTTTCAGAAGGTGTAGCTTACCGAGAGGTTGAAGTTGCGTCCCGGACGGTATTGGCGGGTAATCTCTTCGACAACTTTGCTTTCACCGGCCTTGGTGGTTACATCGTCGAGTTGCATGAAGGTTACCTTGTCGGCCAGCAGGTCGCGGATACCCAGTTTTACCTCCCAGTGTTTCTTAGCTTTCCAGGAGAGGCTTAGGTCGATGACATCGCGCGGCATCTCGTAGGAGTCGGGTATGCGCACGGTCTCTTCGTTGCCCGAGCTGCCGAGATAGCGGCCCACACCGGCGATGCGTTTGCCTATGCGGTTGTAGAAGAGGGCGGCGGTGATACCGCTCTTTTCGTGGCGGTAAGAGAGACCGGTGTTGATGAGGTAGGGCGACTGGCCCTGCATGGGGCGGTCTTTTTCGCGGTCGCCCTCGGGAAACTCTACAAGGCTCTTGATGAGGGCGCCGTTGAAGACGAAGTCGAACGAGGGCATTCCCATGAAGGCGAGGTTCTTGCGCATGTCTACTTCGAGTCCGTAGCTATATGCGCCGTCGGCATTGCGGTAGGAGTAGACGAGGTCGGTACCTCCGGCCACGGTGTAGGTCCATTCAATGGGGTCGTCGAAGTGTTTGTAGAAGAGGGCTATCGATATCTGTTCACCTTTGGAGGGATACCATTCGTACCGCAGGTCGAAGTTCTGCACATAGCAGGGACGCAGCTCGGTGTTACCCTGTACGTTTGAGGCCAGGTCGAAGTCGTAGAAGACCGAGGGGGATACCTCGCGGAACTCGGGACGGTTGATTGACTTGCCGTAGGAGGCGCGCAACTGGTGCGCTTCGTTGAACTTGTAGGTGGCGTTGACCGAGGGGAAGAGGTCGTCGTAGATGTAGTGGGTGCTTTGCGGGCTCTCTTCGTAGTCGCGGGTGTTGCGTATGAGCTCCATGTCGCTGTGTTCGAAACGCACACCGGCGTAGAGGTTGAATCCTCTCCACGGCAGGTTCACACCCACGTATCCGGCTCCCAGCAGGTTGTTGCCGTCGTAGTTGTTGCGCATTTTGAGTTCTTCGAGCAGGTAGAGCTTGTCGGCACCGTAGTTTCCGTCGGTAAGGAGCTCGCTGGGAAGGTCCATGTGGCGGAATCCGTCGGGCAGGGTGTTCTGGCTGTAATTCCAGTTGTAGATGAAGCTGCGGGTGCGGTAGCTGCGGGTGCGATACTCGCCGTAGGCTCCGGCTTTGAGTGTGGGGGTGAAGCTGCCCCACTCGAAGTCGTGGCGGTAGTTGGCGTTGGCCGAGACGATGTGTTCGTCGAGGCGGGTAAATTCGCGGGTGA
>OBAQ01001483.1_pt1 | contig 15989 bp, 13 predicted proteins | sample 1517821 | NCBI WGS metagenome assembly OBAQ01 (sample SAMN04571705, study PRJEB22368) | human gut metagenome | biome: human gut; material: stool | host: Homo sapiens | place: Luxembourg | collected 2012-09-27
TCACTATGTCGTTACCTTCACCTGCGCGTAGCGGATGACCTTGTCGCCCTTTTTCAGCCCGTCGCGGAAAGCCTGCATCTGCTTGCGGCGCTTGGCTTCGGGACGCCACATGAAGAGCCATAAAACCAGCACCATGAGGCCGATCATAATGATGAAACTGTACTGCTGCATGAAACCCGGCTGGGGTTCTACGGGCGGCACCTGAAGAAAATTGATCATACGTCGTTATGTTTTAGTGTTTAATTTCTGTAACGGGACAAATATACGAAATATTGTCGAATACGCAACTATTTATTCCACTTCGGCTTCGATAAACAGCCGGAGGGGACTGCGTGCCCCGGCGAACGAGACGTCGAGCGTCTTGAGCTGCCAGCCCCATTCGCCCCTTGCGTCGAAAGTGAGCGTCACCTGCTGCGCATCGCCGGCGTTAATCGGCTGATTGTCATATTCGAGCGTCGTGCATCCGCAGCTGCGGCCGTATTTGGCGATGACGACCGGTCCGCTTGTCTCGTTGGCCAGCCACAGACGCAGCTGGGCGATTTCGCCCGAATGCAGGCGTCCGAAACGCACGGTGTCCGTACCTCCCGTGTCGAGAATCTTGTCCGTGAGGGTGATAATCCGGCCTTTGCGTTCGGTCTTCACCTGCCGGGCGCCGCATGCCGCGAGCGACGCGGCCAGAAGCAGCAACAGACAGACACGCGGCATCAGACCTCAGATCAGGCCGCGGCCCGCTTTCTTGATGCGGCCTTCGGCGGTGAGCGAATCGACGATCTTGTCCAGCACGCCGTTGATGAAAGTGCTGCTGCCGGGCGTCGAGTAGTATTTCGAAATCTCGATGTACTCGTCGAGCGTCACCTTGACCGGAATCGACGGGAACGAGGTCAGCTCGGCCATCGCCGTGCCGATGATGAGGTTGTCCATGAAGACGATGCGCTCCACGTCCCAGTTGGAGGTGAATTTCTCGATATAATCCTGATAGGAGTCGTAATTGACGAGCGATTTTTCGAACAGCGTCCGGACGAACTGCGGGTCCTCGTCGCTCTTGAATTTCGCGGGAACCTTCAGCTCCGTGTGCGTCGGGCGCAGGTTCGAGAGCGAACGCAGGATCATCATCACGATATAGGGCAGGTCGTCGCTCCATAGGATCGACATCTCCTCCAGCACGTTGTCCAGCGGTTCGCAGCTCTGAAGCTCCTTGAAGAAGTCTTCGAGCAGTTTGCGGTCGTCGGCGAACGAACGCTCCGTGTAATCCTTGAAGTAGTCGCTTTCGGTCAGCTGGGTGTAGAGCGTGCGTATCAACTCCGGATACCGCGTCCAGTTCAGCTTGCGGGCCGCCGCATAGTCGTTCACCGCGTCGCTGTTGGCGATTACGCGGATGATCTGGTTGTCGACGAATTTGGTGTTGGGGTTGAGGTCTTCGTGTGTCGGCAGTTTTTTCTGCTTGGCCAGCTCCTGACGCTGCTCGGCGTAACGTGCGATTTCCACGGGCAGGATCAGTATCTGGAAGTAGAGGTCGTAGGCCTTGTCGACGGACGTCATCAGCGTTTTCTCGGACGCAATCATGTTGTCTGCACCCGATTTGAGGTGCGCGAACAGCGCTTTGACGACCTTAATACGAAGTAATCTTCTGCTCAACATATCTTTTAGAACGGTTTTAACGGCCGCAAAGATAGAAAAATTTTTCCGTAAAGAAAGAATTATTGCCTATCTTTGCGGTCGTATGGAGCAATTGGAAGAAAAAGAGATCATACCGTACGACGTCATCGTCGTCGGTGCGGGGGCTGCGGGCATGATGGCCGCAGGAACCGCCGCGCGCAACGGAAAACGTGTGCTGCTCATCGAGAAGATGGAGAAATCGGGCCGTAAGGTCCGCATCACGGGCAAGGGCCGCTGCAACGTTACCAACGCCCGGCCTGCCGAGGAGTTCGCCTCGCAGGTGCGGACCAATGCGGAGTTTTTCGCGCCGGCTTTCGCCGAGTTCAACAACCGCGCCGCCATCCGCTTCTTCGAGAGGGCGGGCGTGAAGCTCGAAATCGAGCGCGGCGAACGGGTCTTTCCCAAAAGCGGCAAGGCATGGGACATCGCTACGGCCCTGCTGGAATATTGCTTCGAGAACGGCGTCAAAATCATATACAATACGCGCGTCACCGGGATTATGACCTTGGGCAGCAAGGTCTTCGGCGTCCGCTATATCAACAAGCGCGGTTTCGAACGCAAGGAGGAGTGCCCGAACGTCATCGTCGCTACGGGAGGGCTTTCCTATCCCGCGACGGGTTCCACGGGCGACGGATACGCCTTCGCATCCGACTTGGGGCACTCCGTAGAGCCGGTGCGCCCTTCGCTGACGCCGCTCGTCTCGTCGCATCCGCAGATCAAATACCTCGACGGCCTTCTGCTGCGCAACGTCCGGGCGACGCTTTGGATCGACGACCAGCCCGTGCGCGAGGAGTTCGGCGAACTGGGATTCTCGCAGCGCGGCATCGAGGGCGCCGTGGCGCTGCGGATGAGCCGCGACGCGGTGGATGCGCTGATCGACCAGCGGCGCGTGAAACTGGTCGTGGACCTCAAACCCGCGCTTACCGAAGAGGTGTTGCGCGAGCGGATCGCGCGCGAGATCGCCGATATGGAGCCGACCGAGTTTTTCACCGAACTGCTGCGTAAGCTGGTTCCGAAGCCGCTCGTCTTGACTCTTGTGCATGAAATGGACGTCAACGGCAAGAATTACGTCAGCAAAATCACCGAAGAGCAGATCGGCCGCCTGATAAAGACGCTCAAGGGATTCACCTTCCCGCTTACGGATTATGCGCCGTTCGAATATGCCGTCGTGACGGCCGGCGGCGTCTGCTGCGACGAGGTGAACCCCTATACGATGGAGTCGCTGAAGGTCCGGGGACTTTACTTTGCGGGCGAGGTGCTGGACCTCGACGCCAATACGGGCGGATACAACCTGCAGATCGCCTTTTCGACAGGCCGTCTGGCGGGCATGCTGAAAAAATAGGGGAGATGAGGATCGGCGGCCGCACTATCGGACTGGGTTTTTACGGACGGATCGCAGAACTGCACAACCGGCTGGTCCGCGCCCGTTATTTTCGGGGGCACGGAGTCCATTCGCCGTTCGTATATAATATTGTACGGGAGGTCTTCATGCGCGGCGAGCTGCTGCCGGGCGACCGGCGGCTGTACCGGGCGCTGCGCGGTGCCGGAGTTCCCGAACGCCGGGCGATACAGTTGCAAAACGTGGCGATTCATTGCGGTTACGGTACGTTTGGCCTGAATCGTGCGGATGCCGAATTCTGTATCCTGACGCGGGACCTGCCCCGTGCGGAGACGCTGGCGTTGGTCGCCGCCGCGGGCGAAGCAGGGCATACCGTCGCCCTGATGTCGCCCTGCGAGGGACAGGATCGCCAGATGTTGTGCCGTCAGATCGTGGCGGCGCATCGTTCGACGACGGTGGACAATAGGGGATACCTGCTGATTTTCAACAATAATTTGCCGAAACAACATTTCCGGATATGAAAATATACACCAAAACGGGCGACAAGGGGACCACGTCTCTGGTCGGCGGCGAGCGGGTTTTCAAGACCGACGAACGGATCGAAGCGTACGGCTCGGTAGATGAATTGGCGGCTTTTACGGCGTTGTTGTGCGACAATATGCGCTCCGATGCCGCACTGACGCCGTATGTGGACGACCTGAACCGCATCCTTTCGCGGCTGATGATCGTCGAAGCCCTGCTGGCCCGCGGGAAATCGGGCTGCGAGAAGGTCGCTCCGTTGGCGCCCGAAGCCGTCACGTGGCTCGAAGGGCGGATCGACGCCTTGCAGGCTGCCGTACCGCCGATCGACAAGTTTACGATTCCCGGCGGCAACGCCGTCGTTTCGATGTGCCATGTCTGCCGCACGGTTTGCCGCCGCGCCGAACGCGCCGCACTGCGCGCCGACGAGAAATACGGCACGGACGCCGAGGCGCTGATGTTCCTGAACCGGCTGTCGGATTACTTTTATGCGCTCGGACGCATGCTTACGGCGCATTACGAGGTCGATGAAACCTTGTGGATTCCGTAATTCGTTGATTGCAAGCGTGTTTATCCTGCACCGGCGATGTTTTGTTGTTTTTTCTTTGTTTTTCTCGTTTTTTTTATACTTTTGCAAATCAGTGATGGCGGAACAGTCCCGTTTTCGGTTTGGCTAATCCGCTGATATTTGGGAACTTAAAAACATTGAAATTATGTACTGGACACTTGAATTGGCATCGAAACTCGAAGATGCCCCTTGGCCTGCCACGAAAGACGAACTGATCGACTATGCAGTACGTTCGGGTGCACCTCTTGAAGTGCTTGAAAATCTGCAAGAAATAGAAGACGAAGGCGAGATATACGAATCTATCGAAGACATCTGGCCCGATTACCCCTCGAAAGACGATTTCTTCTTCAATGAGGAAGAGTACTGAAAAGAATTTTGGGCTGAAATAGCTCAAAATGATATAGTTAAATTACTCGACGGCACGATTCATAATCGTGCCGTTAGTATTTAAGGGACATTTCCGGTTAAATAAAATTGACAAAAAATTGACAATTTTTGGATTCATCTTTGTGATGGTAAAAAATCGGAAATTATGGGTAGACTTAAATCAGAATGTCCCTCTGGCAACTTTATTGTGCGCACCAAGCCGAACGCAAAAGGGGAAGTTGCATCCCGTTTCATTCTAATTTTTAAGCATACTCTTGTTGCTATGGAGTAATACTTATTTCTGAGACGTAAGAACGACGGCCAATGTCCGCCCGGTCGGGGATCGTCTGCTATGACGCGAATTTGCTCGGCTGTAGACGAATAAAACGGCCGCTCCCGAAAGAAGCGGCCGTTCTGTTTGCTGTCCGATCCCGTTTACTGAACGATCGAGATCGTGGGGTTGATATTGTTTTGTACGGATATGCGGTGCGTACCGCCGTTGGGAGCGGCTAAGGCTCCCTTTCCGCTGGCCTGCCAGTTGGCCATGCAACGGAGCCGGATCAGAATATCCCCGTTATTGATGGCATGCTCGAACGTCATGTTGCGGTCGATCAGACAATGGTCCGTATTCATCATTTCGTAATTGTAAGAGAATGTCTGCGCCTGATCGCCCTCTCCGACGGTCGTCGTCTGCAAGGGCGCTCCGGGCTTCCATTCGCCGCCGTCGTAGTACTCCAGCATCCAGTATTTCATACCGGTTCCGGATGCGCGTGCGTGGAACTTGGCGTTGATGACCGTTCCGGCCTTTATGGTCATTTCCGGAATGGTGAACAGCCTCCAGTCGCCCGGCCATCCGCCCGTGATATAAGGCTCGCCGGCCGTATTGGCACGGGCTATCTTGTTGTTTACGTCGAGTGCCGGATCGCAGTTGCTGATATAGCTGATATAGCCCTTTCCGGTTGCCGACGGCATTTTGTTGTCCACGACGAACTCATCGACGTTGACGCCCTTTGTAAATACCCATTGCGCCGGCAGATTCGAAGGAATTTCCCGTACGATCGTCTTCTCGTAGACGCCGCCGAACGGATCCGTTACGACGACCTTGATCGTCGAGCCGGGAACCTGCGCTATGGCGGAGAACATATGGGCATTGTAGCCCGTGAGGTAGGTGCTGTTGGGCGATCCGGGGGCGTGGGCCGGTTCCAGTACGTCTTTCTGCCATGTGTAGTGCGTCGGGTCCTTGCGGTATACGCGGGTCGCTGTGAGCGGCTGTCCGTTTTCGGTCACGGATACCGTCCAGTCTTCGTCCCAGTTCCAGACATTGACCAGCACTTCGTTGGCCTTGGCGCCCACGGCGCTCTTGTAGTCGCTCTTCACGAAATTCATGTCGTATACGGCGAACTGCTCGTTGCGGGCCACCTCGATCCCCTTATAGTACCACTGCACGGCCGTTCCGTTGAATTTGAATACGCCGTATCCCGTCGGGGAGCCGTCCTTGCACAAGTCGTAGTCGGCGCCTCCGTTGGCGCTTTTCACGTTGAACCACCACGTGCCGCATACGGCTGCGACGTTATGTTCGCGTACGCCTTCGGCGATCTTCGCGTGGTGATTGGTGTGCGTATGTCCGGTGAGGAATTCCACCTGATAACCCTGCAGCAGACCGAGCAGGTCGTTTCCGCCCGAAAGCGTTACGATCGGGTTCAGACCGGCCGAGGTCATCGGGGCATGCATGGCGACCACGATCTTCTTGGACTTGTCCACGTATTTCAGGTCTTCGGCCACCCATGCCATCTGCCATTTCTGCGGGTCGGAGTCGCCGAGCAGACCGATCCGCTCGATGCGGCTGCCGCCGTTGTAATTGTCGTACTGGTCGTTGTCCAGAACGATGTAGTGTACGTCGCCGATGTTGAACGAATAGTAGGTGGGAGCTATGTGCTGCTTGAAAGGCAGCTCGGTGAAATAGTCTCCGACCACTTTCGGATCGTTGTCGTGGTTGCCGATCACGTTGAAAACCGGGCAGGGGAAGTTCTTCATCAACTCCTTGTAGTTCGGCAGCTGGTAGCGTACCTCCACCATGTTCTCAGGACCCTGATTCATGGTTTTGTACCAGAACGCATCCCACGTGATGTCGCCCAGACAGAGCGCGTACACGTTCGCATACTGCGCCATTTCGGCCGTGATGTCGGGCATGAACTTGTTCTTGTACTGGTCGATGTCGGCATATTTGCCGGCCGTGTTCGGGGTCTTGCTCGCCAGATGAAGGTCGGTGAATACCATCATCACATGGTTCGTGTTTCCGCCGGGGATCTCCGTAAGCGCGAAATCGTGCTGCTCGTTGTCTTCGTTGAGCAGCTGCTGGCTCATGGCCGGGAAGGCCGGATAACCCGCTTCGCTCTCGATGTTGTATCCGGAGGGGATGGAAACGAATACGTACCCCATCTTCTTCTCCGAGGGCAGGTAATAGACGCCGTCCTTGTCGGTCTTGGTGACGATGACTCCGTCGGACACCACCACGTCTGCAACCGCCTTTTTCCCGCAGTAGACGCGGCCCTTGACGGTCATGCCCGCCTGATCGGGAATCGCGGGGAAGTGCGCCTTGTAGATGGTCATCGGCCCCAGCACCTGCTGCTTGTTGTAACGCTTCAGGATAAGCTCGTACGAGCGCAGGTCGATCGTCTTGGGAACGGTTATTATGACGTAATCCTCGGCCACCTCGCTGATCTCGGCCTGAAAGTATTTGGTCTCCTCTTCAGGGTCTTCCGACGTGGAGCGGAACAGGAATACGTCGTATTTGTCGAATCCGGTTCCCATGATCTTGATGGGGTCCTCCGGGATGAAGATCTCCTCCGCATCGGGCATCACGAGATCTTCGATGAAGACGGCGGGGATAATTTCCTCCTGTTCGGGCGTCGGTTTGGTCCATGTCGGATCTTCCGAACAGCTGATTCCGATGCACAACAGCAGAAATGCGGCTGCGAACAGATACGGTAATCTGAATTTTATCAATCGTTTCATTTTTCTCATTGTTTAGATTTTTGTCTAATCCTGCCGAATCGCTCCGGGAGGGGAGCGGCCCGGCAAGATTATCCTGCGTTACACCGGATTAATTGACTTTTTTCTTCAGGCTCGTATAGATCATGCGGTTCGTACCCGTCGCGCTGTTGGCGGCCTTGCCGTCCACGCGCTCGTCGGAATTGACGCGGAACCGCAGCCAGAGCGAAGACTGGTTCTTGCAACCGTCGGGCAGTTTGAAGGCGAAGTTCTTGGGACCGGGTATTACCTCCCAGTTTCCGGCCTTGTAGTCGGTTACGAAGGTCCACGGACCGGCCTCGGCCGCAGCCCACTCGATCGAGAAGGGACCGGGGCCCGACTGCGAGCTGGTGGTGCAGAAGCATACGTAAAGGTCGTCCGAAATGCCTGCCGTCGAAGTCTCGAAGTACCATGCCTTCTGGGTCGGCGTATAGGTGTCGTTCGACTGGGCGCCCCAGCCGCCGCAGTTGGCGGAATAGTATCCCTTCTCGGTGCCGTTGACCGACGCATCGACGCGGACATAGGCGGCGCCGCTGTAAAGGCGGAAGGTGGTGCTCTGCGCGATGACGGCCTTGGGGGCGAAGTTCACGAACAGCTGTCCCGTGCCGACTTTGGGAACGAGTATCTCCTTGTCGGGAAGCGTTTCGGGCCAGTAGAATTCGGTGACGGGCACGTAACGCCGGGCTTCGGTCAGCTTGTCGCGGTCGTTGATGTTGCGCATGCGGATCGCCCATTCGTTTTCGACCTTGATCAGAATACCCGTTATATCCAGCATCGGATCGTCAGTCAGCAGTTCGTAATGTTTGAACATGGCGCCCGTCTCGACGCTGGTGCCGCCGTAGACGTAGTGGCTGATCGTGTTGCCGTCGCGGTCCAGAAGCAGCTGGGCGAGGTCGGTAGGACGTCCGCCGCCGTAAATGGAGCCTTCGTTGGCGTTGTAGTAGGTTCCGTGCGGGAATACGAACTGGAGATTTCTGATCGTTACCAGCGTACCGAGCATTTCGTCCGTCAGGCCCTGCGTGCTTTCCATCACCTTCGGTTCGATCGGAGCGCCGCCCGTGGTGATGACGTCGCGGATGCGTTCGGTCGAAATGGTGATGTAGGGCTGTCCGTCGTCGTCGATCACCGACTGCGTATTCATGAGCGGTATGGTCACCAGCGAATTGAGCTGGAGCGAGTGCGAGCCTTCCTGAACGCGGAACTGAATGGCGTGTCCGCTGGCGTCCTGAACGAAGAACGCGGCGGGATTCGGGCAGTTGCCGGATACGCGGTCGCTGATCACGGTACCCTGTATCTTGACGTTCTCACGAACGGTTCCCTGCAGGCCGCCCAGCTTCTCGTACACCTCGGCAATGGTCTTGAGTTCGGCGTTTTCGCCGATATCCAGCGGAATGCTCTGATAGACGATCAGCTCTACCGTCGCCATACGCTCGGTGGTGGCGTTGAATTCGATACGTCCCGTGCGGGGCACCGTTCCCGCATATTTGGGTACGGAGAACTTGATTTCGTTGTCGCTGATCTCGTCGATCGTGATCCAGCCCTCGCCGGAGTCGCCGACCTTGGCCGTCCACTCCACGTTGCAGGTGACGCCTACCGAATATTTCTCCTCGCCGTTGCTGTTGATGACCACCTTGGGAGGCGTCGTGGTCACTCCGAGTTTGAGCGCCGGATCGACGTCCCGCTGCGAAATCGTGATTTCCTGAATGATGTTGTCGTGCTCGTGCTTGCCAACGACGCGGAAGCGGGCCTCCCGCAGTACGGGGTCCTTGGCCGGCTGTTTGGATACCTTTACGGCGAAAACGCCGTCGTCGGAACCCTCCTTGGGCCAGATATTGACCCACGTCTGGGAGGTGTCCGCCATTTCGACCTTCCAGTCGATATTGGAATACACGGTGAAACTGTGCGTCTCTCCGGCTGCGTTATACAGGAAAGCGTCTTCCGACAGCGTGATATGGGGATCCCGGACAACGTCGGTTTCGTCGTCCTTGCAGGCGACGAATGCCGTTGCCGCCATCGCGCAGAGAGCGAGCGCCTTCAGGCCGGGCCATCTTCCGGAGATGAATTGTTTTATTTTCATATGAATTGTTTTTTCGTTATTTACGGGTTAAATTCAAAACTCGACCGGGATGCTGCGTTGCCTTTCCGGTTGCGATTCGTTTTACGGACACTCTTACCATTTGATGTCCGCATCCCATTTGTGGCCGGTGTAACCGAGGTTGTTGTCCTCCTCCGGATTCTCCAGCTTGACGGCCTTGCGGCTCCACCACACCGGCGTTTTCATGTTGTCTTCGCCCATTTTGGCCAGCTGGGTCGCATAGTTCTTGTTGGACGAACGCAGCACCAGCGGGTAGGGGAAACGGGTCGGATGCACGCCGTCGTTGCGGATGGCTTCGCCCATCACCAGCAGGGGATAACCCGTCCGGCGGTACTCGTGCCAAGACTCGTAGCCCACCGTGAACAGCGAAACGTATTTCTGGGTGATGATGATTTCGGTCGTAGCGTCGTAAGCCACGGCTCCGTTCTGCAGGAAGGTTTCGACGGCCGATTCTGAGATGTCGGGAATCCACTGCTTGAGCGACGCCGTAACCGCAGCATAGTAGGTCTCCGACGCTTCGCCGTCCATCATTCCGCGCTGAATGGCCTCGGCCTTGATGAACAGCACCTCCGAATAGGTCATGAACGTGTACGGGGAGGTGTACTGCCTGAAAGTCGTATTGTTGCTGTTGGATGCGCCGTCGGCCGACTGTTTGGAGATGACCGAAGCCGGGGCGCCGCTCGTGATTCCCACGTAACCGCCCGCGTTGGCTCCGGAGCTTACGCGGTTGCAGTAAACCGAGATGCGGGGGTCGCTTGAGTCCACCATGATGTTGATGAAACGTTCGCCCATCGCGCTGTCGTCGGTGGCGTTGTCGCCGAAATCATTGACGAACGGGCGCGTGCCGCTGTATTTCAGCGTGGCGTTGTCGTCGTTGCTCTCGAATATGGGGTACTGCGAGGGGTTCTCGAATACGGTCTTGATGCGTTCCGCCGAATTCATGTCCCTGCGGTTGCTCACGCGCATCAGCAGGCGCAGATAGAGCGAGTTGGTGAACTTCCGCCATTTGGTCACGTCGCCGTTGTAGAGCAGGTCGCGCTTGGCGTCTATGGTCGAGGTCTTCGTGTAAAGCGTGTTGGCCCGTTCGAGGTCCATCAGCAGCGAGTCGTAGATGACTTTCTGATCGTCGAATTTCGGCTGCATGATGTTTTCGTCGATGCCTTTGAACGCCTCCTTGAAGGGCATGTCGCCGAACAGGTCGGTCATGTTCGAAAGGTAGAGCGCCTTCATGGTCAGGGCTATGGCCTGCGCGTTGGTATTCTCCTCCTTCTCCGCGAGCTTATACATCTCTATGGCATTGACGGCCCAGCGTCCGCAGAAATTCCATGCGCCCTTGAATTCGCTGTCGGTGAGCACGAAGCGGTGCAGCTGATTCAGCGTGCTGGTCTCCACCGTATACTGCATGAACTCGTTGTTGTGGCGCCACGTGCGGTATTTCATGCTTCCGGCGCCCTCGAAAATCAGGTCTTCGAGCATCTGGGAGGAGTTGGCCTTGCCGACCTCCGCCCGGTTGGGGTCCTTGTTGTAATCGTCGAAATTGCTCGTACAGCCGCACAATCCCAAGATTATCACTCCCCCGGTCAATATATATGAATTGATTCGTTTCATCGTCTTATTAGAATTGAAGTTTAAGATTAACGCCATACGTGCGTGTCATCGGGAATGCCGCGGTTTCGAAACCCTTGGTGATTTCCGAACCGTTCATCGTCGCGATCTCCGGGTCGAACTGCGGCCAGTTGGTCCAGCAGAAGAGGTTCGTGGCGAAGAAGGCGATCGAAGCGCCCTGCAGCACCTTGGTCTTGGCCGCGATCTTCTTGGGAAGCGAATATTCGAGACGTATGTCCTTCATCTTCAGGAACGACGTGCTGAAGGTGTTGTTCACCACGTTGTCGCGGTTGAACACGCGCAGGTTGTAGTAGCTCTCGATGCTGGCCGTCACGGTCTTGTTGATCGAGTAGGTGCCGTCGGCGTTCTGGTTCACGCCCTTGTGGATCAGACCGTCATAACGGCCGGGAAGCGTCGCTTTTATCTTACCCTGATAGCCCAGCATGGCGTTGGTGAAGGAGTAGGCCTGCCCGCCCCATTGCGCCGAGAACGAGAAGCTCAGGCGGAAATTCTTGTAGGAGATCGAGTTCATCCAGCCCGCTTTCCAGTCGGCCTGCGTGTTGCCGAGGTTCTCGAATTCCGAAGCCAGTACGGGATAACCGTCCGAATCGACGATGTCCCAGCCCGATACGTCGATCGTCGATCCGTCGTCGGCCGTGACGTAGGAACCCTTGGGGGCCTTCTCGTAGCCCGAACCGTACAGGTCGCCCAGCGATCCGCCCGGAACGGCGCGGATTTCGCCGCGGGGACCGGTTGCGATGGTCCAAGAATCCAGATTCGGGGCCAGCTCCACGACCTTGTTGCGGTTGCGCGACCACGTGAAGTTCATGTCCCAGCGGATGTTCTTGTTCCTCACGGGCTGTATGCGGGCCGATACCTCCCAGCCGCGGTTGTTGATTTCGCCCGCGTTCACGATCGTATTGTAGACGCCGGTGGTGATGTCTACGGGCACCGAAATGATCTGGTTCGTGGTGGTCGCGTTGTAGAACGCCACGTCGAACTCCCAGCTCTCGACGTTTTCGGGTTTGAGGTTGTAGTTCGCCTTGTTGGTCGGCATGTTGAAGCCGCCGGTGAAGGAGGAGTTGTTGTAGTAGTTGAGCAGCTGATAGGGCGACGTGTCGTTACCCACGTTGGCCCACGAAGCCCGCACCTTGAGGAAATTGACCATCGGGGTGTCGATGTGCAGCAGGTCGCTGAGAATGACGCTGCCGCTGACCGAAGGATAGAAATAGGAGTTGTTGCCCGGAGCCAGCGTACTCGACCAGTCGTTGCGGCCGGTGACGTCGAGGAATATCATGTTGCGCCAGCTGGCCGATATGAGTCCGTAGAAGCTGTTGATCGACTTCTGACGGCGTATGGAAGTCACTTTGGGACGGTCCACCGAGTTGCTCAGGCGGTAGTCGCGGTCCACGACCAGACTTTCGGCCAGCGAGGTGTTCGAACGGTAGGACTGCATCATGTTGTTGCCGCCGAACGATGCGCTCAGGTCGAAGTCGTTCAGTTTCTTGGTATAGCGCAGCAGGAAGTCGTTGTTCATCTCGTAGTCGAACACGGTCTGCTCCTTGTACATACCGTTGATGTAGGTCTTGGCGCCCTTGGGTTTCTGCTGGGTGCGGAAATCGTTGTTGAGGTCCATGCCGCATCGCAGGATCAGCGAAAGCTCTTCGGTGAAGTTGATCGTCGCTGCCAGATTGCCGAACACGCGGTCGCGGTCGAGTTTGTTGAGCTGTTCGTAAGCTGTGTAGTAGGGGTTGTTGCCGTTGGCCGATACGTGCTGGGTGCTTTTGCTCAGGTCACCGCCTTCGCGCACCCATTTCTTGTAGTCCGCCTTGAACCACTGGGCGTCCACGTTGGGCGTATTCCACAGCAGCGGATACATGATCGACGAGCCGCCGTAACCGGTCATCGGCAGGTTGTCGCTGTCCTTGCGGTAGTAGTTCACCTTGGCGTCCAGCTTGATGTACTTGTTGATCTGCTGCGAGAGCGATATCGAGAAGGTCTGCTGTTTGTAACCGGTGTTGGGAACGATCCAGTCGTTGCGCACGTCGGTTACCGAAACCCGGACCGAGGTGCCTTTGCCGTTGTTGCCGCTGACCGAGATGTTGTTGTTCCACGTTACGCCGGTGTCGAAGAATCCCGCGAAGAAGTTGCGCGGACGCCACTCCATCATCGTATAGGTGCCGTCGTCGTTCAGCGAAGGCCACTCGTAGGTCAGATGGCCGTCGAACTTGTCGCCGAAGGCATAGGACGACCAGTTGCGCGACACGCCGTCTACGCTGTAGAACGAATAGGGGTTGCCGCCGAAGCGTCCTGCGCCGTATTCGTACTGGAAATCGGGCCAGAATCCGGCTTTCTCGAACGAAACCGACGAGCTGAACGTAACGCCTATGCCTTTGGTGGTGCGACCCGACTTGGTCGTGATGATGATGGCGCCGTTTGCGGCGCGCGATCCGTACAATGCCGTTGCGGCGGGACCTTTCAGTACGGATACGTTCTCGATGTCTTCGGGGTTGATGTCGCCCGCGGCGTTACCGAAGTCTACGGCGCCGTCGGTCGAGTTGTATGCGCTTTCCGACGTGCTGGAAGTGGTGCTGCTGGTGATGGGCACTCCGTCGACCACGAACAGGGCCGTGCCGCCGTTCATGTTGATGGAGGTTTCGCCGCGGAGAGTCACGCGCATCGATCCTCCGGGACCCGTCGACGCCTGATCGAAGTTCAGACCGGCGACCTTGCCTGACAGAGCATTCATCCAGTTGCTCGATACCGTGCTGGTGAGCACATCGTTGTCCACCTTCGTAACGGCATAACCGAGCGCTTTTTCGTCTCGCTTGATACCGAGTGCGGTTACGACGACGCCTTCGATTTCCTGACTGTCGGCCTCCAGCGTGACGTCTATCCGCGTTTTAGGGCCTATTAGTATCTTCTGGGTCTTATAACCCAGCGAAGAAAAAACGAGGGTCTGAGTTTCCCCCCCCCCTTATTTTGTACTTGCCGTTGATGTCCGTGATAACACCTGTCGGTGTTCCCTCGATCGTTACGGCGCAGCCTACCGCCGGGGTAGTGCCGTCCGAATCGTAGACGGTTCCTGTGATATCCGCTTTCTTCTGGGCGTAGAGCATCGTCGATGCCAGCACCAGAAACAGGGATAACAAAAACCTCTTAACGTAGAATTTAAAATTCATAAGCATTTGTTTTTGGTTAAATGTTTAAGTTGTTTGAATGTTGTCGGTTAAATAAATATAGGTATGGTCGCCAATGGCTCTGTATGGTGCGGGAAGCGCCGGAAGCGATCAGCGGATTCGAGATTCGATTCGGTTTTTTCCGGCAGGGAATGCTGCCGGTGCGGTCCGAAACCGCGTTGCCTGCGGTTGTCGCAGGGGCGTGGAACCGGCATTTTGCTGCGGGTACAGGTGCCGTCGCATCGGCGGCGGCCATTGCTGTTGTTCTTATTCCGGCAGGTTCCGGAATCCGGTTTGGCGGCAGTTTCGATTTCATGGTCAGTTGTTTAGGCGGCGGTCCATATCAGCGTTCATTTTCCGCTCCCGAAGCGACTTGTTAATTTCAATATGAAAATAATACCTTTCGTTTCAAAACAAAAATACGAATTAGTTTTTACTGTGCAAAATATTTCGTATTTTTTTTAGTTTACAAAACGAAAAATATCCTGTTACGGAGGTTTCGTGTAATAAGGGCGTTGTTCCGGGCGGAAAAACGGCTGCTTTTTTATTATTCACCTCGCTGGATTTCAAATATTTGTCAAATGTCGCCCCGCAGTTGACCGCTGCGGCCGCTGATTTCGGCGGCGCGGTCTGCAATGTCGAATGTATGTTCGGGATGACAGGATACGGCAAGGGCCGCCCCGCAGTGGGGCAGCCCTTGGTTTTTATCAGATGGTTGCGCCTATTTTTCCGCCACGAAGAACAGATCGAAACTCTCGTCCGTCACGGGGCCGATCCGGTAGTCGTCCATGCGGATCGAGGTCGTGAGATCGGTGTTGGACTTCAGGAGTCTGCGGCGGTTTATGCGGTTGAGAACGTCGTAGGGGAATTGCAGCAGACAGCGGGGGAGCCGGTGCTGCAGGTCGAGGATGTCGAAGCGCGTGATACGCTTCACGCTGCGGCGGTTCTGTTCGTAATATTCCATGACCCGCGCGTTGCCCGAAACACCGAGCGCCTCGACCGACGAAAATTCGCTGCCGAGCAGGCTGCGCAGCTCCGCGGCGGTGTATTCCCGGATATGCCACGGGTTGCGCGTGAGCGACATCGGAGCGTTCGGGGTCGTCACGATGAACTTTCCGCCCGGACGCAGTACGCGCTTCACTTCGCGCACCAGTTCGAGGTCCCGTTTTATGTGTTCGATCACCTGAAACGAGATCACGAAGTCGAAACTGTCGTTTGCGAAGGGCAGCGGCGGAACTGTCGCCTGCCGGAATTCGACGTTCGGGAGCTGCGTCGGTTCGGGCGCGGGGGCCAGTTTGTCGATGGTGACGAAACTCCGGGCGCGGGGCGCCACGACCTCGATGCCGTAACCGGCCCCCGTGCCTATCTCCAGCACGTCGCCGCTGATGCGCTGCGCCGCGGCATGGTAGGCCAGCAGCGAACGCTGGAATACGAAATTGTCGGAAGCTTCGCGCGAAACCCGTTCCGCGGTCGTTATCTTGGCCATTACTCGTTGATCTTTATTCCCTGTTCGTCCACCGTGACGGCGCCGCGTTTGAGCAGCATGCCCAGCGAACGTTTGAAAACCTTCTTGCTCGTCTGCGTCAGCCGGTTCACCTCTTCCGGGGCGCTGTCGTCGTTCAGCGGCAGGAA
>OBAQ01001486.1_pt1 | contig 15938 bp, 13 predicted proteins | sample 1517821 | NCBI WGS metagenome assembly OBAQ01 (sample SAMN04571705, study PRJEB22368) | human gut metagenome | biome: human gut; material: stool | host: Homo sapiens | place: Luxembourg | collected 2012-09-27
AAAAGGTATGCGGCGCGGGGTCCTCGAAAGCCACGCCCGTCGAGGGGCACATCAGGTGGCGCGAGTAGAAACGCTGCTGCCCGGTCCCGTAGTCGTGGACGGCCATCGTGCCCTTGCCCTGGCGCATCGACTCCTTCAGCGAGGTCATCAGCCTTTCGCGGGACTCCTCGCTGACCACGAGGCGGTCGACCACCAGGTCGATGGTGTGTATCTTGTAGCGGTCGAGGCGCATGCCCGACGATATTTCGCGGATCTCGCCGTCGATGCGCGCATAGATGTACCCCTTCTTGGCCAGCGACTCGAACAGTTCGCGGTAGTGGCCCTTGCGGCCCTTGACGATGGGGGCCATCAGGGCGATCTTACGCCCGGCGAAGCCCGTGAGAATCAGCTCGGCGATCTGGTCGTCGGTATAGTGGACCATCTCCTCGCCCGTCACGGGCGAATAGGCCCGCGACGCCCGCGCGTAAAGCAGGCGCAGGAAGTCGTTGATCTCGGTCACGGTGCCCACCGTCGAGCGGGGATTCTTGTTGGTCGTCTTCTGTTCGATGGCCACCACGGGGCTTAACCCCGTGATCTTGTCCACGTCGGGACGCTCCATCGTCCCCACGAACTGCCGCGCGTAGGTCGACAGCGTCTCCATGTAGCGCCGCTGCCCCTCGGCGTAGATCGTGTCGAAGGCCAGCGACGATTTGCCCGACCCCGAGAGGCCGGTGACGACTACCAGTTTGCGGCGCGGAATTTCGAGGTCCACGTTCTTGAGGTTGTGAACCCGGGCGCCCAGTATTTTGATCGTATCTTCCATTTCAGGTATGTAAACGTGCGGAACGTCCGGTTTATTGGATCGCAAATCAGCAACGTGCAAAGATACGTTTTTTTTCAATACATTGTCTTCTCCGCAGTTGTCGCGGTCAGGGTTCCGACGCTGAAAAAACGAAGTCCGCCCGAATGCCTTGCGGCATTTCGGACGGACTTTACACGAATCACCGGTATTAACGCCCCTACTCGTAGGTCTGGAGGATATACCAGTTATCGGAAGGATCCTCCGGGAACGACACGTCGATGCGCGTAGGATACCCTTCGGCGTCGAATTGGTAGGTCAACGCACCGTCGGCATCCGCATGTTCCGACATCAGGTGCTTGCAGGAGACGCCGAGCACGCCGATCCACTGGCCCAACTGATCGAAAACATCGGAAGAGCCGAATATATCGGGCGTAACGATCGGATACATGTAGCCACCCTTGTTCTCCCGGGCCGAATAGCTGTACGTGCTATGGTCCGTCTCGCGGGTGATAATATCTTCCTGGTTGAAAATGCCGTCGCCGTTATGGTCGTGATGGTAATATTTATGCCCGTCATACTCATCATAACTGCCGTCACAGGTGTGCACGCTCTCGGAATAAGTGCTCACCACATTCCCGTTCACCCACGTGGCATTGCAAAACCCGTCGAGTTTCCCGGCATTGTCCGTCATCCGATAGGAGACCAGCTGCCTCTGGTTGTTATAAGTATAGTATATCTTATAGAGCACGACGCCTTTGTGCTGAATAACCGAAGAGCGGGCCAGCCCCGCCGCATTGAGCGTATAGGTAACCTTAAACACGCCCGGCTCTCCGAGGACCTCGCCGCCTTCGAACTGATACCAGACTTTGCCATCCTCGTAATTGATCGGAATTTCCAGCGTCAGGCCGCCCTGTGTTACCTTAATCTTCGACATCCGCCGATTCGCATCGTAACTGTATTCGATAGCGCCGTTTCCCTCCGTAGGTTCTTTCGACTCGACCCGTTTGATCTTCTTATCCGCCGACGCCGGGGGAGTTACGAAACGCTGCTCGTCGAGTTCCGCCGCGGAGGGAGTTCCGCCGGTCGGGGCGATCGTCATGGAGGCTTTGCCGTTCCCCACGTCGCTGATGGTGATTTTGCCGAAATCGCTCAACGTGAGTTCGTGCAGATCGGCAGCAACGGAATAGGCGCCCGACAGCAGGTAGATATTATTCTCCGCAGCCCGGGTAAAGGGCGTTTTGGATAAAAACGTATAAAGGCCGTCGGTCGTGAACTCGAGCGAAACATAGTTCGAACTCTCCGCAAAAGTCCACACTTTGGCGATAGCCTGCTTCAGTTTGGCCTCGGTATCGGGATATTGCTCCTTCCCGGCGGCGGACTGCGTGACATCAATCGTCGCCTTTTCACTCCCGGCCGTCACCGTAATCACCGCCGGCGTCGGAGCTGTTTCCGACGTATTGGGATCGGCGGAAACCGTAAACTGACCCTCCCCCGCAGCGACCTTGCACCAGCTTTGCGAAGACTCGGCTTTCCACGCCGGTTGATTGGTGACGACCTTTACGGTGAAGGTCTCCGTCGCCGCAGCCGTAAAGGCAATCGCAGTTTGGGGACTGACCGACAAAGTCGCCTTATCCGGAGCCGGATCGTCCTTCTTGCATCCCGACAGCAGCACTGCCGCCAACAGGAACGATGTAAAGATTTTGGATTTCATACGCATTTTTTATTGGATGAGAGTGATTTCGAGATACGACACGACAAAACACAACAACCCCTTGTCAGAGTCATTATATAATCGCGGAAAGCCGGATTCAGAAATTCAACCGGAACAGCGCGAGGGGGGGGGTAAGTCGATCGACAGCCGAGAGCCAATGGGGAAGAAATTTACCTCCCGTTTCATTTCCCGAACGAAAACCCGTTCTATCGCTGTCAGATCGTTTCATAGCTGAAAACAAAGGTATTCAAATTCCGCTGAATTCAAAATAAATCAGCGGAAATAATCGTCTGAAGGGAAAAATAACAGGCATTGGCGTCCCCCGCGCGCATGACACGTCTATTTTAAAACGAATTCGTCGGCATCCCGCCACGCGGGGAATTTTTCGCGGAACGCCGCCAGCGCCCCCGTGTCGAACACGCCCGTCAGAATTCGTTCCCCGCCGCCGGCTTCGACCATCGTGCGGCCCTTGAAGTCGACCAACGCCGAATCCCCGGCGTAACGGGCCGCAGGGTCATCCCCCACCCGATTCACCCCGGCCGCATAGCACTGGTTTTCGATGGCCCGGGCGCGCAGCAGCGTCCGCCACACTTCGCGCCGCGGCGCAGGCCACGAGGCGCAGCACAGAATGGCGTCGTAATCGCCCCGGCAACGGCTCCAGACCGGAAAACGCAAATCGTAACAGACGAGCAGCAAGAACCGCACGCCTCCGTATTCGACCACCGCACGGCTGTCGCCGGGCGTGTACTGGCGCGCTTCGCCGCCGGGTGCGAACAGATGGCGTTTATCATAGCCGATAAATTCGCCCGAGGGTTTCACGAAATACATCCGGTTGTAGAAACGTCCGTTTTCGGCAACGGCGACGCTGCCTGCGACCGCCTTGCCGTATCGGGCGGCCCAGCGGCGCAGGGCCGTGACGCCCCGCCGGCCCCGTCGGCCACTCCGGCGGGATCGAGCGTGAAGCCCGTGGCGAACAGTTCGGGCAGCAGCACGACATCCGCTTCGGCGGCAGCGACCATCGGTTCGAGCCGCGCGAGGTTCCGCGCGGGCTGTTCCCAGGCGATGTCGCACTGGCAGAGGGCGATGCGGAGTTCCACGAAAATCAGAGCTTATAGACGGTCAGCGACGACGCGCAGTCGCGCTGGTGGAAAAGCGTCACCCGGCAGGGCACGAAATCCGACGCCGCACAGCGCCACAGGTCGACATACTGCTGGGGATTGCGCTCCGTGAGCGGGAACCACGAACTCTGCACCTGCACCATGATCCGGTGTCCGGCGCGGAAGGTGTGGGCGATGTCGGTCGTGCGGAAAGGCACAGTCTCGGGGCTGCCCGGCACGAAGGCTTTCGGGCGCGCGAAGCCGTCGCGGTAACGGCCGCGCACCACGTCGCCGCGGACGAGCATCTGCATGCCGGCCTTTTCACCCTCGTCGGGGTAAACGTCGATCAGTTTCACGACGAAATCGGCATCCGAGGTCGAAAGGGCCACTTTCAGCGAAGCCTCGACCGGACCGGCAAGGGTCACGTCTTCCGCAAGCGGTTCGGTCACGAACGTCAGCACGTCCTTGCGGCCCTCCAGAAACCGCTGGTCGGCGATCATATACTCCTTGGGACGCCGCGTGCCGGAGGTTGCGATATACGGCACGGGGTCGGCAGGATCGGACGTATAGCTCGTCGAGGAGTTTTTCACCGTCGGTTTTTCGGTCGTGATGCGGCCGCCGTCGGCGAGGTAAAGAGTCAGTTTGCGGGCCTCGGAAGGCGTCCACCGCCCGAACGTATGCCAGCGGTTGTCGCCCGACGAGAAAGCCGCCACGGGCGGCAGCCGGTCGACCGTGTCGCGCGCCCAGAGGTAGCAGTCGAAAAAGGGCGCCTCGAAATGTTCCATATAGTAGGCTCCGGAGGCCTCCTCTCCGAAATCGAAGTCGCCCAGCGTACGCCCGTCGCCGCGCCATGCCCCGTGGGCCCACGGCCCGACGACCAGATGGAGCGGAGTCCGGGCGCTCTGGCGCAGGACGGCTTTGTAAAGGTTCCAGGCCCCGTAGCAATCCTCGGCGTCGAACGTGCCGCCCACGACCAGCATCGCGGGACGGATGTTGTAGCAGGCCCGGCGCGTGTCGCGCGCGCGCCACCACTCGTCGTAGTCGGGATGTTCGGCCATCTCCTCCCAGAACGCATTGGGTGCCAGCAGTTTCGTCAGGTCAGCCCGCGTGGGGCGCTCCGTGAGGAAGAACGTGCGTTCGTCGGGCGAGATCGTCAGCCCGCGCCGCGGCATCTTGTCGGTCGGCTCGTGTCCAGCGGGCGTGTTCATCGAATTGAGGAACCGCACGGCGTCGCTCAGCATCAGCACGCCGTTGTGGTGCACGTCGTCGCCCATGTACCAGTCCGTAACGGGGGCCTGCGGCGAAACGGCCTTCACGGCCGGATGCCCGCTCAAACCGCCCATCAGGGCGTAGAATCCCGGGTAGGAGCATCCCGCGAAACCCACACGGCCGTTGTTGCCGGGAATGTTCTTCACCAGCCAGTCCACCGTATCGTAGCTGTCCGTCGTCTCGTCCACGCTGCCGAAGCCCGCGGGACGCACGTGCATGAACTCGCCCTCGCTCATGTAGCGGCCCCGGACGTCCTGCCGGACGATGATGTAGCCGCGGTCGACGTAGCTGCGCATGTAGCCTTTTTCGAAACTGCCGGGAAACTGTCCCTCGCCGTAAGGTCCCGTACCGTAAGGCGTCCGGAAAATGATTATCGGGGCCTTGCCGGGGGCCTTGGGCGTGAAGACCGAGGTGTGCAGGCGCACGCTGTCGCGCATGGCGATACGGTATTCGGTCTTGTCGTAAAGCGTGCTGACAGGCTGGGCGCACGCGGCGGCCGCTACCAGCAATCCCGCCCAGAGCAGGAACAGAAATCGGCGTAGTTTCATCATTTCGGGAGATTTTTACGTTTCGTAAAGATACGGTTTTTCGGCCAATCCGCAAAACTTTCGCTCCGCAAGCCGGCAAATCCGCCGCATCTTCCGGCAGTACGGCCCGCGAAGTTTGGATTCGGACGAAAATAAACGTACTTTTGCAGCGTATATACCGGAAAAACCATGTTGAAAGCAGGACGCATACAAACCCTCACCGTAAGCCGCGTATCGGAATACGGCCTATACCTCGCCGACGAGGAGCAGAACGAAGTGCTGCTCCCCAACCGCTACACTTCGCTGACGGACAAGGTCGGCGACCGGAAAGAGGTCTTCCTCTACCACGACTCGGAGGACCGCCTCGTGGCGACGACCGAAACGCCGCTGCTGCGCGAAGGCGAAGCGGGCTATCTGCGCGTGGTGGACAAGACGGCCCACGGGGCTTTCCTCGACTGGGGACTGCACGGCAAGGACCTGTTCCTCCCCAACCGCAACCAGCAGGGCGGCATCCTGGCCGGACACAGCTACATCGTCTACCTCTACGAAGACAACATCACGGGCCGCTGCGTGGCCACGACCAAACTCAAGAGTTTCATAAACAACGACCTGATCACGGTGAAACCCCGCGAGGAGGTCTCGCTGCTGGTGGCCTCGGAGAGCGAAATCGGCTTCCGCGTGATCGTCAACAACCGCCACTGGGGCATGATCTACCGCAACCAGATCTTCCGTCCCGTGGCCGTCGGCGACCGGCTGAAAGGTTACGTTAGGCGTATCACCGAGGACAACCGCATCGACGTGAGCCTCCAGCAGACGGGATTCGCACAGGTGAAGGACTCGGCGGAGGTGCTGCTCCAGCTGGTCCGCGACAACGGCGGATTCCTGCCCCTGAACGACGACAGCGCCCCCGAGGAGGTGACGCGCCTCACGGGAACGAGCAAAAAGGTTTTCAAACGCTCGCTGGGCATGCTCCTCAAGCGCGGCGCGGTCGAAGCCGGCGAAAAAGGCATCAAAATCCGGAAACATGGCGAAGATTAACACCGCGGAGCGCGTTTCGGCGGAAGCCTCGGACAATTTCGTTTTCCAGCGCTCGCTGCTGGCCTACCACGCCGCCTCGGCGCGCATCGCGGGCGACGTGCTCGAAATCGGAACCGGAGCCGGCTACGGCATCGAGGTAGCGGCGCCCCGGGCGCGGCGGTTCGTCACCGTCGACAAGCACGCCCCGGCGCCGGAGCTGCTCGACCGCCCCAACGTCGAGTTCCGGCAGGCAGTGGTCCCGCCGCTGGACTTCCCCGACCGAAGTTTCGACTGCGTGATCTCGTTCCAGGTGATCGAGCATATCAAACGCGATGCGGAGTTCGTGCGCGAAATACACCGGGTGCTGCGCCCCGGGGGACGGTTCATCGTGACGACCCCCAACGCCCCGATGTCGCTCACCCGCAACCCGTGGCACGTGCGCGAATACACGGCCGAACAACTCCGCAGGCTGCTCGCCGCACGGTTTTCGGAGATCGAAACCCTCGGGGTCTTCGGCAACGAAAAGGTGATGGACTACTATGCGGAAAACCGCCGCGGCGTCGAACGCATCACGCGCTTCGACATTCTCGACCTCCAGCACCGCCTGCCGCGCTGGATGCTGCAAATCCCCTACGACATCCTCAACCGCATGAACCGCCGCAAACTCCTCCGGGAAAACACCGGGCTGACGACCTCGATCCGCATGGACGACTACCGCATCGAACCGGTGGGAGACGGTTGTTTCGACCTGTTCTACATCGCGGTGAAATAAACGAGGGAGGTTTTCGGAAACCTCCCTCTCTTTTTCTATTCCAGCGTCACCCCGAGGCTCTGCCCCGCGCGGAGCCTCTTGCGGACGACCTCCCGCCCGTCCTGCGTCACGGCGACCTCCATCCCCTTCGCCGCACGGCGCACCTCGATGTCGAACGCCGAGCCGAAGGCGCGCACGTTGCGCAGGTTCATGCGGTCCCACGCCGCGGGCAGGCGCGGCGTCAGGGTAAACGACCGGAACCCCGTCGGACGGATTCCGAACACCCCTTCGGTCAGGATGCGGCAGTAAAGGCCGCTCTCGGCCGAAAGATGACGCTGGGAACCTTCGGGCCACGCCTCGATGGCGTAGGGAACATGGTCGCCCAGCAGGCGCACCCCGGAATAATAGGACAAATAGCCGGTGGCCTTCTCGGTCTCGCCCGAGGCGTAGACTCCGCGCAGGGCGTAGAGCGTCGACCGGTCCCAGAAGGTCTTGTCGCCCGACCGGGTCAGCAGACCGTTTTCGGTCCACAGTTTCGGCGAAAAGAGCGCCTCGACGGTCGCCTCCTTCCGTTCGTCGATGCCGACGGTCAGCGGAATGCAGATCCACGCACGCAGACGGTCGTTGCCCGTATAATAACGATAGGTGTCGAAGCCCTCGACCATGCCCCCGAAATGGCGGTCGATGTTTTTCCGCAGCGCGGCGGCCTGACGTTCGTAGGCGGCCAGCTGCCGGGCGGGCTTATGCAGTTCGCGGCCCAGCATTGCGGCCGAGAGCAGCGCGTCGTAATAAAGCGACGAGGTGCACAGATTGGCGTCCCCGGCCGGGAAGCGACCTTCCAGTTCGTCCGAATCGGAGGCCACCACACCGTCGCCGGTCAGCCGGCGGCGGCAGTACTCCAGACACCACTCCACCAACGGCCACACTTCGGCCGCTTCGGCGGCATCGCCGCGCGCCAGCGCATAACGCGCCGCACCGTAGGCGATCATGGCTGCATCGCCGCGGTCGCCCGCGCCGTTCCAGATGTCGGTTCCTTCGGCTATGATCGAACTGGGAATCGGCCGGTAGTCGGGATTCATGTAGCGAGCGAAATAGCCGAACGAGCAGAGCGCCGAGCGGTTGCCCCGGTCGTAGCCCAGGAAAGGGAAGAACGGGTTGATGTACTCGGCCTGGTCGTTGGCCCAGATCGCGGCATAGAAACGCTCGCCGCCGGGACCGTGCATCAGACCGCCCTTGGTGTCGTAGATGCTCTCCGCAGCGCGGATTTTCGCAAAGGCGAACATGGCGTCGATCACGGGGTCGGGGGTGTCCAGCACCAGATTGCGCTGCCATTCGGCCACCAGCGCACGGCGTTTGGCGCACTCCGCGTCGGCGTTCAGCGCCAAGGCTTCGTCCCCGGACCGGCGGCCGCTGAAAAAGGCCCCGAAAGCGACCTCGGCCCGCGGAGCGAGCATCAGCGCCGTGTCGCCGCAGATCTCGGCCACCAGTTCGTAACTGCCCTCCACGCCCTTTGCCGGAGCTGTCCGGATCACCGAACGCGCCCGGGGAATCTCGACGTAAAGCGGCTTCTCGCCCGTATTCTTCAGGATGTATTTTTCGCAGAAGGCAGCCTCGTCGACCGACGGGAAAAGGACACGCGTCAGCGAAAGCGAGCCTTTGACCGCCGTCCAGTCGCTCTCGACGGTCATCGTGCCGTCGAGCACGATCCGGCGGACCTTCTCCTGCTGAAGGCAATTCTCATTGACCGAAAGCATCCGGGGAACGTCCCACACGAAACGCCGCATCAGCGAACCGTGCGTATTGTTCGGGATGGTGCGCAGCATCGGCCACACGATACTGCGTTCGAACCGGAAACTGCCGTCGGCGCCGACACCGTAGCGCAGGACGGCGGAAATCCGCAATCCGCTCATTTCGATATGGTCCCGGTGCGAATCGCCCTCGCGGACATTCCACACGATGGCCGTGCTGTCGGGAACCACCTCCCAGCGGGTTTGCGTACCGGCGAGGGCAGGCGCCGTCAGACAACAGAGAAACGGCAGGAAAAAGCGGCTGATGCGGATCATGGAGTCGGGGTTTTCGTTTTTAAAATAAGTCGTATTATTTCGAATCATAACAAAAATACGATAAAAAACGAACTCCGCAAAAAAACGACGGCGGCATATTCCACGGAACGCCGCCCGCCGGAGGAGGCAAAACCCTTTCGCCGCAATTTGCAGCCGAGTTTTTTTCACCGCTCAAAACATTGGTTACCAACCACATAATAACACACGCACGATGTTTTGCCGATTTTTCTTTGTTTTTCTCGTTTTTTTTATACTTTTGCAAATCAGCCATAACGGGTTAACACCCCTTGAGGACAAATAATCCGTTGACAATTGGGAACTTAAAAATATTGTGACTATGTATTGGACGCTTGAACTGGCATCGAAACTCGAAGATGCCCCCTGGCCCGCAACGAAAGATGAACTCATCGACTATGCAGTACGTTCGGGTGCGCCGCTCGAAGTGCTCGAAAACCTGCAGGAGATAGAAGACGAGGGTGAAATCTACGAATCTATCGAAGACATCTGGCCCGACTACCCCTCCAAGGACGATTTCTTCTTCAACGAGGAAGAATACTAAAAAGCGATTTTGAGGCCGGCGGCCTCAAAATAAATCAATGCGAAGCGGCACGATTCCCGGAATGTGCCGCTTCGCATTTTACATACCCGGCCAGGTCAGGGAATCCACAGGACCTCGTCGACGGCATAATGGGCCGTGAGGGTGCGCCCCAGCAGGTAGAAATAGTCCGAAAGCCGGTTCAGCCAGACCAGCGCCGTGGAGTCGACGCCGTATCTGGCGTCGGCACGGAGCGCGGCGCGTTCGGCGCGCCGGCAGACGGTGCGGCACACGTGGCACATCGACACCACAGCGTTTCCGCCCGGAATCGTGAATTTATCAATCGGTTTCAGAACCTCCTGCATGGCGTCGATGCGCCCTTCGAGCCATGCAACGGTCTCCGGGTCCAGCGGAGCGACCTTGTCGCTCCCCGACTGCCCCGTGGCCAGCAGCGCCTCGACCGACATCAGCCGCGAAAGAATGCGGTTCAGGTCGCCGACCGACGACGCCAACGCAGCGTCGCCGCGCATGTTGTCGGCCAGCAGAGCCGTGAAAGCAGCCAGTTCGTCGACCGTACCGTAAGCCTCGACCCGTTCGTCGGTCTTGAAGACCCGCTCGCCGCCGATCAGCGAGGTCATTCCCTTGTCGCCCGTTTTCGTGTATACCTTCATATCCTGAAATGTTGTTTCGGCAAATGGTTGTTGAAAATCAGCAGGTAACCGCGGTTATCCACCGTCGTCGAAGCGTGTCCCGCGATAATCTGCCCGCACAGCGCTTGCCGTTCGCAGCCGTCGTAGGGCGACATCAGCGCCACGGTATGCCCCGCTTCGGCCGCCGCACGCACCAGCGCGAGCGTCGCAGGGCGCGGCAGGCCGCACGTGGCGACGCAGAATTCAGCATCCGCACGATTCAGACCAAAGGTCGTATAGCCGCAATGAATCATCAGATTCTGCAACTGCACCGCCCGACGGCGGGAAACGCCCGCCGTGAGCAGGGCTTCGTACAGGTCCCGGCGGCCCGGCAGCAGGTCGTCGCGCATGAAGACGCTGCGCACAATGTCGTAGACGAACGGCGAATGGACTCCGTGACCGCGGAAATAACGGGCGCGTGAGAGCCGGTTGCGCAGTTCGGAAACCCGCCCGGGCAACCGGAAAGAAATGGGATGGCCGACGATCTTCATAACGTCTATTTTTTCAGCGACCCGGCCAGGCGGCCCGTCGAAAAGGCGATCTGGAGGTTGTAACCGCCCGTATTGGCGTCGATGTCGAGCACCTCGCCGGCAAAATACAACCCTTTGACTTTCAGCGACTCCATCGTATAGGGATTCACTTCGTCACAGCGCACGCCGCCGGCCGTCACCACGGCGTATTCGAACGGCGCATAGTCCGTGATCGGGAAAGTCAGTCCCTTGAGCGTACGCACCAGACGCGTGATCTGTTCCTCGGTGATTTTGCCGACGTAACAGTTCGCACGGATGTCCACCTCCTGCGCCAGCGGCATCACCAGCGGCTTGGGAACCAGCTTGCGCAGCAGTTCGCCGAAGAACTCGTTGGGTTGCAGCTCGGCGATTTCACGGGCGATGCGTTCGTGCAGCACCTCCTCCGTGAGCGCGGGTTTCAGGTCGAGGACCAGCTTCACGCGCTTCTCTTCGATCAGGGCGTCCACCGCGTCGCGGCTCATGCGCAGCGCCACGGCGCCCTCGATGCCGCGGTCGGAAAATCCGATCTCGCCGAACTCCTCGCGCACGGGTTCGTTATCGACATAGAGCGTCGCGCGCACGTTGCGCAGCAGCACCTTGTCGAGGTATCTCATCTGGGCGTGCGACGACAAGAGCGGCGTCAGCGACGGACGCAGCGGCTCGATCGTATGGCCCAGGTCGGCGGCGAAGGCATAGCCGTCGCCCGTCGATCCGGTCGCGGGATAGGAGACGCCGCCCGTGGCGAGGATCACCTGCGCGCACTCCTCCTTGCGTTCGAAACCGCGCCGGTTGATGTATTTCACACCGAAGACCCGGTCCCCGAGGGTCAGAATCTCCGTAACACGCGTATTGTAGATGATCTTGACGCCGTTTTCGACGCAGAACTCCAGCAGGGCGTTGGCGATGTCCCACGCCTTGCCGCTCTGCGGAAAGACCCGGTCGCCGCGTTCGATGTCGAGTTTCACGCCTGCGCGTTCGAAAAACTTGATCGCCGCCCGGTTGTTGAACTCCGAGAACGCGACCTTGAAAAATTCGGCGTTGGTGCGCACCTGATCGGCGAATTCCTCGGCCGGACGCGCGTTGGTGACGTTGCATCGTCCCTTGCCGGTGATGCGGACCTTGCGGCCCGACTTCTCCATCTTTTCGATCAGCAGCACGCGCCTGCCGCTGCGCGCCGCCGTACCCGCGGCCATCATGCCCGCAGCGCCCGCCCCGATGACGATCACGTCGAAAGGCTGTTTTTCTTCCAATTGTTCCATACGGGTGCAAAGATAGGCAAAAGCAAATTAAAAATTAAGAATTAAAAATTAAAAATCAGGATGCAAAGAGCCCCGCAGGCGGTCGGCAGAGTATATTTCTTTCGCAATTCAGTATATTTTTTTCTATTTATCCGTTCGCCTCTTTTATTTCAAAATCCAATGTCCTAAATTAGGACCAATATAAAACGCCATTGCTATTATTTCGGAGGCGAGGCCGAAGAGGGAATTTAAAATGAATCTGCCATGAACAAAACCGAGCTGAAAGTGTTTCTCAAAGGATTGGCTAATTTCTACGTCGTTCTGATGATTATAGCGTTTCTGCCCACACCCGGAAAAGATTGCTCTCCGGGACGCCTCGTGCGGTGCATCGTCATTTATACGATCGTAAGCATCGTGATCTTTTCGGCCGTCTATTTTTGGAACCGAATCAGAAAGGGTCCGGATAAACGTCCCGATACGTGTCCGGTTCCCGATGCAAAAGAGACGAAAGACGACGATTTGAGTATTTCCCGGTTCCTCACCTTGCGAAACATGGGCGCCTGCTTCATCTATTTTCTTTGTGTCTTCGCGCTTCTCTATCCGGAAATGTCTCTCGAAAGCATGCTCAAAGCCAGCGCCCGAAGCACCGGCTATTGCATCCTTGTCCTGCTCGTGGCCGGAATCGTTTATTGTGTCTATCAAAGTCATGTAGGCAAGAAAAAGTCGATCCGGGAAAAGTAGTTGCAGCATCGGGAGGCCATCGCGCCTCCCGTTTTTTCGGATACGCCGGAATCCGCCGCGACGGCCGCGCGGAAATCGCCCGGAGAAAGAATTCTCCCGGCTTAATTTTTTATTCTTGATTTTTAGTTGTATTTTTGCGGCCGTTAAAAATCGTTCTAAAAAAATGTTGAGCAGAAGATTACTCCGTATAAAGGTCGTCAAGGCGCTGTTCGCCCATCTCAAATCGGGCGCGGATAACATGATGGCGTCGGAAAAAACGCTGATGGCGTCCGTCGACAAGGCCTATGACCTCTATTTCCAGATACTGATCCTCCCCGTGGAGATCGCGCGTTACGCCGAACAGCGTCAGGAGCTGGCCAAACAGAAGAAACTGCCGACATTCGAAGACCTCAACCCCAACACCAAGTTCGTGGACAACGCCGTGATCCGCACCATCGCCAACAGCGACGCGGTGAACGATCACGTGGCGGCCCGCAAACTGGGATGGGAACGCTATCCCGAACTGATCCGCACGCTCTACGCGCAGTTGACCGAGAGCGACTACTACAAGGACTACATGCAGCGCGAGGAGCGCTCGTTCGACGACGACAAAAAGCTGCTCGAGGACTTCTTCAAGGAGTTGCAGAGCTGCGAGGCGCTGGACGACGTGCTGGAGGAGATGTCGATCCTCTGGACCGACGACCTTCCCTACATCGTGATCATGGTCCTGCGCACGCTTTCGAACCTGCGCGTCTCGCACACCGAACTGAAGGTTCCCGCGAAGTTCAAAAGCAGCGAGGACCCCGAATTCGTCAAGACGCTGTTCGAAAAGTCGCTGGTCAACTACTCCGCCTTCCAGGACTACATCGAGAAGTTCACGGCCAACTGGGACGTGGAGCGCATCGTCTTCATGGACAACCTGATCATCGGCACGGCGATGGCCGAGCTGACTTCGTTCCCGTCGGTTCCCGTCAAGGTGACGCTCGACGAGTGGATCGAAATTTCGAAATACTACTCCACCCCGGGCAGCAGCACCTTCATCAACGGCGTGCTGGACAAGATCGTCGAGTCGCTGACCGCGGAAGGACGCATCAAAAAGGCCGGGCGCGGCCTGATCTGACCCCTGCCGGCCATGACCCGCATGCTCGCGATCCTCGCCCTGGCGGCACTCGCCGCTGGCTGCGGCACGTCTCCCCGTGCGGTCGAACGCAAGGGCCGGATTATCTCGCTAACGGACTCGATTCTCACCACGGGAGGCACAGACACCGTGCGTTTCGGACGCCTCGGGTCCGGCGAAATCGCCGTGCTGCGCCTCTGGCTGGCCAACGACGCGAGCCGTCCCGTGGCCGTCGCCTCCTACCGGCGCAGCTGCGGATGCACGACGCTCGAATTTGACGCACAACCGATTGCACCGGGCGACGCACGGCAGGTGACGCTCACCTTCGATTCGCGCGGCGAACGGGGCTGGCAACTCAAGGCGCTGGACATCACGCTGGCGGGAGGGCAGCGGCCCCTGCGGCTGTTCGTGGAAGCGGACATAAAATAAATCCTTGTTTATTCGGCAATAATTTGTACCTTTGCTTCGTTCAATGGAATAAACACTTAAAACGAATACAATTATGATTAATTTTCTTCAGACGGTCCCCATAGAGCCTCAACCGGGATTCATGCAGCAGTACAGTTTCATTATTATGATCGGCCTCATGGTGCTGGTTCTCTGGTTGTTCATGTGGCGTCCCGAGGCCAAGCGCCGCAAACAGATGCAGGAGTTCCGCAACGGTCTGAAAAAAGGCGACAAAGTCATCACCGCCGGCGGCATCTACGGCGTCGTGAAGGAGATCAAGGAGACCACCCTGCTGATCGAGGTCGACGGCAATGTGACGCTGCGCATCGACAAAAACATGGTCGTAGCCGACAATTCGGACCTCCAGCGTCAGTAGAGATAACCCGCGCATAAAAAAGAGCTGCAAGTATTTGCAGCTCTTTTTTCATACGCCTATCCGAACAGGTGCAAGGCCCCGACGTCGATGATCCGCTGGTTGGAACTCCCCCGGAAATCGAGCGACAGATCGCGCAGCGCCTCGACGTAGCGTCCGTCGACCAGTGTGTCGATCCACCGCAAGCACTCCCGGCGGGCCGGGTCGGCGAGCTGGGCTTCTTCCGGCTCATTCAGGAACTCGAAGACGCGCTCCGCCGCAGCGGCCATGCTCTGCAGCATGTTCGACACCTGCGCGAGCTGCTGGATGGGCTGGGTGAAGTTCTTGACATACTGGATGAACGCCTGAATGTCGCCGATGGTGATGACGCCGTTGGCGGCAAACACGCTGCCGACGATGGCCACGGCCACATAGCCCAGATTGCCCACAAAGTTCATGATGGGCTGCATCAGGCCGGAGAGAAACTGACTCTTCCAAGCGGATTCGAACAGCTTGTCGTTCGCGGTGTTGAAGTCGGCCAGCACAGCGGCTTCGCGGTTGAATGCCTTGATGACATTGTGGCCGGAGTAGACCTCTTCCACCTGGCCGTTCACGACGCCCAGAGTGGCCTGCTGGGCCTTGAAGTATTTCTGGCTGAATTTGACCACCAGCAGCACCAGCGCCAGCGAAACGGGCAGGATGAGCAGGGCGATGAGGGTCATTCTGGGGCTGATGGAGAGCATCATGAGGAGCACACCGATCATGGTGGTCACACTGGTGATGAGCTGGGTGACGCTCTGGTTCAGGCTTTGGCCCAGAGTATCGACGTCGTTGGTGATGCGGGAGAGCACCTCACCGACAAAGTAGGCGAGGGGCAGGCGGTCGATCTTCTCGCTGATCTGGCGGCGGAAGTCGTAGCACACCTTCTGCGAAAGGCCGGTCATCAGCCAGCCCTGAATGAAGCTGAATGCGGCCGAGCAGAGGTACATGGCCAGCAGGATGAGCAGAATTTTGCCGATGTAGCCAAAGTCGATGCTGCCAACGCCGCGCAGTCTGGCGATCCAGCCGGTGGCAAGGGCCGTGGTGGCCTTGGCCAGGATCTTCGGGCCTGCGAT
>OBAQ01001503.1_pt1 | contig 15707 bp, 7 predicted proteins | sample 1517821 | NCBI WGS metagenome assembly OBAQ01 (sample SAMN04571705, study PRJEB22368) | human gut metagenome | biome: human gut; material: stool | host: Homo sapiens | place: Luxembourg | collected 2012-09-27
TGATGAACCCTACGCCGTCCACATAGAACGTCCGCATGGCGTCCGCCACGGTGTTGCCGTTCTTCACAAAGCGCTCATCTTCCAGAGAAATATCCAGCGCTTCCATCATCTTCAGCACGGTAAGGGTCGCCCCGCCGTCCGAATCTCCGGTCATGCCCGGAAAGCTGCCGTCCGAGAGCTGCACGGAGGAAAGGTAGTCCACGGCGCGGTCTATCGCCTTGGCAATATACTCCTTGTCGCGATATGGCGCTAACACAGTAATCGTTTTCGCAGTATAGATAGTATCATCACGCCAAGAAGTATTTGTATCTCCCTGCGCTATATTCACGCCATAAGAGTAATCAAAGCCTCCGTCAGGAGTTTGGTCTGCAAGGATACGTACTGCATAGCTGTCTACAAGCGTCCCTACATCAATGCCGCGAGAACGCCATACTTGTGCACTCACGGATTCGATGTCCCTTAAATAGCTGTTGAAATCGTATGTTGAAGTAGCCTCCAACTTGCCGGTATTTGCCAGCACCGCCAAATAATCCAGCCCATTGACATTTGCAGGATCCATGCCAAGATACTGCATGGCGCGTACTGCACCGGCTGAGTAGGTGGAGGAGGTGCGCCCCAAATAGTAGTCCCCACTGGCGCCCACCATGACCGTCATGATCTCCTGCAGCTTTTCCTTTTCCGCTTTTGTCAATTCCGCATTTGCGTTCTGCAAAGCCAGTATCTGTGAGGAATAGCCGGCAATCTCTCCGGCTGTGATCTCGCGTGCTTCTGTCAATAGATACTCGTAGTTGGCAATAACTCGTTCGACCATCCCGTCCGTCTTTTGTTTCAGGAGCTGCTTGTAATCCAGCTTCACATCTGTGTCGCTGCGGGGAGGAACGACGAGATCCTCTGTAGAGGTGTTCCGCGTCTGTGACGCCGTGTAAAACAGGGAAAAGCCTGAAAATGCGGCTTCATTTATGTATTTCCGCTCTATGACACATTTATCCGGATTATCCGGATCGTCAGGGTCATACATACTGCCCCATGACGACTTTACCCATCCAAGAGGCTCATTGTAAGAGTAAGTGTTGTAGCCCCAATTTGCGTTCTCCCGGTAGAACCCCTGTCCGGGTGCAGGCGCACTGCTGGAATATTTCCCCTGATACCACCCCATCATACCATCCAGCACGGTGTGGCCGTTCTTTACAAATCGCCCGTCGTCAGGGGAGATATCCAGCGCGGCCAGCATTTCCAGCACTGCCGCGTCCTCCTCTACGTCCTCTGCACCATACTTGAGGAAGCCGCCGCTGGGGAGCTGCTGCTCAGATAGATAATCCAACGCCTTGTCAATGGCTGCGGATACGTCCTTGCGATCCTGATAAGGTGCGAGGGCCTGTACGGACTTGGCGGTCAGCAGGATGTAGTCAAACCGATCCGGCTCAGCAGCCACGCCCTTCCGCTTCAACTCGGCAGGCCACTTGGAGGTGTAGCGGAACTCGCCGCTGCTCTGCTGGCGGGCAAGGGCTTCCGTCAGAAGCTGCTCCCGCAGCGCGTTGAACTCGTCGGTCTTGCCGGCGTCACCGGCGGCGTCCAAGTCCATCAGCATATCCAGCCGATCCTCGTCCGCCTCCACCAGCTCCGGCTTCCGCAGGGCATCCATCAGATCGTGTCCGGCAAAGTCGGTCACGTCCAGTCCCATGGCCGCCACCGTGCGGATAGCGCCGGGGATGTAGGCTGTCTTGCCACGCTTGACCGCGAGATCCAGCCAGTCGGCCAGCGCCTGTAAATACTCGTCGTAAAAGCCGCTGGGGACAGTCGCGCCGGAGGTCCACAGGGCATAGATCGCCTTGGCGTTTTCCTCCTGCGTGGCCGTGGCAAGGTAGTCCTTGCTCTCGGTGACGCGCTGGATGACCAGCTGCGTCACTGTCTGATATGCCTGCTCCGCCTCGTCCGTCCAGCCGTCCGTGGGAGCAGCTTGTGCTACGATGGGCAAAAGCATCACCAGCGCCAGCAGTGTGGTGAGTAATCTTGTGATATGCTTTCTCATTTGCTCTCCCTCCTACGGCGGATGACCACCGTCGCGGCTACCATGACGACCACCGCGCCGCCAATGATGAGGAACAGGTTTCTCTGCGCCGCGTCTGTCTGCGCCTTTACCGCAAGCACAGCGTCCCAGTTCTGGACGAGGTCCTTGTCATGGTCGGACAGTGCCTTGTACCGCTTCACCAGCCTATCCACCGTAGACTTTTCACCCAGTCCCGGGTCGGTCATGGGGACGATCTGGCTTTCTATATCCGCATTGATGCTCTCTATCTCCGCGTACAGCGCGTCTATGTCGCTCTTGGCCTGCGTCAGCTTGGTCATGTAGGTGTCGTAGCCGTCGAAGTCACGGCTCATTTTCAGCTTATTCAGCAGGGCTGTCACCTCGGCATCGTTCTCCGTACTCAGCTTTTTGGGCAGGGCGTCCGCCTGCTGTTGGTCTACCTCGGTGAACTCGTAGCTTCCCGCGAAGGACACCTCGCTCTCCTCCGGCGTCAGTATCTTGGCAGATACGCTGCCGGGGCGGAAGTCGTACAGAATGCTCATGCCCTGCGCCTGCCGCCACACGGCCACCAGTGCCAGCAGAGCCTGGTCGGTGGCGATACTATCGCTCTCGCCGGGAATGGCGGAGGGATTGCTGGGGTCAGACTCATAGGAGTGGGCAAAGCCGCCGTCCTCCTGCTGGTAGTAAAACAGCGCATCCAGCAGGTTAATACCGTTCTTGATGAACCGCGAGTCGTTCTGCGGGTCAACGCCGATGGAGCACAGTGACACGATGATCTGCGACACAGACTCAGAGTTCCGTGTACCCCAGCTGCGGAAATCGCCGGTGTCCAGCTGCAATTTGGACAGGCAGTCCAGCGCCTTGTCCACGGGGTCTTTCACGTTGAAGGTTGAATTTCGATAGTAGGGCGCAAGCGCCTGTATCGCCATGGCCGTGATGTCCGGGTCGGCGGTGCTGCCTTGTGCGAAGCGCAGGTTAAAGCCATCATCGGGAAGCTGGAAGGACAGTATCTTCTTGATCATCTCCGTGCGGGTATAGCTGGAGCCTGCGGGGATGTTGTACTTCATGCTGTCCAGCGTGATAAGTCCCCACAGCCAACCGTTGAGTCCCTGTGCCCCGATGTCCACGGTCTTGCCGCGGTCATATACGCCGTCTGCAATCAAGTTGATGTCGTTCCCGCTTTCATCCTTGCCGAAGTGGGTGGGATCGCCGCCGCAGGCCAGCACAGCAAGGGAGATACGATGCCACTCGGTGGCCTTCACCCGATCCAGCTTGTCCGGCTCACGGTACTTCTGCTCCACATAGGCCTGCAGCGCTGCGAGGTAGGTGTCATAGTCATCCTCCACACCGCAGCGGCTCAAGCCGATGGGCAGCCAGTCCGTGGCGGAGCTGCCGGCATAAGTCAGCTCGTCCCCGGAGAGGAGATAGTCGCCATCTTCCAAGCCCAGCGCAGAGCGCTTCTGCGCCAGAATGCCCTGAATGGCCTCGGAGATCTGCGCCACCGTGTACTTGCCCTGGGGCACGACCTGCCGCTGATTTTGCTTTTGTGCCGCTTCCGCCTGCTGCGCCGTCATGGGCGTAATGGTGATATTCACATCGGCGGTGAACGTGCCGTTTTTGAACTGCACGCAGCCAATGGTGCTGGACTCCTCCAGCGGTGTGACATCCCCCCAAGTGTCCTCAGTCCACTGGGCGTCCTTACCTACCTGTATCTCCACCGTGCCGGTGAAGAAATCGGGATGCTCCAGCGTCACGGACTGCACATAGTACAGCCCGTTGATGGAGATACCGCAGGAGGCTTCATCTTTGCCGTTTTTGCCCACCTTCAAAGCGACCCTCGCTATTTTCCCGTCGGGCAGGTCATGGATTTCCTTGGCAGTAAGATACTGCACATCTCCGTTAGCTGCTCCCGCCGTTTCAAATACCCAATAGGGCAAGTGATTTCCCTCTGGGGCGTTGACGGTGATGCTGTATCCCGCCGCGTAAGCCGCGGGGATGCTGCCCCACAGCAGCGTCAGCACCAGCAGCCACAGCAGCCATTTTCCGCTTTTTCTTCTCACAGAGGCATCCCTCCCGATATCCGTTTATATAGCCGTATTCGCGTGGACGGAAAAACCGCCCACGCGAACCGGCAGACCGCTCCCTGCGGAGCCGTCCCTATCTCTTATTCTGCACCGTTGTCGTCCCGCTCATCGCGCTTGACCTTGTGGTAGCGGCGCACCGCGCCCACGATGATCAGCGCCGCAATGACGGCCACGATACTCCAGACGAGGATGGGATTCTCACGCACCACTGTGCCGATGATCTCCCACACGGAGTTGCCGCTGGCACCACCCTCGGTATCCTGTCCATCCGGCACATCATCCGGGGCATCGGAGGTCTGGGGATCGTTGGTGTTGTCGGTGTCCGGCTCGTCCGCGTTCTCGGACAGGCTGTCCATGCTCACCTGCTGGGAATCCAGCCACACAGGGAAGGTCATGGACGTACCGCTGGCCTCCCACTTGCTGTACAGACGGTCTGCCAGTGCCGCAAGGCTGCTGGCGTACTGGCCGTAGATACTCTCGTAGGTGCCGCTGGCCATGCCGCCGCCACCGGTCAGCCACGCGCTGAACACCTCCTCGCTGCCGGAGTCGATGTACTTCTGCAGCGCCTTGGCAATGGTGTCGCCGTCCTTGCCGTCCACGCCGGTGTGCTCGTTGAGGCTGGCCAGCAGCAGAGCCGCCAGATCCTTGGCCTCATCGGTCTTCTTACCCACGGCCGCGGTGGCCATGTTGTCCAGACTGTTGGTCAGCAGGGCACGGACCACGTTGGGGTTCTCTTCCAGCCACTTCTGGAAGGACTTATTCCCGCCGTTGGAGCCCCACTCGGCGTAGGCGCCCAGCACAAGGCCCTTGATATCGTACTCCACGTCCATGTTCAGGCCGTCCTGCAGGCCCTCGTCGTCCTTATCGCCGGTGCCGGTACCGTCGCCGCTGCCGCCGTAGTAGTAACCACCGTTACCGCCGGGGCCAACACTGGCAAATTCGGCGTGGATAGTAACATTGCTCTCTGCGGGCATGACGATGTTCGTCGTGCCCTTAGCAGGCAGAACATCAGTCTGGCCGTTATGCGTCCATGTCAGGGACTTCAGGCCGAAGGTGTTGTCCTTGGGCGTGGCCTTAATGGTCACGCTGGTACCCTTCATGCCGTACACGGCATTTTCCTGATTCTCGCTACTGTGGCTATTGGCTTCCAGGCTGACCGTGCCGCCAGTGCCGTACTGCACCAGTGCGCGGTAGACGCTGAACTCCGTGTTTGGGTCTTCGATGGGCTTGGGATACGCTCTACCCGGACCTGCAGGCATCTGATTTTGGCCACGCCGGGTATCCTGCGTCCAGTAGTTGGCGTGCGCACCAGTGCCGCCATCTACACCCCATGCTACCTTGCCGCTGGCGAAATCAGCCAGCGTAGCGTATTCGCCTGCGCTGCTAACCGCTGTAGCACTGCTGGCGAGGTAGTAGCTGTTGGTCACTTCGTTTTTGTCACCATAAGTTCCGAATTTTATGTTACTTACCAAAGGGACTTGAGTATCCACATTGTAAGTAAAAGAGTTTTTGATATACCACCGCACCGAACCTGCAATTCCGTATGCCGCAGCGTTGCCAGCCGTTGCTGTGATTTTGCCGGTGTTGTAACATTTCTCAATACGTATAGCGTGCCAGGCTATGCCCGCCGCTGTACTGCCATTTATGGCCCCCGTATTTCCGCATTGCGTTATATCCTTAGCATATTCGGCAATTCCGTTTGCCCGTCCTTGAGAGCTGCTGATGGCGCCCGTATTGGTGCAAGTGACAAAAGTTCCTGCCGCCGCAATTCCGTTTGCCGACCCTTCGCTGCGTATATTTCCAGCGTTAGAGCAGTTCGTAAATTCCATGCTTTCGCTACGATCACTGCCGGCCATGCCGCCTGCATAGTTACGGCCTGTCACGGCTGCGCTATTATTGCAGTCAGTAAATATAAAGTCGGTTCCGTTGGTATTGCCTCTGCCCGCCAAACCACCGGCATATCTGCCCGATACGGAACCGCCGGTATTGCTACAGGCAGTCATACTTGCGTATCCACCGCCAAGGATACCACCAGTTCCGCCTATTCCATCGCCGCTGATCGCCATGTTGACGATATGAACATCGCTCAACAGAAGGGAGCCGTTTCCAGCAAGTCCACCACACCACGAAGTAGCACCGGTGCAAATCACCGATCCATCTTGCAGAGTCAACGATTGGACGGTGATTTCTCCGACCGTGCCGAACAAGCCAGCATACTGTGTGGAAGTATTAACGTTCAGGCCACTGATGCTCTTTTGGCTGCCGTTCAGACTGCCGCTGAAGGGATGGCCGGTATCGACACCGATAGGCGTCCACGGCTCGTTGTTCAGATCGATGTTATTGGTCAGCCTGAACCATTTGCCGCTGTAGCTGAATCCATTTTCATTGACCTGCGTTTGCAGGGCGGTCAGCTTGCCAACATCGGGAATCTCATAGGGAGCAGCTTCCGTGCCGCTGCCCGCCCATATCGGAGACCACACGGCATAGAGCGTCAACGTTTCATCTTTCTTTACGCTTACGGAGGCAGGGGTAATGCTGCCGTCGTTTTTCAGCTTGAACGCAACCTCACCGCCGGCCGTCTTGCTCCAGCCGAGGAATGTGCCGTTCTCGTGCTTGAAGCCCAACTCCGTATCGGACTTAATGGTGAAGCTTCCGTCGGTATCGCCTTCGACCCGCTGCTGCTCCGTTACAGCCGCTCCTTCGCCGCCGTTGGGGTCATAGACAAGGGTGATCACGCCCTTCACGCCGGGTTCAAAGCTGCCGTCCCAGCGCGTGATATGCACGGGGTTATTGGGCGCCTCCTGTTTGTTGATCCACTCCAGTGCACCGGAAATATTTTTGCAGGCTCCATTCAGCACATCCACCAGCTCAACATTGCCGACTTTATAGGCCTTTTTCCCATCGACTTCGGTTATTGTGATACTTTGAGACTTGTCGGCGTCAGTGATACCAGCACTGTCCTTGACGTAGATACCGGTTTTCCCGGCAATATCAGCATAGTAGCTGTTGACCACCGTGCCGCCGCTGATGTTGTAGGTCTTCCCCGCTGCGCCGGTCACCGTGCCGAGGTTGTAGCTGTTGGAGACAGCGGTAGTTCCCACACCTCCAATGGATACGCCAGTTTCAGCCCATGTTGGGCCGGAGACTTTGCCAAAGTTGGCAGAATTGAGAACCGGTGCTCCGGTAGCAACACCTGCCACTCTGGAGTTGGAACTGTTGCCTTTCACGGTCTTCAATTCAATATCGCCTTCGTTCCAGCATTGAGTAACAGACTCCGCCTCATTTGCAATACCAGCAGCATGGCCACCAGTCGATTCGTATGTACTGCTGATTTCGCCTGTGTTGCGGCAGTTTTTGATTTTACCATTCTCGCTGCCGCCGACGATACCAGCCGTGTAACAGCACTTGTCAGTGGTCACACTCGCCCTGTTGACGCACATTTCGACCGTGCCGCCGGCAAGATATGCCACGACACCGGCGGCATGACCAATGCCGTTGCTACCAGTACTATCAGCTTTCACGCTGCCATCCACGGTCAGGTTCTTCACCGTACCGGTAACATAGCCGAAGAAACCCACATAGTTTTGGCCTATGGTATCCAGTGTCAGCGTGACCGTGTGGCCTTTACCGTCAAAGGTCCCCGCAAATGCCGTAGGGGTATAGCCATCGGAATAGCCGATGGCTATCCACTCATAGCCGGAAACATCGACGTCATTAGCCAAATAGATGGTCTTGCCACTGAAATTCACAGAATTGACCAGTGTGCCATCCGCCCTCTTTGCCGTGCCGTTCACCAGCGCGGCAAAGCCGAACAACTGCGCCGTGGTTTCAAGTGTATACTCTGAAACGTTTTCTTGTCCTATGTACCAACTGATATCCTCGTTCGTTTTTGCGCTGATAGTATAGTAGAACGTGTTGTTAGGCATCCCCCAAGTATATTTATTGATTCCCGTGCATGGATCCTTGGGCGAATATGTAACAGTATAGTTATCATCTATGCCGCCACTGTCGATCGTGATCTCTTCTGCCTCCGCAACGTACACCCTTTGCGTATCCCCATCAAGCAGTGCATTTGTTCCGTTCGCCTGCATGATAACGGACAGTCCTTCCGATCCGGAACGTTTGACCAGCTCCACCTCATAAAGGTAATAGAGGGATACATACGATTCTATAACAGGCATCCCGTTCTCCTGTGCCCAATGCGGTTTGGGCGCAGTGTTCTTAAACTGCTCGTTTTCGCCGAGCAGTTCCCACGCTACCCGTCCGATGCTGAATTCCTGCTCCGTGCGGGCGCCGTTATCGTTCGCCGCACCTCTGGTGGACTTTGCTGCCAGGTAGAAGCATTTTGTATATGCACCATCGCCTACCGGCTTTACATCTTCCGCACTATAGCAATAGCCGTCAGAAACTGAGTCCGTGGATTCAGCCTTACCCACAAGGCCGCCGCGTACAGCATTTTCTCCGGCAGCTTCCACGCTTCCAATGAATACGCACGTTTCCACTGTACCGGCTTTCAGCCAGCCTACGATACCTCCGACGTGGGCATCCTTCGCCTCGGAGGAGACCGAACCAGCCACCGTCAAATTCTGCACCTTACCGCCGTCCACTACGCCGAACAAACCGGCATTGGGACCGGCTGCATTGACTTCCGCGCCAGAAACCGCATAATACTTGTAGTTATTATCGCTAATTTCTATGCAGCCATCAAACGTTCCCTTGAATGGATGCTCCGCCGTACCGATGGGTGTCCACTCGCCGGGCAGCACAATATCCGCCCCCAGCATGATCGTCTTCCCCGCGAAGTCGGTCCCCGCATTGACCATACCGGCAAACGTCCGCAGCTGCTTCGCACTCATGATCGTCATCTTGTCTGCGTTTGTATCATACCATGAATCATCCGCATTAAGCTTGTCCGCCGTACCGTAATACAGCTTGACAAAGCGCTGACCGTCAGGAAGCGTATAAACGCATGTCCTGCTCGCGCTTGTCAGGCGCGGTGTCGCGTTCTCACCATCGATCACGACCTCTTCAGCAGGATCACTGATGATATAAACAGTCTCCCCTGTGTAGCTGTCTGCCAATTTCAGCGTGACCGTATTCTCCGTAACGGCCGCACTTGTCGTGCCACTGTCGCCGATCGTCACTATCGTATCATCCGCGCCGTCATAGCTTGTCACGTTGACCAGTTTTCCCTCGATCAGCATAACAGGGTAGTTACACCCCTCCCGTGTCACCCACGGGAACCAACTGTCAGCCAGCGCATCGTTAAGCTTTTCCGCCACCACAGCGGCGAAGTTCTCGGAAACCAGCTCACCACCTAATTTGGCGCTTTCACCCTTATTGACATAGGAGTTCTTTGGTTTGTTATACTGATTCCCTGCTACATCAACACTGCCTTCTCCGGTATTGTAAAACCAGCAGTTTTCTACTCCGCTGGAAGCATTTGCTACACCACAGAGTGTCTTCCCTTCAATATTCTCAAACTTCCCATAGAAGCCGCAGTTTTGAATCGTCTTGCGGCTCGTACCCGCAATGCCTCCGACATTGGGACCTGCCACGCTGGACGCATCCACAATACCAGTCACGATCACATTACGGATGGTTCCGTCGTTATAACCGAATAAACCGCCGAATGTTGTGCCATCCTTTACACTGACAACATGACCTTCGCCATCAAATGTGCCTTTAAACGATTTAAATTGCGTTCCAATCGGTGCTGCCCATGTTTTAGAAATTTCAATGTCGCTGCCCAGCCTGATCGTTTTCCCCGCAAAGTCTGTTCCCCCATTGACCAACTGTGCCAGGTAGGTCAGTTGTCCTGCGGTGGTAAGGACAAACTCATTCACGTTTGGATCGTACCACTTTATGCTCTGGAGTTCCTCTGCACTGGCATAGTAAATGGTCACGACTTGATCTGTGCCGTCCAAATCGGCCGATGCTTCACTATCAATTTTTGTCCATTTTCCATTTTCGCCCACACGGTAGTACACATCCTCGCCGGTCAGTACAATGGGTGTATTGTCTGTTACCACTGCACCCTCTTTACTGCCATTGACCTGTACGGCAGCTGTTGTATCGTCAAACAACGGCTGCAATACCACCAGTTTCTCACTTTCCTGCAAAAACTCCGGGTGCTTCTCGCCGGGCTTCCACATATCGGAGCCAGCAGCATTCATCTGCAGGACCGCCTTAAAGCTGTTGAGGTCATTTATATAGTCGCCTTTAGCCACATCCTCCGACACGTTTTGATAGCAGTTTGCAGCGAAACCACCGCACGCGCCCAGAGGAGAGGCACTCTTTATATCCGTACAGAAATACCAGCACTTAGCAGCTTTACCTTTACCTACTACACCTCCATTGTCTTTGGTGCAGTCCTTCGGGGTTTTTAATACGTTCTGTTTTGCCGAAACTGTGCCGTAAAAGCCGCAGTTCTGCACGTCGCCGCCGTCATTTATGCCTACAATACCGCCAATGTAACTCACATTCACGCTCTTTTCGTTCCCGATCGTTACACTGCCCGTAACAATAAGATTCCGTACCGTGCCATCTTCAACACAACCGAACAGGCCCTGATACAATCTGCCCTTTTTAGCGGGGGAATAACTGCCAGTGATGTTAATATACAGCCCACTGATGGTATGGCCGTTGCCGTCAAACGTGCCAGCGAACACACTATCGCTATTACCAATAGGTGTCCAAGCTTTGTTATTAAGGTCAATATTATTTGTCAATGTGACAGTTTTGGTGCTGAAATCATTTCCGTCATTCACCAGCTGTGCCAGATATGCCAGTTCCGCACCGTTGCTGATTCTGTAGGGATCAGCAACCGTACCAGTACCACCGGCGAATTTTGTTGCGGCCGAGCCGTCCCAGACAGTGACCGCATCGACCGCGTTCTCGCCTTCGTCCTCCAGCGTGTCGATCTCGTCAGACGGCTCCTCGGTGTTCTGTTCGTCCTTGTTTTCCTCGTCCTTCTTATCCCCATCGGGCTTGTTGGCGTCCTCGCCGTCGCCGTCGGTGGGGTTCTTATCCTCATCACCGGGGTTGGTAGGCTGTTCGTCCTTGCCGTCCTCGGTGTTCTTGTCCTCATTGTTCTCGCTGTCCTCGCCGGGGGCGGGATCAGCCGGGTTCGCGTTGCCCTCGATGATGGCCGTACCGCTGCCGCCCACCACCTCCGTGGCAAAGGCCGCGGGGGTCACCAGCGTCAGCGTGAGCACCAGGCTCATCAGCAGGCTCACGATGCGCCGGAACATACTGCTTGTCCGTTTCTTCATGTAATTTGCTCCTCTCATTGTTGAACGTATCTATGTAAAAACTATTTAGTTACTGCTCTTTGGCATCACCACATACAATTTGCCTGTCTCCGGGTCTTCGTACACCGTGCCCTTCTGCTCGAAGCTGCTGGAGGACTGGATGTCCTGCTCCATCTCTTCCGCGTTGTCCAGCTCCTGCATCTGCTCCCGCTGGAGGATCTCCACGCGGGTCTTGCTCAGATCCACGTTCCAGTTCAGTATGACCGCCGCCATCAGCCCGCAGGCGAACACCAGCATCACGTCCGACAGGTTCGCCAGCCCGGACATGGCGTCCACCTCCTCCGTCACCCGGCGGCGGGAGGAAAACTTACCCTTCAACATCGCTCGTGACCTCCTCCAGAACTGCCTCCATCAGCGTTTCCAGCGACACCATGTCGTCGTTGTACCACCGCTTGCGGATGTGGGAGATGACGCTGGCCACCGCCGCGCTGATGACGCCGGCGATGGTGGTGTCGAATGCCACGTTCATGGACTCCGACAGCGTCACCGTGTCGCCCTGTCCCAGCGCCACGATGCCGGGGCCCAGGGGTATCAGCGTGCCCAGCAGGCCGAACATGGGGCCCAGCTTGGCGATCATGTCCGTGATGGAGGTGGTGCGGGCGTTCCGCGCCTCCTCCGTGGCCAGCAGGCGCTCCGCTAGCGCCGTCAGGGTGTCCTTGGGCAGCCCCCGGCTCTCCGCCAGCTCCAGCAGGGCCTTCTTCTGCCGCCGCAGCAGGCCGCTGTTTTCAATCAGCTCCGCAAGGCCGTCCGCGCCCGCCGCGTGTACGTCGCGCAGCAGCTGGGGGACGTTACACTTATGCTTGCGGCGCTCCGCGATGTACTCAACCACGATGTCGCCGATCTGCCAGACCGCCCCGGCCATCAGAATTATCAGTATAATGAGGCAGGGGATCATCAGCGCCTGGGCGATGGTATGCAGTATTTCACTCAAAGAGATCATGTGTGTTTGCTCCTATTCCTGTTTCTCGCCCCGCAGATGGGGCGTATTTTTCCCGTTACCTGCCCCGCAGGGGCGGGTAACATATTTGCTTTTGTATGTGGTTTTGGTCTTGCCGTTCAACAAAGAGAGGAGGTGGGAGGGGTGGCTTTTCCCCTCCCACCCTTATGGAAAGCTGACAGTCTCCGTTCAGACTGTCTCGGCTTGACAAGGGTAACTCAGCAGGACACCTCCTGCTCTGCGGCCTTTGCCGCTTTCTCGACTTCGCGCTGGCGGGCAGCGGCATCACGAGCCTCTTTCTTTTCCTGCTCCAGCCGCTTTTTCTCTTTCAGCCGTGATTGCTGTGCCGCATGGCTGGCGGCGGCCTTGGCGCGTTTCGCCTTCTTCTTGCGCTCGGATTCCTCGTAGAACAGCGGCTCCTGCACGGCTTTTTCCCGCTTGTAGCGTGCGGTGTCTTTCAACTTGGGCTCTTTCGCCGGTGGGCGCAGACGTGCCATCTCCAATACTGCGGCCCAACCGCCGAAGCGCTCCTCGATGAATGTGCCGCCGTCTATCTCGCAGGGACTGGGCGTGTGCCGCAGCAGTTCAGCACGATTGCCGACGTATTGCGCCAAATGCGCCAGCGGCGTATCCGCGTGCTTTTCGGCAAACTCCGCGTCCCGCGCTTCCAGCGCCGCCACGGTACGCTTGGCCACATTACGCTCAAACCAACTCTTGTAGTCAAATCTCTCGCGAGGATTTCTGTGTGACATGGCATAGTCCTCCCTTACAAAAATCGCCGGTTTTCCGAAGAAAACCAGCGGTGATCCGGCAGAAATGAAAATGCGCTGACGAACCTCGCCAGCGCGCACTCCCGCCTATGCCGTCAGGGAGAGATCGCCCGCTGTCCAACACTGATCCTCCATCGTGCAATTCTTCTGCCCTAACGTCACGAAGGGCTTTTGCCCTTCTCGTACCTGAACCTACCTTCTCAGAGCGTTCGCTCCAATGGCTGCTATTCGCCACACGGCATTTCTGCCGCTTTGGTCCATTCCTTACGTCAACAGCGCCGTCCGCAGGGGGCATCACCCCATTCCTTCAAAACTGCCGCCTGACGGTAATGATATACCGCCTTTACAGCGACAGCCACACGACTTCGCAAGACCTTTTATTCAGTTTTTGGCCTCGATTTCTTTCGCAAAGTAACATACTTTGCGAAAAAGCGCGGAACGCCTTGCGCTGCAAGGCATTCCAGATTTACGCCAGAAAAAGTCGAAAATTTGAACTCGTTGTTGACACGGAAAAACGACTGGTATATACTGTTATTTGGCTGAAATTGGAAAGTTTTCGCAAAGTATGTTACTTTGCGAAAATTTTTTGACATTTTTCGGATAGGAAAAAGGACGCCGAACGGCGTCCTTTTTTACGTTATTCCCTTGAGGAAGCCTATCCCCTCCACGGCTCTGCGCTTGTAGTCCATAGACGAGTGGACGTATAGCCGAAGCGTGGTGCGGACATCGGCGTGGCCCAGAAGCTCACTGACGCTTTTCACGTCCACCCCCCGCTCCACACACCGTGTGGCGTAGCTGTGCCGCAGACAATGGAAATTCCGATACCGCACACCGCAGCGCTCCAACAACACCTTATAACGGTACTGCATCGCCCGCGGGTCAGGGACGATCTCCCCGCCGGTCAGCAGGTAGCTGTCCGGCTGCTTTGTCTCTGGCTTCAGCATCCGCAGCATCTCTTTCGGAATGGGTATCCAGCGTTCGGAATTTTCCGTTTTCGGTGGCTGCACCGTCAGGTACGTCCCGCCGCCCGTCTGCGCGATGCGCTCCACCGTCCGCTGGATGTGCAGCAGTCCCGCGCCGACGTCCACGTCCTGCCATTGCAGGCCGCACAGTTCTCCCAGCCGCAGGCCGGTGTAGGCCGTCAGCAGTACACCAAGGCCGGTTCTATCCGGGCGGTGCAGGATGACCTGCCCCATCTGCTTTAACTCTGGCTCGGTGAACACCTCCACAGCGTCACATCCTCGCCGTAGCCCACACCGGCCATGCCCACGATCCGCAGCAGAAGACCGCCGATTTCCCGCACCAGTTTGGGCGAATAGTCCTCCTGTAACTGCTCGATGAAGTCGTTGACCTCCTCCGCCGTCACCTCCACTGCCACGCGCTCTCCCAAACGCGGCAGGATATGACATCGGATGTTGCGGCGGTAGCACTCCAGTGTGGACGGCTTTACGCTCCCCGCCATATCCTCCAGAAAGATGGAGGACAGCCTTCCCACTGTGGCGTCCCTGCGGACGTATTTCTTTCTCTCCAACAAAGTCGTTTTCTCCCCTCGTACTGTATAGAAAAAGCGCCGGCAAATGCCGACGCTTTCGTAAACAGGCGCAGAGCCCCCGTTCATGCCACTCGGTGTCAGGCGTGTGCATTTCGTGATGCTTACCGGCGCAGACCTGACTTATCTCCTGCCTCAGAGGAGCCTCACAGTGACCTGTTCGCGGGGACTTTGACCCACATTCCGACTTTCACCGAAACGCCGCAGCGTTTCAGACCGGTAAGCCTATTCACTTTTCGGGGGCTACGGGTGCTATTATGATGAACACCCCGCCGTTTTGCAAGAGGGTATTTGTTTCGCGGAAGGATACATTTTTGCGGCGTCGTTTGTTCGTTCCCGCAAAGCCGTATGGGAACTGCGTTCTTGTCTGTATTACATGACGTGTTCTCATGCTTTTTTAGCGAAAGTTGAACGTCTATGTATTCCCGTTTTCCGCCACCCACGTCCGCACATAGTCCACGAACAGACGGGTGGAGTTGGAAAGTGCCTTCTTGTCCTTGACACCGATGCCGATGGTACGGTAGAAGTGCAGGGGCGCATGACAGACCTTGATGGGCGTAGGACTGTGGCGCACCATCAACTCTGGCAGCAGGCTGATGCCCAGCCCCTCCGACACCATGGCGAGGATGGTCCGATCCTCCCGGGCGATGTACTTCACGTTGGGGCGGATGCCCATCTCGTCAAAGGCCGCCATGATCTCGTAGTCGTCGCCCTCCTCCAGCTGGATGAAGGGTTCCTCTGCCAGCGCAGACACGGGGAACGGGTCGCGATCGGCGTAGGGATGGTCACAGGGGACGATGACCTGCAATTCATCCCGATGCAGGGCGTAGGTCTGCAAGCGCTTCACCGACGGCAGCCGCAGGAAACCGCAGTCCACCGTGCCGTTGACGATCCAGCCCTCGATCTGATCGTAGAAATCACCGGTGACGACTTCAAACTCGATGTTGGGGTACACCTTGCCGAAGCTCTTGAGGATGCGGGGCAGCCACTGGGCGGACACGCTGGAGAACGTGGCGATCTTCACAAGG
>OBAQ01001509.1_pt1 | contig 15665 bp, 10 predicted proteins | sample 1517821 | NCBI WGS metagenome assembly OBAQ01 (sample SAMN04571705, study PRJEB22368) | human gut metagenome | biome: human gut; material: stool | host: Homo sapiens | place: Luxembourg | collected 2012-09-27
TCACAAGCTCTACAACTCAATGTGTCCCGCGAGTCAGCTTTGATATAATATCATCCCGGCACACATATGTCAACGGATTTACTGCAATTAATTAAAGTAGTAAAACTATCTTAAAAAACACAAATTTTCTAAATTGTCTGTTTATTATATGCAATTCTCACAATTACTATCTGACAGCCTCTATTGCTTCCTTGATATTTGCCACACCGACAATCTCAATTCCACTAATATGCGACACTCCTGCAAGACACACTTTGGGAACAATACACTTTTTAAAGCCAAGCTTCTTTGCCTCAGCAACACGCTGCTCGGACATGGTAACTCCGCGCAACTCTCCGCTTAAGCCCACCTCTCCAAAGCATATGGTATCCTCACGCACAATAATATCCTTTTTGCTTGATGCGATTGCAAGCACTATCCCAAGGTCTATCGCCGGTTCGTTCATCCTTATACCGCCTGCTATATTCACATAAGCGTCACAATCTGACAATGACAGGTTGGCTCTTTTTTCAAGGACCGCCATGAGTAGATTTACTTTATTATAATCTGTACCATTTGCTGTACGCCTTGGATTATTAAAAAAGCTGTGACATACAAGAGCCTGTATCTCGAGAAGTATCGGGCGGCTTCCCTCTATGGAACATGTGACAATTGATCCTGATGCTCCCTCGGGCTTACCGCTAAGCATATACTCCGACGGATTTTCCACCTCAACAAGTCCCTCCGCCTTCATTTCAAATACGCCTATCTCATTGGTCGAACCAAATCTGTTCTTAACACCTCTAAGTATCCTGTACGACTCATACCTGTCACCCTCAAAATAAAGCACAGTATCAACCATATGCTCTAACGTCCTCGGCCCCGCAACCGCACCATCCTTTGTCACATGTCCTACTATAAAAACAGAAATACCCAGAGTCTTTGCAAGCTGCATAAGCACTCCGGTTGTCTCCCTGACCTGTGAGACACTGCCCGGTGCCGACGCTATCTCCTCATTGTACATAGTCTGGATGGAATCTATTACAACAACCTCCGGTTTTTTTCGTTGAATCACGTCCTTTGCTATATCAAGACTTGTCTCACATAAAAGCTCCAGCGAATCCGTAAAATCACCAAGTCTGTCGGCACGCATCTTTATCTGATGCATAGATTCCTCACCTGACACATAAAGTAATGGCACCTTTTTTTGTGAAAGTTCCCTGCATACCTGAAGTAGAAGCGTGGATTTTCCTATACCCGGATCTCCTCCCACAAGCACAAGTGAACCCCTCACAATTCCTCCACCAAGCACTCTGTCAAACTCGGCTATACCTGTCACTATACGCTCCTCTTTCTCGCTTTTTACTGCCGAAAGAGGCAGAACCTGTGCCGCCTTTGATTCTTTTTTTACTTTCCCCGACGAGCTTATCGACTTTTTATCTACGGTTTCCTCTACAAATGTATTCCATTCCTTACAGGCCGGGCACTGTCCCATCCATTTTGCCGATTTATAACCACATTCCTGGCAGAAAAATACAGAGGTCTTTCCTTTTGCCATATTGTTCTCCTTTATAAAATACAAAAAGCCCGGCTTTCACCGGGCTAAAAATATGCTCTATTTTCTTGATACTTTGATATCGACTGAATCAACACCCTCAAGCTCTACGCTTAAGCTGAGCTTGCCGCCGAGATTTGTCTTCATAGTACCTGCAACAGCTCCAGCTATATCAATTTCGTACTCTGTCTCCTCTTCAAGGCCAAGAGTAATCTGAGCATCCTCAGGTCCCTCCACAGTAAATGTCACTGTATCAGCAGTCTCCTCGAAATCCATAACCGCTGTTCCCGGAACAGACTCGTATACAAAGAGTCCGTTTCTTTCGAGCTTTGTAATCTCCTTAAAGGTCTTTACCTTGTAGATATCTCCATCCTTCTCAAAATTGTCAAGCTTTGCCTTTGCAGCCAATGTATAATCTCCGAAGCTGAGCTTTCCGTTTTCCTCAGTACGGATTAATTCACTTATTACAGCCATTTTTATCCTCCCGTAGCTATATTGATATATTAATTATAAATCCAATTCTACTCAACAGTCAATGAAATTTGTTTGTTTTTCGTAGAAATTATTACCTTATTGCCGCGCTTAATTTTGCCGGTAATAATATCCTCTGACATACGGTCTTCAATCTCCTCCTGAAGTTTTCGTTTAAGAGGTCTTGCGCCATATTTTCTGTCATAGGCTTTGTCCACGATAAAGGATTTTGCACTGTCACGCACTGTGAGCTCTATATCAAGCTGTTCTTTACAGCGTTTCTTAAGCTCCTTTACAAGAAGTGTCACTATATGTTTCATGTCATCCTTGTTGAGAGCTCTAAATACAATAGTCTCGTCGATTCGGTTCAAAAACTCAGGTTTAAATATACGGCGGACCTCCTCCATGACACTGTTCTTCATACGCTCGTGATCCTGCTTTTCATCCTCACCAGCGCCAAAGCCAAGGCGCTTTGGTTCTATAATTGAAGAAGCTCCTGCATTTGATGTCATGATGATTATTGTATTCTTGAAATCAACCGTGCGCCCCTGTGAATCAGTGATTCTACCATCATCAAGCACCTGTAAAAGTATATTGAACACATCAGGATGTGCTTTTTCTATCTCATCAAACAGTATAACAGAAAAAGGATTGCGTCTGACCTTCTCTGAGAGCTGTCCGCCCTCCTCATGGCCCACATATCCCGGTGGTGAACCAATCATCTTTGAAACACTATGCTTTTCCATGTACTCTGACATGTCAACACGTATCATGGCATCTTCTTTGCCAAAGACAGCCTCAGCAAGCGCCTTTGACACCTCCGTCTTACCTACTCCTGTCGGTCCCAAAAACAGGAATGAGCCAATCGGCTTCTTAGGATCCTTTAAACCAACACGGCCTCGTCTGACTGCCTTTGCGACAGCAGAAACAGCCTCCTCCTGTCCTATTACACGCTTGTGAAGTATCTGTTCAAGCTTTGCAAGTCGTCCTGCCTCTGACTCTGTAAGCTTATTTACAGGTATTTTTGTCCATCCCGATACTACATCCGCTATCTCATTTTCGCCGACTACAGGCTGGTTTTTGGCTCCTGTGCGACGGTTCTTTCTGATAAGCTTCTGCTGTTTATTTTCAAGTACTTCCTTTTCTGACATAAGCGCGCCGGCAGCTGCGAGATCTCCTTTCGATAAAGCATTTTCCACCTGGTTCTGCTTATCTGTTATCTCTTTTTTCAGAGCAAGCAGCTCGTCAGATGATGTCAGATTCTTAAGCCTTATCCTGGCTGCCGCTTCATCCATCAGGTCTATCGCCTTATCAGGTAAAAATCTGTCATTTATATATCGTGCAGAAAGGTTTACTGCTGCTTTCACACCCTCATCTGTTATGATGACACCATGATGCTTTTCATAGATTTCCTTTAATCCTGTGAGTATCTCTATTGTCTCATCCACACCCGGCTCCTCAACCATCACCGGCTGGAAACGGCGCTCAAGCGCAGCATCCTTTTCCACGTATTTGCGGTACTCTTCTATGGTAGTGGCGCCGATTACCTGTACCTCGCCTCTGGCAAGCGCAGGCTTTAATATGTTAGATGCATCTAACGAGCCTTCTGCTCCTCCTGCACCTATTATAGTGTGAAGCTCATCAATGAAAAGCAGTACATTTTTGGCATTTGAAACCTCGCTTATCACCTTCTTGATACGCTCCTCAAACTCACCACGGTACTTTGATTTGGCTACAAGCCCGGACATATCAAGGGAAACCAGTCTCTTTCCCAAAAGAATATCCGGAACATTGCCACTGACTATATCCTGCGCAAGTCCTTCTACTATAGCAGTCTTGCCCACTCCCGGCTCTCCAATCAGACATGGATTGTTTTTGCCACGGCGGCAAAGTATCTGGATAACGCGCTCCATCTCCTTTTTTCTGCCTATAACAGGGTCAAGAAGCCCTGCCTCTGCCATATCTGTCAAATCTCTGGAATACTGATCTAATACAGGAGTCGCAGAATTGTATGATGTACCGTAGCTTTTCATCAGATCCCTGTATGCAGACGGATCCTCACCCATCGCACCAAGAATATCTATAAACATCTTCTGACTGTTAACACCCATGGTGTTTAAAAGTCTTGCAGCTGCACAGTCTCCCTGCAGTACTATAGCCATCAGCAAGTGTTCTGTACCTATCTCATTGCACTCAAATCTATCGGCTTCCTCCGATGCACGCTCCAATACTCTCTGTGTCCTTGGTGAATAGCCATCCCTGTCCATCACTTCGATGTTATCCCCCGGTGAAATCAGGTCTTCAATCATCGAAATAAGCTTATCATATTCCACATTGCAGGCTGTTAGAACCTCAGCTGCCACACCGGTGCCCTCTTTTATAAGGCCAGCCAGTATGTGCTCTGTTCCAACATAGCTGTAATTCATTTTCTTTGATATACGTGCAGCCAAATCTATTGCTTTTTTAGCCTTACTTGTATATGGTTTCAAGTCATATCCTCCAGTCATATTCACTAATTTAAGTCGATGAACTGCAAATCATCATCCTCGCTGTCATCTTCATTATCATCCTTTGCACTGCTGTCTATAGTCTCAGACGGCTTATTTCCATCATTGACAAAGCCATCAAGTGCCATTTGAAGCTGATTCTTTAAAGCATCCTCATCAGCATCGTTTTCTGTGTCAGAAACGTTTTCCTGCCTTGAATCGTCTTTTAAATCAAACTCAGAGTTTTCATTCTCAACAGCTTTCTTAGAATCAGGTGTAATTTCTACGGTTCTTCCGACATAGGATGCATTTGATATATTTTCATCCGTAGCCATCTTTTGCTCATCTGCAGCACCTTCCGCTGTTTCTTCTGCGACTTCATCTGCCGGCTCTTCTACAGCTTCATCTGGCACTTCATCCACCGACTCTTCTGCAGCTTCTTCTGCCACTTCATCTAACGGCTCTTCTGTAACCTCTTCCTCCAGCTCATCTGCTATCTCGTCCGCAGTTTCATCAGTTGTTTCTTCCAAAGCTTCATTTGATACATCTTCTGCTGCATCATCTACATCATCATCGTCATCATGATAGTCCATTGCCTTATATTTTCTGTTTTTCACAGCTGATACAATAAGCAACAGTAACAGAATCATGATAATAAGAACCAGTATTGCAGCTAAAACAAGATATTTATTGGCAATTCCCGGGACAAGCTCGCTCTTTGTTGTATCGTTTTCCTTCTGTGCCACTGTAGGTGTACCAAGCTCAGTTCTCATATATGTGCCATCTACGCTATCATATGTATACCAGCCACTCTCACCATTGTCATTCATGGCGTATACGAGGTAAAAATCCTTTGTCTTATCATCTGTTTTTTCGGCTTTGGTCTGGTAGGCTGTTGCCACACCCTTGCCCTCTATGGAGAGTGATACCTCATTGTATCCCTCAGGCACATCATCCACCTTAGGCAGTAAAACCACTATAAAATGCGACTCTGAATTGATACGGACAAACTCATATGCTGCATTCTGTGCTGCATCATATACAAAAAGCCCATTGCCGCTTTCCGACTGTAAATACACAAGCGTGATATCACCAAAGGTGCCATGAAGGGTATTGTATTCAAGGCCGTCAATCACTGTCTTTGAGTGCTCAAAGCCTTCCGGAACAACATCCTCAGGAATGTCATTTACCATAGTCCACTCTGTGCCATTTATATTGAACCTCTTCCAGTTATCCTGCTTATCCGCATTCTCCGGATCATCCTCGGCTCTTCTGGTAACTACTATATTGTATGTGCTTGTGCTGCCGTTCTCTGCTGTCACAACAACGCTTACGGTATTCTCTCCAACCTCAAGCGAATCATTGCCTGTGACAGATGTCACACTCGCCTTGGAATCAGCCGGATTTGCTGTAACCGCAAGGCTTGAACAGCTGTAATCTACAGTAGCTGTGTAATCCTTTGTCGCAGCAGAAAACTCAGGTGAAAGTGTACCTGCTGAGATAACAAGTGAACCAAGAGATGCGTTTGAGGACTTCTTTTCCTCTTTGTTTTCATTATCTTTATTTGCATCGCTGTTATTGCCGGTATTGCTGCCGGAATTGTCCTTGTTATCCTTGTTGCTGTTTGAATCATTGTTTGATGAAGCACTTGTTACCGTCACCTTCGTGCTGGCACCGGTAATTGTACCTCCGGCATCGTTGCCCTCTGCATCTCCTACTACTGTACAATACGCCTTTATAGTGCAGCTTCCTGCGCCCTTCGCCGTAAATGAAAATGACTGTGATGTCGGATATCCCTCAACAGCATCACCAATATTGGCCACACCATCGCCTCCGTTACTCAGCACTTTCTCGTCAGAGCTTTTGATAACTACTGTACCAAAATATCCTGACGGCATAGAAACCGTCACCTTGACTGTTTTTCCAACAGCTACAGAGCTTGAGCTGACACTGAGACCAAGTCCCTGCGCATATACATGCTCGGCAGGTGTGAAAACAAGCATCACCGCCACAACAAGTGATAATATACATCCAAATAATTTCTTCATATTTTCCTCACATTTCTAATTCTGCGATATCTTTGATTTGCCCAGTATGTGTCTGTTCATGATTATCATATCAAGGGCATTTCCACCATCACCCTTTCTGTTAGCATCAGCTGCCTCCAGATAAGCACCTGTGAGTGTTCCCTTTCCTAAAATATGTCTGTTGAGCTTAATCATATCAAGAGCATTTACAGCACCATCACCATTGATATCTCCATATATAACAATATCGTATGTCTTTTTCAGATTACCTGAAGCATCATAAACAGCCACTTTATTGCCTGTTGCAATCTTTCCGCTGTTTTCTGAGCCTGAGCTTGTCAGAAGCTTTACAGTACCTGATGCTGATACTGCTATATTCTTCACAAAATCAGCTGCACCGGTTCCAGGCTCAATGCCTGTAATATAAGTACCTATACTGTATTTACCTGATGTTATGTTTACATCTGTATTATTTTGGTTATTATTGTTCTGATTATTATTGCCACCTGCATTATTTACAGATGCCGCCTGCCTGTTTATATTGATAGTGTATGTTCTTGTATCACCGCTTTGCGACTTGCATTTTACCTTAATTGTATTATTTCCGACAGCAAGCGAATAGCTTCCTGTGCCTGAAACACCACTGTTTCCTGAAACTGCATCTGCCGAAACAGTCACTGAGCTTATAGCATTTGAAACAACTGCTGAATAGCTTGTTGTCGCTCCATTGAAGGCCGGTGTGAGTGTTACACCACTTATCGCAAGCGACTGCAGATAGTTATTGGTATCACCAGCTTTATCGAAGCCCACTGCTGACGATGGCATATTGTTGTATACAGGTATTTTAAATACAAAAGCCTGATTCTTGTCTGAATATCCTTTAGCCAGACTCTGTCCCTCAGTAAGAGCCGCTGTGGCATTGCCCATGTACTGATGGAAATACAGCGAGCTTGTATTTACTACATTAAACTTCTCAAAATACAGTGTATTTTGACCCTTATTTATATAATTGCTGCCCACCTTTACAGCTCCGCCGCTTATGGACTTTACTCTTGTATTCCAGCCCTGCTTCTTGGCAAAAGACAGACCATTTTTATAAATCTTATCCTTCGTGTTTCCGGTTGCACTAAAATTAAAATAATTATAATATCCTTCGTATCCGGAATATGTACCCGAAATAAGAGGGCTCGTTCCCTTTTGTCCCTGCTCCTGCTTTATACGCGATGCTATATGGTATGCACTTACTCCACTGCTCTTTGCCACATCCATGAATGTGCTTGCATAATTGATTTTCTCACCATTGTTGGAATAGGTCTTTGTTCCCTCCATAAATGTGCCTTTTACTATGGACTTGACACCTTCAAGTGCCTCATTCGGACTGTATGCCAGACTCTGAAACTGAAAAATATTGGTCTCATCAAGAAAATTCCTTGGATCCATGAGATAAGCAATATAGGCACTGCTTGCTGACACCCATCCCGGTTCGTACTCAAACCACGTATTTGTTGACCAGTTATATGCTCCGGCAGCTGTGGATTTCTTGGCATTGTCTGCTGATTTGGATACCAGATTAAGTCCGTTTACACTTTCATTTTCAATCACCGTATCCCAATTCAAACCTGTATTTACAGCCTCAAATGTCCAGCTTGAATACTTATTGTGAAGAGCTGTAAGGTTTGGAATATAGCTGTCAGGAAAGCCTGCATTCTTCATAGCCGTGACAAAATCAGTATTGTCTCCGCTATTATTGTATGTCACCTTTATGTATGTACTGATAGTCCAGCCCGTAAATGCCTTGCCGTTTAAAGTACCCTTGACATTATACCAGACCACACCGTTTACCCTGGTCTCTCCAATTATGTCAACCTGATGGTTCCAGTTGAGTGAGACAACCTTTGTAGTTCCGGATGTGCCTGCTGCATTGCGGACATACACATTGCCACCTGTAATCGTACCTGTAGCATATGCTCCCGATGCGGTTGCAAGGGCAAGCTGTTCCTCATTATTCTGCTGTATGGCATCCGCATTGCCGGTGTCTGCTGAAGCATCCCCTGTCTGCGCATTGTCTGATGCAGCTGTGCCGGTACCTGCTGATACAAAATCAGACCTGATATAGCTTACACACTCCTCGTTATTTGCTGCCAGATTGTACTTTGCCTTGTACCACACCTTGCCGTCTGCACCTGTGGTCTGCTCAAGAATAGTAATATCCTTGCCGTTTGAAAGCTTGTGCTCCAGCTCATACTCTGTGCCCGGTCCGCTTCTCGCCGCTACCCAGTATCTCTCATCACACACAACCTTAGCCGCCTGATCCGCATAGACTGCTATGCTGCTGTATGGTGCCAGGTCACATGCGGCTAATGACAATGTTACGACAGAGGCTGCCAGAAATTTATTTATCTTTATCATCAAATCCCATCTTTCTTATGTGCATTGTTTACATTAATCCATTATCCATTTAATTATAATAGAATATGACCTTTGTATCAATGTATTCGGCAGAAATTTATTATTTTTTTTTAAGGTATACATCAAATTGCATGCAAGCATGCATCGATGATACCTTTTGACCCTTTAATCAAAAAACTCCCTTCAACGTGCAGCTCATGCTTACGTTTCAGGGAGTTTCCTGATTCATATTCTGCTTATTCTTACTGTCTCCTGTAGCTTTTTCTAGCTGAACAGGGATTTTATCTTATCCCATAAATCCATGAAAAAGTTACCAATCTTTTCCCAGAAGCCCGGGTCATTTATCTTATCGCCAAGCTTTGATGCCCAGTCCTGTGCCTGGTTGATGACTGAATCCCAGTCGATATTGGCATCCTTAAGCTTCATAAGAAGCGATGTCAGCTTTGCAATATCATCATCAGAAAGCTTCAGGTCGTAATCCTTTGCAGCCTCATTTATCGCATCCTTTATCTGGCTCTCATCCTTGAGCCTTCCATCGGCAAGCTGCTTCTTTAGGTCTGCAATCATTGCCTCGATATCCTGCGAATCGCCGTCAATGCTCTTGTTGAGCTCTCCTGTTGTGACAAGCTCATCCATCGCTGCGTCTGTCACCTTGTCGTCAAGCTTCTTGCCTGTCATCTCCTCGTATGCCTTTAGTGTGCCTACAAGTGCTGCCGTTCCGGAAATAGGGAAAGGTCCTGCGACTATGATTTTAGCATCAGCTATGCCTGCTGTGGCAAGCGCATTCTTGTACATTCCTACCGTACAGTAATTGATATTGTGTGTGGAAACACTAAGACCCGCACCCTTTTTATCCTCTGTAATGAGTACTGAGGAAAGTGACCTTGTGCCAATCTCGCTCTTGCTGATGTATGAATCGAGGTACTTGTGCTCCTCATCATTATTTACATAGACCACATCGTATTTGTCCAGATCAGTGAGCTCGATTCCCATAAATCCAAGCACTGTCGCTCTCTGATCCGGTGTGAGGTCTGCTCCAAGACTTAAGTATGGCTTATCATTTTTGCTGATGGTCACCTTGTCGTTTGTCTCACTGCCGGCTGGCGTTGTACTGTCTGCAGTACTGTCTGTGTTACTCTTATCAGCTGCGTCACTGCCTGATACATCAACGCTTGAAACTGTATCAGTCTGCGTAGCTGTCTCTGTTGCAAATACAGCCGGATTCATTGTAAACAGTGTCACCGCAGCAAGCACGCTACATACAATACTCTTTGCTTTTTTCTTTATTGATCTAATCATTTTTCCTCCAATCTACTGCTCTATATCATACGAAATTGTAAAGCTGCTTCCGTCGAAGCTGACATCTGCCATGCTTCCGCATACCACAGGCATCATCGGCGACATATGACCTATATCCAGATCCATGATGATCGGCACATTAAAATCTCTAAGCAGTGATGAAAGAGCCTGTCTGTGGTCTATGCCAAACATTTCCTCTCCGAAGTGCGCCGGGCGTCCGATAAGAAAGCCCTTTACATTTGAAAACCATCCTGCATTTTTCATCTGCCACATAGCCCTTCTCATGCCCATCACATTAAGGTCACAAGCCTCAAGGAACCATATGATACCATCATCACTGTAGCGCTCATTAAATTCCCTTACATGGTCAAACGATGTACCAAGCAGATTGATAAGACAATCCATGCAGCCACCAAGCAGCCTGCCTCTCATGGTAAGCCTGCTTTCCTTTGCCACCGCAGGAATAGAGCTGATGCACGACTTTTCAGTCAGGTTGTAGCCCACAAACGGAGCATTCTCATCCTTTATCGATTCCTTCTCCCACATAGGGTAATTGGTAAATGAAAGCTTCCTGCCACAAAGCAGATTAAATGCATCGGTAAGTGACTCATGCCACACCTCCATGCCAAAGCTGCCCGCACACGGCCCGTAAATACCTGCTGTATCTGCAATAGTAGCCTCCAAAAATGTGAAATTCGTGTTGTCGGAATAGCCCATGTACCATTTCGGCTTTGACTGCTTCACGCGCTCAAAATCAATATAAGGCACTACCTCGCACATCAGCTCGCCACCACCACAGGATATAAGCACATCACTGTCAACAGAAGCATAGCTCTCGTTCAGCTCTTCTGCGCACTTCTTAGGTGTATTGCTGATACCTATGCCACTGTCGCACCTGCAGTTAGGTCCCTCTATCGTCTTATAACCCATGTTGTGAAACCTTTTAATGGCATTGTCAAAGGCACTCCTGTACGGCTCTGTTGTACAGCCCATCGAAGGCGCCACAAAGCCTATTGTTCCTCTATCCTTTAGAAATTCAGGGTATCTCATGTTTCTATCATCCTATCACTATTATTTACATATCTAAGCTTCTGTCTGAAGTAAAATATGTAGGATTTTATCATTTCTGTCCAGGTCATTTTACTGTCATAATTAAATGTCGTCGTGTACTGCACATGCTGTCTGTTGCACCAGTTGTATATATCATGCAGACTTATCGAATCAACATTCTTCATATTGTTCATAAACACCTTAACCTTTGAAAGCTCATCCTCACTGTCAATGTATAGATGAAAGATAGTATTCGGACATTCAATTATTATCTGCTGTTCTCCTATATTTTTCATCAATGTATCCTCTATTGAATAATGTATCCTGTGTGATTAAAAACATTATCGTCTGTCACACCGGGATGTGAGTAATAACAAAATATCGTAACTGTTCAGTACCTTCACAGTTAAAAAATATCACATAACCATAGTACTACACCGGCATCACAAAATCCAGTCATTTTTGCCTGCCAATTCTTACTATTTTATTAAGAAAAACGGTAAATATCATACTCCCTCACAGTCAAATGCCGGAATGAAGCTGTCCTTTGCCACGTCCCCCTCCTGTATAAATGCATTCGTGATTCCTATTTCTAGGGCATAGTTAACAAGTCTTTCATACTCTCTCTTTGTCACTGTGCGGTTTATCTCAGGATAATCCTTTAGTGCAATCGGCGTAAACTGGCTCATCATGCTTATATATACGTGATCATGATATGTATCATACAGGTACTTAAGTACAGCCTTTGCATCATTCACATGTCCCGGCAGTAGAAGCTGTCGCACAATAACTCCCTTTTGTATGAGTCCTGTCGCATCGTCAATCACGACATCCGGCTGCTGCCTGACCATCTCTGAAAGCGCCTGCTTTGCGACAGACGGATAATCTTTTGCCCTTGAATACCTTGCCGAAAGCGTACTGTCCATATATTTAAAATCCGGAAGATACACATCCACTATGCCCTCAAGCAGCTTTAGCTCTGTCACATTTTCATATCCGCTCGTATTGTATATAATAGGAAGCTTCATGCCACGGCTTTTTGCATCGTTTACCGCCCACACTATATCAGGGATATACTGCCCCGGTGTGACCAGATTGATATTATTTGCGCCTTTGCCCGCCAGTTCTATAAAGATATCACTAAGCCGCTCTTTACTGATCACCTTTCCCTCTTTTCCGTCAGAAATCTCCCTGTTCTGGCAGAACACGCAGTGCAGGCTGCAGCCTGAGAAAAAAACTGCCCCGCTTCCTCTTTTTCCTGATATGCACGGCTCCTCCCAATAATGAAGCGCTGCTCGCGCCACCTTTATTTCAGATGAAACGCCACATACGCCTGTTTGTCCGGTGCTTCTGTTTATGCCACATTTTCTGGGACACAATAAGCAATTCTCGTATTTATTCATATTTTTCATTTTAACCCTTGCTAAAAATAATGTTTGATACTACAATCTATATGATTATGCGGTGCATATGCCATGCGCCTTCATTAGTCATTTTAAAGTTATACCATAACTATTCTTACAGAAGAGAATAGTTAAAATACACAATAAGGAGATTACAATGAATCAGTCAAACTGTATCGTCGCCCAGTCAGGCGGCCCAACTGTTGCAATCAACGCAAGCCTTGCAGGAGTCATCGCAGGAGTAAAAAGCTCTGAGAAATACGATATCTGCTATGGCGCCGTAAACGGAATACTCGGCATATTAAATGAGAATTATCTCAATCTGTCAGATATTTTTGCAGATGATGCTAATCTTGAAAAGCTCAAGACCACACCTGCCATGTATCTTGGCTCATGCCGTCACAAGCTCCCTGATTACAAGGATGATGATTCACCATATGTATACATCTTCCACCAGTTTGATAAGCTCTCTATAAAAGCTTTCTTTTACATCGGTGGAAATGATTCGATGGATACCGTATTAAAGTTATCCGATTATGCAAAAAAAATCAACAGTGATGTGAAAATTATAGGGATTCCAAAGACCATCGACAATGATCTGTGCATGACAGACCACACTCCGGGCTTTGGCTCTGCCGCCAAATATATCGCATCAAGCATGCTTGAGATAGCCCATGATACCTTTATCTATGCTGTTAAGAGTGTAACAATCGTTGAAATCATGGGACGTGACGCAGGATGGCTCACTGCCGCTTCCGCTCTCGCACGTAATGAGTACAATACAGCGCCTCAGTTCATCTATCTGCCTGAGGTGGATTTCGACAAGGACAAATTTGTTGCCGATATAAAAGAAGCCCTTGCGCACACTAACAATGTAATAGTTGCCGTATCCGAAGGAATACATGACGCAGACGGCTCATACATTACATCATCAAATGCCTCATGCGACCAGTTCGGACACCAGCAGCTAAGCGGTGCCGGAAAGGCTCTTGAGTTCATTGTGAAAGAAAACATCGGTGTCAAGGTTCGCTCAGTAGAGGTAAACGTGCTCCAGCGCTGTGCCTCACATCTTGCATCATTAACCGATATCGAGGAATCTTTTGCTCAGGGTAAAAAGGGTGTCACTATTGCAGCAGAGGGTGTGACCGCATCAATGGTATGCTTAAAGCGCATCTCAAATGATCCTTATCAGGTAGAATACACATATTCTGCTATCAAGGATATCGCAAACGAGGCCAAGTCTGTGCCAAGAGAGTGGATCAATGATGCTGGCAATGATGTGAAGCCTGAGCTTATCGAATACTTAAAGCCACTTATTCAGGGAGAAACCGCTGTAGCCTACAAGAATGGTCTGCCTGACTATATGGATGTGTCACATCTTCACAAATGTAACTGATTTTAGCTGCCGCCTACACCCCGGTTTGGGCAGCAACAGCATATCTCCAAGGAGGTCGATTTACATGAAGAAAAAAGTACTTATAACCTGCGCCGTTGTGCTTGGCGTGATTTTGGCTGTTTATCTTGGCTTTGCCTTTTATTTTAGCAGCCACTATCTGTTCAACACAAAGATTAACTCTGTAAAATACGCAGGGAAAACCGCAAAAGAGGCAATAGAAAAAAATACAGCCCTAAGCCGCGACTATCTGCTCACAATCACTGATAGAAAAGGCAACAGCTTCTCACTTAAGGGACCTGATTTTTCCTATGAATATGTCTCAAACGGTGACGAGGAGCAAATCCTAAAAAGCCAGAATGCTTTTACATGGCCTGTCAGTCTCTTCAAATCTCAAAACTATACTCTAAAGGGTTCGTCCAAATATGACGATGCCGCTTTGGCGGAAAAGCTCAAGGCTCTTGACATTTTCAGTGATGACTACATTGAAAATCCGGAGGATGCCCACATCGAGATAAAAGACGGCAAATACGATGTGATTGAAGAGAAAAATGGCTGCAAGCCGATATATGACAGCATCCTTGCCGAAGTAAAGGATGCCCTGGACAATGAGCTTCCAAAGCTTAGCTTAAGTGATGACTGTTATGAAGCTCCAAAAATCACAAAGGAAAGCGATACAATCAAAAATGAAAAAGAAGCCCTCGACAAATACACTGCTTCAACCGTCACTTACAAAATTGAAGGTGCCGACGAGAAGCTTGACTCAGCCAAAATCCTTGATATGCTAAGCATCTCAGATGACGGCAGCGTGAGCATAGATGATGCCAAGGTCACTAAATATGTCCAGCAGCTTGCTTCCAAGTACAATACCTTCGGCCGCAAACGCTCATTCAAGACATCGTCCGGTGACACTATTGAAATAGGTGGTGGAGACTACGGATGGGTAGTCAGCAAGAAAAATGAGAAGGCCAAACTTCTTTCCGATTTAGAGGGAGGCAAGCCAGTGGAAAGAGAGCCTGTTTACGAGCAGACTGCTCTCTACCGAGGCGCCGACGACATAGGTAATACATACATAGAGATTGACTACACAAAGCAGCACATGTGGTATTACAAGGATGGTGCTCTCCAGATGGAGTCTGATTTCGTATCAGGTAATCTCGCCCGTCAGAATGGTTCCGTAGATGGTGTATACAAGATTGTTTACAAGCAGAGAAATGCTACTCTTGTCGGTGAGGGTTACTCTTCTCCTGTCAGCTATTTCATGCCGTTTGCCTACAATATAGGTATCCATGATGCCAGCTGGCGTGATACCTTCGGAGGAACAATTTACAAAACCTCCGGCTCACACGGATGTATCAATGTGCCGCCTGCTTTTGCAGAGCAGCTGTTCAACGCTGTGGATAAGGGCACTCCTGTTGTTGCCTACTACAGAGAGGCTGTCACTCTGACAAACAATGCTGCAAAGATGTCCAATGCATACTCGTATGTAGCTCCTGATGCAGCGCAGTAAGTGTGGATTGCATTGTATCTTTTAATAATATGGGAAGGCGACCGGCGCATGGGAAATTCACCCTCGTGCGCCGGTCGCCTTCT
>OBAQ01001561.1_pt1 | contig 15368 bp, 17 predicted proteins | sample 1517821 | NCBI WGS metagenome assembly OBAQ01 (sample SAMN04571705, study PRJEB22368) | human gut metagenome | biome: human gut; material: stool | host: Homo sapiens | place: Luxembourg | collected 2012-09-27
CGTGGACGAAGGTGAAGGGTGACAAGGGCGACAAAGGAGATAAAGGGGATAAGGGGGATAAGGGTGAACAAGGAACACAAGGAGCAACAGGATTGCCGGGCGCTCTTATTCGTCCACGTGGTGAATGGAAAGCGAGCACGGCATATGTGAATAACTCTCAATACCGGGATACGGTCATTTATAATGGAAATACTTATTCATGTAAAATAAGTCATACATCTTCCAGTTCCTTCGACTCTACAAAATGGACTCTATTCAATGAGTTTATTAATGTCGCTACGCAGTTGTTAGTAGCTCAGAACGCAACGATTGACATATTAGGTACATCCGGTTTGTTTGTTGGCAATCTATCTAAAACGCAAGGATGGATGATGAAAGGAGCTTCGATCAAACATAATGTTACCGGGTTAGAATTGACAGCAGACGGAAAAATCGATATCGGTAAAGGGACACTTATACTTTCTGCTAATAATACTATTATTCGCGGGACTTCTGGCGGTGACATCGCTATATTTAAGGAAGTTAACGGAGTTCCGATGATTGATGCGAAAAATATAAATACGGAAAACTTGGTAGTGAAAACCGGAGCTTCAATTGGAAAGTGGAAGGTTACTGCGGACGGTCTAGCTATCAACGGACAAAATTACGCAAATATTGATTTGAATATTTCTGGTAATAAATTTCTCCGCATAAACGGACGTGGTGATACTGGGATTATGGTTATTCGTAATGATGCGGGTAGCGGTCTTTCTATCTCCACAGCGAGTAGTAGTTCCAAAGCTTTAAGTATTTTAGCTCAAAGCTATGGAATGGCTATAGATTCAACAGGAAGTCATAAGTTTTTGCAACGAGCGGGGGAGAAATGGGATGCTCCGGGTGCTCTGATCGCGGGAAGAGTTAGCGCCGGAGGATCAATCGAGAACACATGGGGTAATGGTGTTACTTCTATATCGGCATCAAGAAACAGGGGTGATGGTGGGTATACTATATATCATAACTTGGGGCATAACAATTATTACGTAATGGTTACACCGACGTGCTATTGGGATAGAGGATATACATGGGCTTCGGCTATGATATTAGAAAAAACTAATAGCTATTTTCAAGTAGATATAATCCATACAACAGCGGGATCACGTAACGTAGCTTTTGAATTTGTAATGATAGGCAGAAATAAGATTTAATTAATAATGAATATGAAAATAGACTTTAGAAAAATCGAAGTAACAGATATCGAAGGGAATAAGAGTACTTTCAATATAAGTAAGGAGTTAGGTAATACTATCTACCAGAAAACCGCCGATCTGGGCGAATTGGAGTTAGCACAGAGAATCTACAAAAACGGTGAGGTCGAATTGTCAACAGACGAAGCGGAACGCATCAAGGAATACGTGAGAACTAACTTTGTCGCAGTCGTACAGATAGCGGTTAATGAAGCGCTTGCGAAAGGCTGATTTAGCACAAAAACATATTATAGAACTATATATTATTAATCACTTAAAAAACAGAGTTTATGAAAACAAAGTATTTAACAGAGAATTTGAGAACTACACAGGTCGAATCTACTGCAAAAGGTGGTGAGTATGAGTATCATGTTTCTTACGTGTATAATGGTAAGAATCTGCTTCGCTTGTCATGTAACATCTATAAGGGTAATGCCGAGAATCAATCCTATTCAGGTTGTATGTCATTCGAAAATGGCGATAAGTCGATGAACTTTCCTGCGGATAGTGATATTATCCCGCATCTTACTATGTTTGAAAATATTTTGAAGGAAGTAAATGAGTCGTTGACTGCCGAATAGAGCTACCTAAAACAGACGAACAAGACTACAAATAAAAGACATGGATGAATGGCTAAAAATCATAGGTGCATTAGGAGGATTAGAGGCGATCCGCTTTACTGTTACTTTTCTAGCAAATCGAAAAACGAACGCTCGAAAGGAAAAGGCTACGGCAGACTCGATGGAGTTGCAAAACTTGCTTTCTATCATTGATAATCTGAACAAGCAGATCGAGCGATACGACGAGCGATTAAAACAACGGGACGAAAAAGTAGACACGATTTATCGCGAATGGAGAACATCGCAAGCAGACTGTCAGAATTGGATGCGCAAATACTACGAACTTGAATTAGTTCTAAAGGATGCAGAACACAACCGATGTGACAGACCGGACAGCGAGTGCAGCCGGAGAACTCCGCCGCGTAGACCGATAACTATTAACCAAAACAATAAGGAGACAACAGAATGAAACACTTCACAATTAAGGAACTTTCTCACTCCGATACGGCATTAGCAAAAGGAATTGATAATTTCCCAACGGCGGAAGCTATCAGTAATTTAACAAAGCTAGTAGACAATGTACTCGACCCGCTACGCGAGAAATACGGTAAGCCGATCCGCGTTAGTTCCGGCTATCGTAGTGCAATTCTTAATCGTAGCGTTAACGGAGCTACATCTAGCCAACACAGGTTAGGAGAAGCCGCCGACATAACAACCGGAAGCAAGGACGAGAACCGGAGGCTATTCGCAATTATCGAAAACGAATTGCTTTTCGATCAGTTGATCGACGAAAAAGATTTCTCATGGGTGCATGTGTCATTCAGAGAAGGACGCAACCGGAAACAAGTATTAAAGCTATGAAACGGCTAATTTATATTATCATGTTGCTAGCGTTAGCAATATGTTTTGTATCCTGCCGGACTCAATACGTTCCTGTTGAGACAGTTCGCACCGAATATAAAACGCGTGATAGTATCCGGTTTGATAGTATTTATCAACGAGATAGTATTTATATACTCGTAAAGGGTGACACGATCTATCAATACAAATACAAGTATCTGTATCGTTACCTAACAACAAATCGTACTGACACGATTCTTAAAACCGATTCTATTCAAACTCCCTACCCGGTCGAAAAACAGTTAAGCCGATGGCAATCTATTAAAATAGAGTTGGGCGGATGGGCGTTCGGTTTGGTTATTGCATTTATCTTGATGGTAATAGGACGAATAGTATATAAACGAAGAAATGGATAATAGACAAGAAAACCCCGCAACGGCTCGAATTGCGGGGTTAGTGTCAAATTAAAACGCATTAGAGTATGCGGATCGAGCCTAATAAGTTAGATATGTCCGATAAAGCATAGTTTAAACGCTCCTTTTCTTCCTCACTAAACTTGCAGGGTTTCCCATTGACGATACATCCGTTTATCCTGTTATTTAGCCATTGCCGGGACTTACCGAAATATTTCTTAGCGATATACGACAAAGATATAACGTCTTTAACTTCTTCTAATTGTTTGCGCACGCTGATTTCGTGCTCTATCTCATTTAATTCTTCGTTGACTTCTTTGTATCCGTTAAGGATAAAATCGGCTATAATATTTGCATCCTCTTTAGAGGTAAATCTATTCTTTATTTCGATAAACTTACTCTGATACAGAGCCTCATTCTCCGGTGCCGGATTATTTAGAAGCTCCTGTAATTTTTTTAATTCATCTTTTAAATTTTCCATATTTATAGTTTTAATTCCTCCCATTTCTGGGAGGAAGATTTTTACTTTTCTAGTTCTTTCAATGCTTTCTCAATGTTTTCGATGTTCTTTTCAACTCTTAGTTTTTCATCGAGAATAGCGTTCATTTTCTTTTCGTCCGCATCGCTGTTATTTTCAAAAACAAAGTCGAGCATTTTCTTTTTTGCTTTGTTCTGCATTAACAAGCTAATTAGATAATCTGTTTCGTTACTCATTGTTATTATGTGTTTTAATTTGACTCTACAAAGATAATATACATTTGTATATTATGCAAGTTTTAAGCGAATTATTTTCGATAAATCATGCGCTGATCTTAGAAAACTCATTTATTAAGGTTGTTAGTATATAGTTTAGTTTGTTCCATTTATCAACATCGTTAACGTGATCAATAACTTTTCTTATTGTTTCGTCTGCGTGTTTGCGCATAAACTTCACATAGTTAAAAATGGGGCGATTCTTTTTAACCGATTGCCCAATGCAATACTCTAAAAGTTCTAAAGGTATATTTAACTCGTATCCGTGCTGCACAAACGATTTTCGAGCCGAATAGTACACTACTCTTTTATTTATTCCTAGATGATCGGCAAGCCTTTGAATTTGCTTTGTCACATAGTTGCGGAAATTATCATAAGAGTAATTATATGCAAAATCTAGCTTCCCATTTTTCCCAATCCATCTTTTTATTATTGGTTTAGCTTCATCGGGGATTGATATGCTTATTCTTTTCTCGCCTCTCTTGGTATGAGTTGTTTTGGTTCTGATATACTCTAGTACTTCGATGTTTCTAAAATCTACTTTCATTAAGTCTATCAGATTTATTCCTCCTAGATAGTAGGAAAGCATAAAAATATCTCGCGCCATTCGCAAAGGTTTTTCCTGTACGTCGCAATTCCTTATTTTATTAAATTCCTCGATAGTAATATCTAGCTCTCGTACACTAGATTCCGGCATATTATAAAAAGCGAATGGATCAATCTCATACCGCACTATATTCTCCTTTTTAGCTGCATTTATGACAGCTTTAAAGCGCTTCATGTGCATACTTACTGTTGTATCCCCTAATCCTTTTTTGGTGCGTAGAAATTTCTCGAAATCAATTATCGTGTTAGGAGATAATGTTTCGAATTGAACTGCATCTGAAAATTTCTTTTCAAAGTATTTTTTAGAACGTTCGTGTAGTCCGGCTGTTCCTTCCCTTCCTTCTTCTCTTAAATCGTCTATATATTCCTGCCAACGCTCGGATACGGTTGTTCCTGCCGATTTATAGCGTGAAAGATATTCGCGAATTTGGGTACACGAAAAAGCATCAGTGTTGATTCTGTCTATTGCTTCTTGATATTCGTCTAATAAAGTTCTGAGTTTTTTGTTAATGAGCACCGCGTCGTCTCTACCTACTACGCGCCCGTTTTTAAATTGTTTGGTGTTCTCTACTATGAAACGCGTTGCTATATAACGTGTTTCGTGTTTGTGATTAATCGCTACGCGAATTTTGTGTGTTCCGTCTACTAAGACCTTCGCCGGAACAACGGCTAAAGATAGTGAAATCATGATGTAAAAATTTCTTGGGACAAGCATCCGACAAGCATAAATACCCAAATTTGGGACAAAATACGCTTTTTTTTGAAATTCTTACTTTTTTGACGAGATTCTGAAACCCTTTATTCATCGGTGTTTCAGCTCTAGAAAGGGAGTGGAGCGTATCGGACTCGAACCGATCACCTCGACACTGCCAGTGTCGCGCTCTAGCCAGATGAGCTAACGCCCCATTTTTATGCCACTGATATAACGTTTGTCAACGTTTTGCTTTTGTTGGCGCAAATATAATGGAATATTCTGAAATAATTGCTATGTTTGCGGAAAATAATTTATTGAAAGGACAGATGATATGCTGATTTATAATACAACTTTTCAGGTGGACGATGCTGTTCACGATAATTTTTTGATTTGGATAAAGGAAAGCTATATACCTGAAGTACAGAAACACGGGACGTTGAAAGCACCGCGTATCTGTCGGATACTGAGCCATCGGGACGACGGAAGTTCTTATTCTCTGCAATGGGAAGTAGAGAGTAGTGGATTGCTGCATCGCTGGCACATGGAACAGGGAGTGCGGCTGAATGACGAACTTACGAAAATATTCAAGGATAAAGTAGTCGGTTTTCCGACATTGATGGAGATAGTAGAGTGATTCAACCGGTAAAAGAAAAGATTATTTTGGGTATAGACCCCGGTACGACCATCATGGGATATGGAGTCTTGCGCGTGAAAGGGACTAAGCCTGAGATGATCGCGATGGGAATTATCGATTTACGTAAATTTGCCAATCATTATCTGAAGCTGCGGCATATTCACGAACGGGTATTAAGTATCATCGAAAGCTATCTGCCTGACGAACTGGCTATCGAAGCTCCTTTTTTCGGCAAGAACGTACAGTCCATGTTGAAGTTGGGACGTGCTCAGGGAGTGGCGATGGCAGTGGCATTGAGCCGTGATATTCCGATCACAGAATATGCTCCTTTGAAGATCAAGATGGCTATAACCGGAAACGGACAGGCATCAAAGGAACAAGTAGCGGATATGCTGCAGCGTATGCTGCATTTTCCCAAAGAAGAGATGCCTACCTTTATGGATGCGACGGACGGTTTGGCGGCAGCCTATTGTCATTTTCTGCAAATGGGACGTCCGGCAATGGAAAAAGGATATAGCAGTTGGAAAGATTTTATTGCGAAAAATCCCGATAAAGTAAAATAAACCCGCAATGAAAGAGGCTGGGAGTGAGAAAAGTAATAAACAAGTAAGTGCGAAGGTAGTGTGAGTACCGCAGGGGAGGTTTAGTATGAAAATGGGAACCAATTATTTAGCGATATTAGGGGTGACTACGGTGACGACAGTAATGAGTTGTACTACTGCGAAAAAGGAATATATGTCTTATGAATTATATCCGGTCCGTACAGGAAGTCTGATTGAAATGGAGTATACACCGGAGGCAACGAAGTTTACTCTTTGGTCGCCTACGGCAGATGAAGTACGTCTGATGCTTTATGAGGCAGGCGAGGGCGGACATGCCTATGAAACGGTAAAGATGCAGTCGGGGGAAGAAGGAACCTGGACAGCTGTGGTAAGTAAGGACCTTATTGGCAAGTTCTATACTTTCAATGTGAAGATCGATGACAAGTGGCAGGGAGATACTCCCGGAATAAACGCCCGTGCTGTCGGAGTAAAAGGGCCGCCATTATCGACTGGCAATCCACCAATCCGGACGGTTGGGAGAGTGACACCCGACCTCCATTGAAGTCTCCCGCCGATATGATTATTTATGAGATGCACCACCGTGACTTTTCGGTCGATTCTACTTCAGGAGTGAAGAATAAAGGAAAATATCTGGCACTGACCGAACATGGAACGATGAACTCCGACAAGTTACTGACAGGTATCGACCATCTGATCGAACTGGGCGTGACACACGTGCATCTGCTTCCTTCTTTTGATTACGCTTCGGTAGATGAAACCAGACTGAATGAAAATTCGTACAACTGGGGATATGATCCGCAAAACTATAATGTACCCGATGGTTCCTATGCTACTGATCCCTATCAGCCCGCCACTCGTGTGAAAGAATTCAAGCAGATGGTACAGGCACTGCACAAAGCTGGTATCCGTGTGATAATGGATGTGGTGTACAATCATACATTCAATACCGATGAGAGTAATTTCGAGCGCACCGTTCCCGGTTATTTCTATCGCCAGAAAGAAGATAAAACCTTGGCAAATGGCTCAGGCTGTGGTAACGAGACTGCCAGCGAACGCCTTATGATGCGTAAGTTTATGGTAGAATCCGTCCTTTATTGGATAAAAGAATATCATGTTGACGGCTTCCGGTTCGACTTGATGGGAATTCATGACATAGAAACGATGAACGAGATACGGAAGGCTGTAAATGCGGTCGATCCTACCATTTGCATTTACGGAGAGGGGTGGGCTGCCGAGGCGCCTCAGTATCCGGCTGACTCCTTGGCAATGAAGGGAAATATAGCACAGATACCCGGAGTTGCTGTCTTTTCTGACGAGCTGCGTGACGGGCTTTGCGGACCTGTAGGTGATAAGCGCAAAGGAGCTTTTCTTGCCGGAATTCCGGGAGGGGAGATGAGCATAAAGTTCGGCATAGCAGGCGCTATCGAGCATCCGCAAGTACAGTGCGATTCGGTTAATTATACTCAAAAGCCGTGGGCGAAACAGCCTGTGCAAATGATCAGTTATGTTTCCTGTCACGACGGGCTGTGTTTGGTAGACCGACTGAAGGCAAGCATGCCGGACATCACTCCCGAACAACTTATACGTCTCGATAAACTGGCACAGACTGTGGTATTTACTTCACAAGGTATTCCGTTTATTTACGCCGGAGAAGAAATCATGCGTGATAAGCAAGGCGTGGATAATAGTTATAAGAGCCCGGATGCAGTGAATGCCATCGACTGGCGGCGCAAAACCACCAACGGAGATGTCTTCATGTATTATAAACGATTGATCGATCTGCGTAAATCTCATCCGGCCTTCCGCATGGGAGATGCAGGACAGGTTCGAAAACATCTGGAATTTCTTCCTGTGGAAGGAAGCAACCTGATTGCTTTCCGTCTGAAAGACCATGCAAATGGAGATCATTGGGAAGATATCATCGTCGCATTTAATTCTCGTCCTACTCCTGCCAGGCTTACTATTCCGGTTGGTAAATATACAGTGGTATGTAAAGACGGAGTGATAGATGTACGTGGATTAGGCATACAAAACGGACCGGAAGTTATTATTCCCGGTCAGTCAGCTTTGATTTTATATAAGTAAATTCAGTCTTTTGATAATCGAACAGAATAGAAGAATATGATTCAGAATACATTCAACATGGCGGGGGGCGTGGCACGCAACCCGCTTGTGCGTTTAGCTGCACCCATCACGGCAACGATTTCAGCCGGAGAACACATTGCAATTGTAGGGCCCAACGGGGGAGGAAAAAGTCTTTTTGTCGATACGCTGATCGGTAAATACCCATTGCGTGAAGGGACGCTGCAATATGATTTTTCTCCTTCTGCCACCCAGACCGTCTATGATAATGTGAAGTATATCGCTTTCCGTGACACTTATGGGGCTGCGGATGCTAATTATTACTATCAGCAACGCTGGAACGCCCACGATCAGGACGAAGCGCCCGATGTTCGTGAAATGCTGGGAGAAATTAAGGATGAACAACTGAAACAAGAACTATTTGAACTTTTTCGCATAGAACCGATGCTCGATAAGAAAATAATTCTTCTCTCCAGCGGCGAACTGCGTAAGTTCCAGCTGGCCAAAACTCTGTTGACAGCTCCCCGCGTATTGATTATGGATAATCCGTTTATCGGGCTGGATGCACCTACCCGCGAGTTGTTGTTCTCTTTACTCGATCGCTTGACAAAGATGTCGTCCGTACAGATTATTCTGGTATTGTCAATGCTGGATGATATTCCTTCATTTATTACCCACGTAATTCCTGTGGATAAAATGACGGTGTACTCCAAAATGGAACGTGAGGCCTATCTGGAAGCTTTTCGTTCCAGAGATGCAGCCGTTTCTTTTGATGAGTTACAGCAGCGTATCGTCAATTTGCCCTATGATGGCAATAATTACGATTCTGATGAAGTGGTCAAACTGAATAAAGTCAGCATTCGCTATGATGACCGCACTATTCTGAAAGATCTCGACTGGACGGTGCGGCGTGGTGAGAAATGGGCATTGAGCGGTGAAAACGGGGCCGGAAAATCTACTTTGTTAAGCCTTGTCTGTGCGGATAATCCGCAATCATATGCTTGTGACATCAGCCTTTTCGGGCGGAAGCGGGGTACAGGGGAGAGTATTTGGGAAATTAAAAAGCATATTGGCTATGTAAGTCCGGAGATGCATCGTGCTTATCTCAAAAATCTGCCGGCTATTGAAATCGTGGCCAGTGGGCTTCATGACAGCATCGGGCTTTACAAACGTCCCCAGCCGGAACAAATGGCCATCTGCGAATGGTGGATGGATATATTTGGTATTGCGGAATTGAAAGACAACCCTTTTTTGCAACTTTCCAGTGGAGAACAACGGCTGGCATTGCTGGCACGTGCTTTTGTGAAGGACCCGGAGCTGCTGATTCTGGATGAACCGCTTCACGGTCTGGATACTTACAACCGTCGTCGGGTAAAGAAGATTATTGAGGCTTTCTGCCATCGCAAAGACAAGACGATGATTATGGTGACTCACTACGAATCAGAGTTGCCGGGCACTATTACAGACCGTATTTTCCTGAAGAGAAACCGATGAAAATGGACTGTTGTCTGAAAAATAATGTTTAGCTCTGCCATTCCGAACTTAGTGAGGGATGACAGAGCAATTTAAAAGAGATTTTTCTTTAATTAATTGGATGGGTGAACCAAAAGCAAGCCCCTCTTCCCGGTTCCGATTCCACACCGATTTTCCCTCCCAGTTGCGTGACGATACTTTGGCAGATAGGCAGTCCGAGTCCCGTACCGGGAATAAAACTGTTGAGTTTTACAAATCGGGTGAAGATAGCTTCCTGTTTTTCCGGCTCTATCCCCATTCCCGTGTCCTGAACGGAGAATTTCACTTCGTTTCCGTCTATTTGGTAGTCGATGGTGATATTTCCTTCGGAAGTGAATTTTAGTGCGTTAGTCACAAAGTTCAGTAATACCTGATAAAGTCTGTTCTTGTCACTGGTGAACGTCAGTTCGGGTAAATTATCTTTCAGGCGGAGTTCTACTTGTGGACTAGTTTTCATTTGCATAGCCTGAAACAGATCGTTACAAAGCTGTTTCGCATTTACTCTTTCAGGAATAATGTCGAAAGTTCCCGCTTCGATTTTCGATAAGTCGAGGATATCGGAAATGAGCTGAAGCAACAACTTGTTATTATCTTCTATGATCGTGATATACTGATGCTTTTCTTCCTGATCCTCCGCCTCTTCCAGCATACTTGAGAAACCGACGATCGCATTGAGCGGAGTACGTATCTCGTGACTCATGTTGGCAAGGAAGGCCGATTTTAAACGATCCGCTTCTTCGGCTTTCTCTTTGGCTTTGATAAGCATTTGTTCGGTTTCTTTTAGTTGGGTAATATCAAAGTTGATACACAGCATTTCGATGACATTATCCTGCGGTCGGTAGTTGCGGACCAACACATTCACCCGTGTCCACGTATAACTTCCGTCGGCTCTGCGGATACGTACATCCCTGCATAATTTCGTACTTTCGCCTTTGACCACTTTCGCCAGAAAGTCGAGCATAACAGCCCGGTCCTCCGGATGAAAGTGAGAATGGATACCGATAATTTCCGGTAGGGGCGTGCCTTCCTCTTCTCCTACATTTTTATACCAGCTGCTTAAGGCATAACCATTGCGGCTTAACGCATCAAAATGAGCGTATCCAACCTTGGCATAATCTCCTACCAGTTCAAAGAAATTTTTAAATTCCTGAATTTTGTTGTAGGCGATGGTGTTTTCCGTCTTATCTACGTTTATCAACAGATAATTGATGGGCTGCCGGTCATGATCATAAAGTGTTGTTATTCTTGTTGTCAGATTAATGAAACCGGATGTTTTTTCCGATTCATAATATCCTTTGATTTTTGAAAAATCATATTGGAAGGTGAATTCAACCTCTTCATTATCTCTGATCTTTAGCTTTATTTCTTCGGGTAGTGCCGGATTCTCAAAGATATTGATACCAATAACTTTTTCTTTATGGGTGATATGGAACATTTCCAGTTCCTTTTTATTCAAGTCAAGCAGATAACCGTCTTTATTATACAGTTCAATGCCGACGGGAAGGTTTTTATAGATATTGTGCAGGATACGTTCACTGTTTTGCAGTGCCTGATAGGCGGAAGCCATGCGTGGACCATCTTGAGTTTCTGCTATTCCGTATATTTTGGTGTTTCCTTCCCCATCAGTTTCCTGAAAGCATATTTTACTGCGAATCCATACTTCCCCGTGGGGAGTATCGAGCAGGTACACCTCCTCAATGCTCTGTTGCAATTTATCGAAAGAGTAGCTGGTAGTATGGTGCTGATCCTCCCTTAGGATACGTTTATTGAAATCTTCAAAACTGATCACTCCGTCTTCGTCTATCCCGAGTAATCGGGAGATAAACTCGGAACATACATAACTTTCTGTTTTTAAGTCCGCTTCCCACCATCCCATATTCGCTTTATTCAGCAGTTTTTGCAGGAATGTGTATTCTTTCTGTTTGCTTGTTTCCAATGTCTGACTTGTTTTAAGTTGGCGGTTGAATATTCATTTAGTCCGTAAAAATAGTCATTTCTATTGAATTCTTTTCAATAAACCATCACTTTTAGGTATTGATACCTGCTGATTCTTTCGTGAACTTTGTAGAGAAACAAAATGTTGTATATATAAAAAGAAGAAAGGAGACCATTAAGAATGAAAAAGATAGTATTACTTCGTCATGGAGAGAGTGCTTGGAACAAAGAAAACCGTTTCACAGGTTGGACGGATGTAGACCTGACGGAAAAGGGAGTTGCCGAAGCGGAAAAGGCAGGCGTCACGTTGAGGGAATATGGCTTCAACTTTGATAAAGCCTATACTTCTTATCTGAAAAGGGCAGTCAAAACCTTGAACTGCGTGCTTGATAAAATGAATCTGGACTGGATTCCCGTCGAGAAGAGCTGGCGTCTGAATGAGAAGCATTACGGCGATTTGCAAGGACTCAATAAGGCGGAAACAGCCGAGAAATACGGAGAAGAACAAGTGCTGATCTGGCGTCGCAGTTATGATATAGCTCCCAATCCGCTTTCCGAAAGCGATTTGAGAAATCCGCGTTTCGATTATCGCTATCACGAAGTATCCGATGCGGAACTGCCGCGTACCGAATCATTAAAAGATACCATCGACCGTATTATGCCGTACTGGGAGTCGGATATATTCCCGGCTTTAAAAGATGCGCATACCTTGCTGGTTGTCGCGCATGGCAATAGTCTGCGAGGTATCATTAAGCATTTGAAACATATTTCTGATGAAGATATCATCAAACTGAATCTTCCTACTGCCGTTCCTTATGTATTCGAGTTCGACGAGAACCTGAATGTTGCCAATGATTACTTCCTGGGCAATCCGGAAGAAATTCGTAAGCTGATGGAAGCGGTAGCCAATCAGGGGAAGAAAAAATAGCAGGCTTCATCGCCTGTATATAAATTGTTATACATTAAAAAAATAAAGTTATGAGTAAAGTAGTTGATTTATTAGGAGATAAGACCAGTTATTATCTGGATCATACCTGTAAGACCATTGATAAGTCGTTGATTTATATACCCTCACCGGATACCATTGATAAAGTCTGGATTGATTCGGACCGAAACATTAAAGTATTGAACAGCCTGCAAACCCTTTTAGGGCATGGACGTCTGGCAAATACGGGTTATGTGTCCATTCTTCCTGTCGATCAGGATATCGAGCATACAGCCGGCGCATCCTTTGCACCGAATCCCATTTATTTCGATCCGGAGAATATTGTGAAGCTGGCTATCGAAGGAGGCTGTAATGCAGTAGCTTCTACATTTGGTATTTTGGGATCAGTCGCACGTAAATATGCGCACAAAATACCTTTCGTGGTAAAGTTGAATCACAATGAGCTGCTGACCTATCCGAATACATACGATCAGGTATTATTTGGTACGGTGAAAGAGGCTTGGAATATGGGAGCCGTAGCAGTAGGCGCAACCATTTATTTCGGTTCGGAACAGAGTCGCCGCCAATTGGTAGAGATTGCTGAGGCTTTCGAATATGCCCATGAACTCGGTATGGCTACCATTCTGTGGTGTTATTTGCGCAATAGCGATTTCAAGAAAGGAGCTATTGATTATCATGCTGCTGCCGACCTTACCGGACAGGCTGACCGTTTGGGAGTTACCATCAAAGCGGACATTGTGAAGCAGAAACTTCCTACCAATAATGGTGGTTTCAAAGCGATTGGTTTCGGAAAGACAGATGAACGCATGTACACGGAACTCACATCGGAACACCCGATTGATCTCTGTCGTTATCAGGTGGCAAATGGTTATATGGGACGTGTCGGATTGATCAATTCCGGTGGAGAATCTCATGGGGCTTCCGATTTGCGTGATGCGGTCATTACAGCAGTTGTCAATAAGCGTGCCGGTGGCATGGGATTGATCAGTGGACGTAAAGCCTTCCAGAAGCCGATGAATAAGGGTGTCGAATTATTAAACGCTATTCAGGATGTCTACCTCGATCCGGCAATAACCATTGCCTGATCTAGGAAAGATGAGAAATAATTCTTATCTTTGACTACCAGATAGTTAACCATTAAAAAATAGAATTATGAAGTTTTTTATTGACACAGCCAATTTGGAGCAGATTCAGGAGGCGTATGACCTCGGAGTACTTGACGGAGTGACTACCAATCCTTCGCTGATGGCGAAAGAAGGCATTAAAGGTACGGAGAATCAACGTGAACATTACATTAAAATATGTAAGATTGTCAATGCTGACGTAAGTGCGGAAGTAATAGCAACGGATTATGAAGGGATGATCCGCGAAGGGGAAGAGCTTGCCGCACTCAATCCGCATATCGTTGTCAAGGTGCCTTGCATTGCCGATGGTATCAAAGCTATCAAGTACTTTACAGAAAAAGGAATCCGGACCAATTGTACATTGGTATTTTCCGTCGGACAGGCATTGCTGGCTGCAAAAGCCGGAGCGACTTACGTTTCGCCTTTTGTCGGACGTCTGGATGATATTTGCGAAGACGGGGTAGGACTTGTTGGTGATATTGTACGTATGTATCGTACCTATGATTACAAGACTCAGGTATTGGCGGCTTCTTGGCGGCTTCTATCCGCAATACGAAGCACATCATCGAGTGTGTGGAGGTGGGAGCAGATGTGGCTACCTGTCCGTTGAGTGCTATCAAAGGGTTGTTGAATCATCCGCTGACTGATTCGGGATTGAAGAAATTTTTGGAAGATTATAAAAAGGTAAATGGATAATCGGATTTGAGAAACTAAGTTTTCTTCAAAGTTATATTGATAGAGGCTTCTGACATAAATGTATGTTAGAAGCCTTTTTTAGTTATTTTAATAATGTCAAACAACATAAAACTAAGACTTCTCGTTTATTCATCTTAATTTGTATCGTGTAATCTAACTAGTGATGTAAATAATGAATAAAAATGGATTTAGTCGATGTGCCGATATCTATATCGGCCGTTTGCGAGAGGAGGGCCGCTATTCTACAGCGCACGTCTATCAGAACGCCCTTCTTTCTTTTAGCAAGTTTTGTGGTGTCCATAGTGTGTCTTTCCGTCAAGTCACCCGTGAGCGTCTTCGCCGTTACGAACAGCACCTTTACGAATGTGGTCTGAAGCCCAATACGATTTCCACGTATATGCGTATGCTTCGGAGTATCTATAATCGGGGTGTGGAGGCGGGTAGTGCTCCTTATGTCCACCGCCTGTTCCATGAGGTCTATACGGGGGTGGACGTGCGTCAGAAAAGGGCGCTTCCCGTCGTCGCTCTTCGCAGGCTTCTTTATGAAGATCCCCAGTCTGACCGTCTCCGCCGTACCCAGGCTATCGCTGCTCTGATGTTCCAGTTCTGCGGGATGTCTTTCGCCGATCTGAGCCATTTGGAGAAATCCGCTCTTGATAGCAACGTGCTGCGCTACAATCGTGTCAAGACGAAGACTCCCATGAGCGTTGAGGTTCTGGACAGCGCAAAGGAGATGCTCGACCAGCTCCGGAACCGACAGTCTCCCCGTCCCGGTTGTCCCGACTAC
>OBAQ01001576.1_pt1 | contig 15216 bp, 9 predicted proteins | sample 1517821 | NCBI WGS metagenome assembly OBAQ01 (sample SAMN04571705, study PRJEB22368) | human gut metagenome | biome: human gut; material: stool | host: Homo sapiens | place: Luxembourg | collected 2012-09-27
ATAGTCTGCTATAATTAGTTTTACTACCCTATAAAATTACACTACTCTCAAACATGGCGAGCCTATTCGGCGGCGTAAGTGCCGTTTTACTACCCTATAAAATTACACTACTCTCAAACCTTTCACACCGCAACATGGGCAGGTACCCAGTTTTACTACCCTATAAAATTACACTACTCTCAAACTGACAGACTGTGTATAGTCTGCTATAATTAGTTTTACTACCCTATAAAATTACACTACTCTCAAACATCGGCAAGGCATTTTCTATTCTTATAGCAGTTTTACTACCCTATAAAATTACACTACTCTCAAACACCGTGCGTGAGGTCTGAACGGAAATTTTTGTTTTACTACCCTATAAAATTACACTACTCTCAAACCGTCCCCTCGCTGCGTGGGGGGGCGGCGGGTTTTACTACCCTATAAAATTACACTACTCTCAAACGCTTTGCGCTATGGTCTGCGGATAGACGATGTTTTACTACCCTATAAAATTACACTACTCTCAAACTGTCGCTCCTGTTGGTCGCTCCACGCCGCGGTTTTACTACCCTATAAAATTACACTACTCTCAAACACGTCCCAGCTTTTGCTGGGGCGTTTTTCAGTTTTACTACCCTATAAAATTACACTACTCTCAAACAGCACATATATCCCTGATACAATGTTACCAGTTTTACTACCCTATAAAATTACACTACTCTCAAACATGCTCAACAGTATTTCACGCGTTTCAAAGGTTTTACTACCCTATAAAATTACACTACTCTCAAACCCACTTTTTGCGTTAAAAATGTCCTTTTTGTTTTACTACCCTATAAAATTACACTACTCTCAAACCTGCAAGCTTGAACATCAAGTGCTTTACCCGTTTTACTACCCTATAAAATTACACTACTCTCAAACCTCAAATTTAAGATAATGACACTACTCATCAGTGCATTTTATATTAGGCAGTAATTATATTATAGCATACAAATATAAAAAGTCAACAAAATTCAGATAACGCACATATCCTTGTCTATTATCAAAGTTTTTGAATATTCAAGGTGCGTGTGTTCATTATTTTCAATACAGATCACTTTAAATTTTCTTAGCAGCATGTCTTTGTATAAAAGCTCAGTTTGCCGGTCCGTCAGATAACTTCGAAGATTAACAAAGAAAAATACACGCTCTCCTTTAAATTTGTTTACAGCAGTCATATATTCTATGATCTTTTCTGAAAGTTCCATTTTTTTATCATAAAAACGTACACCAAAAGCTTTAAGTATACCGCTTATGTCCTGTGGAACATCAATTTCTATTTCATTATCAGCTGACTCAGTTATCATGTAAATATACAAAGCTATATCAGCCATAAGCTTTTGAGTATGCTGATAGAAACGTTCATTTACCGATACATTTTTTATCTCAGCATACAGCTTATTTACAAGATCACGCTGATTTATTTCAAAAGGTATTATCTGAGTTATAAGCTCTGCACGCTTTCTTAATTCAAGCGGTTCATTATTTTCCGACAAAATCAGTCTGCCACTTTCGCCTGAACACTGATCATATATATCGGATATTACATCACTGAATATCTGCTGATTTTCAATTACTAAATTCAAAACCGTGCTTTCTTCTAGCTCACAGTATAAATTGAAAGCTGGATATGCAATAGTCATAAAATCACCAATCTTTCATCACTGTCAACTATATCGCTTTTGAAGCTGCCTGTTATAAACTCCATTTTCTCAAATTGCTTTTCAGTAACATTTAGCACCTGCACAAGTCCGTCAGGAGGTTTATTGCTTTTGATATTGCTCATGACAGTGTTAGCCGCGGTCTGATTAATCACCATTTTACAATAAACAGACTCCTGCATCATGATAAAGCCATTTTTAATGAGAAATTTTCTGAAACGTGCATAGTTTCTTCTGTTCTCAGTGGTAATAACAGGCAGGTCAAAGAATATAAACATTCTCATAAATCTATAGCTCATCATTCACCTCTCTAACTATTTTAATGAATAAAAACTAATTTTCGAAACGTCATTATCGTTGAGTGCCTCAAAAACACTTCTGCAATAAAAACGCATTGCATTTGACAAATACTGCTCACTTTCATTTATCATCACGGTTGTACTGAGCAAAGACACTATAGTATGTTTTTCCTCTTTACCAAATACAGTAGGTGTATTTTTATATACCCATCGGTCTATAATTATACGGAAAGGTTCCATGAGGTCACATGAAAGATTGAACTGATTGAACATATTACTGTGAAACAGCCCTAACTGAGTTATATAACCATGAGATGTCACCTCTCTGTTTATACAAGAAAGTATTAAACTATATCCATAATTCAGAGCGGCATTAATTATGCAATTACGGCTACGTGTAAAATCTTTACCAAATAAAGTATTAAAGTATACCTTTGCTGCGTGACCCTCTCTGTTGGTGACATCACCAACTTCAAGTTCTTCAATATATCCTTGCAACATCTCAGCTTCGTTTGATTTTCCAAGTTCTTCGAGAAACTCGGCTTGCTTGCGTATTTTTTCAGCAACTATCTCAGTCCACGCACAAGCTTTGATATCATCGCTCCACTGTATCTGCCGTTTGATCTTTGCCGACGTATCATGACTGCCATAATAAGAAACAAGTTCACATGAGGGATTTCTTTTTTCATCACAAAATATAACCTTTATCTTTTTTTCGGACATAGCCACAATAAGACAGCCTGTAATTGATACTGCACTATTCTCGATAATGAGAACGGAGATCTCATCAAGATTTATTCTCTTGACATCATCTTCCGTTCTCACCACAAGATAGCCATTCCTCATATCAAGCTTTGATCTTTTGGAAATGACAACAGTTCTCCAACTCATAAGTCAAGCAAATTCAGTGACTTACGCTCGATAAGTCCCGTCGGTGACTGGTCGATAATATAGATTGTCTTCTTATCTTTTATTTTAGAAAAGTCAGAATTTAGCGTCAAAACACCAGCCTGACCACTTTCGTTTATTAATGTGAGGTCACATCCAGTTGAACGACCTGTTTTCAGGAGCATAAGTATATAAAAAAGAGCTGTTGTCTGTTCATCTACAGACAAAGATATAAATTTATCTCTGCCATTTGCAACTTTTGTACCTATTTTATGAAAGAAAACCTTGAAAGGCGAGGACTGCATTTTTTCTACTAACACATCAAATGCCGAAATATTATCCTCCACGGTTATTCCAGTATAACTATTTATAACAAGACTTTTATTTACTTTTTTCTTAGCTATAAATGATGAGATTTTCTTCATATATGCATAAGTATCTTTATCTAATACAAGCGAACAAGCTGATATTAGCACTAACTGTTTTCCTTTGTTTGATTTTTGTGCCAAATTACATCTGAATCCATCAACCTCAAACATTGTGTTTACTTTGATTATTCTCTGACCGAAAGGAAATGTAATATTCTCAGATGAAAATTCTTGTGATAGTATTTCAGCTAGTTGTTGTGCAACATACGCTTTTGCGAACTCTATATCAGTTGCAAATCTATTGCAGAACATAGTTTCAACAGGCACTACCACAACTGATTTTTCTCTACACTTTACCACAGCAAAATGCGACGCCGTTGTATTACCGCCATACTTTCCTGTATCTAGTCCCGATTTTCGTTCAACTAGTCCCGCTTTTTTACGTTCAGGCATCTGGTTAAACAGTCCGCCTTTTCGCATATAAGCATATCTCACATATCGTATGCTATTCTTTGACATCATTTTTCTAACGATAGCAAAAGATGTCTCAGGATCCCAAGCAACTTCTCCTCCACGCTCTACTTTGCGTGTCATAACGCCTGTTTTCTTACCGTCTGAGTTTTTCTGAAATATCTTAATGGAATATTTCTCATTGTTCTTTACAAAATTCAGCGGATCTTTAGTAAACCTCGTGTTGTAAACATTACCCAAGACTATATTAAGATAAGCGTCCTTTGCATGGTGAAGATCATTTACTTCACGACATTTGAGCATACCCATTTCCTGCCTGAAATCAGATACAAGACCTGCTTTTACATAAACTATTTCTGTATTTGGAAACTGCTCTTTAAGTAATGTAGCAACCGCTTTTGTAGATTGTCTTGTTTCCACAAGCTGACGTGCAATAAAACCTGAAAGCTCATCATCTGTAAAAGGCGTACTTCTTGTTAGTCTTTGATACTTTTTCTCGCTGATAAGTCCTTTTTTATAAAGAGAATGCCACAACCCTGCCATACTATGCCTAATATCATCACTAATAGGATAACTGTCACTTTTCTTGCCGTTTTCATTGCTGCTGACAAGAACTTTGTTATCAAGACTGTCATCTTTTATTTTCGCCTGCGGCCATATGTGGTCTATATTCCATTTATGTTCATTTTCCACTTCTTCAAATGGGATAGTTTTTTCAGTATACATACATCTGCCAAGCTGCATAAAGTAAAGAAAATACTTGTCACTTCTAAGTTTTGCGTCATCAATGGTATCAAGATGTTCCCATATGCCTGACTTTTTCAGATCATTTATATCTTTATTGTCAAGGCCATGCCAATGTTCAAGGATTTGATCCTTACGAGAATTTGTTCTTTTTCCTTTCGGTGTTTCACCTGTACCTCTTGCCATTTCTATAAAGATCTTGTCAGGATCTCTGCCTTGTATCTTTTTAAGTTCCTTTACAATATCAAACGTCCTTGTTACTGCACGGCGTACTGCAGTAGGGACATACATATCTTTCAAACGTTCACTCATGCTCTTATGATTTTCAGGTAGTGCATAATACTGCCTGTTCATATGCTCAATATTTTCTGAATATCGATATTTTGAACTTAACAACTGCATTATGTTCTCGTTGGTTTCCCACAGCATCATTATGATATTCTTATCGCTCTCTGCTTCACCTGTCTTTGTATCAACTGGCAGCACATCTTCCAAGAAACAGCGTGACAGTCTGCCATAATCCTTATATTTAAGCTTTGTGATATACTTTACATCTTCGTCTGCAAGCATCGGAAACTGTGTTTTAAGCCATTTTTTCAAACGTATATTATCTGTTGTGACTGTGATATGTTCAATAATTTCCTCGACCTGTTGCTCTGTAAGTATACCATTAGACAACATTTTCTTAAAGTCATGATAGGATCTCAAAACAGATTTTGCTATATCGTCAATACCTGTCACCTCATCACTATCCGTTGCATAGCCATGAGAAATAAGGCAGTCGCGTATCTTCTTTTTGCTGACTCTTGACTTGTTCCTTTCAAACAATTCTGTGTATATCTCTTGTTTTGCCTGGACGGATATAGGCTCTCCATTAAGTTTTATATTGTTTATCTCATTAAGAACGCTGAACTTGCTATAAAGCAATGAATATTTAGGCAGAACGTCCTGACCTACAACGTATGTACATTTACAAGTCATACGACGAATAAACGCTTTTTCACTATCATCTTCGTTTACCATGTCAGTAAAATTCCATGGAGTGATCTTACCGTCGAGCTTTCTAACAAGCCACGCATTTGGACTTTTCTTACTATCGACTAGTGGACCAACATAATAAGGCACACGGAATTTCATTATGCTCAGTATTTTATCCGCTACCGTACCATACTCATCTCTTTCATTAAGAAATGGAAGATAACCACAAGCATTTTCCAGTATCTTTTTAAGCTCTACATAATAAAGCTGATATGGTATAACTCGGTTGTCTGTAGTCACCTGTTTAGGACAAAGAGAATTTTGTTCACACTTTTCAAGGAGTTTGTCAAGGCAAGGTTTGTCTTTTTCATTTGGTTTTATCTTGCTTAAAAACTTTTTAGTAAACTTACAAAAATCCTCCTGACTACACTTTTTATATTTACAATCTCTAGTTTTATCGGAAGGTGCATTATAAACGTAACTTGCATAGTTCTGTTTTCCACTGACCTCTTTGAACATTTCATTGTAATCATCTTTGGTAAGATATTCTCTGAACAGATATTTAAGTGCATCGAGATCATATCCATGCTCATCATACTTATCTTTTTTAGCCTCAGATATAAGAGATTTACCCTCAAGAATATCCACTAGCAGCGACCAATCATAAAGACTTTTTACGCTTTTGAGCAAAGCAAAATCAAGCTCGTCTATCTGTCCTTCCAGCATCTCTAGAGTATCTCCAAAATCCGCATTCCTTACGCAAACAGAATCTTTCTCAAGGTCTGTGTACTCTTCATTTTCAAAGAACTTTGATAGCTTTTCCGTACCGCCACTAAGCAGCTTTATAAGTGCCGAGTAGCTGATATTTTCATTATCATAGGTCTTTACCTTACCGCCAAAAAGAAGTTTATCAAAATCTTTATTCTTTGCAGATACCGTTTTATGGCTTTTTAGTATTTCAGCAAAATCATCGGCAGATCTGTCAAACGGTGGTTCCTCATCAAGCTTTTCTTCCAGAGCTTTATAAAAGCTTTCATAGAGCGGCTCAAACTCTGTTACCTTGCTTATATCGTCCTCTGATACCGGAAGAAGGAAATGTCCTCTGTGAGCAAGCAGATATACACAGGCAAGATATACAAGCCTTACATCATGAGGTTCTTTGCTTTCCATAAGCTCACAGATAAGGTGATGTATAGTTGGGTACTCTTCAAAATAATCCTTATCAGTGTAATCAGTATCGTCAAAGAAAATGTTATTTGTTCTATGTTCGGCGTCCTCAGGCAATAAAGCACTTTCCTTTAGCCTACGAAAGAAATTTTCATCCTTTTCACATACAGCCCTAACAAAAAACTCCTTCAATAGTATTATTCTTTGCTTACGGCGATCAAGCCTTCTTCTTGCCGTGCGGAATAACCTTCTTTCCGCAGACTGCTTTGCCTCATCAAAAAGATAAACACCCCACATTAAGTTGTTCTTATATTTTTTCAGCTTATATTCGCTGTTTGACACAGCCCAGCCTACTGAATCCGTTCCTATATCAAATCCCCAAAAAATTTTTTCGTCAACCACTTGACAAACCTCCCTTAATGTGTTAATATAGTGTCATAGGATTACTACCCTATAAAATTACACTACGAGTTCAAATAAAAATTCTTTCAAATCGTTGGTTTCATACCTTCATCACGAGTGTCGTGTTCAGGTCCTTGTCTTTGACAGGGACCTTTTTTATTGTTGTTGATCTTTTTGCTCCAAAGCTGATCTTACCCATTTGTAATACTCCTCTCTTATATCTTCAGGTTCATATATCTTCATACTCCTAGGAAATTGTAGCATCCACCCCCATAGAGTCGGACTGATTTGCACAAGCACCGTGGTTTTACAGATATCCCCATTACGACGAATTATTATGTCATGCCCAAATTTATCATAGACCACCTCTATAAGTTTAGAAGAAAACTGAAACGTCACCTTTCGTATACTGCCGCCATACATCTTGAAAGACTGTAAACGATATGTGCTAACATTTTTCAGTACATCAACAGCATTTTGACTTATTGGTTCAGAAACTATCTCAGGATCTTCTATTCTGTCAAGTCTGAATGCTTTTACCTTATTGACATATTCAGGGTCGGCACGATAACATAAAAGATAGTAGTTACCGTCCTCAAATATCAATCCCAATGGTTCTTCTTGATATATAACTCCGTCATGTGCAAAGACCTTTTCGTCATATTCATTAAGGTGAAAATATTGAAAGCGTATTCTCATCTGCTTTTCAATAGCATTTTCAACTATCTCTATATTCTGAAAAATGCTGTCATTCTTATGTTTTACAGTCATAAACTGCACGGTATGACGCTTGAGCAGTTCCACTCTATATTTACAACTCAAGTATGCCAACTTATCGAGAAGTATTTCCGTCTTATCGGCAGGAATAAAAGCAGCACTCTGAACTGCATCCATAATTATCTTAATTTCCGAAACACTGAAACGACGTTCATTCACATAATATGTGTTGTCATGAAATGAACGTCCTTTCAGTATCTCATAACCGTTAGAACGTAGAGTTTCTATATCACGGTATATAGACTTTCTTTCACTTGAGATATTGCACTTAGCAAGCTCATCTATCAGTTGTTGTGTCGTCATCTGATGCTCAGAGTCAGTCATCATATTCAATATTTCCCATATTTTTAAAAGTTTAAGTTTATTTGGTACATTTGACTCCATTGCTAAGTTCCTTTCATCATGAAATGTTCATAAAATAAGTATAACATATTTAAAAACTCCAAGTCAATATTTACAAGTACCAATTTTGGAACTTAAAAGAAAATTAAAAAAAATATTTTATTTTGTTAATCATCGTCGATTTATAATATAATGCCATAACAGCACCATTCACTAAAGCCTTTCAAGAATGAACGGTGCTGTTCTTTGGTACCCGTCAAACCCTCCGCATCTACCCCACCGATGTCTAAAGAAGTATAATAAACTTTGGTTTTGTCAATATTACTTGACACATTTTATTCGAACAAGAATTATGCAACGAGAAAGATATGATCATAGTAGAGCTTTCTTCGGGCTGCCGGAGGCAACCCACCGTTGGCGGTGCAGATTCTTCTGTTGGCCCAGTAACTCATATAATATCTCCAGATCATAGTCTTCAACTCTTTCATAGTGTAGTTCTCCGGCTTGTCTTCACGGTTGTAGAACAGCTCTTCTTTCATTCTTGCCCACATACTTTCACAGCGTGCATTGTGCATTATCATGACATCTTCCGTTGGTGCTGTTCATGCTTTGAATGATCCCATATTTCTTTACAGCAGCATCCCGGCATCTTTTCTCTGTGCAATGCAAGGGTCGAAAATAAGTTTAATGCATTTAAGGAATACGCCAAGAGGTACAACCTTCATTGGGGCTTTGTGCGTGACATAGATGAGGAATTGTACATAAATAATACAATCTACACTGAAGATATGTCAGAAGATAATTAGATTTCACTGGATGATGTGCTGAAATAAATTCTCAGCCTTGAATAATTGAATTAAATTAAAAATGAGCTACTGCACATAATGCAATAGCTCATTTTCGTATATTCCAAATCAACCTAATTGTTCTACAAATCTTGCAAATGCTTCTTTTCCTTGTTTATCTCTCTTAAATACTCCGGCATCTTCAAGTACCTGCTCAAAAACTCTGCCGACTTCATAACGAATAATCTCTATTGCATTATCAGCGTTAAAATCAGAATATTTTTTTAGAATTTCACTTGCCCAAATTGCATGAGATGCAATTTTATCATCTGTAGCAATCTCTTTGCTGGACAGCATTGCATCTTTTAAAAGTGTCAGTTCATCTGCTAAACGCGCCGGAAGAACAGCAAGTCCCATCACTTCAATCAATCCGATGTTTTCTTTTTTGATATGATGTAATGTAGGATTCGGATGGAACACACCTAACGGTCTTTCTTTCGTTGTAACATTGTTTCTCAATACCAAGTCGCATTCAAATCCAGAAGAAGTTGCTCTTGCAATTGGAGTAATTGTATTATGCAGAATTCCGTCTGTTTCTGCAAAAATTCCAACCACTTCATCCGTATATGCTCTCCATTTTGATAAAATATCAGCACATGCAGCTGCCAAAGCCGTCCTGTTTTTTGAAGAAAGACGTATCACAGACATCGGCCATTTTACAATGCCGGCACTAACATTCATATAATTTTTCAAAAGAAATGTTCTTTCAATCGGTGCTTTTGCCATTGCAAAATTATAATTGCCGCCTTGAAAGTGTTCATGCGTTAGAATGGAGCCGCCTACAATAGGAAGGTCTGCATTTGAACCGATAAAATAGTGTGGAAATTGCTCAACAAAATCAAACAGTTTATTGAATACCTGTGCATTGATTGTCATAGGAATATGCTGTTTATTAAAGACGATGCAGTGTTCATTATAATATCCATAAGGAGAATACTGCATGAACCAATCTTGGCTGTTGATATTCAACTTTACCGGACGAAGATTTTGTCTTGCAGGGTGTGTCTGGTGACCTGCGAATCCCATATTTTCAACACAAAGCTGACATTGAGGATAGGTTGATTTTTTTTGCAATTTAGCAGCAGCAATATCACGAGGATCTTTCTCTGGCTTAGAACGGTTTATAGTAATATCAAGTGTTCCATATTCTGATTCATATGTCCACTTTAAATCTTTCGCAATTCTTTCAGCACGAACATAATTCAGGCTTCTACTAAAAGCATAATACCATTCTGTAGCTGCTGATGGCGAAGCAGAATATTTTCTTTGAAATGTGGCATTAACTTCTCTCGGCATAGGTGTGAAAACACCCATAACTCTTGTATCGAATAGATCACGTTGTACAGCAGTGTCTTCAATGATTCCTGCCTTTACTGCATAGTCGATCAGGGGTTCAAGAAGTTCTTCAATATTTCCCGTGAGTGGTTCTTTATCATTCCAGTCAGTCAGTTTTAGTATATCCATGAGCTGATTTCTAACAACGAAAATATCGTCATTTGTAATCAAATCAGCTTCTATTGCATGACGGATTAATCCGTTTATTGCCCTGTATATCATGATAACACCTCTTTTAAAAAACCATCTGGATGATTCTTATGCCAATTCCATGCGTCAGATATAATTTCTTCAAGGCTATCGTGTACAGGATTCCAGCCAAGAATTTTTCTTGCCTTTTCACTGGAAGCCACCAGTCGTGCAGGATCTCCGGCACGTTTTGGCGTTTCAATTGCCGGAATCGGGTGTCCTGTCACTTTTCTTGCTTTATCAATTACTTCTTTTACGGAATAGCCGACACCATTCCCAAGATTGAAAATATTGCTTTCGTTTCCGTTTTTTAAGTACTTTACAGCGAGAATATGTGCCTAAGCCAAATCGGTAACATGGATGTAGTCTCTGATACAAGTTCCATCAGGAGTATCATAATCTGTTCCATAGATGGAGATACTTTCTCTCTTTCCATTTGGGACTTGAAGAATCAAAGGAATCAAATGACTTTCCGGATTATGAACCTCGCCGATTTTACCTGATTTGTCTGCTCCGCAAGCATTGAAATAGCGGAGAGAAACGTATCTTAGACCATGAGCTTTTGAAGTCCAATAGAACATCTTCTCCATAGCAAGTTTGGTTTCACCATATGGATTGGTTGGCTGTGTTCTGTCTGTTTCAAGAATCGGAATACTTTCCGGCTCACCATAGGTGGCAGCGGTTGAGGAAAATACAATTTTATCAATATGGTGTTCAACCATGGAATCCAAAAGGATTTTTGTTCCGCAGAGATTATTATCGTAATACTTGAGTGGATTGACAACTCTTTCTCCAACAAGAGAATATGCTGCAAAGTGGATCACTGCATCTATTTGTTCGTTTTCAAAAATATTATCAAGAAACGCCTTGTCATGCAAATCACCCAGATAAAATTTCGCATCTTTCGGAACAGCTTCGATGTGTCCGGTTGCAAGATTGTCTGCAATAATAACGCTTTCTCCGGTACGAATCAACTCTAAAGCTGTGTGTGAACCGATATATCCTGCACCGCCTAAAACAAGTATACTCATTATTTTTCCCTCCTATTATTTGATTTCAATACCGCCAAACGGTCTGATTGTCATAATGTAGCACGAATTTTGTCCAAATATTCTGTCCATTTCCGATCTATATGCATTGACAAGATCATTTGGTACAAATGCCTGAACAGTCCCTGCGAAACCACCTCCGTGAACTCTTACAGCACCATTGCCTTTTAATATTCGTTTCCCCGCCATAATTGCAAGTGTAATACCTTGTTCCGTTGGCTTTCTGCATGAGTATAAATTTTGCAGATAGTTCATGGAGGAATCTCCCGATTCGTTTACAAGCGTGAGAAAATCCTTAAATCTGTTGTTTTTGAGAGCTTCCGTTTCTGCCTTTGCACGATAATTGTCGCCAAAAAAGTGAATTGCACGCAAGACAGCTCTGTCAGAAATCTTCTTTTTAATATCAGGTAGATTATCCCAAAATTGATTTTCATCAACTTCACGAAGAACCTTTTTGCCGAAATATTCTGCAACTTCGTCCATTTCTTTACGAACGGCTACATAATCATCTGTCAAATCAGAATGATCTCCTTTGGTGTCTGTGATGATCAATGCATAACCGGTTTTTGAAAGGTCAAAATCAATTTTTTGGATACTTGGATTTTGAATGTTTTGAAAATCAAGAAAAACAAATCCACCAACGGAGCAAACCATCTGATCCATCAATCCGCTTTTCTTGCCAAAATAAAAGTTTTCTGCATATTGTCCGATTTTTGCGATTTCTACTGCACCGATCTGATTGTTATTGTAATAGCTGTCAATTGCCGTTGCAATCAATGTTTCAAATGCGGCAGAAGAAGAAATACCGCTTCCACCAAGTACATTTGAAGTTGTATACATATCAAATCCGGAAATTTCTACACCTAAATCCTTAAAGCGAGCTGCAATCCCTCTGACAATTTCAGAAGAACCTTTTTCACCGATATGAACATCCAAATCGTCCAGTGAAACTGCAAATTCATCGTATCCCTCTGATTTAATTCTGATGATGTTTTCATCATGAAATGCTGCAACACCGATAACATCTAAGTCAACTGCTCCTGCAATGACACAGCCATGTTGATGATCGGTATGATTACCGCCGATTTCTGTTCTACCCGGAGCAGAATAAACGTGTATATCATTTCTATTCGGATACAGTGCTGTGAATTTCTCCACAGCACTCATATATCGTGATTTCTGACTTTCTATATCCTGTGGCTTATAAATATTTGCGAAGATATTATCAAATCCACCACAAGTAACATTGTCTTGAAAATCCTGTATTTTCATTGCTTTCCTTTCTTCTTACGATCTTAAGGGCATAATTACAAATTCCAATTTCATCGGCTGATCTGCATGGATCCTGTACTCCTCATGCACCGGTGCACCCCAGGAATCATCGCCGCCGACACCCATTTGCTTTGCAGCGATTCTGACCCATGTGTAGCGAACACTTGGAAGTTCATCCAGATGCATTGCGTTTTCGAGTTCATAGGCACTGTATGGCAGTACGCTCATTTCAAACGGAGCAGATGCCTTTTGGAACGTCAGACCATGCTGCATATCATCATGGACAGAGAGCGTTCTTACACCGGTACGATTGCCGCATTCCTGCGGATTGAGATAACCGGAAAGATTTTCTTTTGCCGTAGATTTCCACAATCCCAGTCTTGCTCCTTTGCATCGGTCGCTGTAATTTTCATCAGGACCGAGTCCGTAATACTGAAAATTGCAAAGCTGTTTTTTCATCTTGAAGTCCAATGCAAGAATCGGCATATCGGACATACCGCTTACTCCTGCATAATTTACACTTACGCCCAGCTTTCCGTCAAAGTGTGCGGTATAGGTTACGGTAAACTCAAAAGTCGGAACACAGGCAGCCTGATATGTGAATGTGATTTTCAAAGCATCTTCCTGTTCCAGCCATGAAACGGTTTTATACTTTGCAAATTTGCCCGCGGAATACCACTGTGCAAGATTGTACGGCTCGGAAGCACCGGTGTCATTGTCCGTCATTGCTCTCCAGAAGCTGACCTTTGGTGTGCGTGTGATATATTCAAAATCATTGTATTTCAGAGAACTGATGCCGCCCTCTTTTTTGTCGAACATCATGGAGAAGTTTTCTCCGTGAACGCCAATGATAACATCGCCGTATACAATCGTTGGTTTTTGCAATGTGGTTTCCGGAATCTGATTATCTTTCACTTCAAACACTTCCTGTGCAAAGGCAATTTCGTGCCCTGCATCTGCCCATAGTGTCTGATCTGCGGTAACGGCGGAAACATGATAAACATATTCTCCTGTACTGTCTATTTTGTGAAGTGTCAGTTTCTGTGTCTTACTTTCTCCGGCAGGAACATTCAGAAAAAATGTATCGGATTTCAGAACAACGCCGTTCTTTTCCAATCGTACAACAAAGGACAAGTTGTTTGTATCTGCAAAGAGATTTCGGTTTTCTACGGTAAGCATTCCGTTTTGAATGGACATTCTGATGTTGGAGTAAAGAGCCTTCATTTCCTGAACCTTTGGAGAATAGGTGCGATTGGCATAGACCACACCGTTGGTGCAGAATCCGTAATCGCTTGGTCTATCCTCAAAATCTCCGCCATAAGCCAGAACCATTTCCCCGTCGTCATTTTTGGTTTCGATTGCCTGATCGATGTAGTCCCAGATGAAACCACCCTGATAAGCCTCATATTTGTCCTCAAGGTCAGTGTAAAGGCTCAAACCGCCAAGAGAATTGCCCATAGCGTGCATATACTCACAACTGATATATGGTCTGCCGTTATTCTGTTTCAGGTATTCTTCCACTTCCTGCGGTTTTGCGTACATACGGCTTTCCATATCCGTGATAGAATCATACTGATGATTCGGAACTCTTGTAACACCCTCATAGTGCACCAGTCTTGTCGGGTCTACACTTCTGAAATATTCCGACATTGCAGCAATATCTTCTCCGCAGTATGATTCATTTCCGCAAGACCAGATGAGGACACTTGCGTGATTCTTGTCACGTTCATACATTGATTTTGCTCTGTCCAGTACAGCTTCTTTCCATTCCGGAAGTGAACCCGGTACATTCCAAGACGGATCTGTTGCACCAAGCTTCTGCCATGTACCGTGTGTTTCCAGATTGGTTTCATCAATCAGATAAATGCCATATGCATCACAAAGCTGATACCAAAGAGAATTGTTCGGATAATGACATGTACGAACTGCATTGATATTGTTTTTCTTCATGAACTGGATATCAAACAGCATATCTTCCTTTGTGATTGCTCTGCCTGTTTTCGCATCAAATTCGTGTCGATTGATGCCCTTGAAAATGATACGTTTTCCGTTTAAACACATGATCCCGTTTTTCAGTTCAAATCGACGGAATCCGACTTTGGTTCTGCTGACCTCGATTTCATTTCCGTCTTCGTCTGTCAGAATCACTGTAAACGTATAGAGATTCGGTATTTCGGCACTCCAAGGCTTGCTATTTTCAATTGTCCAGTTTACAGATTCCTTTTCATTGGATTGTGCGATGACCGTTCCATTTTCATCTGTCAGGATCGATTTCACAGAACACTTGCCCGCAATATCCAGCGTTGCAGAGAAGATACCATTTGTACCGTCATAATCTGCAATCACTCTCATATCACGAACATGGGCAGACGGTGCCGCATAAAGGAATACGTCACGGAAAA
>OBAQ01001582.1_pt1 | contig 15173 bp, 10 predicted proteins | sample 1517821 | NCBI WGS metagenome assembly OBAQ01 (sample SAMN04571705, study PRJEB22368) | human gut metagenome | biome: human gut; material: stool | host: Homo sapiens | place: Luxembourg | collected 2012-09-27
TTTTCTCATGGATCAGCACCCTCGTTGTGGGGCTGTCCTTCAGCTTGCCGATAAAGAGCAGACTGCGGACTGCCGCCGTAATGTCGATGCTTCTACCTGTCAAGTGTATACAAGGCGGATAAGCAGCACAATGATTTATTGAAAATTCGGAAAATAATCTGTATAATACTTATTAGATAAAGCCTATACCCATGAAAAACAAACGGTTTAACCGTCGGCACATAAACCCATTTGTTGCCCCCAAAAGGAGAACACATCGTGAACCACATCGCAGTAGTCGAGGACAGCGCGCAGGATCGGGCAGTGCTGGACTCGTATCTGGAAAAATACCAACAGGAGAAAAACTGCCATTTTCAAATCACACATTTTTCAGATGGTGACGAGATCGCGCTGGGCTATAAGGGCGGCTATGACCTGATCTTGATGGACATCGAGATGACCTTCATGGATGGTATGTCAGCAGCCGAGGAAATCCGCCGAGCCGACCCGGAGGTGCTTATCATCTTCATCACCAACTCGCCGCAGTATGCCATCAAGGGGTACGCGGTGCAGGCGCTGGACTATATCTTAAAGCCGCTGAGTTATTACGCTTTCTGCCAGCGGATGAACCATGTGCGGGAGCTGCTGGGACGCCGCCAGAAGCATTTCCTCACGGTACCCTGCGCGGGCGGTGTGCAGAAGCTCGACGCCTCCGACATTTATTATGTAGAAATTTGCGACCACGACCTGCTGTTCCACACCAAGCAGGGCGAGGTGCATTCCACCGGCTCCATGCGCGATGTGGAGCAGAAGCTGCCGCCGGAGAATTTCTTCCGCAGCAGCAAGGCGTACCTTGTCAATTTGGAGCACGTTGACGGCATCCAGGACGAGGACGCCATCGTCAACGGTGATCGGGTGCAGATCAGCCGCGCCAAGCGCAAGGCATTTTTGGCGGCGCTCAATCACTACATGGGGGAAAACATCTGATGCAAGCGGAAATTCTGGGCAACATTCCCCGCCTGTATACCGCGCTGGCGGACTGGCTTGCCTGCCTTTTGTATCTGTACTATCTGCCCAAGCGTACAGCAGGCTGGCGGCGGTATACGATCCACGCGGTGTTTTTGCTGCTGCTCGGCGTCTTTATGCAGGCAACGGGGCAGGTGCCGCAATTCTGGTTTCTGCCCTGCATTGCGGTATCCATCTTAATCATGTATCTGTACATCCGAATGCAGACCGACGTGCCCGCCCGGTGCGCGGGGTATTATTGTGTCCGCGCGTTTATTTTGGGGGAACTGGCCGCCTCGCTGGAATGGCAGCTCTACTACTATATGGTCGGGCAGCATGGCACGCCGGGCGCGGGTGTGCGTGTGTGCATTTTGGCAGTCGTCTATGCCGCAGTGTATGGTGTGGTGTTCGCGCAGGAACGCAATTATAACGATATTGCCTCGCCTCTGCACGTCCATAAAAAGGAATTTCTCAGCACGCTGTTCATCGGTGTGGCGGTCTATGCCACCAGCAACCTGAGCTATGTCAGCCCGGACACGCCGTTTTCCGGCAAGGTGACAGCGGAAATTTACAACATCCGCACGCTGGTAGACCTGGGCGGCATGGCCATTCTGTTTGCGCACCACATGCAGCTGGTGGAGTACCGCCGCAAAAAGGAGCGCGACGCTTTGCAGAACGTCTTGCAGGCGCAGTACGCACAGTACCGCTCGGCGCAGGACAGCATTGACCTTATCAATAAAAAATATCACAACCTCAAGCACCAGATTGCTGTGCTGCGCAGCGAGACCTCAGAGGAAAAAGCCCACTATCTCGACGCGATGGAGCAGGAGATCCGCAGCTATGAGGCGCAGAACAAGACCGGCAACGAGGTGCTGGACACGATCCTGACCAGCAAAAGCCTGTACTGCCAGCAGCACGGCATCACGCTGACCTGCGTGGCAGACGGTGCGGCGCTGGATTTTATGGATACGATGGACCTGTGCTCGCTGTTCGGCAATGCGCTGGACAACGCCATCGAGAGTGTAGAAAAGCTGCCCGACAGCGAGCAACGGCTCATCCATCTGGTGGTGACGCGGAAAAAGAACTTTGTGTGGATTCGGGTCGAAAACACCTACGACGGTGCTTTCCGCGCGGACGGCACGCTGCCCAAGACCACTAAGACCGACGCCCGCTACCACGGCTACGGATTAAAGAGCATCTACGACACCGCCGAAAAATACGGCGGCACGGCAGAGATCAGCACACAGGAAAAGCGCTTTACGCTGAAGGTGCTGCTGCCGGTGCAGCAAAAATAAGCCGCAGCCTGCCGGTTTGGCAGGCTGTTTTTGCGTTTTTGGCGACCTGCACAAAGACACCGGCAGATCGTTTGTCAATTATGACACACCCCAAAACCGTTCACGGTGCAAAAAGCACGGTTTACGAATGGAACACTCCTTCAAAACGAATCTTGTGCTACACTGAGAGCATCAAAGGGGAGATACCCCCCCCAAAAAAAATAAGAAGGAGAAGAACATGAAGAAGCAAACGAAGAAAACTTTATGGCGCGGTCTGACCTCTACCTCGGCTGTGCTGATGGTTGTATCTCTGTTTGGTACGCAGTGCGCCATCACCTACACTGGTACGCTGAACTCGTACCTGGGCACAACGACCAGTCGTATCGTATCCACCGGGGACCCCTCGGCAGAGGATACAAACTACTACACCAGCGAGTTCGGTGACTATTCGGCGGAAAATCTCCAAAAGCTGATCCAAGCCACCTACGATGAATCTGTGCTGGAGCAGGAGGAAGGTTCTGTTCTGCTGCGTAATAACAACAGCGCCCTGCCGCTTTCCCCCAACAGCCATGTGACGCTGTTTGGTCACGCCGTTGTGCAGCCGGTGTATGCCCCCGGTGGTGCAAACAGCGGCGCAGCGTCCACCGGTACATATGTAATCGATCTGTATCAGGCGTTGAAGGATGTCGGTTTCTCTATCAATGATACGTTGTACGATGCCTATAAAAACAGCTCGACCTCTCGTGTGGCCAGCAACAACCTGACGATTTCGGGTGGTCCGAATTCTACCGGCGATTTCAATGCAGCGCCTGTATTGGGCGAAGAACCTAAGTCTTTCTACACTGCGCAGCTGCAGCAAAGCTGGGAGAACGACTACAACGATGTCGCTATCGTCATGCTGGCACGCGAGGGCGGTGAGGACTGTGAAATGATGATGGAAGACCCGGACGGTATCAGCGCCCTGGCTTTGCATCAGGACGAAAAAGATATGCTGGCAATGATCCGCGATTCCGGAAAATTCAGCAAGATCGTTGTGCTGCTGAACAGCGCCTACCCCATGGAATTAGGCTGGATGGACGAGTACAACGTGGACGCCTGTCTGTGGATCGGCGACCCCGGCCAGCGCGGCTTTGAGGGTGTCGCCAACCTGCTGACCGGCAAGGCAAATCCCTCCGGCCACCTGACCGACACCTACGCAGCTAACTCGCTGTCCTCCCCGGCTGCATACACCCAGAGCCAGAACGTTGCCGAGTGGAGCAACGTGGACGAGGTGCTGAACTCCGGTATTGTCACGGATTCCCCGCTGCATGTTTCCTATACGGCAACGCAGGCGGAGGGCATCTACGTTGGCTACAAGTACTACGAGACCCGTTATGAGGATTCTATCCTGAATCCCGCTTCCGGTGCCTCCGGCACGACAGGTTCGTCCTTTGGCGGCGGCTGGAATTATGCCGCTGAGGTCACCTACCCCTTTGGCTACGGTCTGTCCTATACAACCTTTGAGCAGACGCTGAACAGCGTGAGCTATGACGCTGATCAGGATATGTTCACTGCAACTGTCACGGTGAAAAACACCGGCAGCGTCAGCGGCAAATCGGTCGTGCAGTTGTATGTGCAGACCCCCTACGGCGACTACGAAAAGCAGAACGCCGTGGAAAAATCCGCCGTGCAGGTCATTGGCTACGGCAAGACCGACGAGCTGAAGCCCGGCCAGTCGGAGCAGGTCACGGTCACGATGGATCGCTACATGATGGCCAGCTATGACTACACCAACGCCAAGGGTTATATCCTGAGCGCAGGTGACTACTATCTGGCGCTGGGCGATAATGCCCATGACGCCCTGAACAACATTCTGGCGGCCAAGGGCGCATCCGGCATGGTCGATCAGGATGGCAATACCGTGGAGGGCAACGCCGCCAAGACCTACCGTTGGAGCTATGATACGCTGGATACCGAGAGCTACCGCTACTCTGTCACCGGCGAGGAAGTCACCAACCAGTTTGATGACTGTGACGCAAACTACTGGCAGGAGGGTTCTGTTACCTACCTGACCCGTCAGGACTGGAACGGCACATTCCCGACTAAAGCCCCCGCCATCACCTGCACCGAGGAAATGATGCAGATTTTGCAGGGCGAGCTCTACACCAAGCCGGAGGACTCCCCCTCTGTCAGCGATATTACGCAGGGGCAGAACAATGGTCTGACCTTTGTCTCGATGAAAGACGTCTCCTTTGACGATACAGAAACCTGGGATAAATACCTTGACCAGATGACGGTGGAGGAACTGGCAAGCCAAATCTCCGATATGTTCGGCACGCCGGAGGTTTCCTCCGTGGCAAAGCCCGCTTTCAGTGAGGGCGACGGAACGGCCAGTGTCGGCGCAAACACCTTCCCCGAAGAATACGGCGACACCCGCGATGTCTGCCTGTATCCCTGTTCTGTTGTGGCGGCCTGCATGTGGAACAGCGACCGCCTGACCCGCCGTGGCGAACTGATGGCGGAGGAAGCGCTGTACTGCAAGTTGCCCCTCTTCTGGACAGGCGGCGGCAATCTGCATCGCACACCGTTCGGCGGCCGCAACGGCGAATATTTCTCAGAGGATGCCATTCTGACCAACCTGTACACCACCACCGAACTGACCGCTGTGCAGAGCCGTGGCGTCACCCCCGGCATCAAGCACGTAGCTGGCAACGATCAGGAATTCCACCGCGAAGGTCTTGCCGTGTTCTTCAACGAGCAGGCTTTCCGTGAGCAGACCCTGCGCGCCTTTGAGGGTGCGCTTTCCAACGAAAACACGATGGCCTTGATGCAGTCCTTTAACCGACTCGGCCTCGTTTGGTCTTCCTCCAGCAAGGCGCTCTGCACGCAGGTGCTGCGCAAGGAATGGGGCTTCAACGGCCAGCAGGAGACCGACGGCGTGGCTGGCGGTGCGTACAAGAGCCACTTCGCCACCTCTCTGAGCGCCGGTACCACGACCTACTGCATCGATCCCACCGGCTCTGCGGCATCCGCCATTGTGGAGGAAATTCGCGGCAATGACGACGGCAATATGCTGTTGAACCTGCGTGATGCCGTCAAGCGCTACCACTATATGCTCTCTCGCACGAATTTGATTAACGGTCTGAGCATGGATGCTACGGTCGAGTCAATCATGCCGTGGTGGCAGATCGCACTGTATGCCATTGATGTCGTGTTTGTACTGCTGATGGCGGGCAGCTTGTTCATGATGTTCCGCGCCAAGCGCCGCAGCGAAGAAAAAGCCTGAGATAGGAGGACACGAAAATGAAGAACCTGTTTCAAAACAGAGCCGTAGGCTTCTGGTTGGATCTTGCCGGGACCGTTCTGGCGCTGGTCGGTATTATCCTGTATGCCTTGTATGCTGCCGACACCGGCAGCAGCAACGTCTGGGTATACATTGGACTTGTGGCGGCCGTGGCGGCCGGTGCAGCCGGGCTGGTAACGGACAATGACCTGCTGGCAATCGCAGCCCCGGCGCTCAGCGCGGTCTCCCTCTGCGCTTTTATTACGGATTCCGTTTATACCTTTGTCGGCTACTTCTTCGGCTTGGCAATGTTCGGTGACGTCAGCAAAATCGGCGCGATCATGCGTATCTGCGTGGTGGTCGCCATCAGTATGCTGGCACTTCTCATCAGTTCTTTCGTGCGCAAAGATAAAGCCATGTAAAGTGATAAAGGTCTCGGAGGCTGTGCAGCGTCCGAGGCCTTTTGGAATCTCAGGAAAGGTATACCACTATGAAACCAACCCCACTTCTCACCGGCTGGACCTGCCGCCATTTGGGCGATACCGCACCCGGCAAACCGGTGACCCTGCCCCATGATGCCATGCTGGCTGAACCCCGCACCGCCCTGAGCGCGGGCGGCACCAATACCGGCTGGTACGAGGGACATGACTACGAGTACCGGCGCACCCTGACCGTGCCGGAAAACGAGCTGGCAGACACCCACATTCTGGAGTTTGAGGGCGTCTACCATAATGCCGAGGTCTGGCTCAACGGTCAAAAGGCTGCGTTCCGCCCCTACGGCTACACCAACTTTTATGTTGATTGTGCGCCGTATCTGCACGCAGGCGAGAACGAGCTGCGTGTCATTGCCCGCAACGCCGACCAGCCCAACAGCCGATGGTATTCCGGTGCGGGCATCTACCGCCCGGTGCAGCTTTGGACGGCAAGGGGCGCGCATATCGCACTGAACGGCGTTAAAATCCGCACCCTGTCGCTTGACCCCGCCGTCGTGGAGGTGCGCGTAAAGACCACCGCCCCCGGCACGGTACGCCTGACGGTGGACGACCTGCCCGCCATGCAGCAGGAGAGCGACGGCGAGGCCGTATTTACCCTGACCCTTGATAACGCCCGCCTTTGGACACCCGAAACGCCCAACCTGTACACCTGCCGCGTCCACTTTGCCGATGATGTGGTAACCGAGACGTTCGGTGTTCGCAAGGTCGAGTGGGGTACGGACGGCTTCCTGCTCAACGGCAAGCGGTACATCATCCAGGGCGCGTGCATCCACCACGATAATGGTTTGTTGGGCGCAGTTTGTGACCCCGACGCCGTGGCGCGCAAGGTACGCCTGCTGAAAGCGAACGGCTACAACGCCATTCGCTCAGCGCACAACCCCTGCTCCAAGGCGCTGCTGACCGAGTGCGACCGCCAGGGTATGCTTGTCATGGACGAGTACATCGACCATTGGTACATCCACAAAACCGAGTATGACTACGTGGATCATTTCAACGACTGGTGGCATCAGGATCTGACCGACATGGTGGAAAAAGACTACAACCACCCCTGCGTCGTGCTCTACTCTACCGGCAACGAGGTCAGCGAGACTGCCCAAAAGCGCGGCATCGCCCTGACCAAAGAGATGACTGACTTCCTGCACGGGCTGGACGATTCCCGCCCGGTGACCTGCGGTGTGAACATCTTCTTCAACTTTTTAAGTTCCATCGGCTTCGGCGTGTACAGCGACGAAAAGGCAAAAAAAGAAGCCGAGCGTGCCGAAAAAGCCAAACAGCGCGGCGAGAAGACCTCCAAGAAAAAGGCGGTCGGCAGTCAGTTCTTCAACAATCTGGCGGGGCTGCTGGGCGATGAGTTCATGAAGCGCGGCGCGACCCTGCACGGCTGCGACGTCAAGACCCGTGACGCCTTTGCCAACATGGACATTGCGGGCTACAATTACGGCATCTACCGCTATAAGCGCGATCTAAAAAAGTACCCGCAGCGGTTGATTTTGGGCAGCGAGACCTTCTGCAACGATGCTTATAAATTCCGCGAGCTGGCCAAACAGGAGCCACGCTTAGTGGGCGACTTTGTCTGGGCGGGCATGGACTACCTTGGAGAAGTCATGGTCGGCTCATGGGAGTACGCCGACTACGCCGAAACGTTCGATGGCGGTCCGGGCTGGGTGTCGGCGGGTTCGGGACGCATCGACCTGACCGGCAAACCGCTGGGCGAAGCCCTTTATACCCGCGTGGCGCTGGAGGCCGACAACGGCCCCTATATCGCCGTCTGCCCGGTCAACCATACCGGAGACCGCCACAGCCCCAGTGCGTGGAAGATGACGAATGCCATGCCCAGCTGGAGCTGGACCGGATGCGAGGGGCGCAAGGCCAACGTGGAGGTCTACGCCCGCGCCGCCCGTGTAGAGTTGGTGCTGAACGGCCGCACCGTGGGCAGTAAAACGCTGAAAAATGATTGCCTTGCGAGGTTCAGCATTCCCTACGAGAGTGGCACGCTGGAAGCCGTCAGCTATGACGCAGCCGATCACGAAATGGGTCGCTGCAAGCTGCAGAGTGCCGGCGGCACGACCCGCCTGACGCTGGATGCAGAAGAACCCGCCGCCAAGCCAGGGCACCTGTGCTACGTCCGTCTGCGCTACACCGATGAAAACGGCATCACCAAGCCGCTGGCGCGCGGCAATATTCAGGTACAGGTGCGCGGCGGCACATTGGTGGGGCTGGGCAGTGCCTGCCCTTTCAACAAGCACAGCTATCTGGACAGAGAAACCGATACCTACTACGGCGAGGCTCTTGCCATAGTCCGCATGGGGGACGACGACGCCATGACGATTGCTGCTTCCGACGGCGAATACAGCGCGGAGCTGACCGTGCCTGCGCAAGCATGAGGTGAGCTATGGAAACGATAAAAAATTGGTGGACAAACTTCTCCCAAAAGCATAAGCTCGTGGCACAGTTTGTGAAATTCTACGCCTTTTCGCTGTTTGTCACGGTGCTGCAATATCTGCTGCTGACTTTTTTGCCGGGGCTGTTCTACAACCTGACCGACTGGTGCAGCATCCCCTGCCAGCTGATTCATCTGAACCTTGGTCCGGTGGATACCTATGTATTCAACTACCCAGTCACCGGCGACGCTACCGGCGGTATGGGCTATTTTGCGGCGTTTGCCATCACGCTGTTTCTGGCGCAGTGCGTTAATTTTCCGATGCAGCGTAATATCACGTTTAAGTCGAAGGGCAATGTGTGGTATCAGATCGCGTGGTACGTGGTGGCGTTCGTACTCATCACCATCGTGTGCAGCTTTTTGATGGGCATTTATGTGCCGCTGTGCAAGCAATTCTTCCCGCCCGCGCTGTACAACGTCCTCATCACCGTCATCAACGGCGGTGTGCAGATGGTGATTTATTTTCCAATCTATAAGATCATCTTCCCGGAGGGTGAGCAGAAGAAAAACTAAACTGCCCTTTGGAAAATAAAGCAGCAGGAAGCCTTAATCGGTTTCCTGCTGCTTTTTTATTGGTTTTCAACTTTCCAATGCCCGCTGAAGCCGCGGCCGATGTAGCGGACATTTCCCATCGCCTTGATATGGCGGCGGATGGTTTTGTAGCTGACGCCCAGCGCCATGCCGAGTTTTTCGGTGCTGATTTTGTTGTCTTTTTTGATTAAAGCCAGAATTTTGGCATCCAAATCATCTTGGGGGACATCTTGGGGGACACATTGGGGGACATCTTGAGGGACAACGTAATTCAAGTTCGGCATAACGACCGTAAACTGGTAGCGGTCAGAACGGAATGCGGGACGCTTATCTTCGGTGTAGTTGATTTGCGCTTTGTAGCCGTTCAGAATTTTACCGAAGCCGCTGCCCTTGCGCTCCATGTAGCCAAGGCGGTTGAACACATCGGCCAACGATCTGCCCGTCATCCGCCATGCCGAAAATCAGCGCGCCGCCCAGCGTGTTCGCAAAAGCACTTACGCTCTTGCACCAGCTTTTGGGCTTTTTTACCTCAAGCGCCGCTTTCTTGTCGTATTCGGTTGTTTCACCGATCAGGTTCTCGATATCCATCTGTTCCGACCACCTTTTGCGCGAAATATCGGTGCTTTTATTATACAGCCTGGCGGGGGCAGTTTGCAATCGTAAGTTGTACTCTCTGGTGTTAAGTTGTACGCATCACGGCAAGACCAGAGTGGGAAAAATCCGACTCTTTGTGGTTTTACGGATGGGATACGATAGTATCTTAGTATTTTATTTATTTAGTTATTTATTTGTGCAGGATTTACCTGTACAGGGAAATCCCGTTCAGGTAAATGCCTTTGCGGTAAAATAAAAAATCCCCGGAAAACGGGGAATTTGGGGCAATATTTGGCTGGGAGGGCAACGCTCCGACGCGGTGTGAATGCGCCCCAAAAAGGGCGTTTCTCGCGGCGACAGGGGCGGTGTGCGGGAATGTTGCGGGTTGGGTTTGCATACAACTTCTTGCTAGGGAGTAAAACTTATATATTAGTTTGCTGGGCTTTTCACTTGCGTAAACCCTGTGATGTAAGTATCCACATTTCTCAATGGAACCAAAGCTGGGCATTTATTTGATTGGTGCGTATGAGAATCTGTCTTGCAGATTTGCCCCCAAAACTGCCCCCAAAAGGAGTTGGGACGGTTCATCACCGTATGGCATTCTTTTGTACACATGGGACAAAATCCATTTCGCTCCATGGTACGCAACACTACCAAACCCAACAAAACAGCACTGTAATGCACAAATCTTAGATTTCTCATAACCCGGAGGTCGCAGGTTCAAGTCCTGTCCCCGCAACCATATGAAGAACGGTAGAACGTCAGGTTTTACCGTTCTTTTTCTTTTTTCGTGGTAACAAGTCAATTTTTTATTCAGTTTTTATTCGGCCGGTATTTCCGTGGCGGCAAAGCCAATGATGGAATTCATTGCGTTTGCTGCCTGTACCCTCCCATCATTGATAAGATGGGCATAGTAACGGTCAAGGGTTGCAGGGTCATCACCAACAAAGTCCGCCACGGAAATTTTATCAACCCCGTTATGCAACAGCAAAGAAACAACCGTATGCCGGAATTCACATCATGCAGAAGTAAACGAAAACCATAAAACCGGAGGTCGCCGCAAAGCCCCCGGTTTTATGCGTAAACAGCAGCGATTTTCGTTGCATTGCCTGCCCGGCTGCGGTACAATAGCAGTGTTGCGGCAAGGAAGTACAACGATGAAAACAACAGCTATGACGGCGGAAGAGCGCGTGCGCTATATGACACAAGCACCGGTGCGCCGCCTGATTTTGGAAATGTCTGCGCCCACGGTTATCAGTATGCTGGTGACAAGCTTTTACAATATGGCCGATGGCGTGGCAAGCGTCGGTGGTGGCCGCCGCGCGGCAGGGATTGTTTTTGATCCCGGTCGTCTTTATCCTTCCAAATCTTTTAGGGCTTGCAGGCGTGGAGTACGCCCAGCCCGCCGCGGATCTGCTGGCCTTTGCGCTGGCGCTGCCTATGGGGCTGTCCGTGCTGAAGACGTTTCGCAGTGATGCGCCGACACCGGCGCACACTTTACGCGAAGAATAGAAACATGGAGGAAAAGTATGTTAGTACCTGTTTTACTTTTTATCGTCGGTCTGCTGTTCCTGATTAAGGGCGGCGACTGGTTCGTCGACGGCGCATCTGCGCTGGCGCGGCGCTTCCACCTGCCGGAGCTGCTGATTGGCGCGACGGTCGTTTCCATCGGCACAACGCTGCCGGAGGTCATGGTTTCCACGATGTCGGCGGTTTCCGGCCACGGCGAGATTGCCTACGGCAATGCCATTGGCTCGGTCATCTGCAACTCGGCGCTGATCGCAGCCATCACGATTGCCGTGCGCCCTGGCAAGGTTGACCCCAAGACGCTGAAAACGCCGGTTATCTTCTTCTTTATCGCCGCCGCCATCTACTGCGTGGCCGCCTACGGCTTCGGTGAATTTACCCGCCCGATGGGCTTTATCATGCTGGCAATGTTCGTGGCCTACATGGTCGCCAACGTCCGGCAGATGAAGAACGCCCCCGCTGAGGAACACGCCGAAGAGGAAGAGCTGATCCCCTTGTCCAAGACGCTGATCCTGCTGGTCGCCGGTGCGGCGGTCATCGCCGTTGGCGCAAATCTGCTCGTTGATAATGGTACGCTGATTGCCCAAGCGCTGGGCGTGCCCGAAAGCGTCATCGCCCTGACCTTTGTCGCGCTGGGTACTTCTTTGCCGGAGCTGGTCACGGCCATTACTTCGCTGATTAAAGGTCACAGTGATTTGTCCGTTGGCAACGTCGTCGGCGCAAACGTCTTCAACCTCGTGCTGGTCAGCGGTGTTTCCGTTACGCTGGCTCCGTTCACCATCCCGCAGAGCTCGACGCTGTTCGGAGTAAACTCCAGCCTGGTGTTAGACCTGCCGGTCATGCTGGCCGTCATGCTGATCATGACAGTACCTGCCCTTGTCAAAGGTAAGATGAACCGCGCACAGGGTATTATTTTGCTGGCCATTTACGCAGCTTTCTGTGCAATCCAGTTTACGATGTAAACGCTAATTACAATAATCACTGGGGCGCTGCCGGGAAACGGCAGTGCCTTTTTTTGTGGGGAGAGCCGTCTTGCGCGGTGCTGCCAGGTAGTTTGCCGGGCACGCTGCTGGGTAAAGTCCTGCCCAAAACGCGGAAAGAACAGCTGCCCACGATGTTCTGGCTATGTTCCATCGGCGTCAACTCAGTCATCAAGGCGTCGGGCATGACGGCGGTTGTGCTGGCACTTTTGGTGGGCTTATATTTTTTGATATCTGGTCTGCAACACAAGTCGGCGACAATACATTGTCAAAAGATTGCACAAACGCCCCCGCCCAAACAAGACTTTGTTGGGCGGGGGCGCTCATTTTACTCTTTTATTTATGGCAACACCGCACAATTCCCGCCTTACGGCTTAAGCACCGCTCTGGCGGCTGCGGCACGGCATCTGCGTTGCCAAAATGCTCGATAATGTCGGGTTGCGGTACCCGCATCGTGCTTCGGGGGCAAAAGCCCCTCGCACTCTGCGACCGCTGCCCCTGCTTCGGTTCGCTGTTTCCGCCACTGGCGGCGCTCACCTTTGCAGCATCCAGTATTATCTGCGCTTTTGGCTTAGCATCTGCCGCACCTTGCTCGCCGTATCGGCACTTAGAATTATGCGGTATTGCCTTATCTCTTGCCCAATCGGTACTTGAAATCTTCGTAGCCGAAGGACACAATGCTGCGGGTGTTGCCGCTGGCGGCGCGGGCAAAGATAGCGGGCAGAGGCATGCCGTTGAAGGTATTATTTTTGCAGGTGGTATAGATTGCCATATCGCCGAACACCAGCAGATCTCCCACGTTGGGAACGGCGTCCACGCCGTAATCCCCGATGACATCCCCGGCCAGGCAGGTCGGCCCGGCAAGGCGCACGGTGCAGGGCTTTTCTCCCGGTTCGGCTGCGGCAAACAGCGGCGGGCGGTAGGGCATTTCGATCACATCCGGCATATGGCAGGCGGCGCTGGCATCCAGAATGGCGATGGTTGTATCGCCGTTCTGCACCACATCCAGCACGCGGCTGAGCAGGAAGCCCGCGTTCAGGGCGCAGGCTTCGCCAGGTTCCAGATAGACCGTCACGCCCCAGTCCTGCTGGGCGCGGGTGATGCAGCGTTCCAGCATGGCGATATCGTAACCGGGGCGGGTGATATGGTGCCCACCGCCAAAGTTGAGCCACTGCATCCGAGGCAGCAGGTCACCGAATTTTTGGGCCACAGCGTCCAGCGTCGTGGCCAGCGCATCGGAGTCCTGCTCGCACAGGGTGTGGAAGTGCAGGCCATCCAGCAAATTGGGCAGCGCGGGGTTCGCCGCTACTGCGGCGTTCCACTGGGCGCGGGTGGTGCCAAGGCGGCTGCCGGGGGCGCAGGGGTCATAAATAGCGTGGCCGTCCTGGGTGGAGCATTCCGGGTTGATGCGCAGCCCCACGCTTTTGCCTGCCGCTTTTGCGGCAGGGCCGAACTTTGCCAGCTGGGCGGGGGAGTTGAAGACGATATGGTCCGCGTATTGCACCAGTTCATCCATTTCGTCCGCACGGTAGGCCGCGCAGAACACATGGACTTCCTTGCCGGGCATCTCTTCCGCACCCAGGCGGGCTTCAAACAGGCCGCTGGCTTCGGTACCGGCCAGGTGTGGCGCCAGCAGGGGGTAGCAGTCATAATTGCTGAACGCCTTTTGGGCCAGCAGCACCTTGCAGCCGGTGCGCTGGGCCAGGCCGCCCAGAATTTCCGCGTTGCGGGTCAGGGCGTCTTCATCCAGCAGGTAGCAGGGGGTAGGCAGTTTTTCCAGTTCCGGCGGGATGGTTCCGCCGAGTGCCGCAAAAGGCGGCCGCATATCCCGCTGGTTCATCAATCCACCAGCACGGGGTTATGGTTTTCGCTGCGGGGCAGGCCGTACTTGTCCAGCGCATCCAGGAACGGATCGGGGTTGAACTCCTCAACGGTATATACGCCGGGCTTGGTCCATTCGCCGGTCAGCATCATCAAGGCACCGCACATGGCAGGCACACCGGTGGTGTAGCTGATGGCCTGACTGCCGACTTCGCGGTAGCATTCCTGATGGTCGCAGACGTTATAGATATAGTAGGTTTTATCCTTGCTGTCCTTTTTGCCGGTAAAGATGCAGCCGATGTTGGTTTTGCCCTTGGTGCGGGGGCCCAGGCTGGCGGGGTCCGGCAACAGGGCTTTGAGGAACTGGATGGGTACGATTTCCTGACCGTTAAAGTTGATGGGGGTGGTGGAGAGCATTCCTACATCCTCCAGGCAGCGCATATGGTCCAGGTAGCTCTGACCAAAGGTCATAAAAAAGCGGATGCGCTTGACGTCTGGCAGGTTCTTGCCCAAAGATTCAATTTCCTCGTGGTGCAACAGGTACATATCCTTCTGACCGACCTGGTCAAAGTTATATTCCCGCTTGATGCTCATAGCCGGGATCTCGACCCACTTGCCGTTTTCCATATAGCTGCCGGGGGCAGAAACTTCGCGCAGGTTGATTTCGGGGTTAAAGTTGGTGGCGAAGGCATAGCCATGGTCGCCGCCGTTGCAGTCCAGGATATCGATGGTGTCGATGGTGTCAAACTCATGCTTGGCGGCGTAAGCGCAGTAAGCCTGGGTAACGCCCGGGTCAAAGCCGCAGCCCAGCAGGGCAGTCAGGCCGGCATCCTCAAACTTTTTCTTATAGGCCCACTGCCAGCTGTAATCAAAGTAGGCGGAGAAGCCTGCTTCCTTGCAGCGCTTTTCATAGATAGCGCGCCATTCCGGGTCATCGGTATTTTCTGGCTCATAGTTGGCGGTGTCCATATAGTTGACGCCGCAGGCCAGGCAGGCATCCATGATGGTCAGATCCTGATAGGGCAGGGCGATGTTCATGACCAGATCGGGCTTGTAGCTGTTGATAAGATCGCACAGCTGCTGCACATCATCGGCATCCACCTGGGCGGTGGTGATTTTTGTTTTGGTGTTGGGGGCCAGCTTTGCCGCCAGGGCATCGCACTTGGACTTGGTGCGGCTGGCAATGCACAGCTCGGTAAAAACATCGCTGACCTGGCAGCACTTGGAGATGGCTACACTGGCCACGCCGCCGCAGCCGATAACAAG
>OBAQ01001586.1_pt1 | contig 15157 bp, 10 predicted proteins | sample 1517821 | NCBI WGS metagenome assembly OBAQ01 (sample SAMN04571705, study PRJEB22368) | human gut metagenome | biome: human gut; material: stool | host: Homo sapiens | place: Luxembourg | collected 2012-09-27
TTTTGTTGTTATAATAAGTTGTTATTTCTAAGTTCGTCCATAAAAAAAATGCGTTACCCTCAAAAAAGGATTAACGCATTACCAAAGAACTAAAATATCGTTTTTGGAGAAAAGAGAAGAAGTCTGCCGTTTCCGGGTGCAAAACATCCGAATGTAGATAATACTTACTTCTGATTTCCTGTTGATTCATTGTTAATATCAAAATTTGTGCAAAGTAACGACATATTTTGCAAATGACAAAAAGAAACGTTCATTTTTTACTGAAATAGTTTACCGCGTCAATGAAACGGTTGTTTTTTCCGTTAGCTTTTTAATGAATACTTTTTTATCATAGTAAGCACAAATCATGAAGTAACTACATTTTGATGTATCTTTCAGTTTTTATCCTTATCTTTGTCGCCATTATATAATAAGGTAATAAAATATGGGAAAAGAAAAAATCATATTGACGGGCGACCGTCCTACCGGAAGACTTCATATCGGTCACTATGTAGGCTCGTTGAAACGCAGAGTTGACCTGCAAAATGCAGGTGATTATAGCAAGATGTTTATCTTCATTGCCGATTCGCAGGCATTGACAGACAATATAGACAATCCGGAGAAGGTGCGTCAGAATGTAATTGAAGTAGCCCTTGACTATCTGGCTTGTGGCATAGATCCGTCTAAAGCTACCATCTTCATACAGTCGCAAATTCCGGAATTATGCGAGCTTAGTTTCTATTATATGGACCTTGTAAGCGTATCTCGCCTGCAACGTAACCCGACTGTGAAATCGGAAATCCAGATGCGCAACTTTGAAGCAAGTATTCCTGTAGGTTTTTTCACTTATCCTATCAGCCAGGCAGCGGACATCACAGCATTCCGTGCAACAACTGTCCCTGTGGGTGAAGACCAGGAACCAATGCTTGAACAGGCTCGTGAAATCGTTCGCCGTTTCAACTATATATATGGTGAGACATTGGTAGAACCGGAAATCCTGTTGCCGGACAATGCAGCCTGCCTGCGTCTTCCGGGAACTGACGGTAAAGCTAAAATGAGTAAATCACTCGGAAACTGTATCTACCTTTCGGAAGAACCGGAAGAAATCCAGAAGAAGATCATGAGTATGTATACCGATCCGGGACATCTCCGTGTACAAGACCCGGGAAAGATTGAAGGTAACACCGTATTCACTTACCTTGACGCCTTCTGCCTCCCCGAACATTTCGAACGCTACTTACCGGATTATCCGAATCTGGCAGAATTGAAAGCACATTATCAACGCGGCGGACTGGGCGACGTAAAAGTGAAACGTTTCCTGAATTCTATTATGCAAGAAATACTCGAACCGATTCGTAATCGTCGTAAAGAGTTCAGCAAAGATATTCCAGCTATCTATGACATGCTTCAGCAAGGATGCGAAGTAGCCAGAGCTGCTGCTGCCGAGACTTTGGCAGATGTGAAAAAAGCAATGAAGATTAATTATTTCGATGACAAGGAGTTAATCGAGGAACAGGTAAAACGTTTCTCACAGGAATAAGGAAGTTTGCATAAAAACGTATCATATAAAGTAAAGGCTGCCTACTCTAAGAAAGAATGGCAGCCTTTATTATAATATATAATTTAAGATTTAGCTAACTTCATCTTCATCATTCTTGAATAATACATCCTTTAATTTCTGATAAAGGAATGAAAGTATCAGTAATATCAGTCCGAGAATGATGAATACAATGATCTTACCGATAGTAGGCATTGCCCACAAATCATCAAATACAAGTTTAAGCAGAACGATTCCAAAAGTCGAAAGGCTTATCATGCGCATGACTTTCTGATGCAAACGCATCCCTAGTCCCATCTGAACAAATCCGGCAATACTTAATGAAAGCGAAAGTCCGGCACTGAAATCATCCACTCCTACCTGCCAGAGGAAAGAGCGTACCATTGTCACCCAAAGAAGAGTGACCAGAATATTGAGATAAATAGTGAAACGACTCTTGATGCCGATTAATAGATAGTATTGGCGTGCCATATATTCGCTATTACAAATGCTGCCGTGAACCATCGTAGTACAACAGGCACAAAAGCCATGTTCTCCCATTGATCCCCCCATATATTTATGATGTATACAAGCGTATTTATCCCAATAGCTAACATATAGAAAGTCAGATATTGGGTGATCGGGAATCGTTTTCTAAAAGCATAACAAACACTCGAAATGGCAATGGCAGTAAACAAGAACATTGCTCCGCTCCTCGTAGCTCCCTCAAAATGCAGGTGAAACTCCATCATAAATGTATAATAAAGTATGGCTACAGAGACAAAAAGCATGAAAGGATTCCAGAAACCATATTTCAGTTGACGGGCTGTAGAGAAGAATGGTCTATAATACCCCATCAACAGAGCAAATGCTCCCATAGCCAGCCCTACAAACAAAGAGGTGGCAAATGAACTGTTCAGGAAAATAGTGCTGACAGCATGATGCTCATGCATTACTACATTATATATATCCATCAGGTAAGAAATAAAGGTGAGTCCCACCAGTATCTTTGCCGCATATTCATATACCCGGATTCTCGACTTGATATAAAGCCATAATAATAACACCATTTCTGACGCCCAAACTAATGTTATATAGTTTCCATCCAACTGAATCGGAACGGTAATAGAGACAAATGTCAACACAAGCCCCAGAGTGGTATACACCAGGAATTTATAGTCTTTCCGGCTCTTCCATAACCAAAGCACCAGTCCTAAATTAACAAGAGCAATGAACAGGCTCAACAAACCGCTTGCTTTGAAAGACCATCCCATATTCCGCAAGAACAAAGCTCCCGAAAGCAGATAAATAAAGTTATTCGTTATAATGACGAATACCAGCCCCCGACTCATTGTTCGCATATCTTCCCCACGAAGAATAGAGAACACCGGAAGTAGAAAGATAAAATAAAACAGAGTGGTAAACAAAAACAAGTGCCCCGAAATAACTGTAGAACTGGAGGTATAGCTAAATAAAAGAAAGATTCCCATTATCAGCCAGGTAAAGACAAATGAGATCATCGGAAGCTCACCCCACTTCTTATAAATGGAAAGTCCGAACATACCGAGATTCAGGATACTTACATAAGTGAACAGTACCAGATAACTTCCCTCTCCACTGCTTACGATGAAAGGTGCAAGAAATCCTCCGACAAGTGAAATGATGGCCAGTTCACGCCGATTGTACACCACAGACAGAACAGACATAAATACAGTGACGCCTATCAGAATGATAAACGCCATAGTCTGCGAGAAGATATGATAATAATGGAATGCAATGGCAACCGTAAGATAGAATACAGCAAAAGCGCCACCCGCAAGTAACGAGCTAAATGTACGATATTTCTTTTGCAACCGTTCGGCAACGGCCAGCAATACAGCTCCCGTCAGGAAACCAAGTACGGTACGGAAAGTCTCATTGATCCAATTCTTATCAATAGCATACTTCACAAAGAAACCTACACCGATGACGAATATAAGGATACCGATCTTTCCGAAGAGATTCTCACCGATGAACTTCTCATAGTTCACTTGTTTCTTTTGTCTTGGAACAGCCTCAACACAAACATCTTCCAATTCTGTTTCAACCGTCTTTTCACGTGTTCCTTCCAGTGCCTCACGGATAACTGTTTCAACAACCGGCTTCTGTTTTTCCGGTACAGTTTCTTTTTGCTGTTTAGTCTCTAGTGTCGAAGTTTTTTCTATTATTTGAGGTGATGCAGAGATATCTTCGTTTTCCTTTTTCAATGCTTCTCCTTCAGGCTTTACCTTTTCAGTAACCCCTCTTTGCTGAACTTTGAGATAATCATCCATCCGTTTTTTTATCTCGTTCAGTTCTCTTTCTATCTTCCCAAAACGATTATCCAGCCTACTCAATAAAACAAAAAACATAATTAAAACGAGTAGTGCGTATACGGTATTTATATCGTCCATAATATTTTAGATTTGAGTTCCATATCACAAATATATAAAATATTGCTACACAGAGCGATTATTCCAGTAAGAATGATTCAAATCAAGAGTGAATTAACAGAGATTCAAGCCCTTTCACTTTGCTTTGTATGTAATTTCATTATAGCTAATCAGAATATCATTATAGCTAAAAGGAAGATGCTAATAGCAAAAACAAATATGCTAATAGATTATTTTTTTCATTGGGATGATTAAAAAAAACATTGCAGTGTTTGCCACAATTAATGCAATGATTTTAGAAAGCACTGTAATGACATTTTTCGATATGTAATGTGATGAATACGGTAATGAAAAGTCCTCCCTTCACCCGCAAACAGTTTATTCATCGAGAGTTCAGAAGAAAGGTGAAGAGGATTGAAAAAATAGCTATTTGCAGAGGAAGTGTGGAGTACCTCTTATTCCCCCTCTAAAGCGTAGCTTTAGGTAGGCAAAAGCTATGCTTTACGTTCCCTAAAGCTATGCTTCTTCAAGGTAAAACAACCTACATTTATAATCAGTGTAAGCGCTTCCATATACCTCAAACTCATAATCAAAAGCCCAGACAAGTATTAATGGTCCTAAAATAAGAAAAGAAAAGGCAGCTGAAAGCGAAAATACCTTATTTCAGGATTCGCTTTCAGCCGCCTTCTCTCTTTCAGCAGGCGATCACAAAGAATCGCCGAATACTGAAATTATATGATTACTGTGCTGATTCGACCAATACTACACGGTTCAGAATCGGCTGACCGAATTTGTCAACACCACCACCGGCTGCAACTTTCAATCTATCGGCAGAGATGCCATACTTCTTAACGAGCAGGTCTTTAACAACTTGTGCACGTTCCAAACTCAACTTCTGGTTGAAAGCCGGAGTACCTGTTGCAGAGTCTGCATATCCGTTGATTGTGTATGTAGTGTTCGGAGATTCTTTTATCTTGCTGGCAAGATATGACAAGTTCATTTCTTCCTGCGGAGACAATTTATCAGAACCGATCTTGAAGAATACAGTACGTGGAGCAATATTAGTATCTGTTATAACAACTTCTTCAGTATCTTCTACTTCAACCGGTTGTTGTGCATTTGCCAACTGCTGTTGTAATTGCATATTAGCTGCTGCCATTGCATTCATCTGGTTACGCATCTGGTTCAATTCAAGTTCAGAGATAATCTGTGGAACCGGACGTTGGAATCCGCGAGTCGGGAAATAATAAGTCACCCCGATGGTAGCACCTAAAATACCATCATAATCGGGTTTACCTCCATGTTCTCCGTCAAACTTGCCTTCCAGACCTGTTGCACTCAACTCCAGATTTAAGTCAACAGCATTCGACAAACGGAAACGGTTGATAATACCTGCATTGAAAGTAGCGGAGTTAGTGTGAGGACGAGAATAAGCATGAGCCCAACCGGCACCAATATAAGGGATAATTTCATATACACGGTTCGGATTGTATCCACCGAAAAGTGCATTCAGGTTAATCATCAAATCACCATGCAAGTTCATGTAGTCCCATCTTTGTTTGTAAGAACCATCTTCTCTCGGACCGCCAACCACATAATTAGCATTTTCGCTGGTGGTAAATCCTTTGGCTTGTAATCCGCTGTACTGCAAACGCAATCCGAATCCCGGAGTTACCCATTTACCAACAGACACGTTAAATGTGGGAGCAACACGATCTCTGAACTTACCGATATGGTCATTGTTTCCATACAATACCTGGGCACCTCCTCCTACAGAGAAGAACCAGTTACTCCAGAAAGGATTAGTTATTACTTGATATTTATCTTGCACCTGAATCACTTCGTATTCAGTTACAGTCATTGTCTGCTGCGCAGAAGCGACAGACGCAACGCCGGCAAATGCCAGCAACATCAGAATCTTTTTCATATACCTAATAGTTAAGTGGTTATTTAAATCTTTTTCTTTGTTGAACTATTTAAATAACACGAACTGAACTAAAAGGTTTTAGGAAAAGATGAATTTATTTGTTTTATTTGAATAATCTTTCGATGTCCTCCTCCTTAATGGTTGTCAAAACGGTTTTCCCATCGGGTGTGTAATTCGGTGAGGGACAGGCAAAAAGGTTGTCTACAAGGCTTACCATTTCTTCATTACTCAACACCTGTCCGTAGACAATAGCCGCTGCCCGCGCCAATGTTAATGCCAGAATATTTTGGATTTCTTCCTTAACGTCATTCCCTTTTTCCATAGCTGTATGTAGCATATTACGCACCAGTTCGACCGGATTCAGTCCTTCAATACCCGAAGGGATGCCATTGATGGCATAGCTACCGCCTCCCAGATTGCTCAAATCGAAGCCGACTGCCGACAAATCATCCATAATGCTTTGAAGAACAGCAGCTTCTGAAGCCGGTAATTGTAATATTTCCGGGAAGAGAACGCCCTGAGATACTCCCTGTTTCTGTTGAATCTGTACCATATAGCGATCAAAAAGCACCCGTATGTGTGCCCGGTGTTGATCGATTAGCATCAGACCCGATTTAACTGAAGTCAAAATAAACCGCCCTTTAAACTGCAAATGCTGATTTCCTTTTTCCATCACCGGTTCGTTGGCATACAAAGTAGAAGAAGCGGCGGATGTCACCGTCTCTATCTTTTCTTCCACGAAGGCCGGTTCGCCTCCAATAGAAGAATCCTCCCAATCCATTTCGGGTTCCGGCTGCGGATTATTCATCTTACTGGCTTTTGTCAGCCCTCCGTACAAATCCTCCCATTCTACTTTCGAACGACTATACGATCCGCCACCACCGCCACCGGCAGAGACTTTAAACGGATTATAATCTGTATTATAATGTACCTTCGGAGGTTCGGAAGATATCTTTTCCTCAAATGCCGGAATATCAGGCATATCCTCCGTATCAAAATCAATGGAAGGGATAGCACTGAACTTACCCAACGATTCCTTAACGGATGCTGAAAGTATCTGCCAGATGGCCTGCTCATTCTCAAACTTGATCTCGGTCTTTGTCGGGTGAATATTCACATCAATATTAGCCGGATCTACATCAAAATAGATAAAATAGGAAATCTGTTCACCGGCGGGAATCAACTGCTCATAAGCCTCCATGACTGCCTTATGAAAATAAGGATGGCGCATATAACGTCCGTTGACAAAGAAATACTGATGGGCTCCTTTCTTACGGGCAGTCTCCGGTTTGGCTACGTATCCGGAGATTTTCACCATGGTAGTGTTCACGTCTATATTCAGTAATTGCTGGTTGAGCTTCTTACCGAAAATAGCAAGAATACGCTGGCGTAACTGTGATACCGGAAGATTGAACAGTTCCGAATCATTACTATAAAGCGAAAAGGCAACTTCCGGATGCACCAAAGCGATACGCTCAAATTCGGCAAGGATGTTGCTCAATTCAGTGGAATTAGCCTTTAAAAATTTACGACGGGCAGGCACATTAAAGAACAGGTTCTTTACAGAGAAGTTACTTCCTTTAGAACAGGATATAGCCTCCTGGCTCTCCACTTGAGAACCCGCAATCACCAGTTTCGTTCCCAGTTCTTCCGATTCCGGACGCGTCTTCAGTTCTACCTGCGCCACTGCTGCGATGGATGCCAATGCTTCCCCACGAAATCCCATGGTACGCAAAGCAAACAAGTCCGCAGCTTCCCGTATCTTGGAAGTAGCATGCCGCTCAAAAGAGAGACGGGCATCCGTTTCGGACATTCCTTTTCCATCATCAATCACCTGAATACAGGTTTTACCCGCATCAGTCACTAACACATGTATATTTTGCGCATCTGCATCAATCGCATTCTCCACTAGCTCCTTGATAACAGATGCCGGACGTTGTATCACTTCACCGGCAGCAATCTGGTTAGCTACCGAATCAGGTAACAAATGAATGATATCGCTCATACTTCGTAAATTAACAATTAAAAACTCCAGCTTCCTGTTGCTAAATAATGCCACAGATAGAGAAGGAAGGCAATGATTATCAGTATGATTCCGAAAGAAACCGGTTTGCGGCCACTTGCTTTTCTTCTTTTCAAATGTGTAGTACCTTCGACGAATTTACCGCGAATATCTTCCGGATTAAATTCTTTCTCCGGCAGCATCCCCAAGTCACGTTTGGCGTTCTCCTCCATCTTAGCGAGCTTTTCTTTCCGCTCGTCTACATAAATGTATTGATGATTAAAGCCCCGGGGCTTTCTCATTGAGTTAAACATTCCCATACTACTTCATATTTATTAAGTTTCGCTTTTCTGTCTTTGGTCGCCGGTCGGTAGTCGGCTTCAATGTTTCTCCCGCACGCTTGCTGCGCCAGTTGAAAATATCGTCCTTATTTAGCGGACGGACATAATCGAACCAGGCAAAAGTAGGAAGACGCAGTTTATCAGGCGGTATCTGGTCCATCGGATACATCGTTCCGTTGGATTTACCGATAAAAAGTCCTTTTTCCATTCTCTTATCCTTCATATAAAGATGCAGCATACTACCTTCCAGACAATTAAATCCGGTCATCGTACTGTCTTTCTCTTCAGGATAAAAAGCTGTCAGCACATTACCGATCACTTCAATATGGCGCATATCTCCATTAACGAAATAGGCTTTCATCTCCTTGCCGGACACTTGATTATAGTGAATAGAGTCTTTCATCTCCACTGTCAACGCCTGGTTGATAATGTGCGCCCAGTCAATCGTGCTGTCATTCATATAAATCTTGATCTGCTCACCAAGCAGTTGCTGTCCGTCATTCCAAAGAATAGGGTCAGTATACATGGTCATACAAGAATCTTTCGAATTATAGACCAGTGAGTCACATACTCCCTGAACATCTGTACGATACATACGTACTTTATGGTAAGCCTTCATCAACCGGTACAAAGAATCGGTATTCAGATTATAGGACACCATCTGCAAAGTATCCCCATGCATATAAAGACTGTCTCCCTGTGAATAATCGATAGCAACAGCACGTTTTGTTGCAAACGCGGAGTCCGTCAATTCATTATAGAAACAATAATCGCCCGTCAGCATATTCTTATTGATGGAGTCTGTCATCTTCACATTATCGAATGCTTCTCCGTAACCGATTATCCGGTCATAGAACAGACTGTCGCCTACAAGTTTCTTCCCCTGATTGGTCAGGACCGAACGGTCCAACAATTCCGCTTGTTCGGTCAATGTGTTATAGAATCCCCGTTCCGAATAGATATGATTATTATCACTGACAATATTGGAAGGTCCGAGAATTACTGCTATTTTGTTTTCGGTATTATACCTCAATGTATCGGAGGTCAACACAAACTTAGGGTTCACCAACTTCACATCATGGTTGAATACCGACTGTTTTGTTGCAGGGCTATATTCGCCCCAATCGGAGGTCAGTACATTCTCTTCATCCATCAAAGTTCCCCCTTCGAAATAATATCCGAGATCGTAGAGACGGTCGTAGTTCAAGCTGTCCGTCAGCAGGGTCGTGTTCCGGTTAATCATCTTCACATTTTCACGAAGTTGCGCAATTTGCGTCATTCCGTCATAATAAAGATAATCACCATAAATGAACAAGGTGTCTCCCTGTTCCATACGCACATTGCTGAAGGCTTCTACGGAGTTGGTTTTCTCAAAAATCAGTGCACTGTCACAGTACATATACATACTGTCATGGCGCAACTTCACGTTACCAATCAACACCTGCACATCCGGACGTGCCAGCTTATCCGCCTGTCCTTCGTCAGCATGGAGCAAGTAAACTTTGGTCTTTTTATTCTCCGGTTGCTTCTTGTTGTCCGATTGTTTCTTATTACCCGCCGGCGTTTTGGTTTTGGGAGCCGTCTTAGACGTATCCGCAGTCGATTTTGTCGAAGCCCCTGCCGTGGGTTTCTGTCCCGTCGGCCTCACTTGTGCCACAAGACATACACCAAACAGGCATAGAAAGCCTATAAGGAGCCATCTATGCCTGTCTTGTTGTTTATTTTTCTTATTCTTTTTCAGCATATAAAGTCAAAGCAAGGTTATATCAGTCATTCTTGACCCAACCCGGATACTTGAAGTCACACTTCTGCCAGTTTTCGTTGATGCGTACATAAGTGTGTTTTTGCTTGTTCAGAATCCATTTCTGCAACACCTCTTCGCGACGCTTATCCATTACGATTTCTTTCAGATCCTGATAGTCTTCCGCGATGGTTGCTTTATGACCATTGATTTTAGTTTTCAATTTCACGATAGCGCATACTTCTTTTCCATCTTTCTCATTAATCATTGTAAAAGCTTTGGAAATCTCGCCAACATTCATCTTATCCACTACCTTAGCAACGTCTTGAGGAAGATCCTGCATCTGGAACTTAGAAGTAGTGATACCTGAATGTTCATTGATGTTCACCATGATACCGTGATTGTTGCGGGTATCCTTATCTTGTGAGATAACGGCAGCGGCATCATCAAATGTGAATAGAATCCAGACGGGCACAAGCCTCGGTCAGTTCTTTTTCCGAGACTTTCGGACGCAACAGGATATGGCGGGTATTAACACGGTCACCACGCTTCTCAATCAACTGGATAATATGGAAACCAAATTCCGATTCTACAATTTTGGAAACTTTCTTCGGGTCCTGCAAGCTGAATGCCACATTCGCATAAGCGGGGTCCATCATACCACGTCCCATAAATCCACATTCACCACCTTTAATGGCAGAAGCCTTATCTTCAGAATACAAACGGGCCAATGTAGAGAAGTCGATTTCTCCTTTTGTCACACGATCCGTATAATCACGCAGTGTCCTCTTTACATCCTCGATTTCCGAAACGGGTATTTTGGGTTGCAAAGTAATAATCTGCACTTCCACCTGTGTAGGAATGTAAGGGATACTATCCTGTGGAAGATCTTTGAAGTAACGGCGTACTTCTGCCGGAGTCACTTTGATATCTCCTGCCAGTTTCTGCTGCATCTTCTGAACCGTCAATCCGTCACGTGCATTATCACGCAAAGTTTCACGAATCTGGGTGGATGTTTTATTGAAATACTCCTCCATTTTCTCTCTGGAACCGATCTGCTGGATGTACATATTGGTCATCATATCCACACGCTGGATGATTTCCGCTTCGGAAACCTCGATACTGTCCAACTTTGCCTGATGCAGGAATAACTTCTGCACAGCAATCTCTTCAGGAATTACACAATAAGGATCGCCTTCGAATCTGCGTCCATTATACAAGGCATCCATACGGGCCTCTTCTACATCTGATTTTAAAATAGCTTCGTCACCTACTACCCAAACTACTTCATCAACCACATTATCTTGTGCATAGGTTGCCACATTAGCAAATATTGCCAGGACAAGGGTAACAACAAATCTAAAGTTCACAAACTTCTTCATTCTTTGTATTTAATAATTATATATAATCTTCTTCTTACTTACCGCCTGCTGATACAAGTCGTTCTTTACCTGTTCCATAAAGCTCACCCGTTTCTGATTTACCAGTAAGTCTTTCACTTCCGAGCGGGCAAATTCATACGGTTTCTCCTCACCAACTCCGCGATAATCGCTCACATTCAGGAAATAATAATAAGCCGTATCTTTCAATTCTACCTGACGGTGTTTGTTTACGTACTCTTCCGGTGCCTCTACTTTCAACGGAATCATGTCCAGGACATCGGTCACGGACACCCATTTATCATAGAAATATTCATATTTCACCGCATTCTGCAAACTATATTTTTCCAGGCTCTCGATAGCATCCTGTTTTTCCGACTTATACCATCTGCGCACATTGTTCAACTGGGGAGCTGTCAACGGTACTTTAATAAACAATCCCTTAATCAACGGACTTTCCAGTTTAAACAATTCCTTGTTTTTGCCGTAATACTCTGCTATCTCGTGTTCGGAAATATCATTCGTCAACTTCTGGCTAATCAACTCCTGCTGATAAGTATGCATTATCAACGCTTTTCGATAATTCTCCACCAGCTTGTCTACATCCACATTATCGGGGATATTGTTCGCAGCTTTCTCATACAATAAAATCTCTTCCGCCCAACTACGAATATAGTGCTCGGTGAAGAGAATGCTATCATCTTTTGACAATCCGACCGGAAGCACGGACATCAAATCTTCTTTATATAAAAAATTACCGTCCACCTCTACCAAAGGAGTCTTTCCTTTGTGGTCGTGCTGTTCCTTGCACGCTCCACAACCAAGAAGGGTAATCAGTAAGAGGACTAATATTCGCATCGGCAACTAAAATCTACTTATTTAAGGTACGAAGATAGTGAATAATCGGTTACATCAGTTATTATTAACTGTTTTTAAAACCTCTTGGTTTATTTCAACCTTACCGGACTCACTCAATTCCCGCATCCAGCACGTGTCAAGATAGCTTCGATAATCCTTTCGAACCCGATCAATTACTTCCCGATAATCATCTGGACCTTTCATTTTTTCGCCTACTACAATAGTAAAAGGATAAGACATCAAAGGATCAAAATCACCCTTCTTAAAAACCAGTTTATCTATATATTTATTGTCTCCGTCGGCAAAAATTCCTTGTTCAACTTGTATCTTTTCCTCCCCGGATGTATTAAAAGTTTGCCGAAGCTTGTCCGCCCACTCTTTTTCCGGCACTTTCTTCAGCATTTTTTTGGCTTGCTTTGCCATCTTTTTATCAACGCAATGAAGCACGACTCCTCTATACCGGGGGCTCTCCCACCGATAATCCGACGAATGAAATTTAAAATAAGTAGCCAATCCCGCCCGGTCATTAGCTGCGGGCAAATCTATTTTCTGACGTGTTATCTCTTCCACCAAATAGTTTTCATCAGATTCCCGCAAGGCATAAGGAATTTCCGGATGCTTTTTATCGATATTCCGGCTTTCATAATCCAGCAATGACTTAGCTATAAATCCTTCCAACTGCCGTTTGACAGCTTGAGGATGAGAAGAGGCAAAATGCGTGAACATAGTTCCGGTGTATGCTTGTCCGTCAATCGTAAACAGGGTTTGTTCTGTACGGCCTTTCGCCAGCAGTTCTTCCATTGCCGCCTGATTGGGAGCATACTGCCATGCTTTTTTCAAGCGTTCGAGCACCGCGCCTGTACCTTTGTCCAAAATCTCCTTGCGCCGTAACCGTTCCATTAACCTGGCACTGACATTTTCGTAAGCAGCTGTTTCCTCCCGATCCATCACTTTCAAGATATGAATCCCTTCAGGAGTGAAAAAGGGCTGCGATGCCATACCTTTTGCCAGAGAGAAAGCAACATTCTCAAACTCGCTCGTTGTTTCCAGACATTCGATCCATCTACTTTGCTTATCATCCGAATATATTTCGACCAAACGGTTAAAGTTCAAATCCGGCTGATTCTGTATCATCCGGTATATAGAATCCATCCGCGTTTTTTCTTCTTCTAAATGCCGGGAAGTGATTGTCTGTGGCAAACGTTTGAAAATCTGCATCACCTGTACCCTGCCGCTACGTGCTTTCAATCCCATCTTCTGATAGATAGCACGGGCACAACTATCCATCACTTGCCTGTCTATCAGATAAGATTCCACCAACTCGGTCCGGCATTTCTCCTGTTGTTTACGAAAAACAGAGGTCGTATCAAGTCCGGCAGCCCTGGCTGCTTCCACTTTCAACTTCGATTGAGCGAAAAGTGCCGCATACTCTTTGGACGAAAGTCTGGCATTTGAACGTTCCGCATAACGGCGGTATGCATATTCAAATTCCGAACGGAGTATCTCTCTTCCGTTAACACGCATCAATACCGGATCTTCCTGTGCAAAGACCGCGACTACAAAGAGAGAAATACATCCCAACAACAGGCTTCTTTTCATCATCATTTTTTATTTTTCAAACAACAAACGGTGAGCAGTGAACACCCTGCTGATTATACAGCCTGTTCACCGTTCACCGTTAATAGTTCACCGTATCTATCTATTATTCCGGACGGCTATAGTTAGGCGATTCACTGGTAATCGTCACGTCGTGCGGATGACTTTCCATTACACCTGCATTGGTAATGCGGGTAAACTTAGCGTCATGAAGTTTCTCAATGTTAGCAGCGCCACAGTATCCCATACCTGCACGCAAACCACCAGTCAGCTGATACACAACTTCGAAAAGCGTACCTTTATAAGGAACACGGGCAGCGATTCCTTCGGGAACAAGCTTCTTCACATCAGCCGTTCCACTCTGGAAGTAGCGGTCTTTCGAACCGTTCTCCATTGCTTCCAATGAACCCATACCACGATAGGATTTGAATTTACGACCATTGAAGATAATAGTGTCACCCGGAGATTCTTCTGTTCCGGCAACCAATGATCCGATCATTACGCAATATCCTCCGGCAGCCAATGCTTTCACCACGTCGCCCGAATAACGCAAACCGCCATCGGCAATCAAAGGAATACCTGTACCCTTCAACGCTTTTGCTACATCATAGACAGCCGATAACTGTGGAACACCTACACCGGCAACCACCCGAGTGGTACAGATAGAACCCGGGCCGATACCTACTTTCACAGCATCTGCACCAGCTTCCACCAAAGCTTTGGCAGCTTCTCCGGTAGCAATGTTACCTACCACAATATCAATATTCGGGAAGCGTTTCTTTGCTTCTTTCAGTTTTTCAATCACAAACTTAGAGTGTCCGTGAGCTGTATCAATCACGATTGCATCTGCACCGGCATCCACCAATGCCTGCATACGTTCCAGCGTATCGGCAGTAACACCTACACCGGCAGCTACACGCAGACGCCCTTTGGCGTCTTTGCAAGCCATCGGTTTATCTTTTGCTTTTGTAATATCTTTATAAGTGACAAGACCGATCAACTTTCCGTCCATTCCGACAATCGGAAGTTTCTCAATCTTATGTTTCTGAAGAATCTGTGCAGCAGATTCCAAGTCAGTAGACTGGTTAGTAGTCACCAATCTTTCTTTCGGAGTCATGACAAGATCAATATGTTTTGCCATGTCTCTTTCGAAACGCAAATCTCTGTTGGTTACAATACCCACCAAATAACCTTCATCATCTACCACAGGGATACCACCGATTTTATATTCCGCCATGATGTCCAGTGCATCCTGAACAGTAGAACCTCTTTTAATCGTTACAGGGTCATAAATCATACCATTTTCGGCACGCTTTACGATAGCAACTTGTCTTGCCTGTTCTTCGATAGACATATTTTTGTGAATCACACCGATACCACCTTCAC
>OBAQ01001642.1_pt1 | contig 14683 bp, 16 predicted proteins | sample 1517821 | NCBI WGS metagenome assembly OBAQ01 (sample SAMN04571705, study PRJEB22368) | human gut metagenome | biome: human gut; material: stool | host: Homo sapiens | place: Luxembourg | collected 2012-09-27
CTGGCGGCAGGCAGAAAGCAACGGGGATCATGTCTGTGGGTTTTGATTCTCGTTTGGTGGGAGGAGGGGCAGCGAGATCAAAAGTGATCTGTCGGTTGCCGATGAGCTCAAGCACAGCGTGCGGGAAGCTTTTGTGAAAGAAGTTTTGCACAAAAGCTACGGCAGCGCCGTGCTTGCCGGTGCTGTTTTGATACCATTTATAGCCGTGGATCACGCAGCTATCGTGCTTTTCCCAGATGTAATGATTTCCTTCTTTTTGCACCTTTTCACCGCGTTCGCGCAGATATTCTACAATGTCTGTGTGCTGTGCAAGTGCGATCTGATCTTGTGTCAGAGGAATATATTCACTGTGGCTGCGCATCTGAATTCCTCTTTTTACTTTCTACGACGGTAATTTCTATGCCCTTACGACGGAATTTTTGGAGAAAGGACTTTGTTTGCTGTTTTGTCAAGGATAAATCTGTGCGCATTTGTCTGGATGAAATAGAGTAGTTATGGTCGACAATATACTGATATACGGCTTCTTCAGTATTTTTGTTCAGCGGCAATTTTATGATGTCGCTCGCTTGGATAATGGAAATCTGCATACCGTTTTTACGGAATTTATGAATCATATTGTTGAGCTGTTCTCTGGATACATTAAGATCCCGACAAGCCTTTGCGATAGAAATTTCACAGTTATGTTCTTCTATGTACTGTCGTGCTTCTCGGTAAATCTGCCTCTCGACCGATTTTCGGATGACACGGACATTCATGCCTTTTTTTCGCAGTAGGCCGATTAAGCTATAAACCTGACTCGGTGTTACGGCAAGCTCGTCACAAGCTTGTTTGACAGTGATTTTGTAATTGTTTTCGAGAACATAATTGTATATAGCTCGTGAACTATTAGATTTAAAGTTGATTTTGTTGCTTTTTTTCTTCATAGGGATCCCTTAAAGATATTACTGGAAAATTTGTTCGTAGTCTTCTTTTTGACCGAGCGCTCGTTTAAGCCTACGCTGCATACGTCTCTGCTTTCGGTCGGTAGTGGCAGTGGCAGACTGTTGATCTCGCAGCGTTTGGCGGCACAAAGCGTTGCCTATCGTATTGAGTAGGCGAGCAGCAAAGCTGAGGTTCTGTTGCTGCTGTTGCTTTTCGGCGTATTCTGCTGTACGCTGTTCTTGACGGATACGCTGCATCTCCATGACTTCTAAGCGTTGCTGTGCATAGATGCTGCCGCGTTCAGCCGCGACCGTATACCAGTGCACGGCGGTTTCATGGTCTGCATCGCATCCGAGTCCGTAGCGATACATAGTTGCGAGGCGCACGGCTTGTTGTGCTGTTGCCGATGTAGGACTATGTTCTTCAGCATATAGCATACCGACGCGTGCTGCCGCATAGTGTGCGTAAATCTCCGTTGCATCTCCGTCGATACGCTGCATGAGTTGACCGAGCTTGTATTCGGTTTCCGGTGTTTTCAGTGCGGCCTTGTAGTGGTCTATTGCAAGTGAAAGATCTTCGGGCACGCCAAGACCGTATTCATACATGCGTGCAAGGCGCAAGTGAATATGGTTTTCGGGATGATCGTCTTTTAGCCAGATTTCAGCGGCAGTTTTGTAGAGCTTTTGCATATCGGTTAAAGGCAGCTGCTCGTTATTCTGCATCTGCGCTATGGCGTAAGAGGATTCGGCAGTTAAATAATCATTTGCGTTTAAGCACTTACGGTAAAGTGTTTCGGCGGTTTCAACATTCGGCGTAAAGCCTTGCCCGTGTTCAATCATTTTTGCGAGTGCAAATTGGCAATAGGGGTTTTCAGTATTGGCCATATACCAACCGGCGGCACGTTCATAATCCGGTTTGTCGGCAGGGGAGAGCTTACCGTGGAAATACAAATTGCCGAGATAATAGGCGGCGTGCTTATACCCACTTCTATAAGCAAACTCAAAATAAGCTGCTGCTTTATGCGGATCAGTCGCGACTTGCAGTGCGGGAAGATCTTCCGACTCTATGCCGTCTATGTTTGCGATTTCAATGCCGGTTGTGTAAATACGGCCGAGGAAATAAGCGGCTCTGCTAATGGCGCGCTGCTGCTTCTTTTCTTCAGCTTCCAGTGGCCCAAAATCGGCAATGGCATCTGCATAGGTGTTGCCATCCGAGATTGCTTGAAGCTGCATGGCGTTGACGCTATCTAACAGGGTATCTTCAAACCCGAGTTTGGCTTTTAGCAAATAATAGTTACCGAGTTCAACGTCTTGATCTTCGCCCTTTTTCAAATAATACTGCGCTAACTGATAGGCGGCTTCGGTGTGACCGAGCTGCTCCGCAAGGTTGTACCACAGGATAGCGTCTTGCGGACATTTTTCATCGTAACGCAGGTACTGGGCATACCGGTATTTTTCTTCGGCTGTTCCGTCATACGGCGGCGAAGAACTTTGAACTTTCATGTTATTCCTCCAACTGCGTATGTCATTGGTTTTCCATGTCGCTTTGAACGGTTCATTCATTTGTGCATTTTCAGGCTCATCCAACGCATCAGAATAAGAAAAACCGGAAGTACTTCCGGTTTTTGCAGATGAATTTTCAGTTTTGGGAGTCAATGGGGGTGAAGGTTCGAACTGCAAGGCATACTGTACGACGAGATTTTTCAAAGGATACAAGTTGCTGCGCGTGGTCGCGGCAGATAAGGGCTTAGGCTCGTCCGGCGTCTTATAATAAGCTTCGAGCTGCTGTTGATACTTGTTGTACTCTGTAAGCAGCTCTTTAATCTCCGGAACTTCACTGATCTCATCGAGCAGTTTATCTACCATAGCTTTAGTGTCTTTTGGCAGATATTTATACACATGCCGACCGGATGCACTTTCAATGGACTTGCGTAACGCTGCAAGCTTTTCCGGCAAGAGTAGATCGGTAACGGCAGCATTGCTGTTATGCTCGAGCTGTGTGAACAAGGTCTCCAATCGGTCTTCAAGCTGTTGACGTGCTTCTTCACGTGGGGCAAAAATCTGATGGCGTTCTTCAGCGAAAATCTCCGAAACAAATTCAGATTTCAGCTGCTCGATGGCATCTTCGGAAAGGTATATACGGGATTTTTGTTCAGTGCTGTACGCAATAAAGTGTGCGTGCGGGTGATGCTTTGTGTTGTGCACGGCAGCAACCCAGTGCAGCTTAGAGGTCGGCACACGCAGCGCTTGGGCGATTTTGTCCGCCTTAATGGCGAACAACTGAGACCAGGCATCCTGTCGGTCATATCCGAGGCGGTCTGCATCTTCGCGCCGTAAAGAGAAGACCATGCTGTAAATATTGCCGGTATGTGCGGCAATAGCCTCCTTTTCGGCAGCGAGGTCAGCTGCACCGTTTACGGTAAAGAGTCCGTGCACTTTGCCTTCGTTATGGACGACACCCGGACGCTCTGCAATGTAGTTGAGCATGATTTCAAGCGTTTCGGGGTCGGCAGCATTAGCGAGACCGACTTCGAGTGCATGAGAGAGTACTTCGCTTGCGTTTTCACGCGTAGGGGAAGCCTTGTAGTCGCTGTATTCCGGTGTTTGACGGATGGCCGGTACTTTGTTTACAAACTCCTGTATGCGTTCTCGCTGAGCACGTGTGGCCGGGGCCGAGGGCTTAACGTCACCTTCTGCTGTCATGCCGTAGACATATTGTGCGGCACGTGAGATCAGAGCGCTGGCGTTTGCGGCGCTGCGGTCTTCGTCGTAGGCTTTGAATTCGCGCGAAAGCTCAAGGTCAGGGGATACCTCAAGAAATTGATTTATAGCTTCGCGCTGTGCTTCTGTGGCACTCACTTCCTTATAATGCTCATCGTAGTTATAAATGACGGATTCACGCGTCGCAATGTAGTTCACCAGTCCGGCTGCGGCTTCGGCGACAAAGGCGTACTTTGTGGCTTTTTCACCGGTCTGGGCGATATGAAAGTATCTTGCGTTTAGAATAAGACGTGCTCCGTCCATAGGCATTCATCTCCTTGGGGTCAGAAATTATCAGTGAAGGAAAAATCTTTTGCTTTTCGATGAATTCAGGCTTTACATTGAAAATGGATGCCATCGTATTTTTTCTAACAGATTTATCCATGGATACCGCCCTCCTTGCATTATCTCAATCATATATGGATTTTGTCAGGGTTTTAATATAAAAAGCGGAAGTACTTCCGCTTTTTAGCGTCCACCCGCGTTACCGAACAGTGCAGATTTGTGCTCCGGGGCGCGGACGGAGAGATGATAGCGCTCCGCACCGCATTTATAGAGGCAATGTCCTCGGTTCGGTGTCTGGATGATCTCATATTCCCACGGCTGTACGTTTATTGTGCGCTGAAACTCCGAAATATCGCAGTTTGCACCGGGGTGAAACAGAAAGCTGTGGGTCGGAATAGACATGAGCGGTTTTGTGTATGTGATAACGCTTGGGTTCAGAAGATCTTCCACGTTTTGCGAACCGATGCAAACGCCGGATTCCTTCTTTCTGCCACGCTTCATAAAGCTGTTGATGTAGGTGATTGCCAGACGGTTTTTCACGAACTCGTGAAGCTCATCGACAAAGAGGTCACAGCTGCCTTCGGTCAGGAATTTGTGGCTCATATAGGAGAAGATATTCAGAAACATAGCGTTCTTCAGATTGTCGTTTGTGGTGAGTGCATCTTTGACGCAGAAATCGATAAAGTTTGAATTCGGTATGTTGGTGTGCCCGTTAAAGTATCGAGACATAGCGCCGATGCAAATACCGCGCAGGCCGAGACCGACGGATTTGAGCATTTCGAGGCTGTACATAACGGGATGACCGGCTTTAGCGGCAAGTGCGGCTTCTTCATCATAGCTTTCGAGCTTTTCTTCGATGACGCGGTAGAGGTCGCTCAAAATCGGGTAATCCTCAGAGGTCAGCTTTGTGAAGTCCGTGCGGGGTGTGATGCCGCGACGTTTGTAGGTTTCCTCCAACATGATCTCGATGATGTCGAGCTGCGCACTGGAAAAGTCCTGATATACGGAAAAGAAGTCCCGCAGATAGGCGATGTGCTGCGATAGGCGATTTTGCTTTTTAAAGGCTTCCGGGGAGTCATCAAATTCATTGATTTCCTGCGTCGGGTCAATCCATGTTTTCGGCTCGAGCACGTTGATGTAGTATTTGCTGTCCATCATATCCAGATATGTACCGCCGAGGTTTTTAACCAACTCTCCATATTCGTTGTCCGGGTCGAGGATATATACTTTTTTGCCCGCCATGATGACGTTTGTGATGATGAGCTTCATCAAGTAGGATTTGCCCTCGCCGGAGTTGCCGAGGATTAGGATATGCCCGTTGGTTTTGTCTTCGGCGCGTCGGTCAAAATCTACAATGATGTTGCTGCCGTTTTGATCGCGTCCAATGTAAAATCCGTTTTTGTCATTCTTGCCGGAGTAGGAGAAAGGAAACAGGTTTGCAACGCTGCTTGCTGGGAAAACACGCTCAAATTCTGTGCCGAAAGCGTTTTTGCCGTTGGGCTTAACGCTTTCAAAGCCTTGAAGCTGTCGTAGGTATAGCTTATCCACTAAAATCTTATGGTGCGTCAGAATGCTTTGCGTTTCGATCTGCTTCGATTGTAAACGCTCGAGGCTGTCTGCAATCAGTTCAATGAAAACGGCGCAGTACACAAAAGTTTCTTTCGTGCGCTGTGTTTCGCGGATCATGCGGGAAAGCGTAGTAAGCTGCTCATCGGCTTCAATCTGTTCATGCAGCTTGTAGGATGAGCGTTTTTGCATATTTGTGCGGTTTTGGGCACGGTGAAAGATCTCATCGCGCTCTACGGTCGGCATATGACGTGTGTAGATATGCAGCGTTATACCGTCAGATTCACCGAGCTCGCGCAGCAAAGCAATTTCCGGTGAATCTTTTTCAACGGTTTCTGCGTATGAACGGATCGCCCAAACGCAGCGATACGTATTGCCGAGAATGTAATACCCCGGCGAACGTCTGAAGGAGACTACAGAGGGCGCGATTAAATCTTTGTAGGATTTGACTTTGCCTGCTTCAATTTCCTCCGGTGTAGGCATTTCAGCCTTTTTCTTAAACAGTGGCATTGTTGACCTCCATATATTGCATTCCGTCAAAATCGGGAACATGCTCCGTGTAAATGTCTCCAACGTAGTAAATGGCAAGCAGACGTTTGAAGCTGTCTTTTGTTGCGATGCGAGCATGAAACTGGTGTTCGCGGATGAGATTAAGGATTTGCATGATGCTGCGCCGAGCGTCATCCAGACGATCTGCACGGTGACGCAGGATCATTGCAAACTCGCGGCTTGTGCTCATCGCGATGTTGATCTCATCCAGATAAGCAATTTCTTGCAAGCAGAGCTGCTTTACCATAGGGGATTCTGCATTTTCCGCGAGGTGACGGTAGTAACGCTTATTATCCTCATAATTTTGCGCCGAGGACATGCACAGCATTTGCAACTCGGCAACATCCGAAAGGACATTTTGGAGGTTGCGAATTTTTGCAAGCACCTCACTGCGACCGAGAACAGAGATGTTGTCCGGCCGCAGCATGATGTAGGTGTACAGCATACCGTCTTCGCCTTCAATGGCTACCGCACCGTTATCTCCGATTTGGAGGGGCACAAATTGTTTCAGATTCAGCAGCTGTTGCGTTGCCGATTCCTTTTTGTCGTTTTTCTTGTTTGATTTCATTTTTTGCTCCAATTTAGTATTTAGGCTCGCCCCAGAAGTACTCGAGCTGGTCTAAAAACAGGTAGTTGATGTATCTCTGTATGACTTTAAGCAGTGATTGATTATCGGTTGTAAAAGTTAACACCATATACAGCAGGGTTATCAACAGCGGAACCCAGACAAAAGAAAAGAAAAAGATAAGGGTAGAGAACACAAGCCCCACTGCGATGATGACAAGGTTTATACCCGTCCAACCGAAAAACAATGCCTTTTCACTGAGATTTTCCGGGTAGAAAAAATAGTTTTGATCGTCGTTCATGATGTTTTCTCCTTATGCGAATTGCTTGACCAACGACACCACGGAGGAGACGTTGTGTGCAGCGTTGCCGAGTGAGACCCTTGCGGAAGTATCAAGACCGAACATTTGCGCAATGCGCGGTACTTCGGCAGCAACAAGCAGCAGGCCGAGCGAAAAATACAGGCTTGAGGTGGCTGCATCCTGCATCATGATAATGGCGAGCAGATAGAGCAGGTTTTGCACAAAAGCAGTAAAGCACAAAGCTGCAACCTGTTTGCACCAACTTCCGAAACCGTCGGTATATCCGCGTGCAAGCGCAAGCATGTGCATTGATCCTACGCAAATTTGCACGAGCAGGATACCGCCGCGTTTGAGGTTGGAAAAGAAAATCTTGAAGATTGCCCACACCAGAATGATAAGCTGAATAAGCGCCCACCAGTCGGCATTTGAGGAAAGTACGGCATCGGCGGGATCGGTGGCTTGGAAGCCGTCTGTAAGCTTTTTGAGGAATTCCCAAATTCCGTTTGCGATTTTAACCGGTGGCAGTGTGCCATAAACAGATTTAAACATACTTTGCACAGCGCCTTTGACCAAATCGGTTATGCTGACGGTTGCGCCGTCCATTGATCCGACGACCACGCTGCGCACCGTGCCGTAAATATCCATGCTTGTTTGAAACAGCAATATAGGAATACTCGAAAAGGTGAGCAGGGCGACTAAAAGTCGCAGCATGTTCATGCCGGTTCCGGTAAAGCTGCCGCCTCCACCGGTCTGATAGGAAACGGCAAAGTCCATTATAGCAATGGCTGCGCCGGTCAATCCCAACCCCCAAGCAAACAGGGTAAAGAAATTCACAATAGCTTGTATGAATTCGTTGCTGAAGAAGTTGATGGATAGTCCGTTTACATCATCGAGCATAGTGAGGGCAACAGAGGTGAGCTGATAGTACACATAGTGATAAACTTCCTCGAGCGATGAGCTTGCAAACATAGGTCATCACCACCCAATGACGCTCCACATCCACGAGGGCGCGGAAACAACAACCACAAGGCAAATAAACAGAACGAGCAGTACGTTCCATTGAATTTCTCCGCCGTTATGACGATAGTCTCTCCACACGAAAACGCCTTTCACGACGAACGCGATGATGAGCACGCCGGAGATAATATACATGATAATATTTCCAATAGCTTTCATTTCCGGCTTAACATTGTTGTTAAAAGCACTTTCGAGTGCACCGGAGATCGTGGCGACGGTGGATGCCGGTAAATGTGAAATAGCGAGAAAATAAAGCTGATTTAAGATGTTCATAAAGTTACCTCTTTTCTTAATTTACGTTGACGGTGCAGCTTGCGGATTGACCGGTGCTGCGGCTATACACGGTGACGGTGGCCGAGCCTGTGCTTACGGCCGTGATGGTGACGCCGGAAGTATCGGAACCTGAAAGAGAGACAACAGCGGAGTTGCTGCACACCCACTGCGCGCCCATGCTGTAAAAATCACTAGGTGCTGCGGCAATGTTGATGCGCCAGCTGTCTCCGGGCAAAATATCGATGCTGTATGTATCAAGCGAGATATTTTGCACTTCCGGGACGGGAGTGGGTTCCGGCGTTGCCTCAATGACCTGCGGTCGAGGCGTAGGCGTGACCTTTGGCGTTGTTTTGGGTTCTTCAGCAGTGTTTTGATTGCCTGCTTGCGAACCCGATGGCCGACTTTCAGTCGAAAAACCGGAAGTACTTCCGGTTTTTGACGATTCTGCCGGTGCAGAAGTGGGCGTTGCCGTCGGTGTGGGTGACGGAGTAGGTGTTGGCGATGGGGTAGGGGATGGTGTTGGCGTCGGCGTCGGCACTTCCTCACGCAAGACGATTGTAACGGGATCAGCTGACGGTTCATTGGAAGAAGCTTCTTGTCCTTCATTTTTAAATAGAGCTGATACCGGCGAACGCCCGGTGCGATTGACATCGACGACCTGCCATACAATACCACCGGCGACCAACACGATAAGCAGTGTGCCGATCACGGCGAGTTTTTTTCTTTTTTGCATTTGCTCATCCTTTCTTTTGAATTTACAGGTTGCCCGCCGGGGTTGCGACCGGTCTTCCTGCATTAAAAAAGCCTGCTATCCGGCGATAGTAGGCTTTTTCGCTCTGCATGGGCAAAATTGAATTGAAGACAAATTAAATCTGGTATATACTTTATTTAAGAATAACAGACTTTTAAGAACGGGTGAAAACATGAATTCTGAATTAATCAATGCGCTTATTTCGCAAATTGGAAATATTGTGGGGATTCCTTTAGCAGCAGTACTTGCGGTTTGGCAAGTTAAGAAAGGTTTTACCAGTAAGAGAAACGACGAGGTGAACGAAAAGTCATTTGGTTTATGCTGTGAACTTTTTGATCTTGTGAGCCGTAATGAAAGTTATAATAAAGAAGTTACAGATAAAATTACGAAAATGGTAAAGGAGAGAAACGATAGCCAAAAGCTTTTGCATCCGGAAATTTTGCGTATGATTTCCGAGATTGAAACTTATAAGAAAATACTAAATAGAATTGATGAAAAGGACAAATTGGCTTGTCGTAGAGAAAAGAAAATAATGAAGCGCTTACGCAAAGATTATGAAATCTTGTGTGCATATGTTTCTAATGAAGATAATAGATTGCGCAAAGCATTGGGCTATCCACGAGATACGCTATATTCCTTTCATGTACTAAGATATGGTTCTGAGGGGCCATTTAAATTGTTCGTACATCTTATGGTAGCAGTTTTATTTGTACTTTTCGAAATATTGATCTGTTTCGTGGTATCATTAGGAACGTCTTGGTTAATTGGTATTGGATCGTTGATAGGAAGTGCAGCACTTGTAGGACTTGTAATAGAAATTTGGCGCTTTTGGAAAAACAAATCGCCAAATTCTTTCTGGAGATTTGTAAAGGAACAGAAACGTAAAATTAAAGAAGAAGAAAAAGAAAATACATAATAGCTACAAAAAGGACAAAATAGATCACCATACGGATAATCCCGGGGAGATCTTCGGAAAGCGTTTTATCTTCTATGCTAATATCGATAATATGAATTATGAAGGTAGCGACAACAAGAACAAATAGTATGGTTCCAATTGGTATGCCGAAGTAAATTATTGAGAGGTTTGAGAATATTAGTAGATGTAGGTATAGTTTTATGCAAGTAATTTTTATCGCTGTGATCCATTGACCTTTTCCTCCTAATCCCATGTCTATTAGCCATAAAACTTCATTAAAGACTGTACGAGAAAAAGTTTGTATTAAGAGCGCTAAGTGAACAAATGGCCACAAAATCAGTAGCCATGCAACCACGTTTCCGCAGTGTGCCGATATAAACTCGAAAAATTCCTTTGATACCATGGGATTCCTTCCTTTAAAACTAAATTAGCAGGCCTCGCTGGGGTTGCGACCGGTCTACCTGCATTAAAAAAACCTGCTATCCGGGAGATTGAAGTGAGATAGTAGGCTTTTTCGCTCTGCATGGGCTTCTTAAATATATATTGATTTATAAACTCGAGTGCGCTACAATATCTATGATAATTTTTCAAAATACTATGATTGTAGGGGTCGAGGTAAAACATGAAAAATCAAATTAAAAACGACTTAAACAACATCAAAAATTCAGGACAAATCGTTATAAATACCGCTATTTCAAATGACAATGGTTCTCGACAATATCGCGCAAGCGATGTAATTGAAAAAGGGAAGTCTACTAACTTTATGAAACGTGAGGAAATTTTTGCTGTTTTGGGAGCAGTAGCTTCTGGTGTCACTATTGTGGATTTTCTTTTTAACCGATTAGGTGAAAACGCAGTTTTAAAACTTGGGAAAATACTATATGAGGCTTTTATTGAGCACAATACAGCTCCCTACTACTTCTTAATCGCAGAACTGATAGCTATAATTTGTTTTGGAGCTGTAAGTTTTTCAGCTTTTCGGAACGTAATTACGTTACATAAAGCACGGCATCTAGGCGCATGTATTTACAATAGAGATCGAAAAAAATCCTATAAAATAAAGGCATTACCATGCCCACATTGCAAAACAACTTTTCGAACTCCACTAAAAATCAAAGACGGCAAAAACTTTGGCATGGAATTTACTTGCCCTCATTGTTCGTTTAGAGCTACTATACCTGTTGCGGATATACTCAATCGCATTGATGAAAATTATGAACCAAAAAAGTGATAAAGAATTCTCGTCGCGACTACCATTCCTATTATAAGGAAACTCACATAAAACCCGACATCCTTTTTCGCTGTTACGGCTTTATCAAGTAGGAAAATTAAAAATACAATTACCGAAACCATTGTCAGTATTGCACCGAGTTTAACATCAAAGTAAAACATAGAAAGCAGAGCATATAGCATAATGCTTGGGTAAATATCCATACAGGATAGCTCAAAAGCTACCATCCAAAGAGGTGTATCGCTATCATGCCCTATCACCTGTGATACAATTTTATACTCTCGAAATAAATAGCAAATAAATCGACCAATTATAAAAGTCAGATGAAAAAATGGCAGTAAAACCAGTAGCCATGCAACTACGTTCCCGCAGTGTGACGATATAAATTCAAAGAACTCTTTTGATACCATGGGGTTTCTTCCTTTAAAACTAAATTAGCAGGCCCCGCCGGGGTTGCGACCGGTCTTCCTGCATTAAAAAAACCTGCTATCCGGCAATAGTAGGCTTTTTCGCTCTGCATGGGCTTCTTAAATAATCAAAAACCTAAAAAGTAAAAAAGTAATTCAATCAATAAAACTGCTCCTATCAAAGTAATAACAGCCATTGGTGTTATACTTACTTGTAATTCTATTGTAAAATCTAAAACAAAGATTAAGAACAGTATGATTGAAACAATAAATAGAATCGCTCCGACCTTTGCGTCAAAGTAAAAAATCGTTAAAAAAGAATAAAGAACTATGTGCGGCAAAATATCTGCACTTGCAAGTTCAAAAGCCATTATCCATATTGGTGAAATATTCTTATAATTCGGTTGTTTTAGCAAATTTTTGTATTCTCGTTGAAGTTCAAAAATAAATTGAAAAATCATAAGCAACAAATGTATAAACGGCCATAAAGTTAGAAGCCATGCAACCACATTTCCGCAGTGTGCCGATATAAATTCAAAAAACTCTTTTGATACCATGGGGTTCCTTCCTTTAAAACTAAATTAGCAGGCCCTGCCGGGGTTGCGACCGGTCTTCCTGCATTAAAAAAACCTGCTATCCGGCGATAGTAGGCTTTTTCGCTCTGCATGGGTAAAATTGAATTGAAGACAAATCAAATCTGGTATAGAGCACTGGGGGTGATTTGTGTATTCTATGTGCATCGTTGTTTGAATTTATTTTAGTAATTCCCGAATCATTAGAATGAAAGTTATGAGTATTCCGAGCGCGCAGATTATAGCTCCTAATAAGTAGATGAAAATACTGTTGCTGGTTGAAGTGTGAGTGAAGATTTTATAAATGTTGAATATGAGGCAAGATAGATTTATAATAAATAGGCCAATATGGAACAGCTTTGCGTATATAAATAATTTGTGCATGGTACAATTCCTTTGGTGACTAAATAGTGTTAATACAAAATATTAAAAGAATAGGAGATAAACACGTGAAGCAGAGTAAAACTAAAAACAAATTATCTGTAATGCTTATTGCTGTTTTTGTAATTTCAATTACTGGTGTTTTATCTGTTTTGGCTATTCGTCATTTTACGCTACATCCAATCAGCCGAAACTTCACGGAAGAAAGCCAACACTATATAGGGAGATTTATAATTCTGGCGGTCGACATTGATGTTGGTCTCTATGAGTTTGAGCTTATTACCCAAGAGAATGCTAATGAAATGAAAAATGCAATGGATGAAGATGATGTTGCTGTCAAGTTTTGGGGTTCGTCAAAGGGCGGCTGGTTTATTGGAGATCACAATTATCAAGGCTTCAAGACATTGAAAGAATGCGTAATAGGTGATATAGCATATATTGACTTGAAGGATGGAATCCAACAAAAATATCAAGTAGTTGAGAGATTTAGAGGCGAAAACTCTGGAACTGAATTAACAAAGAATGGGGAACTTATTGCGAACAATAATTCTGGTGGAGTTATTGTTTATACTTGTGTGAGTGTTTGGAATCAAGGCGAAGTATGGATCGTTCTTTTGCAGCCGGTGAATTCTTGATTTTTATAATCTTAATGGCGGATACAACAGCAGCTATTGCACATATTGCAATTATGGCTGCGCAGACTAATTCAAATTTGAGATGGCGGAGCTGCGATTCCGGGTCAAGCGGAAGCAAAAATTGAGTTTCTTGATTTTCTTCAGAGCAACTGATAGTCGAGTCAATATTTGTGCTTGAGGTATCGGTATCAGCGGCCATAACAGGTGTGCGTAAAGAAATTAGTAAAATTAGTAGCATTATGATAGCTTTTATTTGCTTACTCATAAAGTAGATGTACCTCCTCATTAACATTGCACATAGAGCGCTCGGGATGGTCCGGGCGCTCTTGCTTTTTGCAATGCTATTTAAAACTTATCTGCTCTTTTTGCGGCGAATCAGAAGTACGGTAGTCAAACCTAAAGCAGAACCGGCAAAAGCAATGTAGGGAAGAACACTGCGGCTGCTGCCGGTCTTCGGGCGGTTAGGAACAGGGCTATTGGGGAAGTCCTTGCCCGGGATTGTTTCAAACGTCACGGTCTGGCCGTCTTCTGTGATAGAGAACGGGTAGTAGATCGTATCGCGCACGAAGTTTGCCGGAGCCTGTGCTTCGTGAATCAGGTATTTTCCGTAAACAAGGTTGGAGAGGGAATAGAAGCCGATTTCTATTTCATCCATACGGCCGATGAGCGTATCTACACCCTCTGTGTAGCGGCCATCACCGTCTGCATCGCGGTAGATTTCAAACACTGCACCGGAAAGCTTGTGCTGCGGGTTGGTAGCATCCACCTTTGTGGTGGTGACAGTGCCTTTGATCGGCTTGTTCGGGAAATCTTTGCCGGGAACAGTCTCAAAGTTTACGATTTGCCCGTCTTCTTTAATCTCAAACGGATAGTAGATGTTGTCCTGTACGAAGCCCTCAGGAGCCTTGTTCTCGTGTAGGAAGAATTTTCCGTAAGGGAGGGAATCCAGCGTATAAACGCCGGTGTCGCCTTCCTGAAGCGTGCCAACGAGCTTATCGGTCTTAGCGTTGAAGATGCCGTCACCGTCTGCATCGGAGTAAACGCCGAACGTCGCGCCGGAGATTTTATCTGTCGGGTCGTCTGCGTTTACCTTGGTGGTCATAATGGAGCCATGCAGCGGCAGAATCTTCACCGTCTGACCCTCATCTTCGATGTCTGCATGTACTGCAATTTCAATACCGTTGCGATAAAGCGTTTCAAAAACTACGACCTCAGTTTCGGCCGTCAGCTCACGCGCGTCGAAACTAAACGTCATCTCAACTTCGCCGGTGGTAGCTTTTGGCGTAAAGGTAGCTTCTGCCGTGATTTCTTTACCATCGATAAGCAGCTTATCGTTCGTGGCTTTGTTCATCAGCACACCGGTAAGCTTATATTCTTTACCGGGGGTCAAATCCGTATAGCTCACAACATCGGTAATCGTGATCTTATCCGCTGTAATTTCCTTTTTGCCGTCTGCTGTTGCCTTTGTTCCGATTTCAGGATTCTTAATCTTTACCGTCTGCCCTTCATCGTTGATCTCCGCATGAGTTGCCAGTTCGATACCCTCATAGTAAA